>Ga0307305_10000342_pt1 | contig 16222 bp, 16 predicted proteins | sample ER_DNA_186_FD_194512 | JGI IMG/M metagenome (GOLD analysis project Ga0307305, IMG submission 194512) | Bulk soil microbial communities from the East River watershed near Crested Butte, Colorado, United States - ER_DNA_186 | ecosystem: Environmental > Terrestrial > Soil > Floodplain | place... | reverse complement strand
TTGTGCCAACTTGACCGGCTGGTCGGCTCGCGGAGCGGAGTTTGAGCCGCTTGTTTTGCCCGGCGCAATGAACGTTGCCGCGACGACAGCTGAAGCAAATAACCGAAGAGTTGTCATGGCGACGTTGACCTGGCTGGCGCTCGCTGTCGCCATTATGTCGGGCGCGCTTTGACTGGTACTCCTCGCGTCCGACATTCTGGGCACACCGCTCGTCGATGTCTGCCTGCATGGCGGTGCATGGCCAGTGTTGTTCGAAACACGCTTCGGTCTCGTTTGGTGCGCTCGACTCGGGCTGGTATTGGTGCTCGCGCTTTTGATGTTTCGTCCCGCGCTGAGGGGATCTCAACTCGCGGCGGCAGCTCTGTTGCTTGCTCTGCCTGCAATGATTAGACATGCGGGAGCAACGCCAGGTTTGGCCGGAGACGTCCATCTCTTGTCTGACATGCTACATTTGCTGGCGGCCGGTGCGTGGGTCGGCGGCCTGCCAGCGTTCGTGAAACCCTGCGTGGGGTGCTTTCGCAGTACGGACACTCGGCGCTTTTCGATTGTCAGTATCCTCAGTGTCAGTGCCCTCCTGGCGAACGGCTTGGTCAACAGCTGGAACTTGCTGAGCGGGCCGCGGGATCTGGTCACCACCGACTACGGGCGGCTAATCGTGCTCAAGATCGGCCTCTTAGCGGGCATGCTCGGCATTGCCGCGGTGAACAAGTTTTACCTGACACCGCAACTGCCCGAACGCGCAGCAATGCGCGCCCTGCAACGCAACAGCCTTGCCGAGTTTATTCCCGGTCTCTGTGTGCTTGTTTTCGTTGGCATGCTCGGGACCATGTCCCCGACAGCTCACACGCACGCAACGCCCGAGGGTTTGCCGCCAGACGCCGCGTTCGTCCACATCCATGCTCCGGAGGCCATGGCCGCCGTGACCATCGATCCAGGCCGCCCCGGATCGGTCCAGGCAACGATTCGCGTTATGCGCGAGGACCTTCTCTTTTCCCGGTAAAGGGGTGCGCCTTCGTCTCGAACCGCCGACGCTGAGCAACTTGGCACTCGAACGGAATGCCATAGAGTTGGCCGACGGGACGTGGCAGGTCAGCGGTATCAGCATTACCGAGCCTGGTATCTGGACGGTGAAGGTCATCGTTACCCCGCAACCGGGAGAGGCGATCCTGCTCGACGCCCCGATCGTGATCGAACGCTGAACTGTCACAAAAGTGCTGACACGCTTTCGACGATCGGGTAGCGTCGCGCAAGTCCGTACGCGCGGGACCCGGGCGCCAGACCGGTTTCAAACCTGCGGTCCAAGTCTTGGGAGAGAAGCAAGTCCGGGCGCGATAACCGCAGCCCACCCCAGAAAACGAAAAATGCCGGGGCAAAGGACATAGAAAGCGATGAGCAGGGCTCTGTGCCCTGCTCTTTTTTTGGTAGCAAGCCGCCTAGCGACGCGGGGGGCTGGAAATGGCGATCAACAGATCGTACGGGATCAGTCCCTGCGTGTAGGCAACGTAGAGGATTCCAAAAATCACAGTGGCCACAAGCGTGGTCCAACCCAACTTGTGCCACACCCGGTGTATCGCCGGTGCTCCGGGATCGGTGCCTGGCGTAACCTCGCCACTTTCTTCCTGATTGCGCACGCCCCAGGGCAACACGGCGAACAGCGTCACCCACCAGATCAGAAAATAGATGGCGATGCCGGTGGTCGTGCTCATCGCCGACGTCAAGCCTGTTCCAGCTCGACCAACGTTCCGCAAAAATCTTTCGGGTGGAGAAACAGAACCGGTTTGCCGTGCGCGCCGATTTTCGGCTCGCCGTCGCCGAGAACGCGCGCACCCTGCGCCTTGAGCTTATCGCGGGCGACGCGAATGTTCGGCACTTCGTAGCAAACGTGATGGATGCCGCCGTCGGGATTGCGCTCAAGGAATTTTGCGATCGGCGAGTCCGCTCCCAATGGCTCGAGGAGCTCGATCTTTGTGTTCGGCAGTGTGATGAATACTGTCGAAACGCCGTGATCGGGTTGCGCTACTTTCGCAGAAACTTCGGCACCTAGTGTATCATGATAAACCTTGGAGGCTTTGGCAATATCGCTCACGGCGATGGCGACGTGGTTGAGACGACCGATCATGATTTACCTGGCTCCAGACCACTTATCATACCGTCAAGACATGCACGTGGCACATCGGTTTCTTGCCCCAACGCTCGGCGACGGCGGCGCGGACCGCGCGGCGCAGCGCTTCGGCCACCGCATCGGGGTCACGTTTGCGACCGCGCGGCAGAGACTCGAACGTTTCGATGAGCGCGTCCCGCACAGCCTCATACATTGATCCACCATCGCGGTCGCGCTCCGGAATACCGATCAGATCAACCGACGGCTCCTCAACCATTTCGCCCCTGTCGGTGATCGCGAGGGCGACGGAAATCGCGCCGGCGAAGCTCAATCGCCTGCGGTCCGCGACCGTGCGCGCTTCGGCTTCGACCAACAGGCTTCCATCCTTGTAGATCCGGCCGGATGGGACCTCGTCGACGATACGAACTTGCGGCGAAAGCTGCACCAAATCCCCATTTCGGCATTGCACGACCTCGCGCACCCCGCAGCGGCGGGCGAGCACGGCATGCTCATTCAGATGAAGCGCTTCGCCGTGCACCGGAATGAGCACTTTCGGCTTTACCCAGCCGATGAGCTCTTCAAGTTCAGCGCGACGCGGGTGGCCCGACACGTGCACCAGATGGGTGCGATCGGTTACGACCTCTATGCCCTGCTCTATCAGCAGATTAATGACCCGCCCGACCGCCTTCTCGTTTCCGGGAATTGTGCGCGCGCAATAGATCACCCGATCGCCGGACGAGAATGTCACCTCCGGGTGTTGCTCTTCCGCTATGCGCGAAAGCACCGCCCGCGGCTCGCCCTGGCTGCCGGTACAAAGCGCGACAACCTTGTTCGGCGGCAGATAGCCATAGGCATCGACAGGTCGAAAATCCTGTACGCCATCGAGATAGCCGGTCTCGCGGGCAATTTGCACGATGCGGTCCATGGCGCGACCAATGACGACGACCTCGCGGTCGGCAGCTCTCGCGGCCTCCGCGACGGCACGCAGACGCGCTACGTTCGAGGCAAATGTGGTCACCGCAACCCGGCCACGCGCGGTCTTGACCAACTCTGTGATCGTCTTTGCGACATCGGCTTCCGATGGCGAGCGGCCTTCGCGCACGGCATTGGTTGAATCGCCAACCAATGCGAGACAGCCCTCCTCGCCAAGCGCCCGCAGTTTCCTCTCGTCGGTGGGGTCGTGCAGCATCGGTGTCGGATCGATCTTCCAGTCCCCGGTGTGCAAGACTGTGCCGCCGGATGTGCGGATGATCAGAGCATTCGATTCTGGAATCGAGTGCGCCATCGTGACGAGCTCAATGTCGAACGGTCCCACACTGAATCGGCTGTCCAGCGCGACGATATTCACCGGGATCCTGGGAGCACCGGCCTCGCTCGCGCATTTCGCCTCGAGAAGTGCGGCTGTGAAGGGAGTCGCATAGATGGGTATCTTCAGGCGCGGCCACAGATCGAGCAGCGCGCCGAAATGATCCTCGTGCGCATGTGTAAGCACGAGACCGACAAAATTCTTGCGCTCTTCCACCAGGTAGCGGACGTCGGGCAAAATTAGGTCGACGCCGGGCAGATGCTCCTCTGCCGCAAATGACACGCCGAGATCAACTGCAAGCCAGGTTCGATGATGCGCGTCGCCCACTCCATAGATCGACAAGTTCATGCCGATCTCGCCGACGCCGCCCAGGGGCGCAAACACCAAATCTTGCGGCGCGGCCATGATTAACGTCCACCAAAGCCAAAAACTTCGCCCGCGGTAACCGCAGTCACGCCGTTGGCCTGCTCAAGCAGCAATCTCCCCGCGTCATCGAGCCCCTGGAAGCGACCGGAAACCTCGCGTTCTGGGAGCCGCACCTGCAGCGCTTCGCCAAGCCCGGCCGCGCGCTTAAGCCAATCAGCGCGAACGGCAGCAAAGCCCAGGCCGCGGTGCCATTGTTTCAGACGATCCCGCATCGCCGCCGAGAGCGTTACAAACAGGGCTTCGGGTGCAACCACTGCGCCGGCAGCTGCGAGGTCGATGGCGGGATAGGCGGTATTTTGCGGGTGGGAGGCGCAATTGACGCCGAGCCCGATCGCAACCGCGAAGGTTGGGTCGCTCTCGCCCTCGATCAGAACGCCGGCGACTTTGGCTGGCCCAATGAGCAGATCGTTTGGCCACTTCAGTTTCAGGATTGGACCAAGCTGCGGCGCACAGGCTGCGATGCCGTCATACAATGCAAGCGCCGCCACAAATGCCAATTGCGGTGCCTGAGGGCCCGGCGACGGCTCCGTTAACAGAAGGGTCGTGTAAAGATTGCCCGGCGGCGAAACCCATTGGCTACCGCGGCGACCGCGGCCGGCGGTCTGGGCTTTCGCCGTGATCCACAACGGCCCGCGTTCGCCGGCGCGGGCACGCGACAGCGCTTCGGCATTTGTCGAGCCGAGCGTCTCGTAGACTATGTGCCGGACCCCCGCCAGGTCCGTGGCTTCGCGGTTCATTCAAAACAAGGATTTCGCCGCCACGGTTGCCGCGCTTAGAAGCGGCGCCGGATAGACAAAAAACAAGATGTTGACCAGACCGGAGACTCCCAGGACCAGCCGCAGAAGCATCGGCATGCGTTCGAAGCCTTTCACTGGTTCGTCGAAATACATGATCTTGACGATCGCGAGATAGTAGTAAGCGCCCACAACGCTGCTGAGCACGCCGATGACCGCAAGGGTAAAGAGCCCGGCCTTGATAGCGGCGAGGAACACATAGAATTTCGCAAAGAAGCCGGCGAGCGGCGGAATACCTGCAAGCGAAAATAATAGCACGCCCAGGAAAAAGGCCATGGTCGGATGTGTACGGGCGAGCCCAGCGAGATCACCGATGTTCTCCACCAATTTGCCTTCGCGGCGCATCGACAGAATTACGGCGAACGTGCCGAGCGTCATCGCCACGTAGATGCTCATATAGACCAGTACGCCCTGGATGCCCTCTGGCGTGCCGGCGGCAAGACCGACTAACGCATAACCCATGTGGCCGATCGACGAGTAGGCCATCAGCCGTTTGATGTTGCACTGGCCAATTGCAGCAAAGGCACCCAAGGCCATCGAGGCGATCGAAACGAACACCACGATCTGCTGCCATTGATGCGTGATGCCCGGAAAGGCCACGACGGTCGCCCGTGCGAAGATGGCAATGGCAGCGACCTTCGGCGCGGCTGCGAAGAAAGCCGTGACAGGCGTGGGGGCGCCTTCGTAGACGTCGGGCGTCCACATATGGAACGGCACAGCAGAAATTTTGAAGCAAAAGCCGACGAACAAGAACACCAGTCCGAAGATTAGGCCGATGCTTGCGCCGTTTTGCGTCGCCTTGGCAATTCCGGCAAAGTTGACGGTGCCTGTGAAGCCATAAATCAACGACGCGCCATAGAGCAGCATTCCGGACGAGAGCGCGCCAAGTACGAAATATTTGAGCCCCGCCTCTGTCGACTTTGTGTTCTCGCGGTTCGAGGCCGCGATCACGTATAAAGGCAGGCTCATCAGCTCCAGACCCAGATAAAGGGCAATCAGATCGGATGCTGAGATCAGCATCAGCATGCCGAGGGTCGCGAGCAGGAACAGCGTGCCGTACTCGAATTTCTGCTGCTTCTCGAGGGTGAGATAGTCGAGCGACAGCAGGAGCGCGCCGCCGGATCCAACTAGCGTCAGCATCTTGAGGAAGCGGGCATAGTCATCGACCAGGAAGCTCCCGCCGAACATGACGTGAGGACCGCGCGGGAGCCAGAGCAGAGCCGCGGCTGCAAGCGCCAAAATGATCACGCACCAGCCGTTCACGATCGCTGAACTACGCTCGCCGATCATGGCCCCGACCATGAGCATCAGCATCGCACCGCACGCAAGCACGAGCTCAGGCAGCATTGGCAACAGGTCCTGAATGGCGGGCACCTGGGTCATGGCCTCGCCTATTGCGCCATGAGCGCGGCTGTCTTGGCCGCGGCAATGGCGTGGTTGTAGTTCTCGAGCAGCTGGGCGACCGAAGCGGCCGACATATCAAGCACCGGTTTGGGCGCAACACCGAACAGAATGGTAAGTACGACCAAGGGCGCAAAAATCACGCATTCACGCCAGCCGATATCGCGGATGCCTTCAAGCGAAGGCTTGAGATTGCCGAAGATCATTTTCCGGTAGAGCCACAATGCGTAGGCCGCGGACAGGATGACCCCGAGCGTGGCAAGCGTGGCGACCGGGATGTTGACCTTGAACGTTCCGATCAGCGACAGGAATTCGCCGATAAAGCCCGACGTCCCGGGCAGGCCGACATTGGCGAGCGTGAAAACCATGAAGACGAACGCGTACAAAGGCATCCGATTGACCAGGCCGCCATAGGCATCGATCTCGCGCGTGTGCATGCGGTCATAGACCACGCCGACGCAGAGGAACAGCGCGCCGGAAACGATACCGTGCGAAATCATCTGGAAGATTCCGCCAGCAACGCCCTGCGTGGTGGCGGCGAAGATGCCCATGGTGACAAAACCCATATGAGCCACCGAGGAATAGGCGATGAGTTTTTTCACGTCCTCCTGCATCAGCGCCACGAGCGAGGTGTAGATGATCGCGACAACCGAGAGCGTGAAAATCAACGGCGCGAACTCATGGCTTGCGGCCGGGAACATCGGCAGCGAGAACCGTAGGAAACCGTAACCGCCCATCTTTAGCAGGATGGCCGCGAGGATCACCGAGCCTGCGGTCGGGGCCTCGACATGCGCGTCCGGCAGCCACGTATGCACCGGCCACATCGGCATTTTCACTGCGAATGAGGCAAAGAATGCAAACCAGGCCCATTTCTGCAGGCCGATCGGAAATCCATGCCGCAACAAAACGGCGGTATCGGTGGTGCCCGCTTCCCAGTACATGGCCATGATCGCGAGCAACATCAGCACCGAGCCAAGCAGCGTGTAGAGGAAGAACTTGAAGCTGGCATAGACGCGGCGCGGCCCGCCCCAGACGCCGATGATCAGAAACATCGGAATGAGGCCACCCTCAAAGAACAGATAGAACAGGACGAGATCCAGAGCCGAGAAAGTCCCGACCATCAACGTTTCCAGGACGAGGAAAGCGATCATGTATTCCTTCACGCGCGTCTGGATCGCGGTCCAGCTTGCGAGAATGCAGATCGGCATCAGCGCTGTCGTGAGGATTACGAAGGGCAGTGAGATACCATCGACGCCCATGTGATAGGACGCGATGCCAAGCCAGTTGTGCTTTTCGACGAACTGGAATTCCGGCGAGCCGCCGTCAAAGCGCCAAACCATCACCAGCGAAATGACGAAAGTTACCAGCGTCGCCCACAGTGCTATCCAGCGCGCGGTGCCGCGCGCCCACCGCTCGTTGCCACGCACGAACAGCGCCACCAGCAACGCGCCGAGCAACGGCAGGAATGTAACGACGGAGAGAATTGGCCAGTTCATCAGTGTGTCCCCGCCGCAAACATGAACCAGGTAATGAAGGCTGCCGCGCCAATCAGCATCGCGAAGGCATAGTGGTAGAGATACCCGGTCTGCAGCCTCACGACGTTTCGGGTCACGTCGAGCACACGTGCTGAGATGCCATCAGGACCAAAGCCATCGATCAGCCATCCGTCGCCGCCCTTCCAAAGCAGGCGGCCAAGCCACTTGGTCGGCCTGACGAAAATCAGGTCGTAAAGCTCGTCGAAATACCATTTGTTGAGCAGGAAGCGGTAAAGCCAGTCGTGCTGACGCGCGAGCTCGACGGGAATATCGGGCCGGCGAATATAGAAATGCCAGGCGACCAGAAAGCCGAGCAGCATCATTGCCGTCGGCAGGATGCCGACATACAGCGGCACATGATGCATGTCTTCGAGCACGTGGTTTGACTTGGCGAAAGTCAACGATTCACGGAAAAAACCTTCGACGCCCTGGCCGGCGAAGATTTCCTTGAACGGAAGGCCGGCGAGCACCGAACCGGCGGCAAGAAATCCGAGTGGAATGAGCATCACCATCGGGCTCTCATGGGCATCGCGCCAGTGCTTCCGATCATGCGGCTCACCGTGAAATGTCTTGAAAATCAGCCGCCAGGAATAGAACGACGTGAGCAGCGCCGCTGCGACCGTGCATATGAAGGCATAGAGCGCCATCGGATTCTTGCCGACGAATGCGGCCTCGATGATTGCGTCCTTGGAGAAATAACCGGCCGTGAGCGGGAAACCGGTCAGCGCAAGCGTACCGATGACCATGACGATGTAAGTGTATGGAATGCGGTCCTTCAGTCCGCCCATGTTCCGGATGTCCTGCTCGTGGTGCATCGCATGGATCACCGAGCCGGAACCGAGGAATAGCAGCGCCTTGAAAAACCCGTGCGTGAACAAATGGAACATGCCGACCGAATAGGCGCCCACCCCCATGGCCACGAACATGTAGCCGAGCTGCGAACAGGTCGAATAGGCCACAATGCGTTTGATATCGTTCTGCACCAGACCGATCGTGGCGGCGAAGAACGCGGTGGTCGCTCCGATCAGCGTCACGAAAGTCTGCGCATTCGGGGCAAGCTCGAACAGCGGCGATAGCCGTGCGACCATGAAGACGCCCGCCGTTACCATGGTGGCGGCATGGATCAGCGCCGATACCGGCGTGGGACCCTCCATGGCGTCAGGCAGCCAGGTATGCAGCAGGAACTGGGCCGATTTGCCCATTGCGCCCATAAACAGGAACAGGCAGGTGATCGTTAGCGCATCGACCTGCCAGCCGAAGAAATTGATCGCCTTGCCGGTGAGCGACGGGGCCTGTGCAAACACCGTGTCGAAGTCGATAGCGCCGGTGAGCATGAACACCGCAAAGATGCCGAGGGCAAAACCAAAATCGCCGACCCGATTGACGATGAAGGCTTTGATCGCGGCCGCGTTCGCTTCCGGCTTGTGGTACCAGAAGCCAATCAGGAGATAGCTGGCGAGACCGACGCCTTCCCAGCCGAAGAACAGTTGCACCAGGTTGTCCGCAGTCACCAGCATCAGCATGGCGAACGTAAACATCGACAGATAGCCGAAGAAACGCGGGCGATACGGGTCTTCGTGCATGTACCCGATCGAATAGAGATGTACGAACGCCGATACCGTGTTGACGACGACCAGCATCACTGCGGTGAGCGTATCGATGCGCAAAGACCAGTCGACTTTCAGGTCGCCGGCCGTCATCCAGGTGAAAACCGGCACGCGCATATCGTGATGCGCGAAGCCCACATCGACGAACGCGATCCATGACAGGATCATGGAAATCATCAAAAGCGTGGTCGTGATCAGTTCGGCCGTCCGCGAACCGACAGCGGCGGGCTCGTGCGCGCCTTCCTCGTGGTGCGAGGAATGAATGACGGCGCCGCCATGCACGCCAGGTCCGCCGTGATGCGGACCATGGTCGGTTGCGGTATCTTCCGCGCCTGCAACCGGCCCCTTGCCGGGAAAACGCGCCCGCGCACCGGCGAGCGCGATCACGCCGGCGAGGATCGCCCCGAGCAAGGGCAGAAAGACGATAGCTTGATACATGTCGCCTTCAGCCCCTCATCAGATTGATGTCCTCAACCGCGATCGAGCCACGATTGCGGTAGAAAACCACAAGGATTGCGAGGCCGATGGCCGCCTCCGCGGCGGCAACGGTCAGCACCAGGAGCGCGTAGATCTGTCCGACGATATCGCCGAGATGGGTCGAGAAGGCGACCAGATTGATGTTGACCGCAAGCAGGATCAATTCGATCGACATCAGAATGATGATGACGTTCTTCCGGTTGAGGAAAATACCGAAAATCCCGAGCGTGAACAGGATCGCGGCAACCGCGAGATAGTGACCGAGACCGATGGTCATGCGGTGCCCCAAAGTCCCTGGCCCGGCCGTACTTTAACGACTTCAATCGATGTGGCCGGAGTGCGCGCGACTTGCTCGGCGATATCTTGCCGCCGGACGCGCGGACGATGGTGCAGGGTGAGAACGATGGCGCCGACCATGGCAACGAGCAGGATCATTCCGGCGGCCTGAAAAAAGTAGACGTAGCGCGTATAGAGCACAAGACCGATTGCCTCGGTATTCGGAATTGTTGCCGGTATCGGCGACGTGATCGCCTGGGGGACGCCGGGCCCGAAAGCCCACGTACCAACGACGAGCAGCAATTCCGCGAGAAATATCCCGCCAATCAGCATGCCGATCGGAAGATATTGCAATGCGCCCTGCTTGAGTTCGGAAAAATCGACGTCAAGCATCATGACGACGAACAGAAACAAAACCGCGACCGCGCCGACATAGACGACGATCAGGATCATCGCGAGAAATTCAGCGCCCATCATCACAAAAAGGCCGGCCGCGTTGACGAACGCCAGAATGAGGTAAAGAACCGAGTGCACCGGGTTTCGCGCAGCGATCACCATCACCGCGCTGGCTACGCAGATCCCGGCGAAGAGATAGAAGAACAGCGCGGCCACAATCATGCGCGGGCCTCCGCACAAGCCCGGCCATCGAGACGCCGAAGGTGACGAACTATCTCCATCGCCATCACCTGTACGGCGCGTCGAGCGCGATGTTCTTGGCGATCTCGCGCTCCCAACGATCACCGTTCGCCAGCAGGCGCTCTTTGTCGTAATAGAGCTCCTCGCGTGTCTCCGTGGCGAATTCGAAATTCGGGCCTTCGACAATGGCGTCGACCGGACAGGCTTCCTGGCAAAGGCCGCAATAGATGCACTTCACCATATCGATATCGTAGCGCGTAGCGCGTCGCGTACCGTCATTGCGCCGCGGTCCAGCTTCGATGGTGATCGCCTGGGCGGGACAAATCGCTTCGCAAAGCTTGCAGGCGATGCAACGCTCCTCGCCGTTCGGATAGCGGCGCAAGACATGCTCGCCACGGAAACGCGGCGAGATCGGACCTTTCTCAAACGGGTAATTGAGCGTCGCCTTGGGCTTGAAGAAGTAGCGCATGGCCAGCACGAAGCCGGTCAGGAATTCCGTCAGAAACAGGCCTTTGGCTGCACGATCGAGTCTCATCGGATCCTCATTTGATCGCGCTAATTGCCAGCGCGCCGTATTGAATGACGCCGGCGACGATCGCTACCATGGCCAGGGACAACGGAAGGAAAACCTTCCAGCCGAGCCGCATGAGCTGATCGTAGCGATAGCGTGGAACCATGGCCTTGGCGATGGCGAACAGGAAGAACATGAACAGCGCCTTGAGCGTGAACCAGATCACGCCGGGCACCCAGGTGAAGGGCGGATATGGCACGGGCGGCAACCAACCGCCGAGGAACAAGATGGTCGCCATGGCGCACATGGTTCCGATCGCCACGTACTCGCCGAGCATGAACATCATATAGGGTGTTGAGCCGTACTCGACCATGAAACCGGCGACGAGCTCGGATTCTGCTTCCACGAGATCGAATGGCGGCCGGTTCGTCTCCGCAAGCGCGGAGATGAAAAACACGACGAACATTGGAAACAGCGGCAACCAGTACCAGTTCAACAGCCCGTATTTTCCGTCTTGCGCCGCGACGATCGCAGACAAATTCAGCGATCCGGCGCAGAGCAGGACGGTGATGATCACAAACCCGATTGAGACTTCGTAAGAGACCATCTGCGCCGCCGAACGCAGTGCGGCAAGAAAAGGATATTTCGAGTTCGAGGCCCAGCCAGCCATGATCACGCCGTAGACCATCAGCGAAGAGATCGCAAAAATGTAGAGCACTCCAACGTTGATGTTCGCGATCACCCAATTCTTGTTCACGGGGATCACCGCCCATGCGGCGAGCGCCAGCACGCAGGTCACCAGCGGCGCCAGCAGAAAAACACCCTTGTTGGCGCCGGCGGGAATGACCGGCTCTTTCACGACGAATTTCAACAGGTCGGCGAAGGACTGGAACAATCCCCACGGCCCTACAACGTTCGGCCCGCGCCTGATCTGAACCGCCGCCCAGATCTTGCGGTCGGCAAGTAGGATGTAAGCGATTGCGACGAGCAAGATAACGAGAAGCAGCACGGACTGCGCCACGATGACGATCAAAGGCCAGAGGTAGGTCCAGAAGAACTCCATCGCCCTACTCCGCAGCAGTTCTCGCCGCCGCGTGCGCCAGAGCCGAACATTCGGCCATGATCGCAGAGGCGCGGGTGATGGCGTTGGTGAAATAAAAATCGCTCACGCAAGAGCGCAGTGGCGCCTTGTCATGCTCGCCCCCGCCCAGCTTTGCAAGCTTCTTTATATCGGAGGCATCGCCTGGGGTAATTTGGCCAATCCGCGATAGATGCGGATGGGCGGCATAAAGCACTTGACGCAATGCGCTGACCGAATCGAAGGGCAGCCTGTGTCCGAGCGATTCCGAAAGCGCTCGCAGGATGGCCCAGTCCTCGCGTGCGTCGCCCGGCGGAAATGCCGCGCGGCTGGTCATCTGTACGCGCCCTTCGGTGTTCACGTAGGTCGCGGATTTTTCCGGATAGGCGGCGCCTGGCAAAATTACATCGGCGCGATGCGCGCCCCGGTCGCCATGCGTGCCGATGTAAACGACGAAGCCGCCCGCAGGGACTTCCACTTCATCGACGCCAAGTAGGAACAGCACATCGAGCGCGCCGGCTTTGAGCATGGCTGCCGTATCCATGCCGCCCTCTTCCGGCACAAAACCGATGTCGAGCGCTCCGGGAAGCGCCGCCTCGCTGTGCAGGATATTGAAGCCGTTCCAGCCATCCTTGATGACGCCTAGCGAGGCCGCCGCTTTAGCCGCCATCGCGAGCACTGCCGCGCCATCCGGTCGGTTCAGCGCGCCCTGTCCGATAATGAACATCGGTCTCTCTTTTTGCGCCGGCGCGTGTTCGACGAACTGCGCGAGAGTCTCCGGCCCGGCGCCGAGATAGCTGTAGGGATATGTGAGATCGGCTTTTTCGCCAACGACACCGATCAGCACATTACCCTTGAGGTAGCGCTTGCGAATGCGGGCATTGAGCACCGCCGCCTCGCGTCGCGGATTCGACCCGAGCACCATGATCGCGTCCGCCTCGTCGATCCCCGCGATCGTAGAATTGAACAAATAGCTCGCTCGTCCGTACTTCGCGTGAAGTGGCGACCCGGGATAGCGCGCATCGATATTTTTCGAGCCGAGTGCCGCCATCAGCGACTTGAGCGCAAACATTTCCTCGACCCCGGCCAATTGTCCGGCCAAAGCGCCGATGCGCTTGCCGCTGCTGGCCCTCACCTTGCTGGCAATGCTCGCGAAAGCTTCTTTCCACGATACCGGCTGAAGACGACCGCCGATACGCAAATAAGGCTGATCCAGGCGCTGAGTGCGCAGTCCATCGACGACGTGACGGGTCTTGTCGGAAATCCACTCCTCGTTCACGTCCTCATTGGCGCGCGGCAGGATCCGCATCACTTCGCGGCCGCGTGTATCGACGCGGATCGCCGAACCCACCGCGTCCATGACGTCGACTGATTGTGTCTTGTTAAGCTCCCACGGGCGCGCCGCAAATGCGTAAGGCTTGGAGGTCAGCGCACCAACCGGGCAAAGATCGACCACATTGCTTTGCAGCTCGGAGGTCATCGCATGCTCGAGATAGGTCGTGATCTCCATGTCCTCGCCGCGGCCGATCGCACCGAGCTCCGGAACACCCGCGACTTCGGTGGTGAACCGAATGCAGCGGGTACAGTGGATGCAGCGCGTCATGATCGTCTTGACCAACGGGCCGATATACTTGTCTTCGACCGCGCGCTTGTTTTCCTGATAGCGGCTCGCATCGACGCCGTAGGCCATCGCCTGATCCTGCAAATCGCATTCCCCGCCCTGATCGCAAATCGGACAATCCAGCGGGTGGTTGATCAGCAGGAACTCCATCACCCCTTCACGTGCCTTTTTCACCATCGGCGATTTGGTGTTGAGGATTTTCGGCGACCCGTCCTTGTTGGGCGGCAAATCCTTGACGCCCATGGCGCATGAGGCCTGCGGTTTTGGAATTCCGACGACCTCGATCAGGCACATTCGGCAGTTTCCGGCGATCGACAGCCGTTCGTGGAAGCAAAAGCGTGGGATTTCGGCGCCCGCAGCTTCGCAGGCCTGAAGCAACGTGTACTCCGGCGGAACGTCGATCTCTTTGCCGTCGACAATAATTTTTGTCATGCCGCGTGCTCGTTGGGTCGATCGCGACGCGCCGTTTTCCATAGTGTCGCGCCGGCGATGTTCTGCCAGCCAAACGCGTAGTCGGCCGGCCCATGCGCGATCAGATGGTCGAGACGCGCCGCGCCTTCCGCCAGGCCGGGACGGTGACCCGCCGGGATCCACCACAAGGCGAGTGTGGTTTTAATCGGCGCAAACCATTCTTCGCGCCGGGCGTAGAAGCGCTGGTGCAACGTCTGCCATACGAAGCGTTCAAGCGCCTCGACATTTTCCCACACCGTCAGGTTCGGCAGGAGCGTGGGGTCGTCATAGACGCGCATATTCATGGCGTGACCGCTTTCGTCCTGCAGCCGCCATACGAACCCTGGAATTTTATCGGCAAGACTGTTCACACGTTCGACATTCTCGACAAATTCGCGCATGCGCGGGTCATCGAGCGGATAGCGGACCCGCGCAATATTGAACTGCGCTAGTTGATATTGTTGAGGAATTTCCATTTTTGTTCCAGTATGTCGCACTCTATGTCGCATAAACGTTTCTTAGCCGAGTAACGCACTCACGGACTTCGCAAGTTCGGCACGGTCGTCGCCTTTAGGAAACATATGACCGTACAAGTCCAGCGTCATGGTGATGGAACTGTGTCCGAGCAATGTCTGTGCGGCCTTTGGAGGGAGTTCACGTCCGCCGCGCTCTTTCGGGTTGATGCACCAACTGGCGAAGAAGTGCCGGAAGGCGTGAGGTGAGTATTTCGGATCGCCGGCCTTGTCCACAACACCGGCCTTAATCATCACAACTTCCAGCAAGCGGCTCAGAATTTCGTGGTGCACGGGGCCGCCCTTGGCATCAGGAAACACCAGATCGGCCTCGCTCTTGGGGCAGGCTAGTTTCCACTCCTTCAGCGCAGGCAACAGCGTGTCCGGGTCAATCGGGATTGTCCGCATACTTGTTGCCGATTTGGGCGCACCGATCTCGTAATACTTATCAGCTCGCTGGCGCACATGGATTTCGAGGTGCTTTAGATCGACATCCGACCAGCGCAGCCCGCGCAATTCGCTGGAGCGCAGGCCAGTCAGCGCCGCCAGCAGTAGCAAGGCGCGGGTGCGAGGGTCGTTCGCAGCGGCAACCATGCGCTTGACCTCTGCGGGTGTAGGGAGATCGCGTCCGGCTTCCAGCTTGTTCTTGTGGCGCTTGTCCTGCTTGATCGTGACGCCAGCGGCGACGTGGCTGTACTTGTTGGCCTTGAGCATCGACTTGAGCGAGACCATCACCTTGCGGGCCAGGGGCCGGGACAAGTTCTCAAGCAAATCGTCGCGGAATTCCTCGACCTTTGTGTCCGTCAAGTTCGCCAGCTTGGTCTTGCCGATGCGGGGCACGATGTGAATTTTACAGTGCTGCCGATATTGCTCAACGGTTGACTGTTCTCGGCCATCCGCCACGACACCCTTGATCCATCTGTCCGCCGCCTCGGCAACCGTGATGCTTTTGGAGGGAGCCGTGTGCATACCCTTCTTGACATCAATGCGGACTTTTGCGGCGTAGTCTTTGGCGTCCTTCTCACGCTCGAATGTGCGAATATGCCGCTCGCCATCCTGGTCGAAATAATCGACTATGAAGGCTTCCCTTGCCTCACCCTTTCGCGTCTTCCATGTGCGCTTGCGTACCGACATAGCGTTGCCCTCCTGCTATGTCGCAGCGTGTCGCACAAAATCCGCTCGATGTCAATGACGAGATATTGAAATAGCGACAGCCTCCTTGGTGTTATTATTACTAACCCCTACATGGAGGTTGCAAAATGATGATGCGCACGATTTTGGTGGCTGCCGCTGCTCTTGCATCGGTAAGCTTCAGCCCAGGACACGCGGAGAGCGACGCGGCTCCTTGGTGCGCGGTGATCGAGAACGGCAAAGAAAGTGTCTATTGGGACTGCCAGTATAGCTCGTTCGACGATTGCTACCGCAGAGGCAGTATTTTGGCGGGCAATCGTGGCTTCTGCAATCAAAGTCCGTACACGTTGCTGGATACGC
>Ga0307305_10000341_pt1 | contig 16225 bp, 17 predicted proteins | sample ER_DNA_186_FD_194512 | JGI IMG/M metagenome (GOLD analysis project Ga0307305, IMG submission 194512) | Bulk soil microbial communities from the East River watershed near Crested Butte, Colorado, United States - ER_DNA_186 | ecosystem: Environmental > Terrestrial > Soil > Floodplain | place... | reverse complement strand
CGTTTCGTTCCGCCGGTGCGGTTCTAGTTGATCCGCTGCACGGGATAGCCGCGCTCGTCCATGGCGGCGAGCAATTGCCTGCAGTGCTCCTCGTCCCGCGTCACGATCGTCAACTCGACCTCGGTCGCGGTGACCGGCAGGTCCATTCCTTCACGATGGTGCTCGACCGAGATGAGATTGCCTCGCTCCTCGGCGACGAGTGAGAGCAGCTTGATCAGCTCGCCCGGTCGGTCCGGGATTTGCGTCCGCATCACCAGATAGCGGCCCGCGACCGACAACCCGTGACGCATGACCGAGATGAGCATGGTCGGATCGATGTTGCCGCCGGAGAGGATCGGAACTGCGGTGCCCGTCCCACCGTCCTTGCCGGCCAGCAGGGCCGCGACGCCGACCGCTCCCGCGCCTTCGACGACGAGCTTGGCGCGCTCGAGCAACAGCACGATCGCCTCGCTGATCTGCTCGTCGGTCACCGCGACAATGTCGTCGAGCAGATCCTCCAACAAGGGCATGGTGAAGTCGCTCGGTACCTTCACCGCGATTCCGTCCGCGATCGTGTACCCGTCGACGCCTGCCCTGACGCCGACGATGCGCACCTCCGGCCGAAGCGCTCGCAATGCAGTCGCGATGCCGAGCGCCAGCCCGCCGCCGCCGATCGGGATCAGCACCGTCCCGACATCGGGCTCCTGATCGAGCAGCTCGAGCCCGATCGTCCCCTGCCCCGCGACCACGAGCTGATCCTCGTACGGGTGGATGAACGTCCCGCCCGTCGCGTCGACGTGCGCAATCGCTGCCTCGAGCGCGTCCTCGAAGTCTTCACCCGCCATCTCCGTCGCCGCGCCGTAGTTGCGGCAGGCCTCGACCTTCGCCATCGGCGCCGTGACCGGGACGAAGATGGTCGCGCGGATGCCCAGCTGCCGGGCCGCCCACGCGACGGCCTGTCCGTGGTTGCCGGCGCTCGCCGCGACCACACCGGCAGCACGCTCCTCCGGCGACAGCGTCGTGAGCTTGTTCACGGCGCCGCGGACCTTGAAGGCGCCGGTCCGCTGGAGGTTCTCCGCCTTGAGCCGCACCTCGCGGCCCACGCGGCGCGTGAACGTCTCCGAGAGATAGATCGGAGTCTCTTCCGCGATTCCCCTGAGACGCTCGCGCGCCTCCTGGATGTCAGCGAGTGTCGGTGCGATCCGTTGTATCGCCAAGCTTGAACACCCTCTCCATGATCTCCTTCACGGCGGTCAGCGGATCGAGCTCCCGCCTCTGCACCTCGTCGAGCAGCCGTCGGAGCTCGGGATCATCCGCGACCGCCTGCTGCAGATGTGCCTTGGCTCGTCCCGATGCGACCGCGAATACCTCACCGGCGAGATTCTTGCGCCTCCGCTCCTCGAGCAGGCCGCCTGACTCGAGATGCGCTCGATGCTCTTCCACCTTCTCCCAGAGCTCGGGGATGTTCTCGCCTCTGGTCGCCTCCGTGAGGACGATCGGCGGCTTCCAGGCGCTGTCTCGGTCGAGCGAGAGGATTGAGCGCACCTCCTTCAGCATCGTCTTCGCAGCCGGGTGGTCCATTTTGTTGATCGCGATCACATCCGGGATCTCCATGATCCCCGCTTTGAGCGCCTGCACCGAGTCTCCCGAGCCTGGCATCAGCACGAGCACGACGGTATCGGCAATGCCGATCACCTCGACCTCGCTCTGACCGGCGCCGACCGTCTCGAGGAACACGAGATCCTTGCCGGCAGCGTCGAGGACGAGCAGCGCCTGCAAGGTCGTCTCAGCGAGACCTCCAAGGTGGCCGCGCGTGCCCATGGAGCGGATGAAGACGCCCGGGTCGAGGAAGTGGTCGGAGAGGCGAATGCGGTCACCGAGCAGCGCACCGTGGGTGAACGGGCTCGAGGGATCGACGGAGATCACGCCGATCGTGCGCTCCTGAGCGCGGATGTGGCCGATCAGCCCGGAGATGAGGCTCGATTTCCCCACGCCGGGCGGCCCGGTGATCCCGACGGCGTAGGTGCGGCCGGTTTCCGGATAGATGTCGTGGACGAGATCGTAGGCGAGCGGATCACCGTTCTCGACGAGCGAGATCGCGCGTGCGAGCGCCCGCGTGTCGCCCGTGCGAACGCCTTCCGCGAGCGACTCGCGCGTCCAGTCCCGCCGGCCCGCCATGTTAAGCCGCCTCGGCGACCTGTTCGGAGGCCCGCTCACTGCCGCGCGCGAGTGCGTAGGCGACGACGGACGTGAACGCGAGGACGATGCCGACGCCCCCGAACACCCAGCGCGGGCCAACTCTGTCGGTCAGCGGGCCGGCGATCACGAAGCCGAGGCCGTACACGAGGTAGTTGACGCTCATGATCACGGTGAACACTCGACCGCGGAGCGCATCTGGAGCGCCACGCTGCACGAGCAGAGAGTTGCACACGACCGCAGCACCGTTACCGACCCCAGCGAAGACGAAGCACGGCAGCGAGACCCAGACGTTCGGCGCCACCCCGGCTGCCGCAACACCGACCGCCTGCACGAGGATGCTCGCGGCATAGACCGTCCCGACCGAATGCCGTTCCACCCAGCTGCCGGCGCCGAAGCTGCCGACGGCCAGGCCGAGCCCGATGCAGCCGAAGATGAGCCCGTAGCCGAAGTCGCCCGCGTTGAACGAGTCCTTGGCGAGAAACACCTGTGCCGTCTGCGTGGATGCGACCGCCCCGAGCGCGATCGTCCAGACGACGAGCACCGTCAAGAGCGGCCGCGTGTGGATGACCCTCGAGAAACCGTCCTTCAGGTCGCGCAGGTGACCGCGACTGACGGCGAGCGCGCCCTGGAGCTTCGCTGCCGGGAGCCGCAGCAGCAGCAACGCGGAGATCAGGAACGAGACACCGTTGATCCAGTATGCGACGTCGGGGCTGGCAGCGGCGACGAGTGCTCCGCCGATGACCGGCGCGACGGTCCAGCTGACGTTCTCGCTCGTCTGAATCAGGGAGTTCGCGCGCGCGAGCTGCTCCTCGTCGACGAGATTCGGCAGGCCGGCGTACACGGCCGGCCGAAAGAAGCCGGTGGCGATGCCCGCGACGCCCGCGAGCCCCACGATCTGACCTGCCGTGTGCGCGAACGGAAGCGTGAAGAAGACGGCCGCGCGCACGAAATCCGACACCACCATCAGCCCGCGCCGCGAGAGCCGGTCGAGGAGCGGTCCGAGAAACAGGCCGATCGCAACGGCGGGGAGAAACTCGACGATCATCAGCGCGCTCACCCACGGCCCCGAGTTCGTGCGGTCCTTCACGTCCACGACGAGCGCGACCGTCGCCAGCAGCGTGCCGAGACTGGAGCCGAGCGTCGCGAAGAAGAGCAGGCGGAAACCGGGCGCGGTGCCGAGGAGACTCAGCTGACGGCGGACACTGGTCAACACCGCGTCGGAGTCTGTCAGGAAGCCGCTGTGGCTGTCCTCACTCGCCCAAGGGCTTCTGCGAGGAACTCGTGCTCGTCGTGCGTCCCGACCGTGACGCGAATCGCGTTCGGGGCGCCGAACGCGGCGAGCGGCCGGACGATCACGCCCTCGCGCAGCAACGCCTCGAACCACGGCTGCGCGTCCTCGCCGAGATCGGCGAAGACGAAGTTGCCGACTGCCGGTCCCGCCACGCGGCAGCCGGCACCGGTGAGGATCCGTACGAGCTCGGAGCGTCCGTCCGCGTTGATCCGCCTTCTGCGCTCGAGCTCTCCGGGAAAGTCGAGGCTTGCAACTGCTGCCTCCTGGGCCGGCGTGGTCAGATCGAATGCGCGGCGCGTCTTGCCGAGGGCGGTGACGACCTCGGCGGGACCGACGCCGTAGCCCACCCGGAGACCGGCGAGCCCATAGATCTTGGAAAAAGTGCGCAGGACGAGCACGCTGCTCCCTGCCTTGAAGTACTCCTTGATGCCGTCGGCGTAATCCGGGTCGTCGATGTACTCGAAGTAGGCCTGGTCGAGGACGGTCAGGACGTGGTCCGGAACTCGCTCGAAGTAGGCGTCGAGCTCGGCGCGGGAGCTCATCGTTCCCGTCGGGTTGTTCGGATGGCACACGTACACGAGCTTGGTGCGCTCGGTGACCGCGGCAAGCAGTGCCTCGAGGTCGTAGCGGTCGTCGCGGAGCGGGACCTGCACGGCCTGTGCTCCGAGCTTGCGCGCATAGATCCCGTAGCTCGGGAACGAGGGCCAGCCGTGGACGACCTCGTCGCCCGGCTCGACGACTGCCTGCGAGAGCGCGTCGATGATGCCGTCGGCGCCTGAGCCCACGGCGACCTCGTCGAAAGCCACGGCGTGCAAATCGGCGAGCGCAGTCCGAAGCCGGTAGGCGCCACCGTCCGGATAGCGGTTCAGTTCAGCCTCTGCTCGCTCGAGCGCTTCGAGCGCACGCGGGAACGGACCGTACGGCCCTTCGTTCGACGCGAGCTTCACGACGCGCTCGAGCCCGAGCTCGCGCTGCACCTCTTCGATTGGCTTACCCGGCTCGTACGGGACGATTCCCGCTAGAGCGGGCCGCAGCAAGCCGGGAGGAACTTGCACTACGTGCCGGGCGTCTCGTCCGACTTCTTCCGCCAGATCCACAGCGCGCCGCCGACGGCCGCAACCATCGACGCAAGGGCGCCTTTGTTCAGGCCGGCGTGATCTCCCGTGCCCGGAACGGCCTCCTTCGCCTTCTGCTTGCCGAATGCCTTGGCCAGCTTCCAGACGCCCCAGCCCAGTACGGCGTTGCGTCGGTTCACAATTCCCATGGGTCTCCTTTCGTGGGCGAGCCTACCAAGGTGGCTTTCCCGCGAGGACGGAGGCTTACGCGTGAGGAAAGAGCGTCGAGCCGGGCCGGACTTCGCCGGCTACTTGCCGTTGCCCTTGCCGTTCCCGTTGCCGTTGCCACTGCCCTGACCGGACGGCGGCTTGACGTCGAACGGTCCTGGGGGCAGATGCGACTTCGGCTTGGAGCTCTGCTTCGGCTTCGCCTTCTGAGGAACGTGGCGGCGCACGGGATGAGCCTGGTGTGTAGCTCGACCGTTCACGTGACGAGCAGCGACCCCCGCGTCACCACGGTAATGAACCTTCTGGTTGCCCTTGCCGTGCGTCTTGAGCTTCTGCGCGTTCTTCGCATGCGCTGCCTTACCGACCGCGGCGTTGCCCCGCTTCGACTGCGAAGGCGGAGCTCCGTGCACCTTCTTCGGTGCGAGACCTGACGCGGCCGCCGCGGCGGCCGGGACCTGCTTCGCGGGCTTGGCGGAGCTGGGCTGTGGATGCCAGGGTGCGTGGCGAACGCCCTCGTACGAAGCACCGCCGATGGCGACGCCGGCGGTGAGCGCTGCCGCCGCCTTGAGCGCAAGGCCGGTTCCCACGGCGGCGCCACCGCCGCCGCCAAAGAGGGACATGAGGGAACTGGGCACCGGAACGAGGGCAAGCGTCTTGAGCGCGCCCCGCTGGGCTCGCTGTCGTCGGGCGAAGCCGGCGCACTCTGCGCACTCGCGTAGGTGTCCGCGCAGCTGTCCGCGCTCCTGCCGCGTCAGGCGTCCGTCGAGCTGGCGGGAGATCGCGAACTCCGCTTCGCCGCAGGTGATCGATCCTTCGAGCTGTTCGCGCAACGCACGACGTGCACGGAAGATGAGCGTCTCGACTGCGCTCGTCGAGACCTCGAGGACCTCGGCGATCTCGGCGTACGAGCGGCCCTCGAGCTCGCGCATCACGAGTGCCGCACGCTGGTTGAAAGCAAGATGACTGAGCGCGCGCCGGATGTCGTCGCCCGTCGGCGTGTCGTCTTCGCCGATCGTGTCGGCGATGTCGTCCTCGAAGGACACCTCGGCCGGTCGCCTGGAGGACTGGCGGAACCGCTGCCGGCAGACGTTGTGGGCGATGGCGATCAGCCAGTGCTGGGGCTTCTCCGGGCGGCTTCCCTTCTCGACGTAGGCGCGATAGGCGTTCAGGAAGGTCGTCTGGGTGACGTCCTCGGCGTCGGCGGGATTCCGCATGACGGCGAGCGCGTACCGATACACGTCTCCAACGTGTCGCTTGTAGAGGCGCTCGAAGGCCCGGTCAGGGCGAGGCCTCGCCGCCAGCAGGGGCGTCATGCTCTAGTAGATACCCGCTCGGCGGGAATCTTGCGTCCCCCTGACTAGGGAAGTGGCGTTCCTCCAGGCAATTTCGGGGCTTCGACCGGCGGCACCGGCACAGCCGGCACAGCCGGCACCTTGACCGGAAGGGCCGCGACGGGGGGCTCGAGCGCCTTCTGAGCCTCGCCGACCAGGCTCACGGCCTGGTCAGTCACCTGGGAGACCGGGCTGAGCGGGCTCGACTTGGTCGTCGCAGCGGGGACAGAGCCTGCCGGCGCCTGGGCCAAGGGCTGACCGCTTGGCTGTGGCCCCAGCCCCAGCTCGCCGGCGCGCTGCGAACCGACCCCAATCCCCTTCGCCCCTGCCCGCCCCGTCTTCGCTGCCGGGGCCCGGGCGCCTCTCGGGGCGCTCGCGGCGCGAACCCCGCGCGTCGGAAAGACGGCGGCAAGCTGCCACGAAGGGGCGGCGATCCGCTGTGCCGAGGGACGTGCCGCCGAGGCGGGACCGTTGCGATCGCTGCTGATGCCGGTAGCGAGAGCGCCGGCAAAGATCGCGACCGCCGCCTTCACGAGCAGCCCACCGCCCGCCACCGCGCCGCCCCCGGCGACCACACCGCCCGTATCGAAGAACTGCGTCAGCGATGTCGGCAGCGGCACCACGACAAGCGACCGGAGCGCAGAGGCCTTGAGCCGCAACGACCGACGGGCGCGGAAGATCAATGTCTCGACTGCAGAGACCGAAACCCCGATCGTGTCGGCGATCTCGGCGTACGAGCGACCTTCGAGCTCGCGCAGGACGAGCGCGGAGCGTTGGTTGAACGGCAGTCGCCCGAGCGCGTCCAGGACGCCCTGCAGGTCAGGCCGATCTTCTTCCGGCACTGCGATCAGGTCGACATGATCCTCGAGCGGAACCTCCCTGACCCGACGGCTCGCCCGCGCATAGCGGGTGCGCGCAACGTTGTGCGCGATCTTGATCAACCAGTTCTGAGGCTTCTCGATCTCGACGCCCTTGACGTACGCGCGGTACGCATTCAGGAACGTCGTCTGAGTCAGATCCTCCGCGTCGGCGGGATTACGCAGAAGCGCGAGCGCGTAGTGATAGACGTCTTTGACGTATCGTCGGTAGAGAGACTCGAAGGCCTGATCTCGAGCTAGGACCGGGATCTCTGGCGCTGCGGTCGCCACGATGCTGATGGAACGAACCTGGGCCGCGCCGGGATACGGCCTGCTTTGTCATTTGAAAACCATATGCCGGCGAATGCCGGCTGTCTACGCGGCTATGCGGTCGTCTTCGCGCGCTGGCGGATCGGCACGTGGATCGGGCGGCCGAGCGCCACGAGACCGGCTTCCTTGATCGCCTCCGACAGGGTCGGATGTGCGGCCATCCCGTCCGCCACGGTCTCCACCGTCGCTTCGGCGTCGATCGCGACGACGCCGGCCTCGATCAGATCGGTGACGTGCGGACCGACCATCACCAGGCCGAGCAGCTCTCCGTAACGCGTTTCGTGAATCGACTTCACCCAGCCGGTGGTGTCGTTCTGCATGACCGCGCGCGCGTTCGCCACCCACGGGAACATGCCGGTCGCGACGTCGTCGCCGTATTGCTCCCGCGCCTCGGCTTCAGTGAGGCCGACGCCGGCGATCTCCGGATCCGTGTAGATCGGACGCGGAACCGCCCGGTTGTCGACCACGGCATCGTGACCGCAGGCGTTCTCGGCGGCAACCTCTCCCTCACGAAACGCCGTGTGCGCGAGCTGCCAGTAGCCGGCGCAGTCGCCGACTGCATAGATGTGCTCGACCGTCGTCCGCCGGTGCTCGTCTGCGGCGATCCCCTTGCGCTTGTCGAACTCGACGCCGATCGTCTCGAGCCCGATCCCTTCGACGTTCGGGCCACGGCCGACGCTGACGAGCATCAGGTCAGCCTCGACCGTCTCGCCGTCGCCGAAGTGCACGGTCAGCGCGCCACCCTTCTCGTCCACCTTCGTGCACTGCTTCTCGAGGTGAAGCGTGATCCCCCGCTTGCCGAATTGCTTCGCCAGCTCCTTTGACGCATCCGCGTCTTCCTGCGGAATGAGCGCCGGCAGCATCTCGATGATCGTCACCTCGCTGCCGAACCGGCGGAAGATCGAGGCGAACTCGCACCCGATGATGCCGCCGCCAAGCACGACGAGCCGCTTAGGCACTTCCGTCTGTGCCAGCAGGCCCTCCGAGTCGACACAGCGGTCGGAATCGAGGCCTTCGATCGGAGGACGCAGCGGGAACGAGCCCGTCGCGATGATCGCCTGCTTGAAGGTGACGTCCTCCCCGCCTTCGACGGCGATCGTGTGCGCATCCTCGAACGTGCCGTTGCCCTTGACCCACTCGACGCCGTTCGCCTTGAAGAGCGAGGCGACGCCCGACGTCATCTGGTTGACGACGCCCGCCTTCCACTCGTTCGCCTTGCCGAACTCGAGCTGGAAGCCGCCGAGCTTGACGCCGAGCTTGTCGAACGTGTGCTCGGCCTCTTTCAGAGCGAACGCGGTCTGCACCCAGGCCTTGGTCGGGATGCATCCGATCCGCAGGCAGGTGCCGCCGAGCTCGGGCTCGCGCTCGATGCAGGCAACTTTCACCCCGAGCTGCGCAGCCCGAATGGCCGCGGTGTAGCCACCTGGCCCCCCTCCGAGAACAGCGACGTCGACTTCCATCAGGGTCGATCGTACAGATCCGTCAGTTCTCGAAAGCACCTCGGCAGGTCGAGAAAATCGGTGTTGTCGGAGATGGCATCCACCGAACCGGCTTCGTGGTCGATTGCACGAACCGCCGGGTCTGTGATTGCAGCGCGCAGCGAGTCCACGAAGCGATCTGCGAACAAGACCTGAAACGGCCGACCCCAGAACGCCCGCACATTCGGATCGACCGATTCCGTCACACCGAGCTCGTTGTGACGCCGCGCGACAGCTTCGTACGCGTCGACGAGGCCGGCCTCCCGCGCACGCCAGTCTTCGCCTGCGAGCGTCCGTGCGAGCGCTTCCCCTTCTGGACGGTTCAACTCTGCGTACGCGGAACCCAGCCACTTCCAGTACGGCGGGTAACGGCGTTCCTGCAGCAAAGCAAGCCGCAGCAGATCGCGAACGAGAGAGGCGGCGATCACCCGCGACCCGAGGTCATCCCCGCGCGACCCCGTGCGACCTACGAAATGTTCGAGCTGTGCGACACGCCGCCACTGGCTTGCCATCACAAGCAACCAGACGTCATGCGGATACCAGCTGAGCTTGTCCCGCAGCCGCGTCAGCTCGCCGACCGAGTCGGAGAAGACCTCACCTGAGGTGAACTCGAGCAGACGCTGCGTAGGAGTCGCGAGCCAATCGGCCACATCGAAGTCTTGAAGGAGGTCCACCCCGAGCTCTGCACGCACGTAGTCGCCGAGGAGGAGCGTCTCGACACCATGGTTCACCGGCCCCACGTCGAGCTCGGCGATCGCAACCGTGCCCGCCTCTTCTGTAGGCCCGAAGTGTGTGGAGAACCCGGCAAAGCTGGTGGGGAGCTGTTCGGCGAGCGTCTGCCGCAAGTCCCTCGCCTCGGCGAGATCACGGACAAACAGCTGGACACGCGGGCCCCATTGATGATCACGAGAGCGTTCGTCGTCGAACCCGAGCACCTCGGAGCCGTGCCCGATGAGCGCGGCTGCGTGCTCCATGTCGCCGAAGTTGTGCTCGACGACGGGGCGCACGGCATCGAAGTAGAAGCGCCTCGAGAGCTCGAGGCCTCGCACCCCTACAAGTCCGCCTTCATCGTTACCGTCCCGTCTTTTTCCTCGACGGCGTGAAAGCCGTACCGCTCGTAGAGCTTCGTCATCCCCTTCTCGGCACTCAGGCTGATCCCGGAATGGCCTTCCTGCCTGGCCTTCTCAAGCAGCGCGGTCATCAGCTGGCCGCCGAGCCCTCCGCCGCGACGGCTCGGGACGACGGCGATCGTCAGCTCGGGCGTCTGCTCGTCGACGAAGCCGAAACCCGGAGCCGCGGCAGGGAAGAGGCGGTACCACGCAGCTCCGATCGGACCCGCCTCCCACGCCACGAGCCCGGCGTCGCCCGGACGACCCCAGTTGTTCACGTACCGGGCGACAGGCTGGTCGGGATCCTCGTTGAGACGCCAGTGGTAGGCGTGCTTGAGCATGTCGCGGAGGAAGCGGACGTCCTGTGGCCCGGCCTGGCGGATCACGTTTCAGAGTCTAAGCGGGACTCACTCGAAAGAGTGATCCTTTGCGAGCCCCGCAAGAAGGTGCCTCGGCCGGCATCTCCAAGGTTATGAAACGTGACGATGATCGGCGGACCGAGTTCGGGAACGGCCTGCGTGGCCGCCTGCTCCGGCGCCGTGCGTTGCGACTGGGTCCCGCAGACGGCCGTGTCCGCCTCCCCGCGCCGCTCGTACAGCGTCCTTCCGCGCTCTAGAAAAACCTAGAGCCTCGGCGCACCGCAGAGCCCGAGGCAAGAGCAAGACCGAGGCGAATCACGTCGCGATCAGGCACGTCCTTGGCCGTCCACGTCACGTAGGCCGAGCTCACGAGCGGCCCACGGAAGCGCGACCTCAAGCTGACGCCGCTGCACCTCGCGGACGGCCGGGGCGGTCGGCGGGGCCGGTAGACCGACGCGGGCCGCAAAGTAGCCGGCAATCAGCGCCGCCTGACCGTTCGAATCGGCAACGAGCGCCCAGGGCTCTGGACCACCTTCGGTTCGAAGGCTGGGCGCCCAGGCAACTGAGTCCAGCAATGGATTGCCGACACAGGCGTGGTTCCAGTCCACGAGGACGGCGCGATCTCCACGAATGCAAAGGTTGTCGCTTCGTACGTCCATGTGCAGCAGCGCATCACCTCCGAGGTCGCAATCGGCGGACGCCTGCGTGAGCCGGGGTAGTGCTTCCGCGAGCCATTCGCGCGAACAGATCCCGGTCGAGAGAAACGGCTCGGGCCGAGCGGCGACAACGGGCCACCCATCGAGGTCGTCGCGGAGGCTCTCGAGGGCGGGGAGCCCTGCCGGTGGAGTCATTGCATGTACGGCCTCGAGCGCCTCGACGACGAGCGAGACCTGGTGGGGACTCCACGGTGGGGGCCAGTGGGCGTCACCGAGATCCTCGAGCACGAGCACCGTCGTTTCCTCGGAATCGTGCCATCCCAACAAGGACGGTAGGAACGGAGCGTCGAGGACGGAATAGACGCGCGCTTCGTTTCGAAGCCATCCAGCTGCAAGCTCGTCGAGCGCGACCTTCGCGAACGCGCGGCGGCCGTCGTCGAGCTCGACCATCCATTTCGCCGTATTCGTGGCGTAGCCGCCTCCCCGAACGCTCTCCCACCTGACCGGAACGCCGCCGACTGCGGCCGCGATCTCAGGTTCCGGAAAGTTCCTGGGCAAACTGAAGGCGGTTTCCGTCGGGGTCGAACACGTCGACGAGCCGCATCTCGCCGTGTAGCTCGAACACCACGCCGACCTCGACGCCGCCGTTTCGCAGATCTTCTGCGACGGCCTTGACGTCTTCGACATCGACGTGGGCGACGCCGCCCTCCTCCTGCGGCTCACCCTCGGCAAGACCGATCTCCATTCCGTTTCGCTCGAGCTTGACCCAGCCGCCGTCCGCATCGACGTACGTCTCGTCGAAACCGAGCTTGCCCGTGTAGAACGCGCGCCCGGCCTGGAGGTCTCGTACCTGGTACCAGACGGGGGTCAAAGCGCGAGACCCGGCTCTTCGAGGAACGCCTTGACGTCCCGCAGGAACTCGGCACCCGTTGCACCGTCGATGGCGCGATGGTCACAGGTGAGGGTGAGCTCCATGCGCGGCCGCACGGCGGGCCGGCCGTCGACCGCCACGACCCGGTCCTCGATCGAGCCCACCGCGAGGATCGCCGCCTGTGGGGGATTGAGCACCGCGACGAACCGCTCGATGCCGAACATCCCGAGGTTCGAGATCGTGAACGTTCCGCCGTCGAGGTCGGACTGCTGGAGCTTTCCGGCGCGCGCCCGTTCGACGACCGCCGCGCGCGTTGCTGCAATCTCCGCGATCGACTTGCGCTCGCACCCGGGGATGACCGGCACGACAAGCCCGTTCGGGACGGCGACGGCGATACCGATGTTTGCGGTCGGATAGAGCTCGACTGCGTCGCCCTTGTAGAGCGCGTTGACCGGGCGGTGTCGGATCAGCGCGGCCGCACATACCTTCGTGAGCAGATCGGAGATCGTCGGCTTGACGCTGCCCTCGGCGTTCAACTCGACGAGTCGCTTGCGCAACTCGAGCGCACGGCCCATGTCGACGGTGATTCCGAGCTGGAAGACCGGCGCCTGCCACGCTTCCGTGAGCCGGCGCGCGATCGTCTTGCGCATTGAAGAGAGCTGCTGCACCTCGACGCCCTCGGTGGCGGCCGGCGCTGCGAGCTGAACGGGCCCCGCAGACGCGGCCGAGCGTTCGACGTCCTCGGCGACTACGCGCCCATCCGGGCCGGTGCCGGCCACGGCGCTGAGGTCGATCCCGCGCTCGCGTGCGATCCGCCGCGCCAGCGGCGAGGCCTTGACGCGCCCGCCGTTGTCACCGGACGGCTGCGGAATCTCGGTGACCTGTTCGTTCATCTGGGACGACGCGCGCCTGCCTTGCTCACGGTCTTGTTCACGCGCGCGCGCGGCAGAGCCCTCCTCCTGCGCGTCCTCGCCGACCGCCTGGGCGCCGGCCCCATCGTCGGCCGGCTTCTCGACCTCCGTCGCGACCTCTTCCCCTTGCTCACCGATGACCGCGATCGTCTTGCCGACCTCGACCTCACCCGACGAGATGGCGATCTTCAACAGCACCCCAGACGCGTCGGCCTCGACTTCCTGCGTGACCTTGTCCGTGTCGAGCTCGTACAGCGGCTCGCCCTTCTCGACCTTGTCGCCCTCCGACTTCAGCCACTTGACGATCGTCCCGGACTCCATGCCCTGGCCGAGCCGCGGCAGCTTGATCTCAGTTGCCATCTGACGTTCGTCCCACGGTTCGGTAGATCGCAGCGAGCACGTCGGCCTGGTGCGGCACGACGAACTCCTCCATCACCGGCGCGAACGGCAACGGCGCGAACTTCGCCCCGACGCGTTCGACCGGCGCGTCGAGCCAGTCGAAGGCGCCGTACTGGATCACGGCCGCAACCTCGGCGCCGAACCCGCCGCGCGTGACCGCCTCGTGCGCCACGACGCAGCGGTTCGTCTTCTTCACGGACGAGATCAACGCCTCCTCGTCGAGAGGCTGCAACGTCCTGGGATCGACGACTTCGACCGAGACTCCCTCCTTCTCGGCCTCCTCTGCAGCCGCCAGCGATTCGTGCACGAGCCTGCCGGTTGCGATCACCGTCACGTCGTCGCCCTGCCGGTGGGTTCGCGCCTTCCCGAGCGGGATCGGCTCGAGCTCGTCGGGCACGTCTTCCTTGAGCCCGTAGAGCGTTCGGTGCTCGAAGAAGACGACGGGGTTGTCGTCGTAGATCGAGGACCACAGCAATCCGCGCACATCGGTGGGTGTCGAGGCGAACACGACCTTCAATCCCGGAATGTGGACGAACCACGACTCGAGCTGCTGTGCGTGCTGCGCGCCCGGCGACCACCCGGCGCCGCCCTGCGTGCGAAAGGTGACCGGCACAGTCAGCTGTCCCCCGGACATGTAGCGGTGCTTCGCGGCCTGGTTGACGATCTGCTCCGCGGCGAGCGTGAGGAAGTCCTCGTACATGATCTCGGCGACCGGGCGCATGCCCTGCATCGCGGCGCCGATTGCTGCCCCGGCGAGCGCCATCTCCGAGATCGGCGTGTTGCGGACGCGCTCCGGCCCGAACTCGTCGACCATCCCCTGCGTGACGCCCATGGAGCCGCCCATCTCGGCGATGTCCTCGCCCATGATGAAGACGTCCTCGTCTTCACGCATCGCGCGCGACAGTGCGTCCCTGACTGCCTCTCTGTAACTAAGTTCAGGCACTTGCGGGTCTCCCGAGCGAAGCGAAGGGACTAACCCTCCCCGCGAAAAATGCGCAGCATTTTTTGCGGAAATCAGGCATAGATGTTCTTCAGAGCGTCCTCAGGTTTCGGGTCGGTGCCGTTCTTCGCGAACTCGACAGAGGCGTCGACGATCTCCCGGACCTCGCGGTCGATCTCCTCGACCTCGTCCTCCGAGAGCTCGAGCTTGGTGCGCAGATGCTCGATGGGATCCTGCGTGGCGCGCGTCTCCTCGAGCTCTTCCTTGGAGCGGTAGACCTGCGGGTCGCCGATGTAGTGACCGACGAGGCGGTAGGTGTTGACCGCGAGGAAGACCGGCCCCTTGCCGCTCCGCGCGTGCTCGAGAGCGCGCCGCGTCGCCTTGTAGACGGCCTCGACGTCCTGACCGTCCACCTTGATCGACTTCATGCCGAACGCGACCGCGCGCTGGGAGATGTCTTCGATGGGCATGTGCTGCCAACCCGGCGTCGACTCGGCCCAATGGTTGTTCTCGCAGACGAAGACCGCCGGGACGTTCCAGAGCTGAGCGAGGTTGAGCGATTCGTGAAAGGTTCCGATGTTCGTCGCGCCGTCTCCGAAGAAGGCGACGCCGACACGCGGCTCGCTGCGGAACTTGAAGGCGAGCGCGGCGCCCACGATCGCCGGCAGGCCACCACCGACGACGGCGTTTGCGCCCATGTTCCCGCGCTCGATGTCGTAGAGGTGCATCGAGCCGCCGTACCCGTGCGAGCAGCCTTCGAGCTTGCCGTAGAGCTCGGCCATCAGCTCGTTGGGCGTCGTCCCCTTCGCGAGGGTGTGCCCGTGCGCCCGATGCGTTGAGGCGATGATGTCGTTCTCCTCGAGGGCTCGGCAGACCCCCACGGCGACGGCCTCCTGGCCGATCGCGACGTGCAGGAAACCGGGAAGCTCCCCGGCGCGGAAGCGCTCCTCGACCTTCTCCTCGAAGCGCCTGATCAGAAGCATCTCGCGGAAGAAGTCGCGCAGATCCGACTTCGAGAGCGTTCCTTTCTGCTCCACCTTCGCCATCGGCCTCAGTTTATGCTCAGGCTCTTGCGACTAGTCGAACAGTTCAACGAGCTCGAGCGGGGCCTCGCCGACGAGTGGGCCGAGCTCCGGCTCCAGCTGACGGTGAAAGAGGAGTCGCGTCGCGAGCGTGCGGCCGCGCTCCTCGCGCCGGCGAACCCAGGGCTGTACGGCCCGACCCTCCGCTTCGCGATCGACCGCCGCGGCCCGGGCATCGCGCCCGAGGCGCTTCGCCGTCTGCTCAAACGCCTCGACATGGAGCGGATCATGGGAACCCTCGAGCTCCGAGCCGTGCAGAAAACCACTCCCGAGGAGCTGCACGAGAAGGAGACGCTGCGCGCCCAGTGGGAGCGGCGACTCGCCGCGGCTCCTACTGACTGGAGTGACATCTATGCCGAAGTTCGGCTCGACTCGACGGACTATCTCGAGCGCGGGGCGCTCCTGCTCGCTCCCGTCAATCCCGGGCGTTACGGCGGCCAGGCAAGCCTGCGCTTCCGCAGCGCCCATCACTTCGGCTACGGCGTCTCTGCCGAGATGGCGGCGCGCTGCTTCGAGCGTTGCGACGACGAAGGGATCACCGGCGAGGTCGAGATCCTCTACGTCCTCTCCGATACCCAGCCCGTCGCCACACAAGGACCCGTGTGGAAACTCGGGGGCCGGACGATTTGACCGCAGGCGACCCGGTTTCGTGGCTCGTCATCGAGTCGGGCTGGACGGTCGTCGACACTCAGGGTGAAGAGGTGGGCTCCGTCGACGAGGTCGTAGGGGATTCGAGCAACGACATCTTCAACGGTCTTTCCATCTCGACGAGCCTGCTTGGCAGGCCTCGCTACGTTCCCTCCGAGCAGGTAGCGGCGATCACCGAGCAACGCGTGCAGTTGAAGCTCACCAAGGATCAGATTCACCATCTCGGCGAATTCGAGGAGCCGCCGACGAGCGCCGAGATCCTTCCCGAGGGGGCCGGCGCGTTTCGCCGCGCGGAGGCCTCGGTCGAGGCGCCGATCCATTCGCACGAGGAGCGTCCCAATTTTCTGACGCGAGTCGCGCACGCTTGGCGACGCACGTTCCGTCGTTAGTGCTCTAGGCGAGCACGCCTGCGAGCTCACGCGCGAGCGACTTCGCATCGCGCTCGGAAGGCGCGACGATGAGCACGGTGTCGTCGCCGGCGAGCGTGCCCACGATCCGTTCG
>Ga0307305_10000340_pt1 | contig 16228 bp, 17 predicted proteins | sample ER_DNA_186_FD_194512 | JGI IMG/M metagenome (GOLD analysis project Ga0307305, IMG submission 194512) | Bulk soil microbial communities from the East River watershed near Crested Butte, Colorado, United States - ER_DNA_186 | ecosystem: Environmental > Terrestrial > Soil > Floodplain | place... | reverse complement strand
TCGAACAAAAGCTGAGGAAACGCCCATGCTCACGCTCCATCATCTCAACGACTCGCGCTCGCAGCGGATATTGTGGCTGCTTGAAGAGCTAGGCGTGCCCTACGAGATGAGGCGCTATCAGCGCAACCCGGAGACACGGCTCGCGCCGCCGGAGTTGAAGGCGGTGCATCCGCTCGGCAAGTCGCCTGTCATCACCGACGGCGAGATCAGAATCGCGGAGTCCGGCGCCATCGTCGATTACCTCATCCGCCGCTACGGCCAGGGAAACGGTAGACCCGCGATGATGCCCGCGCCCGGCAGCGCCGATTACGAGGCCTATAACGAGTGGCTACACTATTCCGAAGGCTCCGGGATGCTACCGCTGATGCTCAACCTCTATGTTTCCAGGTTGAAGGAAGCGGGCGCGCCGCTTCATCCGCGCATCGACAGCGAGATGGCGAACCACCTCGGCTATGTCGATGGCGCACTGAAAGGGCGCGAATTCTTCGTCGGCAACTCGCTGAGCGGCGCCGATATCCAGATGAGCTTTGTCGGCGACATGGCGAAAGTATTCAACAAGCTCGGACCCTATCCGAATCTCAGTGCCTGGCTGTCGCGGATGCACGCCCGGCCCGCGTTCCAGCGCAGTGTCGAGAAGGGCGGGGCGTATCGGTTTGCGAAGTGACGCGGGGGGCGTCATTCCGGGATGGTGCGTTAGCACCAGACCCGGAATCTCGAGATTCCGGGTTCGATGCTTTGCATCGCCCCGGAATGACGAGCTAGTTGGCTGGGGGCTGGCCTTCTGGCATCCCACCCTGTCCCCACCATATCTTGCATAAATAGCGGGCGCTGACCGCAAGCGCTTGGCCATTCGGGCCCGATGTGGTATCCCGCCAGCACAGCTTCCGACCGCCACCCATGACCGACCGCAATGCGCCTAACAGGTTGCGGCGGTGGAGATATTTCGCCCATGAGCTCTACGTCCTCCAGCGCCCAGACCGCCTCCGCGCCCGACTCGTTCTTCACCGCCACGCTTGACCGGGCCGATCCGGATATCGCGGCCGCGATCCGCAGGGAGCTCGGCCGGCAGCGCCACGAGATCGAGCTGATCGCGTCGGAAAACATCGTCAGCCGCGCGGTGCTGGAAGCGCAGGGCTCGGTGCTGACCAACAAGTATGCGGAAGGCTATCCGGGCAATCGCTATTACGGCGGCTGCGAATGGGTCGACGTGGTGGAGACGCTGGCGATCGAGCGCGCCAAAAAACTGTTCGGCGCACAGTTTGCGAACGTGCAGCCGAATTCCGGCAGCCAGATGAACCAGGCGGTGTTCCTGGCGCTGCTGCAGCCCGGCGATACCTTCATGGGTCTCGATCTCGCCGCCGGCGGACATCTCACGCACGGCGCGCCGGTGAATATTTCCGGCAAATGGTTCAAGGCGCAACATTACACCGTGCGCCGCGACGATCAGATCATCGACATGGACGAGGTCGCGCGCCGCGCCGAAGAAGTTAAGCCAAAACTGATCATCGCCGGCGGTTCGGCCTATTCACGGTCATGGGATTTCAAGCGCTTCCGCGAGATCGCCGACAGCGTCGGGGCCTATCTGATGGTGGACATGGCGCATTTCGCCGGTCTCGTCGCCGGTGGCGTCCATGCTTCGCCGGTGCCCTATGCACACGTTACGACGACGACCACGCATAAGTCGCTGCGCGGACCGCGCGGCGGATTGATGTTGTGGAATGATGAGGCGCTGACCAAGAAGCTCAACTCGGCGGTTTTCCCGGGATTGCAAGGCGGACCCTTGATGCATGTAATCGCGGCGAAAGCGGTTGCGTTCGCCGAAGCGTTGCGCCCCGACTTCAAGGTCTACGCGAAGAACGTGGTCGAAAACGCCAAGGCACTGGCGGAATCGCTGCGCGCCAACGGCCTCGACATCGTCTCCGGGGGGACCGACAATCATTTGATGCTGGTTGATCTCAGGCCGAAGGGCCTCAAGGGCAATGTCTCGGAAAAGGCATTGGTGCGCGCGGCGATCACTTGCAACAAGAACGGCATTCCCTTCGATCCCGAGACGCCGTTCGTCACCTCGGGTCTTCGTCTGGGGACGCCGGCTGCGACCACGCGCGGCTTTGGTGTTGCCGAATTCAAGCAGGTCGCCGGCCTGATCGCCGAAGTGCTCAATGCGATCGCGCAATCGCAGGACGGCAAGGCGCCGCTGGTGGAAACCGCGATCAAGGAACGGGTGAGGGCGCTCACCGACCGTTTTCCCATTTATCAGTGAGGTTTTTGCCGGATGCGATGTCCCAGCTGCAATAGTCTCGATACGCAGGTGAAGGACTCGCGTCCAACCGAGGATTCCGCCGTGATCCGGCGGCGGCGGGTTTGCGTCGCCTGCAATTTCCGCTTCACCACCTTTGAGCGGGTGCAATTGCGCGAACTCACGGTGATCAAGCGCAACGGCCGCCGGGTGCCGTTCGACCGCGACAAGCTGGTGCGCTCGGTGCAGATTTCCTTGCGCAAGCGGCCGGTCGATCCGGAGCGGGTCGAGAGGATGGTCTCGGCGATCGTGCGCGAGCTCGAAAGCGGCGGCGAGGCGGAGATTTCTTCCGAGGCGATCGGGGAGATCGTGATGGAGCATCTGCGCCAGCTCGACGACGTCGCCTATGTGCGCTTCGCCTCGGTCTATCGCAATTTTCGCGAAGCCAAAGACTTTGAAGCCGTGCTCGGCGAGCTCTCCGGCGACGACGACGCGCGGATTGCCCTGTTACGCAAATGATCTTCCGCATTCTGGAAGACCAGTTCGCGCAAAAATCCAGGGAATCGAAAGCCGTTGACCAGCGCTTCATGCAGCTGGCGCTGACGCTCGGGCGGCGCGGGCAGGGCCGCACCTGGCCGAACCCGGCCGTCGGGGCGGTCGTGGTCAAGGACGGCGTTATTATCGGCCGTGGCTGGACCCAGCCGGGCGGCCGTCCCCACGCCGAGCCCGAAGCACTCAAGCGCGCCGGCGAGGCTGCGCGCGGCGCCACGCTCTATGTGACCCTGGAGCCATGCTCGCATATCGGCAAGTCGCCGCCTTGTGCCGATGCCATCATCGCCGCCGGCATCGCGCGCGTGGTGTCGGCGATCGAGGATCCCAATCCAGAAGTCGCCGGGCAGGGCCATGCAAAACTTCGCGCCGCCGGCATCGCCGTCGATATCGGGCTCGGCGCGGCGGAGGCCGCGCGCGATCATGCCGGACACTTCCGGCGCGTCCGCGACAGGCGTCCCAATGTGATCCTCAAGCTCGCTGTTTCATCCGACGACAAGATCGGCGCGGCCGGCCGCAAGCCGGTCACGATATCGGGCGAAGCCGCAAAAGCGCGGGTTCATCTGTTGCGCGCGCAATGCGACGCCATCCTGGTCGGGATAGGCACCGTGCGGGCGGACGATCCGCTTCTGACCTGCCGCCTGCCGGGCATGGCGGCGCGCTCGCCGGTGCGCGTGGTGCTGGATCGTAATTTGCGGATTCCCGGCAGCTCAAGGCTGGTTCATTCCGCGCGCGAGACGCCGCTATGGGTGATGACCTCGAACCTGGCGGAAGCGCCCGCCGCCATGAAGCTCGGCGCCGCCGGCGCGCAGGTGATCCGCGTCGCGACCGCGACACCGCCGCCGGGGCTTGATCTCCCAGCCGTGCTGCACGCGCTTTCCGAAAAGGGCATAACCAGGCTGCTGGTGGAAGGCGGCGCCCGGGTGGCGTCATCCTTTGTCGCCGCAGGCCTCGTCGACGAAGTCTGGCTGTTGCGCGGCGCAGAGCCTGTGGGCGCCGACGGCGTGGCCGCGCTGGACGCATTGCCGCTGACGGCCCTTACCGAGTCGCCGACGTTCAAAGTACGTGCTAGCGAAACGCTGGAGAAGGACACTCTGACCATCTACGAGCGCGCTGCCTAAGTTCGTCATGCCCGGGCTTGTCCCGGGCATCCACGTCTTGGCCGCTGGATGATAAAAGAAGACGTGGATGGCCGGGACAAGCCCGGCCATGACGGTAAGAGGACGCTAATGTTCACCGGCATCGTCACCGACATCGGCGAGATCGTCAGCCTGACGCCGACGGCGGAGGGCCAGTTGCATCGCTTGCGCATCGCCTGCCGCTATGATCGCTCAACCATTGCGGATGGTGCGTCGATCGCGTGCAACGGTGTCTGCCTCACAGTGGTGGCCTCGGGCGTGGCGGGTGACAAGACCTGGTTCGAGGTCGATGCGGCCGCCGAGACGCTTGGCATGACCACGGCAAAACACTGGGCCGTCGGCACAAAACTCAATCTCGAACGCGCGCTGAAGATCGGCGACGAACTGGGCGGCCATATCGTCGCCGGCCACGCCGACGGCATAGCTGCCATCGTCAAGCGCGACGATCTGCCCGACATGGCGCGGTTTGAGCTGCGGACCACGCGCGAGCTGGCGCGCTTTATCGCAGCCAAGGGCTCGGTGACGCTGGACGGCGTGTCGTTGACCGTGAATACGGTGCAGGACGTGGTGTTTTCGGTGTTGATCATCCCGCACACGCTCAATGTGACGACACTCGGCGGCTGGCGCGCGGGGACCGAGGTCAATCTCGAGGTCGACCTGATGGCGCGCTACGCGGCGCGGCTTGCGGAAATGAAATAACAGGTCGTCATGCCCGTGCTTGCCCCCCTTCGCTAAAGCTTCGGCGGACTAGCACGGGAAAGCCCGGCGAAGCCTTGGTGTAGACGGGTCACGGGCATCCACATCTTGGCGGCACAGTAAGGCGTGGATGGCCGGGACGAGCCCGGCCATGACGGAAGGTAACGTATTCGCGCTTGGCTTCACGCGCTGCGGCGACTACAAACGCGCGCTCAATCCTCATGGTGAGGAGGCGCTTTTGCGCCGTCTCGAACCATGAGGCCCCATCCTTCGAGACGCGGCCAAGTGGCCGCTCCTCAGGATGAGGTCATTGCCCGTTGCGGCTAATCGGACTTGAACGGACAGCTCAATGGCGGACGCGCGGCGCGCACGGTTGAAGGATCAAACAGACGTCTCCGGCGCGCGCGCGCTGATCGTCGAGGCGCGCTTCTATGACGACATCCAGGATGCATTGCTGGAAGGCGCGGTCGCCGAGCTGAAGGCCGCCGGCGTCACCCACGACGTCATTACGGTGCCCGGCGCGCTGGAAATTCCGACCGCGATCGCGATCGCGCTCGACGCGGCCGAGAACGGCGGCAAGCCCTATGACGCGGCGATTGCGCTGGGCTGCGTGATCAGGGGCGACACCATCCATTTCGAAATCGTGTCGATCGAGTCCTCGCGCGCGCTGATGGACCTTGCGGTGACAAAACGGTTTCCGCTCGGCAACGGCATCATCACCGTCAACACCGACGCGCAGGCCTGGGCTCGGGCGCGCCCCAGCGAGCTCAACAAGGGCGGCGACGCCGCCCGCGCTGCGCTGGCGATGCTGCGGATCAAGCGCCGGCTGACGCGGACCTGACCATGGCAGAGAAGCAGGAAAAGAAACCCGCGAAGGGCCCGGAGAAGAGCAAAGACAAGAAAGCCAACCGGCGCGGCGCAGCACGGCTCGCGGCGGTGCAGGCGCTCTATCAAATGGACATCGCCGGCGCTGGCATCAACGACATCTTCGCCGAGTTCGAGAGTCATTGGCTCGGAGGCGAGGTCGAAGGCGACAAATACCTTCCCGCCGAGGCGGCATTCTTCCGCGACGTCGTGTCCGGCGTGGTGCGCGACCAGGCAAAGCTCGATCCGCTGATCGACGATGCGCTTTCGAACGGCTGGCCGCTGAAGCGGATCGACGCCATTCTCCGCGCGGTATTGCGTGCGGGTTCCTACGAACTCGAGCACCGCAAGGACGTGCCCGGCCGCGTCGTCGTGTCCGAATATGTCGATGTCGCGCATGCCTTTGTCGATGGCGACGAGACCGGCATGGTGAACGCGGTGCTGGATCAGATCGCCCGCCGGTTCCGGGGCGACGAGTTTTCGCGTGGGTAGCGCGATGGACACGAGCCGCAAATTCTGTCGTCATCATCCGCGAAAGCGGATGATCCAGTACTCCGCGGCCTTCGTGCTTGATCACCGGCGCTCTGGAGTACTGGATCGCCCGGTCAAGCCGGGCGATGACGGTTGTGGTACGGGCTACGCGTCATGACCGATCGCAAACAAGCGCCATCCGGTGAAGACTCGCTGATCGCGCGGTATTTCAAGCCGCTGGCGACGGACCCCGGCGCGTTTGGTCTCGCCGACGATGCCGCGGTCCTGAAGCCATCGGGCGACGATATTGTCGTCACGACCGACGCCATCGTCGAGGGCGTGCATTTTCTCGCAGACGATCCGCCGGATACGGTCGCGCGCAAGGCGCTCCGGGTGAACCTCTCCGATCTCGCCGCCAAAGGCGCAACACCGGCGGGCTTTGTGCTGACGCTGGCGCTGCGTGCCGCCGACGATGCGTGGCTAACGCCGTTCGCGCGCGGGCTTGGCTCGGACGCCGGCCTGTTCGACTGCCCGCTACTGGGCGGCGATACGGTTTCCACGCCTGGCTCGGTGACGATTTCGATCACGGCGTTCGGGCGGGTGCCCGCGGGCAAGATGGTCCGTCGCAGCGGCGCGAAACCCGGCGATCGCGTCGTGGTGACGGGGACGATCGGCGACGCCGCCCTCGGCCTCGATATCCTCAAGGGCGGCGCGGCTACCGCTCTTGCCGACGCCGGGGCAAAGGCGATGCTGATCGGGCGCTATCGCGTGCCGCAGCCGCGCAACGCGCTGGCAAAGGCAGTTCGCGATCACGCGCATGCGGCGATCGATGTGTCCGATGGTCTCGCAGGCGATCTCGCGAAACTGTGCGGGGTGTCGGGCGTGTCCGCTGTCATCGACGCGCCGAGCATTCCGTTGTCGGCGGCGGCTGCGGCATTGCTGTCGCGCGGTACCGTCGGGATCGAGGCGATCGTTTCCGGCGGCGACGACTACGAGATTTTATGCACAATCCCGGAAGATAGCTTTGAGGTGTTCGCGCAAGCCGCAGATCAAGCCGGGGTGGCTGTGACTTCAATAGGGATGGTAGTCGCGGGTTCGTCAGTTCCCAGCTTTTTGGACGGCGAGGGCAGGGAGATAGCGCTGCCGCGCCTCTCCTACAGCCATTTCTAGGATTCTCCGGCATTCCTGCGAAAAGCACCGGCCTCCACGCAAATACCTGCCGAAATCGACGGTTTGGGCCCTCCGCGGCGTTGCGCCGGGGGTGTGATTTTGGCATGGTCCCGCCGATTTAAGGCCGCCCTTTTGGGCCGGGCAGGCCTTCTTTTTATGCGCCCGCCGCGCCCGCGGCGATCGGCGTGGGGTACACCAGGATCTTGAGGCTAGTTCAATGACAGCAATATGGGTGATTGTGCTCTGCGGAGCGCTTTCCATCGTTTACGCCATCTGGGCGACCGCATCGGTTTTGAAAGCGGACGCCGGCAATCCGCGGATGCAGGAAATCGCGGCTGCCGTGCGCGAAGGCGCGCAGGCCTATCTCAAGCGCCAGTACATGACGATCGGTCTGGTCGGCATCGTGATCTTCGCGCTGTTGGCCTACTTCCTCGGCATGCTGGTCGCGGTGGGCTTTGCGATCGGCGCGGTGCTGTCGGGTGCTGCCGGCTTCATCGGCATGAACGTCTCGGTTCGCGCCAATGTGCGCACCGCGCAGGCGGCGACCACCTCGCTGGCCGGCGGACTTGAACTGGCCTTCAAGGCCGGCGCCATCACCGGCATGCTGGTTGCCGGCCTGGCGCTGCTCGGCGTCACCATCTACTTCGCCTTTCTCACCCAGTACATGGGCCTCGCCGCCAACAGCCGCACCGTGGTCGATGCACTGGTGGCGCTCGGCTTCGGCGCGTCGCTGATTTCGATCTTCGCCCGTCTTGGCGGCGGCATCTTCACCAAGGGCGCCGACGTCGGCGGCGATCTTGTCGGCAAGGTCGAGGCCGGCATTCCCGAAGACGATCCGCGCAACCCCGCCACCATCGCCGACAACGTCGGCGACAATGTCGGCGATTGCGCCGGCATGGCCGCCGACCTGTTCGAGACCTACGCCGTGACCACGGTCGCCACCATGGTGCTGGCCGCGATCTTCTTTGCGAATTCGCCGCTGCTGGTGAACATGATGACGCTGCCGCTGGCGATCGGCGCCGCCTGCATCATCACCTCGATCATCGGCACCTTCTTCGTCAAGCTCGGCGCCAACCAGTCGATCATGGGCGCGCTGTACAAGGGCCTGATCACCACCGGCATCCTGTCGCTGATCGGCGTCGCCGGCGTGATCTACTGGCTGATCGGCTTCGGTCCGCTGTCGGGCGTGAAATTCACCGGCATGGCGCTGTTCGAATGCGGCATCGTCGGTCTCGCCGTCACCGGGCTGATCATCTGGATCACCGAATACTACACCGGCACCGAAAATCGCCCGGTCAAGTCGATCGCGGCAGCGTCGGTCACCGGCCACGGCACCAATGTGATCCAGGGTCTGGCGATCTCGATGGAATCGACCGCCGCGCCGGCGCTGGTGATCATCGCCGGCATCCTCATCACCTACAGCCTTGCCGGCCTGTTCGGCATCGCGATCGCCACCACCACGATGCTGGCGCTGGCCGGCATGATCGTGGCGCTCGATGCGTTCGGCCCGGTCACCGACAATGCCGGCGGCATCGCCGAAATGGCCGGCCTGCCCAAGGAAGTCCGCAAGGCCACCGACGCGCTCGACGCCGTCGGCAACACCACCAAGGCCGTCACCAAAGGTTACGCGATCGGCTCCGCCGGTCTCGGCGCGCTGGTGCTGTTTGCGGCCTACAATGAAGACCTCAAATTCTTCATCGCCAACGCCGCGAAGTTTCCGTACTTCCAGGGCGTGCAGCCCGACTTCTCGCTGAACAACCCTTACGTCGTGGTCGGCCTGCTGTTCGGCGGCCTGCTGCCCTATCTGTTCGGCGCGATGGGCATGACGGCGGTCGGCCGCGCGGCCGGCGCCATCGTCGAGGAAGTGCGGCGTCAGTTCCGCGAGAAGCCCGGCATCATGCAGGGCACCGACAAGCCGGACTACGGCAAGGCCGTCGATCTCCTGACCAAGGCGGCGATCAAGGAGATGATCATCCCGTCGCTATTGCCGGTGCTGTCGCCGATCGTGGTCTACTTCGCGATCTATTTTATCGCGGGCGGCGGCCCGGCCGGCAAGTCGGCGGCGTTCTCGGCGGTGGGTGCGATGCTGCTGGGGGTGATCGTGACCGGCCTGTTCGTCGCGATCTCGATGACCTCGGGCGGCGGCGCCTGGGACAACGCGAAGAAGTACATCGAGGACGGCCACTATGGCGGCAAGGGCTCCGAGGCCCATAAGGCCGCGGTGACCGGCGACACCGTCGGCGATCCCTACAAGGATACGGCGGGCCCCGCGGTCAACCCGATGATCAAGATCACCAACATCGTAGCGCTCTTGCTGCTGGCAATCCTGGCGCACTGAGCGGCGATCGACCCAGACCAAAAACCCCGCAGTGCGAGCCGCGGGGTTTTTGTTTGGTCACGTTATAGATGCGAGGGCGGTGCTCTTCTCCCTCTCCCCGTTCTTTACGGGGAGAGGGTTGGGGTGAGGGGCTTCCCTCCGCAAATTCAAAACTTGCAGCGAGTATGCGGAAACTCCCCCTCACCCGGTGCTGCGCGCCGACCTCTCTCCGCAAGCGGGGAGAGGCGAAGAAAGCCGAGCCTCAATTCACGTCCATCTGCAAGCCTTCCTGCTTGATGATGGCAGCGAATTTCGCCGTCTCCGCCTGGACGAAATCGGAAAACTGTTGCGGCGTGCCGTAATCGGTCCGTGCGCCCATCGTGGCGATATTGCGCTGGGTGTCCTCGCGCTCCAGGAAGACCTTGATTTCCTTGTTAAGCGCATCGACGATCGGCGCGGGCGAGCTCTTCGGCAGGAAGATGCCGAACCAGGACGAGACATCGAATTTTGCCAGTTCCGGCGCGCTCTCGCGCATGGTCGGAATGTCAGGCGCCAAGGCGCTTCGCTCCGGCGTCGTCACCGCAAGCGCGGTGAGCTTGCCGTCCTGGACCTGCGGCAGGGTCGGATACAGATTGTCGAACAGGACCTGGATGTCGTTCCCGAGTGCGGCCTGCAGTGCCGGCCCGGCGCCGCGGAACGGCACGTGCACCATCTTCAACCCGGTGAGTTGCAGGAACCAGGCGCCGGTGAGGTGGGGGCTCTGGCCGACGCCGGAAGAGCCGTAAGTGAGCTTGTCGGGGTTCGCCTTGATATAGGCGATCAACTCGGCGATCGATTTGATGCCGGTCGAGGGATGAGCCGACACGATATTCGGAATCCGGATCAGGTTGCTGACCGGCTGCAGCTGGTCGGCCTTGTAGGTCATATTGCGGAAGATGCTGTAGGCGATGGCGTTGGGGCCGGGATTGCCGACCAAAATGGTGTGCCCGTCGCCCTTCTGGCGCACTACCTCCGAGGTGCCGATGGTACCGCCGCCGCCGGATCGGTTCTCCACGATGGCGGACTGGCCCCAGGCCTTCTGCAGATGCGCCGCCAGCAATCGTCCCATCACATCCGTGGTGCCGCCCGGTGCGGCCGGCACAATGAGGCGGACGGTTTCGGTCGGCCGCCAGTCGGCAGCCCGGCCAAGGCGCGGCAAGGCCGCGGTTGCCGAAAACGCCGCGGCTGCGGACAGCACGCGGCGGCGAGAAATTTTTGTGGTCACATTGTCACTCCCTGCCTCGATTATTGTTGTTTTACAGAGAGCCTAGGGAATGCGCGGCAGGTCGGCAAGCGACGGCTTGGCGCAGGCGCTGTGCTTGTGCGTTCCCCGGACGCTGCGCAGCGCGCCGCACTTGCGAGGTGGTGCGCTGCTGATCCGGGGTCCAGCCGTCATCGCGTTGGTGTCCAGGTCCCGGCTCTGCGGAGCAGCGCGCCGGACGATGCTTCGCATCGTCAGGAGAGCGCTGCACCGCGTCCGGGACACGAGATGCTGCGTGCCCTAGTTGAAGCTGAGCAACTTGAACAGCGGCGTCAGGTAGCTGAGCTCCTGGCCCGAGGTCGGCGTGGTGCGGCTGATGAAGTCGAATATCCGGCCGTCCTGCAGCCCGTAATTGGCGAGCCGCTGCACCTGGCGGTTCTTGTCGAAATAGATCGCGATCACCCGCTGGTCGACGAGCCTCTGGTTCATGAAGGCCACCGGACGCTCGGACCGCTGCGAAATGTAGTAGAACACCTCGCCGCTGAGGGTTGCGACCGTGGATGGCGTTCCCATCACGATCAGCACCTGATCCTGGCTCGCTCCGATCGGGATTTGCTCCAGTGCGCCGGGCGGGAGGATATAGCCCTTCTGAAACTGTTCGCCGGTGCATCCGCCCAGCGCCGCGCACACCAGGGCGACGGCGGCAACCGCGCGCATGCCACGCCAGCGTGCGCGCAGGCCGCGCGGAGAGCACACGCGTGAGCATCTTTGGCTCGTCACAATCATTCCGGAACTGGTCCCGTCCTCTTGCATCGCGCGAGGCGTTGACGTACCGGGCAGCACGCCGGATTGCAACATGCGTTTGCCCGAAGGACTCGCGCGCGGAACCCACAATGCCTTGGCCGTTCAATCACTTCAGGAAACCCCGGAACCCCTCGCGCGGCACCATTGAAGCCATCTATGGCATGATCGTGACGCAAGCGCGAGAACCGTTGTTTTATCGGGAGTTGGGCGTGCCGGATACGGTTAATGGCCGTTTTGACCTGCTGGTGCTGCATTTGTGGATGGTGTTGCGGCGGCTGAAGTCGATTGAAGGTGGCGCCGGCGTTTCCCAGGCGCTGTTCGATCGCTTCTGCGACGATCTGGACGCCAATTTGCGCGAAATGGGGGTCGGCGATCTCGCCGTGCCCAAGCGCATGCAGGCCTTTGGAGAGGCCTTCTACGGCCGGGCGGCGGCCTACGATCTGGCTCTGGCGGCCGGGGCGGAGCCGCTGGCGCAAGCGCTGTGCAAGAATATCTTGAACGGGAAGGAGATCGAAAACGCGCGGCGGCTTGCTTTCTACGTCGAGACGGCCGTCGCCTGTTTGGCAGGATTGGACGAGGCGGCGTTGCAGAGCGGATCGTGGAGATTTCCTTCGCCGGCACGAATGAGCGTAGAGCAATGAACAGAACGAACCGCATGACGAATAAGCCCGATCCCTGGAGCGTTCCCATCACCGTGGCGCAAATACCGGAAGTGGGATTGCATCGCGAGATCGAAGCTGGCGCCGCCGAACGCGAGGCCATGGCTGAGGTCGCGGGCTTGCGCGAAATTCTCTCAGCGCATGCTGCGCTCGATGTGACACCCAAAAGCGGAGGTCGCGTGCATGTCGGCGGCCATGTCCGGGCGCGCATCGGTCAGACCTGCGTCGTGACCCTCGACCCGATCGAGAGCGAGATCGACGAGCCGATCGATCTGATCTTTGCACCGCCTGAGCAAATTCCCCAACTCGCTGATCTCGTCGATGAGGCCGTCGAAAGCGGCGCCGAGATTCCGGACCCGCCGGAGCCGATCGTCAACGGCGTCATTGATCTTGGCCGGCTCGCGACCGATGCGTTGTTCCTGGGGATCGATCCCTACCCGCGCAGGCCGGATGCGGTTTTCGAGCCGCCAGCCGTGGCCGCCAATCCGGAGGATCATCCATTTGCCGCGCTGAAGGCGCTGCAAGCCGACGCAAAACCGGCCGCTCCAAAGAAGCCGAAGCGCCGCTGACGCCTCGCGCAAGCGGCGTTCAAGTCGCCTGACGGATCCGTGAGCTATCAGATAATTCCATCTAATGCATTGAATTATATTGCTTTATTCGCCGGTGCCGCGTCCGCGTTGCCGAGCGCCGGTATTCAAAAAAGGCAGCGGTCAAGAGGTTGTGTCGGGGCGGGGACACGCTATTGTCGCGGCCCGGCCGGGGCGCAGCGTCGCGCTTCGCCGATCGCCTTTATCCGGGGCGATTTTCAAGTCCGCGGCCGAGCGCTTTGGACCGCAAGAGATCAGGTTTCCGGGACGTTCATGCCTCAAAAGGTTCGAATCGCGCTTGACGCCATGGGTGGCGATGTCGGCGCATCTGTTGTCATTCCCGGCGCCGCAATCTCGTTGACCCGACACCCCGATGCTGAATTTCTGGTGTTCGGCGATCGCGCATTAATCGACGCGCAGCTCGTCAAGCATCCGGCGATGAAGGCGGCTTCGCGCGTCATTCATACCGACGTTGCCGTCAGCATGCACGACAAGCCGAGCCAGGCCTTGCGCCGCGGCCGCAAGACCTCCTCGATGTGGCTGGCGATCGACGCCGTCAAGAAAGGCGAGGCCGACGTCGCGGTATCCGCAGGCAATACCGGCGCGCTGATGGCGATGGCGCGCTTCAACCTGCGCACTCTGCCGGGGATCGACCGCCCGGCGATCGCGGCAGTGTGGCCCACGATGCGCGGCGATTCTGTTGTGCTCGATCTCGGCGCCACCATCGGCGGCGATGCGCATCATCTGATGGAACTGGCGGTGATGGGCAGCGCGATGGCAAGCGTCTTGTTCGATCTCGAACGGCCGACGGTCGGCCTGCTCAACATCGGCGTCGAGGAAGTCAAGGGCCGCGAGGAGATTCGCGAGGCGGCGGAACTGCTACGGGCGATGAACCTTCCACAGCTCGAATATATCGGCTTTGTCGAAGCCGACGGTATCGGCAAGGGCGCCGCCGACGTCATTGTTGCCGAGGGCTTCAGCGGCAATATTGCCCTGAAAGCGACCGAGGGTACGGCCCGCCAGATCAACGATTTTCTCCGCGCAGAGCTGTCACGAACCTGGCGTGCCAGAATCGGTTACCTGTTCGCGAAAAAGGCGTTCAAGGCGTTGCGCGACAAGCTCGATCCGAACAAGTCCAATGGCGGCGTGCTGCTCGGCCTGAACGGCATCGTCGTCAAAAGCCATGGTGGAACCGACGCCGAAGGCTTTGCCTATGCGGTCGATGTTGGCTATGAGATGGTCCACTACGATCTCCTGACCAAGATCAATCAGATGCTCAACCGCGACGGCAGCACGCTTTCGTCTGCGCCGACCGCGCAGGAGGCTTTCTCGTGACCGCAATCCGTTCGGTGGTGCTCGGCTGCGGCTCCTATTTGCCGCGGCAGATCCTGACCAATGCCGAACTGGCGGCGCGGGTCGACACCTCCGACGCGTGGATCGTGCAGCGCACCGGCATCAAGCAGCGCCACATCGCCGCCGAGGGCGAGTTCACCTCGCATCTGGCGATCAATGCCGCGCGCGCTGCACTTGCCGATGCCGGGATCGACGCGCAGTCGATCGACCTGATCGTGCTGGCGACCTCGACGCCGGACAATACCTTTCCCGCGACCGCGGTCGCGGTGCAGAACGCGCTGGGCATCCATCACGGCGCGGCCTTCGACCTGCAGGCGGTATGCTCGGGGTTTATATTCGGGCTCGCCAGCGCGGACAATTTCCTGCGCTCGGGCGCCTTCAAGCGCGCGTTGGTGATCGGCGCCGAGACATTCTCGCGGATTCTCGACTGGAACGACCGGGCAACCTGCGTCCTGTTTGGCGATGGCGCCGGCGCCATCGTGCTTGAGGCCCAGCCGCAGCTGGGCAAATCCTCCGACCGCGGCGTATTGACGACGCATCTGCGCTCCGACGGCCGGCACCAGTCGAAATTATATGTGGATGGCGGACCGTCTTCGACCGGCACGGTGGGCTATCTCAGGATGGAGGGGCGCGAAGTCTTCAAGCACGCCGTCGGCATGATTACCGACGTGATCGTGGATGCTTTCGAGAAAACCGGCACGACGGCCGACGACATCGACTGGTTCGTTCCGCACCAGGCCAACAAGCGAATCATCGATGCTTCGGCCCATAAGCTGCATATTGCGCCGCAGAAGGTGGTGCTGACGGTCGATCAACACGGCAATACCTCGGTCAGGGACGGACGGGTGAAGAAGGGCGATCTGGTGCTGCTGGAGGCCATGGGCGGCGGCTTCACCTGGGGCTCGGCCCTGCTGCGCTGGTAGGCGCGATGCTTAAAATTGCTTTCTCTTTCATGCCTTTGCATTGATGAGCGCTGTTGACCGTCGCGTATTAAGCTCATAATTTCAGTTGCGTATTGTTCGCCGAGAGTTGGGGCCAAGGCGATGACCGGAGCCGGAAAAACAGTCACACGGGTTGATCTGTGCGAAGCCGTCTACCAGAAGGTGGGCTTGTCGCGCACGGAATCATCTGCCTTTGTCGAACTGGTGTTGAAGGAAATCACCGATTGCCTCGAGAAGGGCGAGACGGTGAAATTGTCGTCGTTCGGGTCGTTCATGGTGCGCAAGAAAGGCCAGCGTATCGGCCGTAACCCGAAGACCGGCACCGAAGTACCAATTTCTCCGCGTCGCGTGATGGTGTTCAAGCCGTCGGCCATTCTGAAGCAGCGGATCAACGGCCACAGCCCCGCTAACGGCGGCGACAAGACCGAGTAGACTTTAGCTTCAACCAAGCGACAGAGGAGCAAGCATTTGGACAAGGCGCCGGATGCGTTCCGAACCATCAGCGAGGTCGCCGACGACCTCGATATCCCCCAGCATGTCCTGCGGTTCTGGGAGACCCGTTTCACCCAGATCAAGCCGATGAAGCGGAGCGGGGGCCGCCGCTACTACCGACCGGTCGATATCGATCTGCTCAGGGGCATTCGCCGGCTCTTGTACGGTGAGGGCTACACCATCCGCGGGGTGCAGCGGATCCTGAAAGAGCACGGCGTTGCCTCGGTCCAGCGCCTGGCGGATGCAACGGCTGTCGCCTCGTTCGGCGCAATCGAAGAGGTGGTTGGACGAAGTGTTATCGAACAGGATCACGACGACGCGCCGGGCATCGACGTCGATGACGATGATTATGAGGGCACCGACGGCATCGATTTTCGTCTGCTCGAAAGCGATGAGGACGGAATCCCGGCGGCGCTGGATGCCGGCCCGATCCCCGGTGTCGCTGCTGCGGCGCGCCCGCTCGACGTCGCACGCCTGGAGGGCGTGTTGCAGGACCTGATCGCCTGCCGGCAATTGCTCGATTCCACGCTGAAGGAAGGCTAGCTGCCCGACCGCCCGGTGGAACTCGCATTGACGCGGTAAGCCCTATCGCGCGGTGCATCAGGCTTCTTGCGCAAAAGGCTGATCGAAGCTAAGGGAACGGCATCGGAGCGTGGCGCAGCCCGGTTAGCGCACTAGTCTGGGAGACTTTGGCGCTTAGGTAGTTTCCA
>Ga0307305_10000337_pt1 | contig 16245 bp, 14 predicted proteins | sample ER_DNA_186_FD_194512 | JGI IMG/M metagenome (GOLD analysis project Ga0307305, IMG submission 194512) | Bulk soil microbial communities from the East River watershed near Crested Butte, Colorado, United States - ER_DNA_186 | ecosystem: Environmental > Terrestrial > Soil > Floodplain | place... | reverse complement strand
CGGCGCCACGAAGAATCAGGTGCTGCGCAAGGTGCAGCTGCCGTTGGCGCGGCCCTCGATCCTCCTCGGCGTGAACCAGACGATCATGATGGTGCTCTCGGTCGTGATCATCGCCGCGTTGATAGGCGGGGGCGGGCTGGGCCTCGCGGTGCTGCAGGGGCTGAGCCACGACCACGGCCGGGGCATGGTCGCCGGGATCTGCATCTTGCTCCTCGCAATCGTGATCGACCGGATCACCCAGGCGATGGGGCAGCCCTCCGGGCGCAAGGTCGCCAAGCGCGATCGCACGGTGGGGTGGTTCTTCGGTACGTCACGGATGCGACGCACGGCCGTACTGCAAGGTGTATCGCAGATACCAACCGAAGAGTGAAGGGGGGAAGCATGAGGAAGTCCAACGCGACGGTGCTCATCGCGGCCGTCGCCGCGTTCTCGTTCCTCGCCGTAGCGTGCAGCGACGTTTCGTCCAGCTCGAGCGCGCCCGGCTCCGGAGGCGCGGTGCCGGACAACAAGGGAACGACGATCAACATCGCCATCAGCCCGTGGCTCGGGTCCGCGGCGAACGTCGCCGTCGCCCAGGCGTTGCTGGAAGACAAGCTCGGCTACACGGTCAAGACGACCGCGATCGATGAGTACGCCCAGTTCCCACCACTCGCGACCGGGACGCTGGATGCGACGCTCGAGGTGTGGCCGTCCGGTCACGGGGCGGACTACAAGAAGTACATCGCGGGCGGCAACGGCGTGGTCGACGGCGGCCTGAACGGGGTACCCGGCCAGATCGGGTGGTGGATCCCGACGTACATGCTCACCGACCACCCCGAGCTCAAGACCTGGGAGGGGTTGAAGACCGACGCCGAGCTGTTCAAGACGGCCGAGAGCGGCAGCGCCGGTCAGATCCTGGACGGCGATCCGAGCTTCGTCACCTACGATCAGCCGATCGCCGACAACCTCGGGTTGAACCTCAAGGTCGTCTACGGCGGCTCGGAGGACGCGGAGCTCACGGCGCTCGACACCGCGTACCAGAAGCAGGCTCCGATCCTCATGTACTTCTGGACGCCCCACTGGGCGCAGCAGAAGTACGCCCTGACGAACGTCGAGCTCCCCACGGTCTCCGAGCAGTGCAAGCAGATCGCTGCGACGGGTGACAACGCCGACCAGTACAACTGCGCGTACGCGCCCGATCCCCTGTACAAGGCGTTCAACGATCAGTTGCAGACGAAGGCCCCGGCGGCGTTCGCGTTCCTGAGCGCGTTCTCATACACGGCCGCCGATCAGAACGGGATCGCACTGGACATCCACGACGGGATGAAACCCGCTGAAGCGGCGCAGAAGTGGATCGACGCCAACCCGACGGTGTGGCAGCCGTGGGTGGACGCCGGTCTGGCGGCGCAAGCCGCCTGACCGGCCGCGCGACGACGTGACGGGGGCGGCCGGGACGGCCGCCCCCGTCCACCGATGAGGGGTTCCCGTCGATCTGGGCTGAGTTGTTGATGGCGCAACGACGGCGTTGCAGGCGCAACACGCGTCGATAGCATCGAGGCCTCCATGCAGGATCGCGCGCAGACGGTGATCGTGGGTGCCGGCATCGTCGGCGCCTCGGCCGCGTATCACCTCGCCGAGTTGGGCCAAGCCGACATCCTCGTGATCGACCGCGGCCCGCTTTTCGAGACCGGCGGCTCGACGTCGCACGCACCCGGGCTGGCCTTCCAGACGAACGGGTCCCGAACGATGTGCCGGATCGCGCAGGATTCCGTCCGGCTGTACTCGGAGCTCGACGTCGACGGCGAGCCGTGCTGGTATGGGGTCGGCGGGATCGAGGTCGCTACGGCCGAAGCGCGGATGGCCGAGCTCCACCGCCGTCGCGGGTGGGCGCGTTCGTACGGGATCGAGGACACCGAGCTGCTCACCCCCGAGCAGACGGCCGAGCGGATCCCGCTGCTCGACCCCTCGACGATCCTGGGCTCGTACCTCGTCCCTTCCGACGGGATCGCGAAAGGGGTCCGGATCGCGACCGCGCTCGCGCGCCGCGCCGGCGAGAAGGGTGTGGCGTTCGAAGGCGAGGTCGCCGTGACCGGGTTCGACGTCGCCGGCGGACGCGTCCGTGCCGTGCTGACCGATCACGGGCGGATCGACTGCGAGCGCGTGCTGCTCTGCGCCGGGATCTGGGGGCCGACGGTCGGCGCCATGGCCGGAGTCCCGATCCCGCTGCTCGCCGTCCAGCACCAGCTCGTGTGGACCGACCCGCTCCCGGAGCTCGCCGGCGAATCGCGCGAGATCGTCCATCCGATCCTGCGGCACCAGGACTTCGCGATGTACTTCCGGCAGCGCGAGGACCACTACGGGGTGGGGAGCTACCACCACGAGCCGATCGCGACCGCGCAGTCCGAGCTCCCGGCGCGCGGCGGCGATCTCCAGCCGGCGCTGATGCCGTTCACCCCGCGCGACTTCGACGACGCGGAGGCCGAGGCCGCGCGGCTGCTCCCGGCGCTCGCCGGGACGATGCGTCCGGCCGACCCGGCGCGGTCGCTCAACGGGATGTTCTCGTTCACGCCTGACGCGGGCTCGATCGTCGGCGAGAGCGCGCGGGTCCGGGGCGTCTGGATCTGCGAGGCCGTCTGGGTCACGCACGCGGGAGGGATGGGCCGGCAGGTCGCCGAGTGGATGGTGACGGGCGGGTCCAGCTACGACCTGGCCGAGGCCGACGCGAACCGTTTCTACCCGTTCCAGACGACCCCGCCGTACGTGCTCGAACGCGGGAAGCAGCAGTACCGCGAGGTGTACGACATCCTGCACCCGCTCCAGCAGCCTGCGCGCCCGCGTGGGCTTCGGCTGACGCCCTTCCATCAGCGGCACGTGGAGCTGGGTGCCGAGTTCTTCACCGGGGCGGGGTGGGAGCGCCCACAGTGGTTCGACGCGAACAAGGTCCTGACCGGCGCGGCGTGGGAGTCCCGCACGGGCTGGTCGGCGCAGAACTGGTCGCCGGCCGTCGGCGCCGAGCACCTCGCGACGCGCGAACGCGCGGCCCTCTTCGACCTGACCCCGTACGTGAAGCTCGACGTCGAGGGGCCGGACGCCCTCGCATTCCTCGAACGGGTCTGCGCGAACCGGATCGACCGCCGTCCCGGCACCGTGATCTACACGTCGATGCTCACGCCCTTCGGCGGGATCCGTTGCGACCTGACCGTGACCCGTGCCGGCGAGGAGTCGTTCATGGTCGTGACGGGCGGCGGGTCGGGGATGCACGACCTCGCGTGGCTCCGGCGGCAGCTCCGTGACGACGAGCGCGTGACGATCGCGAACATGACCGACCACCGGTTCTGCCTGGGGCTCTGGGGCCCTCGCGCCCGCGACATCCTGGCGGCCGTGACCGACGCCGACCTGGCGAACGACGCGTTCACGTACATGACGATGCGCGAGCTGTCGATCGGCGAGGTCCCCGCGTTCGCGCAGCGCATCAGCTACGTGGGGGAGCTCGGCTGGGAGCTCTACGGGCCGATCGAGATGGGCGCGCGCGTCTGGGACCTGCTGTGGGAGGCCGGCGTCGAGCGCGGGCTGATCGCGGGTGGCCTCGGGGCGTTCGATTCCCTCCGCCTGGAGAAGGGCTACCGGCTGTGGGGCCAGGACATCACGATCGAACGCGACCCGTTCGAGGCGGGCCTCGGCTTCGCGGTGAAGATGGACAAGGACTTCCAGGGTCGCGACGCGCTCCGCGCCAAGGGCGAGCCGACCGAGCTCCTCGCGTGCATGACCCTGGAGGATCCCGACGCCCTCGTGATGGGCAAGGAGCCGATCTGGGCGGACGGTCGCGTCGTGAGCTACGTCACGAGCGCGAACTACGGCTATTCGATCGGCCGGGCGATCGCCTACGGCTACCTGCCGGCCGAGCTCGCGAACGAGGGCACGGCGGTCGAGATCGAGTACTTCGGAGACCGGCTCGCGGCGACCGTCGCCGCCGAGCCGCTGTGGGACCCCGCGGGCGCGCGCCTGCGGGTCTGAGGACGAACGGAAAGGAGCTACACCGGTGACCGTGAACGACAACCCCGGGATCCTGCTCTACACGAGGATCCGCAAGTCGCCGTACTTCTACGCGTCGCGCCGCCACGGCGTCGCGCGCTACAGCGTCTACAACCACACGTACCACCCGCGGCACTACGGCGACCCCGTCGCCGAGTACTGGAACCTCGTGAACGGCGTGACGCTCTGGGACGTGGGCGTGGAGAAGCAGATCCAGATCAAGGGCAAGGACGCGTTCGAGCTGACGAACATGATCGTGCCGCGCGACCTGAACAAATGCGCGGTCGACCAGGCCAAGTACGTCTTCATCACCAGCCCGGACGGCGGGATCCTCAACGACCCCGTGCTGCTCCGCGTGGAGGAGGACGAGTTCTGGCTCTCGCTCGCCGACTCCGACGTGAACCTCTACGCGATGGGGATCGCCGCCGCGAAGGGGATGGACGTCACGGTCCAGGAGATCGACGTCGCGCCGGTACAGATCCAGGGCCCGAACGCGAAGAAGGTCCTGACCGAGCTCTTCGGCGACCGCATCCTCGACGTTCCGTACTACGGCCTGATGAAGGCGGACCTCGACGGCATGTCGGTCGTCGTGTCCCGCACCGGCTACACCGGCGAGGTCGGCTACGAGATCTACCTCCGCGACGCGTCGAAGCACGGCGTGAAGCTATGGGACACGGTGCTCGAAGCCGGCAAGCCGCACGGGCTCGAGGTGATCGGGCCGTGCCACATCCGCCGCATCGAAGGAGGCATCCTCGCCTTCGGCGCGGACATGTGGTACGAGAACAACCCCTTCGAGGTCGGCTACCACTACACGTGGATGGTGGACCTGGACCAGGAAGCCGACTTCATGGGCAAGGCGGCCTTGAAGCGGATCAAGGCCGAAGGTGTGTCGCAGAAGCTCGTCGGGGTGGACATCGACGGCGAGCCGCTCGGCTCGTACATCGACAACGAGATGCTGGACTTCTTCCCGGTGTCCGCTGGCGGGAACGAGGTCGGCCGCGTGACGTCCGCCTGCTACTCGCCGCGGCTCGAGAGGAACATCGGGTTCGCGATGCTGCCGATCGAGCACACCGAGCTGGGGACGTCGCTCGAGGTCCAGACCCCGAAGGCGAAGGTCGCCGCGACCGTCGTGGCGATGCCGCACTGGGACCCGACGAAGGAGATCCCGAAGGGCTGATCGCCGGTCACCCCGGCCCGGCGCTCCGGCTCACGGTGTGACCGGTGGTTCAGTCATGCTCGTGACCCGTCGATGAGACGTGCGGCACGATGCCGTGAGGAGCAGGACAGATGAGCTGGCGGTTCTGGAAGCGGCGGCGGGCATCCGGCCTGACCGAGGAGCAGCGGGCGGCGCTGAAGTCGCTCGTCGCCGACGCGCGCTACGAGCTGATCCCGCTCTCGAACGCTATCGAACGTGCCGCGGCACTCCCGCCCGGGTCGCAGGTGACCGTGACGGCCTCTCCTTCGCACGGCATCGAAGCGACCTTCGACCTGGCCGAGGCGGTCGCCGCGATGGGGCACGACGTGACGCCCCACGTCTCGGCGCACATGCTCCGCGACCGGGCGCACCTCGCCGACCTGCTGGAGCGGTCTCGGGTGAACGGCCTGCGCAAGGTCTTCGTCGTGGGCGGCGACACGAAGGACCGCGGCGAGCTCCACGACGGCTTGATGCTCCTCCAAGCGATGGACGAGCTCGGCCACCCGTTCGAGGAGATCGGCGTGCCGTGCTATCCGGAGGGCCACCCCGACATCCCCGACGATCGTCTGCTCGAGGCGCTCCGCGAGAAGCAGCGCTACGCGAACGCGATGACCTCGCAGATGAGCTTCAACCCGGCCGCGGTCACGCGCTGGGTGGGGGAGGTCCGCGACGCCGGGATCACCCTGCCGCTGCATCTGGGCGTTCCCGGCGTCGCGGACCTCCCGAAGCTGATGAAGGTCGCGGCGCGGATCGGCGTCGCGGATTCGGCCCGCTATCTGAAGAAGAACAAGCAGTTGCTGGGCCACCTGGTGCGCGGCGGTTCGTTCGGTCCGGACGCGTTCCTCGAACGGCTGGCGCCGATGCTCGCGGACCCAGTCGCCGACGTTCGCGTCCTGCACGTCTTCACGTTCAACCAGGTGGAGCAGACCGCGGACTGGCAACGCGGGATGCTGGACGAGCTGTCGGCCTGACCGACAATACTCCTTGCACTTCCGATCTACGGCACACCGGGGGGCTTGCGGCAACCCCGGGGTCGTGCCGCATCATCACCGGCCGAAGCCAGAACCTGCGCCAGGGGAGTAGCACGTGATGGACGCCGATGTGATCGTCGTGGGCGCCGGCCCGACCGGTCTGATGCTCGCCTGTGAGCTTCGACTGGCCGGGGTGCGGCCGCTGGTGCTGGAGCGGCAGCCGAAGATCCGGGACATCCCGAAGGCCGGCGGTCTCAGCGGGCAGATCCTGGAGCTCCTGCGTTTCCGGGGCGAGCTCGAGCGATTCGAAGCAGCCGGCACCGCTCCCATACCGGCACCCCGGCTCCCGTGGGGTGGGATGCACGTGGACTTCTCCCAGCTCGCGGATCCTCCGATGGAGGTGCTGCCGCTCCCGCAACCGATCCTCGAGCGCGTCCTCGACGAGTTCGCCCGCGAGCTCGGCGCCGAGATCCGCCGGGGCCGGGAGGTGGTCGGGCTGCGTCATGACGACGCCACGGTGACCGCGGACGTGCGCGGCCCGGACGGGCCCGACCGGGTGACCGCCCGATACCTCGTCGGCTGCGACGGCGCGAGCAGCCGGGTCCGCGACCTAGCCCGTATCCCGTTCCCCGGCATCACGTACCCGGAGGTCCAGCGGCTCGCACAGGTCACCGTACCCGAGGGCGTGACCGTGCTCGAGAACGGCGACATCGACGTCGCCGGTGTGGGCAGGATCAGCTTCGGTTTCACTCGAACCGAACGCGGTGAGTTCGCCCTCGGGTCGACCAACCCCGGGCTCATGGGGCTCTTCACCAGCGAGGAGGAGTCCACCGGATACGACGAAGACGAGCCGATGAGCGTGGCCGAGCTCAGGGACAGCATCCGCCGCGTGCTCGGCGTGGATCTGCCCCTGGGAGAACCGACCCGGCTGACGCGCTTCACCTTCCACGCCCGGGAGGTCGAGCGATACCGCGACGGGCGGATCCTGATGGCCGGCGACGCCGCCCACCTGTTCCCCTCCCCGGGCGTCGCACTCGGCGCCGGCCTCCTCGACAGCGTCAACCTCGGCTGGAAGCTGGCGGCCGACATCCAGGGCTGGGCGCCGGACGGTCTGCTGGACACGTATCACGACGAACGCCGGCTCGCCAGCGCACGCAACATGCTGCACGCGCAGGCCCAGGTCGCGATCCGGCGTGGTCACGACCCGGCCGCCGTCGCACTCCGGGAGCTCTTCCAGGAACTGCTCGCCGACGAGCAGCCGCTGCGCCGCCTCGGCGGTCTCATGGCCGGCTCCGAGGTTCGCTACCCGTTCCCCAGCCACGACAACCACGCCCTGATCGGGACCTTCGCACCCGACCTGGCATTGCGCACCGACCGGGGCGCGACGAGCGTCGCGGAGCTCATGCACGGCGCGCGGCCCACCTTCATCGATCTCGCCGACCGCTCGGATCTCGGCGAGATCGCTCGGGATTGGCAGCATCGCATCGACATCCACACCGCCGAGACCGATCAGCGACCCGCCGACGCCCTCTTGATCCGTCCGGACGCCCACGTCGCGTGGGCCGCGACGATCGACGAACCAACCGACACCGCCGGGCCCGCGCTGCGAGACGCGCTCTCCGGCTGGTTCGGCACACCTGCGGGCTGAAGCTTCGTTTCAGCCGCCGAGCTCGTCGCGCCGCTTGCCCGCGATCCACCGCAGCTTCCGCACGATCTCCGGCATCTCGCCTTCGAGCTGATCCAGGTGCTCGAGCGGGAGCGCGACGGCGCGAACGTCCGACGTGGCACGCACGGTGGCGGTTCGGCGCTGCGGCTCGATCAGGCTGATCTCGCCGACGACCTGGCCGGGGCCGAGCGACGCGACCCGCTCGCCATCCCGCAGCACGTCGACCGTGCCGGTCTCCAGCACGAAGAGCATGTCGGGCATCCCACCTTGCTCCATCAGCGGCTCGCCTTCGTGCAGCTCGATGTCCACCAGCCAGCCGGCGAGCTGGCCGAGGTCGTAGCTGTCGAGCTCCCCGAAGAGCGGCAGCTTGGCCAAGCGGTCGACGTCCACGGCGCTCATGCTCCCACGCCGCCGACGGCGCCGTGGACGGCCAGCAGCAGGTCCACGACGTAGTCCGCGAACGACGGCCTCACGAGGATCCCGGTCGTCTCGGGCCGCTCCTGGAGGACCACCTGCGCGCGCCCGAGGAGCGTCTGCGCGCACCGACCGGCGGCCCAGACGCGCGGGTCGAGGTCCAGGGGACACACGTGCGCCAGGAGGTCGAAGCGTCCGGGACCGGTGAGCTCGATCGCGACCCGGTTCGCCGACACATCGACCACCGACCGGTCGACGTGTGCGAACGCGGCTTCGAGCTCGGCGACGATCGCCGCCGCGGCTTCGGGCGGCCCCAGGACCAGCCATTCATCCGGCCCGAGCCAGAGCGAGGCTCGGCGACCGTCGTCCACGGCCATGTTCGGCTCGGCCGGAAGCGGATACGGCGCCAGCCCCGCGTACGCGGGGTCGACCCGGAGATCCACCTGCGCCAGGAACGGCACGAGCTCGGCGCCGATCGTCGTCAGGTCCGCGGCGCGGTCGGCCAGCGGCGAACGAGTCCGCGCGTCAACCATCACGTCTGCCGTCCTCCGGGTCGTAGACGACCGGACCGGTGACCTCGCACGCGATCGTCTCGCCGCCCGACGCGGCCCACACGGTGGCGCCGTGCATCGCCCGCCCGTCCTTCAGCATCGCGAGCGCGAAGGTTCGTTCCAGGATCGGGCTCCGGTAGCTGGAGGTGACGTGTCCCAGCATCGGCACAGGCGGCTCGGGGAGCTCGGCGGAGCCGACCAGTTGAGCGCCTTCGACCGGGAGCGCCGTTGGATCGCTCGGGAGCAGCGCCACGAGCTGCTTCCGATCGTTCCGCAACGTGTCCGCGCGCACGAGCGAGCGCTTGCCGACGAAGTCGCCCTTCGACGGGTTCACGATCCATCCCATCCCCAGGTCGTCGGGCGTGACCGTGCCGTCGGTCTCCTGTCCGACGATCACGTACCCCTTCTCCGCGCGGAGCACGTGCATCGCCTCGGTCCCGTACGGGACGCCGCCCGCCGCGACCACCGCATCCCAGACGTGGCGTCCGTGCCACGACGAGACGTGGAGCTCGTACGAGAGCTCGCCGTGGAAGCTGACGCGGCACACGCGGCACGGCACGCCGGCGACCGTCCCCTCCCGCCAGGTCATCCACGGGAACGCTTCGGCCGCGAGATCGACGTCCGTGCCAAGGCTCGTCACGAGGGCACGCGCGTCCGGTCCGCCGACCGCGACGACCGCCCATTGCTCGGTGACGCTCGTGCACGACACGCGCAGTTCGGGCCATTCGGTCTGGAGCCATTCTTCGAACCGGTCCAGCACGGCCGCCGCGCCGCCCGTCGTCGTCGTCACGAGGTAGCGATCCTCGGCCAGGCGCATCGCGACGCCGTCGTCGAACACCATCCCGTCGAGTCCCAGCATGAACCCGTAGCGGATCGAGCCGACGGCGAGGTTCGACATCCGGTTCGTGTACATCCGGTCCAGGAAGACGGGGGCGTCCGGTCCGACGACCTCGATCTTGCCGAGCGTCGACGCGTCTAGGGCGCCGACGTCGGTGCGCACCGCGAGGCACTCGCGCGCGACGGCGCTCTCCAGATCCTCGCCTCGTTCCGCGAAGTACCGCGGGCGGAGCCACTGCCCGACGTTCTCGAACATGGCGCCGCGTTCGACGTGGGCTTGGTGGATCGGGGTGGTTCGTTTCGGGTCCAACAGCGCCGGGCCGCGGTCCATGCCGGCGAGCACCGAGAACGGCACCGGCACGTACGGCGGCCGCGCGTTCGTCGGGCCCTGCGCGCCCAGCTCCCATCCCAGCGCGGCGTTCACGATCTCGGCGGTCAGGACCCCGCTCGTGCGTCCCTGGTCGATCGCCGTGCCGATGTAGGTGGCGCGCTTCACGTGTTCCACGCTGCGCAAGCCGCCGCCCACGGCATCAAGAACGTCCTGCACGCTCTGGTCGCGCTGCAGGTCGACGAAATGCGTCGAGAGGTCGTCGGCGGGCGTGTACCAGTACGGCGCGCTCGGCGGGAGACTGCCGCCGGCGGCCGTTCCGACGACGTTAAGCCAGTCAGGCCCGGTGCCGTCGGGCACGTAGGTCGCGAGTTTCTCGTCGTAGCGAAGACCACCGCCGATCGAGCGATAGAGCTGGGTCACCGGGTTCCAACCGCCCGACACGGCGACGAGATCGCCGTCCACGGTGCGCCGCTCGCCATCGGGTCCGATCACGTGGACGGCTCGGACGTGGTCTTCGCCGTCGATCCGTGCGACCGCCCAGCCTTCCCGGACGTCGGCGATGAAGGCGATCTCGGCGCCGGCGTGGGTCAGGGTCTCGGCGACCTCGTGCGTCGAGTCGTTCGTCGTGAAGATGACGGCGCGTTCGCCCAGGAGGACCCCGAAGTCGCGTACGTAGCGGGCGACCGCGCCGGCGAGCATCACGCCGGGGCGGTCGTCGTCGGCGAACGCGATCGGCCGCTCATGCGCGCCGGTCGCGAGGATCACGCGACCGGCGCGCACGTGCCACAGGGTGTCGCGTTCGGGTCCACGCTCGTGCACGACCGCGTACCCGTCGTCGTAGAGGCCCAACGCGGTCGCGTTGGTCAGGACCGTCACGCCGTCGGGAGCCGCGACGCCCACCCGCGACTCGCGTTCGACCAGGAGAACTCGGTCACCGCGCCGCACGGCTTCTTCGACCGCCGGCAGCCAACCGTCCCCGCTCCCGACGACCAACACCTCCACATGTGCGTGGCGGTGCACGGTCGGCTTCGTCTCCGGTGGCTCGCTCGGCAGAACGCCAAGGCCGGGCCGGCCGCGCGCCACCAGACCGTCAACCAGGTTGACCGTCGTCGTAGCGACGATCGGCTCGAACCACGGCTCCGAGACCTCCACGAACGCGCTCGACTCCTCGACCCCCGCCGAGACGATCCCTCGCGGCCGGCCCAGGATCGGCGAACGGCACACGACGTCGACGCCGTTGGCCAGCAGCGCGCTCGCGAGCGTGTCCCCCTCGAACCCCGTGAGCTCACGACCGTCGAACGTGAACCCGATCGGCCGCGACCGGTCGAGCCGCGACCCGCCGTCCGGAAGCCGTCGTACCGTCACGCCGGCGGCTCCTCGTCGAGCCGGTACGTCGCGACGAACCGGTAGGTTGCCGTGTCCCGCACAGCGTTGAACCATCGCCGGCATCCCGCCGTGTGGAACCAGCGTTCCCGGAAGGGTCCTTTCGGGTTATCGCGCATGAAGAGGTAGTCGGCCCACTCCTCGTCCGACAGCGCCTCGGGATCCTCCGGATAGGTGAGCCCTGCCTGGCCACCGTAGCTGAACTCGATCTCGTCGCGCGGCCCGCACCACGGACACCGGACCAGCAGCATCTAGCCCGCCGCCTCGTCGAACGCGGCCAGCAGCCGTTTGGGCGCCGTCAGCCGCCACGCCTCGGTGACGAGCTCTTCCATCTCGCCGCGCTCGACCGCATGGATCACGACGCCGACCCAGCCGCTCGGCCCGACGTACGGCGGAACGAAGAAGGTGTCGGCGTCCTGCGCGACGAGCGCGCGTTGCTCGTCGTGGGTGCTCTTGACCCATGCGTGCCGCTCTTCCTCGGAGAACATCATGAAGATCTTGCTGCGTACCCGGAACGTCGCCGTTTCCCACGTCTCCCGCTCTTCGGCTTCCGGGAGCGTGAGCGCGAACCGCCGAACGGTGTCCTTCCGCATCAGTGCGTCATCCAGTCCGCGCGCATCAATGCGCCATCCAGTCCGCGCGCATCAATGCGCGACCGCCGCGGCTCCGTGCTCGTCGATCAGCGCCCCGGTCGTGAACCGCTCGAGCCCGTAGGGGCGCGCCAGCTCGCTCGCGCCCGTGGCGATCAACTCGGCGAACGCCCACCCGCTCCCCGGCGTGGCTTTGAAGCCGCCGGTCCCCCAGCCGCAGTTGAGGAACAGCCCGTCGATCGGCGTCGGTCCGACGATCGGCGACGCGTCCGGACACACGTCCACGATGCCCGCCCACGTGCGCAGCAGCGACGCGTGCTCGAAGATCGGGAAGAGCTCGAGGGCGGCCGCCATCTGGTGTTGGATCACGTGGAACGAGCCGCGTTGCGCGTAGCCGTTGTACGCGTCGACCCCGGCTCCCATCACCAGCTCGCCCTTGTCGGCCTGCGACACGTACACATGCACCGCGTTGGACATCACGACGCAGTCGAGGATCGGCTCGTAGAGCGCGCTCACCAGCGCCTGCAGGGGATGCGACTGGAGCGGCAAGCGAAGCCCGACCATCGCGGCGAGCACCGACGTGTGTCCCGCGGCCACCAGGGCCGTCCTGTTCGCGCGGATCGTTCCCCGGGTGGTCTCGACACCCTCGACGCGGCCGTCCGCACCGCGCACGAACCCCGTCACCTCGGAGTGCTCGACGATGTCGATGCCGAGGTTCGAGGCCGCGGTGGCGTATCCCCACGCCACCTTGTCGTGGCGCGCGACGCCGCCGCGCCGCTGCAGGGTCGCCCCGAGCACGGGATAGCGGACCTCGGGGGAGATGTTCACGATGGGGCAGAAGGCTTCGACCTCTTCGGCCGTGAGCCACTCCGCGTCCACGCCGTTGAGCCGGTTCGCCTCGACCCGCCGGACGCTGGAGCGCACGTCGCCCAGGTCGTGCGCCAGGTTCATCACGCCCCGCTGGCTGAACTGGAGCTCGGCGCCGAGCTCCTCCTCCAGTCCCTCCCAGAGCTTGAGCGAGTGCTCGTAGATCGCGGCCGACTCGTCCCAGAGGTAGTTGGATCGGATGATGGTGGTGTTCCGCGCCATGTTGCCGCCTGCGAGCCAGCCCTTCTCGACCACGCAGACGTCGGTGATGCCGTGGTTCTTCGCCAGGTAGTAGGCGGTGGACAGGCCATGGCCCCCACCACCCACGATTACGACGTCGTAGGAGGGCTTCGGTTCGGCTGGGCGCCAGTAGGTCCTTCGTTCGTCCATCGGTCCGCTCGCTCGGGCTGGGAGGGGTCAGTCTCTCGGACGCCGAAGCGGTCGGTCAACGGGCGGATGCGCCTCGATAGATCGCAGTCTATCCTTCGGGCCGATGTCGCAGGATGCAACCGTGCTGGAGCGGTCGCGATCGGTCTCGCGCGTCGGTCGGATCCTCGAGATCTTGATCTGCGCGAAGACGATCGTCGCGTCGCTCGCCCTCTACTGGATGGTCCGCGAGCTGATCGCCCTCATGCATGTGCGCGGAACGGGAAACACCCACGCACCCGAGATCCAAGCGGTCGTCGCGGCAGGTCGGTTCGTGTTCATCGTCAACACGCCGCTCTTGTTCGCGACGATCTTCGTCTGGCTGATCTGGCAGTTCTTCGTTCACGATCTCGTGGTTCGGACGACCGGGGCTTTCCGCTTCGGCCGATGGGCGAGCGTCGGTTGGTGGTTCGTCCCGTTCGCGAACCTGGTGATGCCGCTCCAAGTGGTGCGAGAGCTGTGGAACAGGAGAGAGGGGGTGACCCCGGGGTCGGACGATGCCCGACTCCTTCGGTGGTGGGTCCCGTGGGACCTCCAGGTCGCTCTTCTCTACGTGATGTTGTTCCTGGGTAGCTCCGAGCCGTCGATCGACCGCTCCATCGTCCTCCACGTGGTCGCGATCGCGAGCGAGCTCCTGTTCATCGTCTGCACGCTTCCGGCGATCACCGTCGTGCATGCGCTGACGCAGGGCGTCACGACAGCTATCCCGGTTCCCACGGCGGAGGGAAGCGTTCCTCCGATCCCGATCCCCGTCCGCGTGGACCTGGATGGCGAGAGCTTCCGGTAAGGGTGCCGAGGAGCCCAGCAGCCCGATCCCGACCGATAGTCCGAGAGGAAATCGGGTCTGGACCCTTGACCCATTCGGAAGTCGCGCGTCCACACAACGTGACGCTTTGTCGACCCGGAGGCCTAACGGGCCGACGATCCTCTCGATCAGGTGCTGAACCGTTCCCACGGGCCGTCGAGGCGACCGCCGCAGCCGGCTAAGTAGCCCCCCCGGTTCGTGTGCCTTTGTTGACGCCGGGCTTCTCGATCGCTGGAGCCTGTGCCGCGTCATGGGCTGACGATCTTGTCCGTACCACTCTTCGGCCCCCGCCCCTTCCTATCCAACGGATGCTGCGGATCGGGCGCGCGGTTGAGCGAGACGCCGATCGAGCACACACTCCAGCGATGGTGCGTCGGCGCCTTCGTCGAAACTCCGGAGTTGGCGCTCGCCTCTCGCGAGCCCGGTGTATGGGCGAGGAGCTGTCGTCGGCCGAACGATCGAGGGCTAACGAGCGCCAGCGCAGGCAGTACGCGAGGCAAGCGCCGAAGTACGACAAGGAGTCGGATTCCGCCGAACGCTGGCTCTACGGCAGGGAGCATCGGGCCTGGGCGTGCTCATGGGCGACCGGAGTCACGCTCGAGGTCGCTATCGGCAGCGGCCTGAACCTGGCGAACTATCCGCCCACTGTGCGCTTAACCGGGATCGACCTCACGCCAGAGATGCTGATGCTCGCGAGGGATCGCGCCGCAGACCTAGGCATGCCGGTCACGCTGTGCGAAGGAGACGCGCAGGAGCTCCCGTTCCCAGACGGCACGTTCGATACGGTGCTCTCCACCTACTCCATGTGCAGCGTGCCCGACGAAGGTCGAGCGATCCTGGAGATGAAGCGTGTGCTCAAGAACGGCGGACGGCTGATCCTGGTCGACCACGTTCGCAGCAGCGTCGCTCCGATCTACTGGATCCAGCGATTGATGGAACTCGCGCCGTCCCGAGGCGAGCGCGAGCTTACCCGCCGCCCGATCACGCACGTGCGGGCCGCCGGTTTCCTGGTCGAGGAGAACGATCGATCGCGAGCCGGAATCATCGAGCGGCTGGTGGCCGGGAAGCCATAGCTGGTCAGACGGGCCGCGGGCCCAGGGCGGGAACTACGAAGGACAGACCATGAACATCATGGCCCACAGATCCTCTTAAGTCCCCTGTACCACTTTCGGCCGCCCGCCCCTTCCTATTCCTCAAACGCAAGACCGAGATCGGGGGATTCAACAACCGGTCTTCGCTGATGTCCACGGGTTGCGCGTTTCTTGCTCGCTATCTGTACTCCCGTCCTTCATCTGACGGGATAGGAAGGGGCGGGCCGAAAGTGGTACGGGCGGAGAGATCAAGACGTCCAATAGGACCCGTAAGCTAGGCTCGCGGCGAGCCTATCGCCTTACCGGGATGGGGCAGCGACTAAGGTGCCTACTCGATGCGGTTAGGGTGACCAAGACCGGCTGGCGGCTTGCGCCTGATCTATTCGGTCCAACGCCAAGCCCGGGGTTCGCTGCGCGAAGCGGTCGGGCTTAGGCGAAAGGAGGTTCAGATGAGGAAGATCAACGCTTGGTTGTTCGTGACGCTGGACAGCGTCATCGAGGCACCGGAGAAGTGGGTGATGGCCGACGACGACATGTTCGGAGCCATCGAGGAGGACTACGCGAAGTCGGATACCCTGCTGCTCGGTCGCCGAACCTACGAGACGTTCGCCGCGTCGTGGCCGGAGCGCGGTAGCGAGGTCCCTAACTCCGACTGGATGAATAACACGCGCAAGTACGTGGCGTCGACGACGCTTGAGTCGCCGGAGTGGAACAACTCCGCGGTGATCGAGGGCGACGTCGCTGAGGCCGTCGCGCGCCTCAAGCTGGAGGACGGCAAGGACATCATGGTCAATGGCAGCGGCGTGCTCGTCCGGACGCTGATGCACAATCATCTGCTCGACGAGCTTCGGCTCTTCCTACACCCCGTCGTCGTGGGGTCCGGGCGCCGGCTGTTCGACGACGAGAGCGATCCCGTCGAGCTCGCGCTCGTCGGCTCGCACGCTTACGAGAGCGGGGTGATCTCCCTCACCTACAAGCCGACGGGCGCCTCGGACACCGACTCGACCGTTCGAGAGGCTCAGTAGCTTGCGCCTCGGCGTCGTCCTCGATGTCGAACCTTTCCGCGTGAACCGGTTGTTGGCGAGGTCATGGTCAACGGACCGGACG
>Ga0307305_10000331_pt1 | contig 16344 bp, 19 predicted proteins | sample ER_DNA_186_FD_194512 | JGI IMG/M metagenome (GOLD analysis project Ga0307305, IMG submission 194512) | Bulk soil microbial communities from the East River watershed near Crested Butte, Colorado, United States - ER_DNA_186 | ecosystem: Environmental > Terrestrial > Soil > Floodplain | place... | reverse complement strand
CAGCCACTCCGCGGTCTCGTCGGGGTCGATGTCCGGTAGCTGGTGCTTGAATTCGTCGAAGTACATCGGGGCCTCGTGTGACGGTCAGGCCGGCTCGAGCCGGAGGGTCGTCTCGAGCACATCGGGTGCGACCATCGCCGGGGTCGCGCTGTCGTGGGCGTACTTGCGCAGGAAGCCCGAGCTCGTTCGCTCGATCGAATCGGGATCGGTGGCCGGGATCGTCGTGGCCGGGAGCCGCCGGCCATCGACATGGATCGCGACGGCGGGATTGGCCATCGCGTCCCGATACCACCTCGAGTTTGGACCTTTGAATGTCCGGATGAAGGCCTCGCCGTCGTCCACGACGACCCAGATGACGGTCCGCCGAGCTGCTTCGCCCGGGGCCTGCGTCTCGATCTCGACTTCCTCGGCGCGCTCGAGGCTGGCGAGATCCTCCTCGGAAAAGCTCATGCGTCGCAGCGTAGCCCATCCCGTCCCGAGGTGGCGCGATCTCGCTTGCCCGGCCGGAGCGACGCGGCCATATCGACCGAATTGATATGTCCCTGAAACGGTTCTGCAATGTCGCTCGAAGCTCCCGGTACCGCGGCCCGGCAAGGATGGGCTCGGCGCCGGACCCTTCGACACGATCGCCGACCGCCGCCGTCGAACTGTGGAGATCAGCTCATGACTCACGAGCATGACACTCACGAGACCGTCGTCGTCGACAGTGGCGGCGGCTCATCCAACGGCCTGATCCTCGGGATCATCGCGGTCGTCATCCTGTTGGTCGCGGTGTGGTATTTCGCCCTCGGCCCCGGGACCGGCGGCACGACAAACAACACCACGAACAACAACACGGTCAATCCGCCAGCCGCAAGCGCGGCTCCGGCGGCCTCGCAGTAACCCGGCTTGAGCGCCAACAGGCGCCTGTCCATCCAATCGTCTCCGGCGCGGCTCTATTCGGGCGGGCCGGGGACGCGTACTCTGATCGGCCCGATCGATCGGGCGGGCGGGCCGGTACATCGACTTCAGAAGCAAGAGGTGTGGTGTGGGTACTCAACCCCTCGTCCTGGTCGCGGATGACGAGCCGCGAATCACGAAGCTCGTCTCGATCGCCCTCAGCGAAGAGGGCTTCCGGGTTGTCACGGCGACCGGTGGCGAGGATGCCCTCGCCAAGGCAGAGGAGGTCCGGCCGGACATCGTCCTGCTCGACATCGTCATGCCGGATCTCGATGGCATCGAAGTCATGCGCCAGCTCCGCGAGCAGCGGCCTGTGCCGGTCATCCTGCTGACGGCCAAGGGCGCCACGGCCGACAAGGCAAAGGGTCTGGACCTCGGGGCCGACGACTACATCGCCAAGCCGTTCCACCCGGATGAGCTCGCGGCTCGGGTCCGGGCGGTCATCCGGCGCTCCTCGGGCGTCGAGCCCGGAGCTGGGGTCCTGGCATTCGACGACGTCGAGATCGACCTCGAACGACGGATGGTTCGTCGCAACGGGGAGCTCGTCCAGTTGTCGCGGACGGAGTGGCTGCTGCTCCAGCACCTCGCCACCCATCCCGGCAAGGTCGTCCTCCACACGGAGCTCCTGACGAAGGTCTGGGGCCCGGAATACCGCGACGATCTCCAGTACCTGCGGGTCTGGATCAGCCGCGTCCGCCGCAAGCTCGGCGCGAAGCCGGGTGAACCGGGCCGGATCAAGACATTCCAGGGCATCGGCTACCTGCTGGACGTCGAGGGTCCGGGCACCGCTTCCACGGTCGCTGCGGCCGATCAGCCGGTGGCGGCGGCTGCCGCTCCGAACCGGGATGTTCCCGAGGAGTCGAGGGCTCCCGTCGGCTGACACGATCGCGGCGAGCGCTCGGCCGTCGAGACCGGGCGCATCGCCGTCACCTCGCTGCAAGGCCGCGGCCGAATCGCCGCCTGACGGTGTGACAAGCGCTGTCCCACGCTTCGGTCATCGCCGAATCCGGCGTGTTCGGATGGAGGCTTTCAACCATGACATATGACGAACGGACCGTCGTCCACCGCGACGAGGTGGTCGATGGAGATCCAGTCGATCCGAGATATGACCGCGGCACAGCCGTGACCAGCCGAACGGTCGAGAGGCGGCCGAGCGGTGGAGCGGTGGTCGGTCGGATCGTCGTGTTCCTGTTCGGGCTGATCCAGGCCGTGATCCTGTTGCGGATCGTGCTCCTGCTTCTCGACGCCCGAGAGGGCAACGACCTCGTGTCGTTCATCCTCAACACGAGCCAGATCTTCGTGGCGCCCTTCGAGGGCATCCTCAAAACCGACGCCCTGCACTCCGGTGGCTCCATTTTCGACGTGGCCGCCGTCGTGGCGATCGTCGGCTGGAGCATCCTCGAGGCATTGATCCTCGCGGCAGTCGGCATCTTCCGACGCGAACCAGCCTGACGCGGACGCGGCACCCTCACCGCTCCCCTCCTCCACCGAAGCGGCGGTCCACCGGACCGCCGCTTCGGTCGTGTCCGGGCAGTTCTTCGTTCCTGCGGTAGCGTTACCGCCGTGCAGCCCCATGACTCACGCAGCGGCCTGATCGTCGTTGACGTCCAGAACGACTTCGCCGACCCGGCCGGCAGCCTGAGCGTGTCCGACGCGTCGTCGATCCTGCCGACGATCAACGCGGAGATCGCGAGGGCGACGGCCGGTGGGGCGCTCGTGGTCTACACCCAGGACTGGCACCCCGAATCGACACCTCACTTCGCGCGCGACGGTGGCATATGGCCCGTGCACTGCGTCGCCGGGACGTGGGGCGCGGAGCTCCATCCGGAGCTCATCGTCGACGGGCCACGGGTCCGCAAGGGCGCCAACGGCGAGGACGGCTACTCCGGCTTCACGATGCGCGACCCGGTGTCGGGGGAGACGAGTCCGACGGAGCTCGAGGGCCTCCTGCATGACCGCGACATCGACCGGGTCACCGTCTGCGGCCTCGCGACCGACTACTGCGTGAAGGCAACGGCCCTCGATGCGGCTCGCCTCGGCTTCGAGACGAGCGTGCTGATCCATGCGGTGCGGGCCGTTGACCTGGCTCCGGGTGACGGCGACCGGGCGATCGCGGAGATGACCGCTGCCGGCGTCGTTCCCCGCCAGACCGGGATGGGCTGACGTGCAGCTGCACCTGGTCGACGCGACCTACGAGCTGTTCCGCGCCCACTACGCTCCACGCCCCGACGTCCGTGGCCGCGACGGCACTATCCTGTCCGGCGTCTCGGGCCTGTGCGACCAACTGCTCTACCTGCTCCGCGACGAGGGTGCGACCCACGTCGGATGCGCAACCGACCGGGTCATCGAATCGTTTCGCAACGACCTCTACCCCGGCTACAAGTCGAGCGCCGGGATGCCACCGGAGCTGCTCGCCCAGTTCCCCATCGCCGAGTCGGCGATCGAGGCGCTCGGGCTCGTCCTCTGGCCGATGGTCGAGTGGGAAGCGGACGACGCGATCGGGGCGGCGGCGGGACGATTCGCGGCCGATCCGGAGGTCGAGCGGATCCTTGTATGCACGCCCGACAAGGACATGGCCCAGCTCGTGGATGGCGATCGTGTCGTCTTGTGGGATCGCCGCCGCGGCATCACGTACGACGATGCCGCGGTCCGGGCGAAATGGGGCGTCGCTCCGGAATCGATCCCGGACTGGCTCGCCCTCGTCGGCGACTCGGCGGACGGGTTTCCGGGCCTGCCCGGCTGGGGCACAAAGTCGGCCGCCGCCGTCCTCAGCGTCTACGGCCATCTCGAGTCGATCCCTCCGCGGGCGAGCCACTGGGAGGTCCCGAGCCTGCGCGGTGCGCCGCTTCTCGCGGCAACCCTCCGCGACCGCTTCGCCGAGGCGCTCCTCTACCGGGACCTGGCCCGCCTGCGGACGATCGACGACGGCGTCCCGATCCCCCAGCAGGAAGCCGGTGACCTGCGCTGGGACGGCGTGCCGCGGGCCCGCTGGGAGGCGTTCTGCGACGAGTGGGGTCTCACCCGCCTGAGGACGCGGCCACACCGCTGGCTGGACGACTGACGCTCGCCGAGCCCTCAGGCGGCCTGGCGGGTCAGCTCGAGGATCCTCGCGTGATGGGCCGGCGGCGCGGCTAGGACGCTGACCGATCGCGGGCCGCGTCCGATGTCGAACCACGGGCCGCCACGGGCATCGGTCACCGTCGCCCCAGCGCGCTCGGCGATGAGGCCGGCAGCGGCGATATCCCAGTTCGACATGCCGCCCTGCTGGACGAATGCGTCGAATCGTCCGTTCGCCACGTAGGCCAGTGCGAGCGCGGACGAGCCCATCGAGCGGGAGATCCGGATCGCCCGGCGAAGGTTGCGAGCACGCGACGCCACCGCCCGACCCGCCAGTGACGCCGCGACAACGAAGTCGGTCAGGGTTTCCTTGTCGGAGACCGTGATCCGCGTCCCGTTCAGGGTCGCAGCTCCGTCGGCCGTGGCCGCGAAACAGTCCTGGCGGGTGGGATCGAGGACGACCCCGACGACCGGCCGGCCGTCGATCGCGAGCGCGATCGAGACGCAGAACACGGGGATCCCGTTGGCGTAATTGATCGTGCCATCGACCGGATCGATGATCCAGATCCGGCCGCGACCGCTCGCCGCCGCGTCGCCGGTCGATGTCGACTGGGCGCCGGATTCCTCGGCGAGGATCCCGTCGGCCGGGTGACCAGCTCGGATCGCGGCGATGATCAACTCCTCGCTGAGATGGTCGACCTCCGTCACGATGTCGCGGGCGCTCTTGTAATCGACCCGCTCGACGCGCTCGTAGCGCTCCATCAGGAGCCTGCCCGCTGCGGCCGCGATGTCGAGGGTCAGGGCGAGGTCATCGGCGTGGATCGACTCGCCGGTGGAGTTCGATGGCGAAGCCTCCGCCTCCGTCAACCGGACGTCGGTCACGGCGCCGAGCAGTCGACGGCGAGCGGACGAGCGGGACCGGTGAAATCGATGAGCTGCTGCTCGAAGGTGACTGTCGACTTTGGCGCGATTCGGGGGCTGAGCACGAACACCGGCTTGCCCGAGCCCTGGAGGGTCGGGTCGCTGATCCGGCAGGTGGTCGTCCCGGCCGCGGTCCCGTTGTTCGTCACCTGAAGCTGGACGAGGAGGCCGTCCGCGGAGGCGGTCATGCCGGCCACCGTGGCGCTGAATGGCCCGATGCCTGCAACCGCGAATCGAGCGGCCAGGGCAAGGGCGATGATCCCGATCGTGACGGCAACGAAGACGGTCCCATGGACCTGCGAGCTCGCCGAATCCCGCAGCCCGAGCGGATTGCAGCGCTCGCACAGGCCGACGTCGAGGGCCACCGGCGCCCCACAGCGGGCGCACGGGTGGGTATGAACCGGCGCGATGGGCGTCCCGGTCGGGGAAGCCGTCGGGGTGATCGTGGGAACGGTCATCGGTCGGTCAATCGTGCCACGAACCAGGTCGGCCGTCGCCGGAGAGGCCGATATCGGCCTGGCTACCAGCGTTCGGCTGCGTCGACGAGCGCGTCGACGTCGTCGGTCGTGCGGGCCGTCAGGAGCAAATCGTCGGCGCCGACGTCGTGCCACCGCGCCAGCTCCGCGCGCGGTGCGACGAGCAGCGGTTCCGCGGCGAGTGGGTCCGCGCCGCGCTTCCGGCGACCTCCGAAGCCGAGGACGACCCGCTGGCCGGCGCGGTCCCGACCGGCAGCGTCGAGGCCGTCGAGATATTGCGGCAGGAGTTGCTCGAAGGTGTCGGACTCGGCTGCCCAGCCGTCGCCGATCCGGGCCGCAAGGCGGGCGCCAGCCGGTGTTCCGGCGCCGATCAGGATCTGCGGCGGCGGCGTCGGTACCGGAAAGGCGTGGGCGTCACGCAGCGGGTAGAGATCCGACTCGCGGGTCACCGGACCGCCGCTCCACAGCGCTCGCAGGACCGCCACCGCCTCCTCGAGGTGGCGGGCTCGTTCGACCGGCGGCGGGAAGTCGATGCCGTAGGCCTCGTGCTCGGCCGGGTGGCCGCCGATCCCGATGCCAAGAGTGAATCGGCCGCCGCTCGCCTCTTGCAGGGTCGCCGCCATCCGCGCCAGGACCGCCGGGTGTCGGTTCATCACATTGGCGACGAATGTCCCGACGGTCAGCCGCTCGGTCACCATCGCAGCCGCCGTCAGCGTCGTCCACGCCTCGAGCACGGGATCCGTCTTGGTGCCACGGCTGATGAAGTGGTCCCAGCTCCAGACGCCGGCGTAGCCGGCAGCGTCGAGCCGGCGGGCGCTGTCCAGCCACCATCCGACGTCAACGCCGACAGCACCCAGCACCACCCCGATCGGCAGGCGATCCGCGTTCACGGCGATCGCGCGTGCTACAGACCCGTCTCGAACAGCCGGATGTCCTCCGGGCTCGTGACGTGACCGTCGCCGCGGGTGAATTCCAGCGCTGCGAGCGCGCCCAGGCTGTCGAGATCCGCCGGGAAGCGGGCGATCATGTCGAGCACGACCTTCTGGATCCGCTCGGCGTTCTGGGCGAAGACCTCAATGACGGACCGGGCGTCGACCGCCTCGGTGCCCTCGTGGACGCCGGCGTCGTAGTCCGTGATGAGCGAGATGTTGACGACGGCCATCCCGAGCTCGCGACACAGCCACGCCTCGGGGAACTGGGTCATGTTGATGACCTCCCAGCCGGCGTCGCTGAACCATTTCGACTCGGACTTCGTCGAGAAGCGCGGCCCCTCGATGACGACGACCGTGCCGCCGTCGTGGACCTCGATGTCGTGCTCGCGGCAGACGTCGACGGCGATCCGCCGCAGCTCCGGCGAATACGTCTCGGCCGACGACAGGTGGGTCACGATCGGGCCGTCGTAGAACGTCTGGACGCGCCCGCTGGTGCGGTCGACGAACTGGTCGCACACGACGAAATCGCCCGGCTTGACGGCGAGCTGGAGCGAGCCCGCGGCGCACGGCGAGATCACCGCCTTCACGCCGAGCGAGCGCATCGCCCAGACGTTCGCCCGGTAGTTGATCTTGTGGGGTGGGATCGTGTGGCGCCGGCCGTGGCGCGGCAGGAATGCGACGCGACGGCCGCCGACGGACGCGAGGAAGAACGAGTCCGATGGCGCGCCGTACGGCGTGTCGACCTTGATCTCGCGGACGTCGTCGAGGAGCGAGTAGAACCCCGAGCCGCCGAACACGCCGATCTCCGCCAGGTCCTGGGCACCGGCCACGCTCGAGCCTCCTCCCGCCGACGCGGGCGATGCGGCCGGTCGGATGGTCCGCCGGTCTGTCGCGATTCTAGTCGGGATGAGCGCATGAAACGAAGGCTGCCGAGCCGACTTCGATCGGGCCTCCGTTACGATGGCGATCCACGCAGAGCAGGGCACGCTCGATGACCGAACCAGCCGCCGGCGACCCGACCGAAACCCTCCAGCTCGCGGACTGGCGACGCAGGGTCGCCGATTTGTATGCCGAGGTTCGGCGCCTCGCGCCGACCGACTACGAAGGGGCCCTCGAGCTGTGGCGATCGACCCGCGAGGGCCTCTTTCGCGAGCACCCTCAGTCGCCGGTACCCGCGGCAAAGCGGAACGACTTCACGGCCCGCCACTACCCGCTCGATCCGGCGATGCGGTTCGAGGTGAGTGTCGAAGGGGACTCGCCGGCCGAGCCACGGCCGGCCGATAGCGTGTTCGCGGCCACGCCGCTGAACTTCGGAACGGAAGACGACGCCTCAGCACGCAGCGGCGTCCTTGCCCTTGCGACGCCCATGGCGATGGAGCTGCCCGTCAGCGCCGGGGGCACGATGGCGATGCGCAGGATCGGCCACGTCGAGATCCCGTTTCCCGGCGGCACGCGGCGGCTCGGCGTGTTCTGGATGTCGGGCTATGCCGGCGGACTGTTCATCCCGTTTCGGGACGCGACGAACGGGAGCGAGACATACGGAGCCGGTCGCTACCTGCTCGACGCTGCCAAGTCGGCTGATCTGGGTGGAGATCCTGTCGGTGGAACCCTCATCCTCGACCTCAACTTCGCCTTTCATCCCTCCTGTGCGTTCGATCCGAAGTGGGCCTGCCCGCTGGCCCCGCCAGAGAACCGCCTCGACCTCCCGATCCGGGCCGGCGAACGACTGGCATGACCGAAAGCGACCCGCTGAGCGGACCTGCGGGTACAAAGGTCCCGGCGGCGTCCGGGACCGTTGGACCCTCGGATCGGGCGGTGCGAGGACGCACAATGGCCGTGGGCCTGGCGCGGGGACTGTGCTCACGCAGTCACGCCGGCAAGCCGCAAGCGGGTGTCGAGTTCGGTGCGTTTTCTGTCGTCGCGTAAGACCACTGGTGAAGAGCGGCTGCTCTGGTCGCGAGACATCCGATTCGCGCGGCTGCTGAAGTTCCACATCAGCGGCGCCCGCGAGCTCGAGCTCGAATCCGGAATGGTCGTCATCGCCCCGGCCTCCGAACTGACGGACACGCGCGCCGCCGAGATCGCGGCCACCGTCCACTCGCCCGCCTACGGCCTCGTCACCCTCGACCCGACCCTGCCCGAAGGTTCGCGCTACCTCTCGGCGATGTCAGCGGCGGTCCTCCAGTCCGGCCTCGCCGATCGCATCGGCATGGCCCAGTCCGGCCAGGTCGTCCAGACCAAGACGCTCGACTACTTCTTCAACATGCGCAACGTCCACCAGATCGCCCTCCAGCCGATCATCGAGCTGGCGAACGGCAAGCTCTACGAGTACGAGTGCCTCTTCCGGCCGCACATGCCGATGCTGCCGCAGTCGATCAGCGCCATCGTCCAGGCGGCGATCGATACGGACCGCTCGATCGAGCTCGACCGCTTCATCGTCAAGCTGATCCTCGCCCGGACTGGCGAGATCGAGGCTGATCGCCGGACCCGTCGTGAGCCACCGCTCCGCTTCGCGATCAACTTCACCCCGGCAAGCCTCCTCGACCCAACGTTCGAGGCCAAGGCGTTCGCCGCCATGGTCGCCGAGGCCGGCTTGCGGCCCCACCAGATCACGCTCGAATGCACCGAGCAGCAGGCCGTGTCGGACGTCGGCCCGCTCATCCGCCAGGTCAAGGCGATGCGGCGCCTCGGTTTCGGCTTTGCCGTCGATGACGCAGGTGCGGGCTATGCGAGCTTCTCGCTCATCGCCTCGCTCAAGCCGACGATCATCAAGATCGATCGCGACATCGCCTACGGGATCGCCCGTGACGACGCGAAGCAGGCGCTGGTCGAAGCGTTCGTGTCGTTCGGTCGCCGGATCGGCGCTCGGCTGCTCGCCGAGGGCATCGAGCGACGTGCCGACCTGGCGACGCTGAAGTCCCTCGGGGTCGACCTCGGCCAGGGCTATCTCATCGGCCGGCCGGCAATCGAGCCCGCCCAGCCACGAGCGTTCAAGTCGCTCCAGCCGGGTGGCGGCCGCCGAGTTGGTCGCGCACCCGGTCGCCAGCGAATCGCCGCCGCCGACTGACCCGTCGCCGCCGACTTAGATCGTCGGCAGCCTGTCCGAATCGGGCGCCTCGCGTACCATCGGTCGATGGCCACAGAGGCGACGACACTCACCCCGGAAGCCCGCGCGTTCCTCGCGACGCCGCGCTTCGCGACGATCGCCACCGTGGGACCGGATGGGGCGCCACACCAGGCGGTCATCTGGTACATGCTCGACGGCGATGACGTGATCATCAACAGCCGGCCCGAACGCCGCTGGCCGCGCAATCTCGCCGCCGATCCGCGTATCTCGATGGCGATCTACGAGCTCGAGCAGCCGGAACACTGGTTCGGCTTGAAAGGCCGGGCGGAGCTGCTCCACGAGGGCGCCGAGGCGACCGCCGACATCCAGGCGCTGGCCCGCCGCTACGGTGGGGACCCTGAGAAATACGCCGGCCAGGCTCGGGTCACGTACCGGATCCGCGTCGAGCGCGTTTTCGAGTACCGCTGACGGTGATGATCCGGTTCGGGGCACAACTCTGGTCGCAGCAGACCGGCTGGCCGGAGTTCCGCGACGCAGCGCTCGCCGCGGAGGCCAACGGATGGGACTCGGTCTGGACGTGGGATCACCTGCTCGCGATCTTCGGGCCGTGGGAGCAGCCGATCTTCGAGGGCTGGTCCACGCTCGCCGCCCTCGGCGCGGTGACGAGGAGCGTTCGCCTGGGCCTGATGGTCGGCGCCAACACGTTCCGCAATCCGGGTCTGACCGCGAAGCTCGCGACGACGCTCGACCACGTCAGCGGCGGTCGGGCCGTCCTCGGCATCGGCGGCGCCTGGTTCGAACGTGAACACGAGGCGTTCGGGATCCCCGACTGGGGCTCGGGGTTCGGCGAGCGGCTCGACCGGCTCGACGAGTCCGTGATGCTCATGCGCCGACTGCTCGACGGCGAGCGTTTCAGCCACGCCGGGCGCTTCTACACCCTGACCGACGCCCTCTGCGAGCCGCGCCCGGTCCAGGCCCACCTGCCAATCCTCATCGGCGGCTCCGGGCCGCGCAAGACGCTCCGCACCACGGCAATGCGGGCCGACGCCTGGAATACCGCCGGGACGATCGAGGAAGTCCGGGCCCGGGTCGAGATCCTCGATCAGCACTGTGCCGACGTGGGACGAGACAGGTCCGAGATCGAGCTGACGGTCAGCTTCCCGATCGTCATCCGCGACGGGACCGCAGACGCGGAGGCGGCCTATGCAGCGTCCCTCGCCCGGAACCTGACCGACAACATGGGCGACGTCCCGATACTCCTCGGGTCGCCGGCATTCGTCGCCGACGGGCTGCGACCGTACGTCGAGCTCGGCTTCAGGACGGTCATCGTCCGGCTGCCCGCGCCGTACGACCGCGAGACGATTAATCGAATGAGCGAGGTCGGCGAGCTCCTGGCTGATGCCTGACGTTGCGTCGGCGACGGCCGAGGCCGAGCCGCCCCGGGCGACGCCGCCGCCCCGCGTCGCCGAGCTCGCCGGAGGCGTCGGCGGGGCCAAGCTCGCCCAGGGTCTCCAGGCTTTGCTCGGCGATCGGCTGACGGTCGTCGTCAACACCGGCGACGACCTCGAGCGCCACGGGCTCGCGATCTGGCCGGATCACGACACCGTCATGTACACACTCGCCGGACTCGACGACCGAGAGCGCGGCTGGGGCATCCGCGACGAGACGTGGACGGCGATGGACCAGCTGGGCCGGCTGGGCGAGGAGACATGGTTCCGGCTCGGCGATCGTGACCTGGCGACCCACATCGTCCGGTCCGCCCGACTGGCCGCTGGCGAGCGGCCGACCGACGTCGCCCGACACCTCCAGCGTGCGCTCGGGGTTGCGGCGACGATCTTGCCAATGACCGATGCGCCGGTCAGGACCGAGGTCCGGACCGACGATGGCTGGCTCGACTTCCAGACCTATTTCGTCGGGCGCCAGCAGCAGCCGACGGTTCATGAGGTGCGGTTCGTCGGTGCCGCCGAGGCGGCGCCGACGCCGGAGGTCCTCGCTTCGTTTGACGCCCTCCGACCAACCGACGCGATCGTCGTCGCACCGTCCAACCCGATCGTGTCGGTCGGGCCGCTGTTGGCGCTGGACGGCCTGAGATCGGCGACCGCGGCCGCCCGCGCGCGCGGCGTTCCGGTCATCGCGGTGAGCGGGATCGTCGGCGGGCGGGCGCTCAAGGGTCCGGCCGATCGGATGTTGGTTTCGCTCGGCCATGAATCGAGTGCGCTCGGCGTCGCCCTGCTCTACGCCGACTGGGTCGACGCTTTCGTCATCGATACCGTCGACGCCGATCTCGCCCCGGCGATCGAAGCACTCGGCCTCCGGGTCGTCGTCACCGACACGATCATGACCGACGACGCGGCCCGCTCGCGCCTTGCCGGAGACGTGCTCCGGGCGATCTGAGGTCCGTTCGCGCGCATGGCCCGGTCGCGCTCGGCCCGCCCTCCTGGCGCCCCGGCCCGCCCGGCCGCCCCTCCCGGCCCGTGCCCGCATCCCCGTCCGGCCAAGGCCTCGCGATCACGTCCGTTAACGCCCCGGCCACGCTCGCGACGGAATCGATGTTCTGCTGGCGATGACTCTGGCGTCATCACAGCTGCTGCGACTCACAGCAACAACTGCTCGTCGGCCGGTTGATGCCGATGAATGGAGACCCGGCTCGTATGCACCGGCTGCGGCCCCGGCTCGTCTTGACATGGCAGCGCTCGATCCGGCACAGTCGGGCCGTGGACATGCGCCGAATCAGTCCGACCGCCGGCCAGCAGCAGCCCTCGACGAGGGATTGCTCGGCCTGACGACGCGCGCCACCGGCGCCGGACACGACCGATCGAACGCCCTCGGATAGCCGGGGGCGTTTTCTCGTGCTTCGCCACCCGCCATGAACCGCCATCACCTGCCAGGAGACAACCGTGGACGCGTCATTTCTGCCGAGGGGCCTGCTGCTCGGCTTCACGATTGCCGCTACCGTCGGCCCGATCAGCCTGCTGACCATCCGCCGGACCCTCGCCCACGGTCGCGTCTACGGGCTCGCCTCGGGACTCGGGGTCGCGCTGGCCGATGCCACCTACGCGGCGATCGCCGCCTTCGGCCTGACCGCGATCACATCCGTCCTCGTCGGCGGTCGAATGCTTCTCGGTCTCGTCGGCGGAGCATTCCTCGTCGTGCTTGCCATTCGCACGATGACGACCCGGCCGGCCGAAGTCGCCGTCGTCTCCGAGCGGCCGGGGCTCGTCGGGGCGTTCGGCTCGATCTTCGGGCTGACGATGACGAACCCGATGACGATCCTGTCATTCGCCGGGCTGTTCGCTGGGTTAAGCCTGACCGGTACGGGCGGCGCGGACGCGGCGCTGCTCGTCCTCGGTGTCTTCATCGGCTCGACATCGTGGTGGATCATCCTGACGGCGGTGGTCGCTGAGCTCCGCTCGAGGGTGACGATCCGAGCCCTGACATGGGTGAACCGCGTCTCCGGCGCCGCGATCCTTGTTTTCGCGGTGGTCGCGATTGTCGGGGCTCTGCACCGATGACGAGGACGTCATCAAGCCCGCGCTGATGACGCCAGAGTCATCGCCGGGATGCGTCTTCGCTGGGTCGCCGGGACGGCAGGGTCGGGACTTGATGACGCCAGAGTCATCGTCAACGGGAGCGTCTCTTCGCCACGTCGACAAATTCAAACCTGATGACGCCAGAGTCATCGTCAACGGGAGCGTCTCTTCGCCACGTCGACAAATTGAAACCTGATGACGCCAGAGTCATCACCAACCGATGTTCGCTTTGCAAGGCGTGCGGCGATCGGGACGATAACCGGTGAAACGCGCGACCGACACGACCGCGTACGATTTCCGCGATGTCTGACTCCGCCTCCCCAGCCCAGCGGATCGTGGCGGTCGTCCCGGTCGGTGCGCTCGAAGGCGCCAAGTCACGCCTCGGTGGCACGCTCGACGCGGAGGAGCGCCGGGAGCTTGCGATCGACATGCTTGATCGGACCGTCCAGGCGGCCCTCGAGACCCCCGGGCTCGACGAAACGCTCGTTGTCAGTCCAGATCGCGAGGTGCTGACCAGGGCCGCGTCGGCCGGTGCGCGAACGCTCCTCCAGCGGAGCCAGGGCCTGAACCGGGGAATCCGTGAGGCCCGGGACGACGCCACCGCCGGCGGCGCTGACGCGATCGTGATTGTGCCCATCGATCTGCCGCTCGTATCGTCGGCCGCCCTCGAGCAGCTCATGGCCCCGCTCGCCGCGATCGTGGAGCGACCGCTCGTCGTCCTCGCCCCGGACCGCCACGGCCGCGGCACGAACGGCCTCGTCGTCGCTCCTCCGGACGCGATCGAATTCGGCTTCGGCGGCGACAGCCGGGCCGCCCATGCCGCCTGCGCGGCCGAGGCCGGCGCCCGATACGTCGAGATCGATGGTCCCTTATCCCTCGATATCGACACGCCGGACGACCTCCTGCTCGTCGAGCAGCTCATGACCGAGACGGTCGATGCCCACCGCTGACGTCGATCCGGCGGGGTCGACTGGCGATGGCCGCCTGGAGGTCGTCGCCCTTGCCGGCATCCCGGAGATCCGGCCCGGCGACGACCTGGCGGGTGAGCTCGGCGACGCGCTGGAGCGAAGCGCCGGCCTGTTGCCGCTGAGACCAGACGACGTCCTCGTCGTCACCCAGAAGATCGTCTCCAAGGCCGAGGGCGCGATCGTCGACCTAACATCGATCGAGCCGCGCCCGGAGGCGGTCGCCTTTGCCCAGCGCTGGGACCGCGACGCCCGCCAGGTCGAGGTCGTCCTGCGCGAGGCCCGGCGGGTCGTCCGGATGGCCAACGGCGTGCTCATCACCGAAACGTCACACGGCTTCATCTGCGCCAACGGCGGTGTCGACGCCTCGAACGTCGGGCCGGACAGCGGCCAGATCGTGACCCTCCTGCCGGTCGACCCGGACGCGTCGGCGGCGTGGATCCGGCGGGCGATCGAGGCCCGCTTCGGTGTCGATGTCCCGGTCATCGTCAGCGATTCGTTCGGGCGGCCGTGGCGCTGGGGGATCGTCGACGTGGCGATCGGCGTGTCCGGCCTGGCGCCTCTCGAGGATCTCCGCGGCGTCGCCGATCACGACGGGCGGGTGATGAGATCGACGGTCCGCGCCGTCGCCGACGAGATCGCCTCCGCCGCCGAGCTCGCTTTCGGCAAGACGACCGCTCGTCCGGCCGCCCTCGTCCGCGGCGCCAACCCGCCGCGCGCCGAAGCGTCGATGCGCGACGGCCTCATGTCCCCGGAATTCGACCTCTTCCGCTGAGCTCAGCCACAGCAAGGGATCGGCGAACATTCGTCGCCCTCGCGACGATGACCGCCCCGACGAGCGTCGCGCCGGCCGACACGCCGAACATCCCCGGGATCGTCAGCTCCGCCGCGACCTGCCCGCCCAGCACGGAGCCCAGGATCGCGCCCATCGCGAACGCCGTCCCGGAGAAGAGGCCCTGGGCGGTCGCCTGAACGGACGACGGCACCGCGCGGGCGACGTACGTCACAGTTCCGACGTAGAACAGGGCATAGCCGACGCCGCCCAGCGGTGCAATGGCCACGTACAGCCACGGCTCGGAGGCGATCGCCCAGCCGGCCGCCCGCGCGGCAAACGCGACCGCGCCGAGGATGAGCAGGCGTTCAGCACCGGTTCGCCTTGCGAGTGCCGGAAACGCGAGCATCAGCGGGACCTCGACGAGGGCGCCGGGGGCGAACACGAAGCCGACGACGGCCGACCCCGAGCCGAGCTCGATGAGGTGGACCGACACGAACGTCGTCACGGCCGAGACCGCCGTCCAGACGATGACCGAGCCGACGAACAGGAGGAGCAGCGTCGGATCTCGGACGAGGCCGCCGAGGTCGCGACCCATCCCGATCGACACGGTTCGCCCTGTCCGACCGGCAGACCGACCCAGCAGCAGCCAAGCAGCAACCCCGGTGACGGCAATGCCCGGCGCGTAGAGCAGGAAGAGCCCAGCCGGCCCGGTTCGGTCGAGGAAGAACCCGACCGCAAGCGCGCCGGCGACGAAGGCAGCGGATCCCCACGCTCTCGCCCGGCCATATCGATCGCGGTTCGAGCCGATGATCTCGATCGTCCGGCTGTCGAGCATCGACCCCATCCCTGCCGTGCCGGCCGACATGACCGCGGAGGCGAGGGCGATCATGAGCGGCTCCCGGTTGACGGCCAGCCAGCCCGCCGCGACGGCGCCCCACAACCCGGCGACGAGGAGTGGCCCGCGGGCATCCCGCAACCGATCGACCGTGGCCCCCCAGACCGGCGCTGCGACGACGGCGACGAAACCGGTCAGCGCAGTGATGACGCCGATGCCCTCGAAGCTGAGCCCGACGGATCGATAGAAAACCGACAGATACGGGAAGAATGTGCCGACCGCGAAGAAGAGCAGGGCGTAGACGATGGAAGGCGCGCGGACGGACGGCTGGCTGGGTGGCATGCTGTCGGTCACGGGCCGCCAAATCCTACCGGCCGGCCGGGGCCCGGGTTATCCACGTTCGATGTGGAATGTCAGGCAGATGCAATGTTCCTTTCAGCCTCTCGGCATCGTGCAACCGCAAAAGAGAGCGTCCAGGCGCGTCACGCGGGCCCACGACGCTCGCCAGTCGCCGAATCGGTCCTGTCGGCGGCGATCGTCGCGACCAAAGCCCTGACGATCGGCTTCGCGATCGATGCCCTGATCAATGCCCGTAGCCCGCGGCTCCGAGGCAAGGCGATCAGGACGCGGGCGTTCGGCTATGTCGGCGGGCTGTTCATCGTTCCCGCGGTGTGGCTCATGCTGCCTGACCGTGGCCGCTACCCGCGGGCGCTCGATTTCGCTGTCACCATCCCGCTCCTGCTCGACGCCGGCGGCAACAGCCTCGGCCTGTACAACGAAGCGCATATCGACGACCTCGTCCATGTCGCCAACTCGGCGATCGTCAGCGGAGTTGCCGGCGCTCTCT
>Ga0307305_10000324_pt1 | contig 16392 bp, 17 predicted proteins | sample ER_DNA_186_FD_194512 | JGI IMG/M metagenome (GOLD analysis project Ga0307305, IMG submission 194512) | Bulk soil microbial communities from the East River watershed near Crested Butte, Colorado, United States - ER_DNA_186 | ecosystem: Environmental > Terrestrial > Soil > Floodplain | place... | reverse complement strand
ACGACGGCACCGTCTACCAGACCTACGGGACCACGGCCCGCGGCCTCGAGTTCCTGATGGGCTACTACGGAATCCTCGACCGCACACCGAAGGGACGGGACGAAGCCGACGAATCCCAGATCTGGATCCGCCGGCACGACGAGTATTAGGTAAGGCCTAAATGAGTCAGCTCGCAGCTATCGCGGCCACGCTCGCGCCTGCGGAGCAGAAATACCTCTCGCAGGCGCGGCAGATGCAGGCGCTCTCCTTCGCCGTGCACATTCCGCTCGTCTGCTTCGGGATCGCGTTCCCCGCGATGATGCTCTTCGTCGAGTCGCGGTACCTGCGGACGGGTGACGAGCTCTACCGGACGCTGGCGCGACGCTGGTCGCGGATCCTGGCGGCGCTGTTCGCGGCCGGTGTCGTTACCGGCACGATCCTCAGCTTCGAGCTGGGCCTGCTGTGGCCGAACTTCACCGGCACCTTCGGCAGCGTGTTCGGGCTCGGCTTCGCGATCGAGGGCTTCTCGTTCTTCATGGAGGCGATCTTCATCGGGATCTACATCTACGGGTGGAACCGCCTCTCGCCGCGCGCGCATTTCGCGAGCGGCATCCCGATCGCGATCGCCGGCTTCACCGGATCGTTGACGGTGATCTCCGTCAACGGATGGATGAACCACCCCACCCACTTCCGCTTCAGCGACGGCCGCGTCTTCGACGTGAATCCGTGGGGCGCGCTGTTCGGCAACAGCTACTTCTGGCACGAGCTCACGCATATGTACCTGGCCGGCTACATGGTCACCGGTTTCGTCCTGGCGAGCGCCTACGGCTTTGGGCGGCTTCGAGGCCGCTGGGGCCGGTACGAGCGCACAGCGCTTGCGATCCCGCTCGCGGTCGCGACACTCGCCTCGGTTGCGCAAGTCTTCATCGGTGACTGGAATGGTCGCGAGGTCGCGACCAACCAGCCGACCAAGCTCGCCGCCTTCGAGGGGCTGGGCAAAACCACCAAGGGCGCGCCCGTGCACATCCTCGGCTGGTACAGAGACGGTCACGTCGAGTACGGGATCCCACTTCCGCATCTGCTCTCCCTGCTCGCCTTCCACAGCACCGACGCCACAGTGCAGGGGCTCGATGCCGTCCCGCCCGCAGACCGCCCGCCGGTGAACGTCGTCCGCTACGCCTTCCAGACGATGGTCGGGATCGGCACAGGGCTCGCGCTGCTCTCGGTGGTCTACTTCGCGACGCGGATCCGACGGAAGCGGCTGCCGGAGTCGACCTGGTTCTACCGGGCGCTGGTGGTGGCGGGACCGCTCTCGGTGGTGGCCCTGATCGCAGGCTGGGTGACGACCGAGGTCGGCCGCCAGCCGTGGGTCGTCTACCACGTCATGCGCACCTCGGAGGCGGTGACCGGGGCGGACGTGATTCCCGTTGGCTACGCCACCCTCGTGCTCGTCTACCTCGCGCTTGCCGCCGGAGTCGCCTGGGTCCTGCTTCGCCTCTCGAGGACGCCCGTCTAATGCATCTCTACGAGGTGCCACTCTGGTTCGCGCTCGTGGGGCTCGCGCTCTACACGGTGCTCGGCGGCGCCGACTTCGGCGCCGGCTTCTGGCAGCTCGTCGCGGGCAGAGGCAAGCAGGCTGACGACGTTCGCGACGAGGCCCATCACGCGATGGCGCCGGTCTGGGAGGCCAACCACGTCTGGCTGATCTTCGTCCTCACCGTCGTGTGGACCGCCTACCCGGCCGCCTTCGGCTCGATCGCGTCGACGCTCTCGATACCGCTCTTCATCGCCGGCGTCGGGATCGTCATGCGCGGGGGCGCGTACGCCCTGCGTGCGGGAACCAGGACTGCCGGTGAGCAACGCCGGGTCGACACCGTCTTCGCGCTCTCGTCGGTGCTTACGCCCTTCGCGCTCGGCACCGTGATCGGCGCGATCGCCTCCGAGCGCGTGCATCTCGGCAACCCGGGCGGCAGCCTCGTTACGAGCTGGCTCAACCCGACCTCGATCGCGATCGGCGTGCTCGCCGTCGCGAGCGGCGCCTATACCTCAGCCGTCTTTCTGAGCGGCGATGCCGAACGCCACGCCGACCGCGCCCTCGCCGAGCGTTTCCGTGCCAGAGCGCTCGGCGCGGGGCTCGCCGCCGGCGCCGTCGCGATCGGAGCGCTGATCGTCCTGCACTTCGACGCAGAGCGGATCTTCAGGCGACTCACCCAGGGCGCGGGGCTGCCGGCGCTGATCGTCTCGATACTCGCGGGCCTAGCCACGCTCACGGTCGTTTGGCGCCGGCGCTACGAGCCGGCGCGGTACCTGGCCGCGGTCGCCGTCGCCGCGACGATTGCCGGCTGGGCGCTGGCCCAAAACCCGGTGTTCCTGCAGGGGCTCACGATCCGCGAGGCGGCGGCCGGGCACGACACGCTGGTCGCCGTCGTCGTCGCGATCCTCGTCGGCGCGCTACTGCTCTTCCCGTCGCTTGCGCTCCTCTTCCGGCTGACGCTCGGCGGCGAGCTCCGGGACAGCGGGCCGAGCGCGGTCGAGGCCCCGGTCGGATCCCGGCGCCGGGGGCTCGCGAGCGTCCGGTTTGACGCACGGCTCTCGGTTGCTTTCCTCGTCGCAGGCATTGGCTTCCTCACGGTCGCGAACGCTGGTTGGGCTCACGCGATCGGCGTTGCCTGCTTCTTCGGGTTCATCCTCTCAGGCTTTCGGGCTGCCTTGCCGCCGGGCATCGTCGACGCCGACTAGTGGACGAAGAGCAGCTGTGAAGAACCGGAGACATCGGAAAGGAGGAACTCGTGGAGAAGAACAGCTCAAGAACACTCAGCTGGGAACTACCGGCCTCGAGATCACACGCGTCGGCTTGGGCGCCGGGAGATCGGGGGTCGGCGCGGCCGACCTCGAGCTCGACGACGATGACATCGAGTTGATCGAAGGGAGGGCATGAGATGGCTACTACGACCGCGAAGATCGGCGTTGTCGGCCTGGGACACATGGGCGGAAACATGGCCGCCAGGTTCCTCGCCGCCGGATACACCGTCTATGGCGAGTCGCGCGACCGCGGAGACGCAGACGATCTCCTCCACGAAGGGCTGGAGTGGCGTGAAATACCGCGCGAAGTCGCCGAGGCCGCCGACGTCGTGATTACGTCGGTTCCGAACGACGACGTCCTCGAGAGCGTGGCGTCGGGGTCCGACGGGATCCTCGCCGGCCTCACCGAATCGAAGATCTGGATCGACATGAGCACGGTCAGCCCGCGCGTAAGCCGTGAAGTCGCGAAGCGGGTGCAAGACAAAGGGGCGGCGATGCTCGACGCTCCCGTGTCGGGAAGCGTTCCCCAGGTGCAAACAGGAACGCTGACGATCATGGTCGGCGGCGACGAGCGGGCGTACGCGAAGGTCGAGCCGGTCCTGCGCGAGCTCGGCACGCCGACACACATCGGCGAGAACGGGCAGGGGCTGGTGCTCAAGCTTGCGATCAACATCAGCCTCGCCGTGCAGATGCTGGCTTTCGCCGAGGGCCTCGTCCTGGCCGAACGGTCTGGCATCGACCCCAAGCTCGCGCTCGAGGTGATGACCGGGAGCCCGATCGGCTCGCCGATGCTGAAAGCACGCGCCGACCTTGTCCTCGACTTGCCGGACGAGGCCTGGTTCGACGTCAGCCTGATGCAGAAGGACGTCGCGCTCGCGCTCGACACAGGACGGGAGCTCCACATCCCCTTGCCGTCTGCCGCAACGGCCGATCAGCTGCTCACGCTGGCGAGCGCGCTCGGCTACGAGCACCGCGACCTCGCGGCGCTCTACGAGGTACTCGCACACTTGACGAGCGACCCGCAGCTGACGTGAGCCGCTCTAAGCGGCTAGCCGCTCGTCCTCGTAGCGCACGGTGCTGAACGACACGTACGCATACGGGTGGTAGAAGACGTCGAGCGCCTGGTGCGGCACGGGCCGAATCTCGAAGTAAGACCCGCTGCGCTGGTCGCAGACGCAGACGGTCAATCCGTCGGTGACCGGGTGCCAGAAGAGGGTGACCTCGAGACCGTCGCTATTGCGGTAGGCCAGCTCTTGCGAGTGGTGTTGTCTGAGTCGGGTGACTGTCATCTCGTGGCTCCTTTGGGATCGTTCTCGAAGCCACGACGATCGCATCCCCGCACCTCCCTGTCTCTACGGCCAGCCCCCGAGCGATGGGCCCGCTGGCATCCCACTTCGGATTGAAGCCAGCCTCACCACGGCGGGTTAACCCGCGCTCGTTGTGGCGCCTGGTTGGACGAGGCCGCTCTCGTAGGCGAGGACGACCGTCTGGGCGCGGTCGTGGAGGTCGAGCTTTTGGAAGCAGCAAAGCGGCTGAGCCTGTGCGTCTGTGCCGAGCTCGCCGCGGTGACCCTATGCCTGACTGGCGACCGATTCGGTTCGACGCGGCAGGACCCAGCCCGGACGTGGAAAGTGACAGGTGTATCCGTTCGGGTACCGCTCGAGATAGTCCTGATGCTCAGGCTCAGCCTCCCAGAACGGCCCCGCAGGCGTCGCCTCGGTGACGACCTTCCCGGGCCACAGTCCCGACGCTTGGACGTCCGCGACCGTGTCCTCGGCGACGCGGCGCTGCTCGTCATCGAGATAGAAGATCGCCGAGCGATAGCTCATTCCGATGTCGTTGCCCTGCCGGTTCAGCGTCGTCGGGTCGTGGATCTGGAAGAAGAACTCGAGCAGGTCCCGGTAAGAGGTCTTCTCAGGATCGAACGTGATCTCGATCGCTTCGGCGTGCGTCCCGTGGTTGCGGTACGTCGCATTCGGGACATCGCCGCCGGTGTATCCGACCCTCGTCGAGAGAACGCCCGGTCGCCTCCGAATGAGGTCCTGCATCCCCCAGAAACATCCTCCCGCCAGGATCGCCTTCTCGACTGCTCCGTTCACGTTCACCGCCACCTCCTCGTTCAACGAACCACCGCGGCCACTGTAGCCGTGAGAGTCGCCCCCAATGAGCGTCACGCAGGCGGATCGTCGGCCCTGCTGGGGTCAGGCGTCCCGGATCGAATACTGCAGGGTCGGCCGCCGCGCTAGCGGAAGGCCCTGCAGCACCCTCGGACGGCTACTGGTCCGGCTGGGCCAGGAAGGCCTTGGCGTCCTCATAGGTGGCGTCGGCGGTCGACTCGGCCGGCCCGTAGACGAGGTTCAAGACACCGGTCTTGAAGCTCTCGGCCGAGATCAGCCTGAGCGGGATCGGGGTCTCGGCCTCGTCGAACAGGCGCATACCCTTGCGGACGGCGATCGGATGAACGAGCAGGTGCAGCTCGTCCAGCAGCCTTGCAGCCAGCAACTGGCGGACGACCGAGACCGAGCCGCTCAGCGCGATGTTGCCGTTCGGCTCGTTCTTCAGGACGGTCACGGCCTCGACGAGATCGCCCTCGAGCTGCTCGGAGTTCCGCCAGGTGAGCTCGAGCTTCTGGTTCGACGCGACGATCTTTCGGGCGTCGCCGAGCGCCTTGGCAAAGGGAGCGTCCTCCCCACCGGCCGCCTCCCGGTCGGGCCACGCCCCGGCGAAGCTGTCATAAGTCTTACGGCCGAAGAGGACCGTGTCGGCGGCGCCGAGGGTCGCGTCGACGGCAGCGCCCATCTCCTCGTTGAAGTAGGGGAAGTGCCATTGATCGGGCGCCTCGACGACGCCGTCGAGCGAGATGAACAGGTCTGCGGTGATCTTTCTCATGGTTTTTCCTCCCGGACGGTCGGTGCCTAGGTCATCCCATCAGACGGTGACGGCCGACCGAAATCATCGGTCTTCAAATAACGGTCAACCGCTGGCTGCTGCAGCACGGGATCAAACCGATGGCGACTATGGCGCCCGACATGGTGAACCCCGGATCCGCTGAGGTCCGTCTATCAGTCGATCACCGCGTCGGTGACGGCGTCGATCGCGGCGAGCCTGCCTGCGAGCTCGTCGCTGAGCCCGTACCGTGCGGCCAGCTCGGCCGGTTCGGCGTAGCTGAGCTTCGTCTGATCGCCGTCGGCCCAGACGAGGACCTTGAGTGGTAGGTCGAGCGCCGCTAGCGGCGCGGCCGCCATCACGGGTGTCCCGGCGAGCGGGTTGCCGAAGATGACGAGCTTGGTATCCCGGAGCTCGAGGCCGACAGCCTCGGCCTCGCCGCTGTGGTCGATGACGGCGAACAGCTTGATCCCTTTCGACTCCAACACGCCTTGCAGGCGCGAGACGGTTTCTTCGACCGACCAAGGACTCTCTTTCGTTGTCATGCGATCGCCTCCGTTTCGATACGACTCACATCGTGCCGCCGCATGCGCTGGGGTCGCGGAGTTCGAGTGGGATCAACAGCGACCGTTCGTGGTAGCCACCACCGGGGGAATCCTGCAGGCCGCCACGACGGTTGGGTGCCAGCTTCGAAGACATCGCCGATCCGGTGCGCGATGCTCTCGCCATGACCATGTGTGGATACTGCAAGCGCGAGCTCGTGTCCGTCGTCTACCTGCTCTCGGGCGCGAAGCCGGTCTGCGGAAGCGCCGCCTGCCTGGCGCTCGCCTACCGGGATTCCGAGCGCGACGAGACGGACGACAGCACGAGCTCGACGCAGGCTGCGTAATCCTGTTCGGATGCACGAGCCGAAATTGAGGTTGGGCGACACCGAGGTGCCGCGGATCGGCCTTGGAACGAATCGACTCACAAGCACGAACGAGCACACCGCGCTCGTGAAGGAAGCAGTCGCCGTCGGTCTCGGGCACATCGACAGCGCACACACGTACACGGGCGGCGAGAGTGAGGAGACGATCGGCGCCGCTTTGTCGCCTGTCGCCGACGGTGTCGTCGTCGCGACCAAAGGCGGCTGGGGCGCTGGAAACGGCCGGCCCGAGGTGCTCCGGGCTCAGATCGAAGAGAGCCTGCGGCGGCTGCAGACGGAGACGATCGCTCTCTACTACCTGCACCGGGTCGATCCCGAGACCCCGCTCGAAGACAGCCTCGGCGCGATCAAGGAGTACCGCGACAGCGGCAAGGTCCGGCACGTCGGCCTCTCCGAGGTAGGTATCGACCAGATCGAGCGGGCCCGCGACGTCGCGCCGATCGCCGCGGTTCAGAACAGGTACAGCCTCGTTGAGCGCACGTACGACGAGGTGGTCGACTACTGCGCCGCCGAAGGGATCGTGTTCGTCCCCTTCTCCCCGCTCCGCGGTGTGGGGAGCCCGCAGCTGTCCGAGATAGCCGACCGACACGGCGCCTCTCCGGAGCAGATCGCGCTCGCGTGGCTCCTGAGGCGCTCGCCGACGACGTTGCCGATCCCCGGCACGCTCTCGCTCGAGCACCTGAGGGAGAACCTGGCCGCGCTCGAGATTGAGCTGAGCGCCGACGAGTTCGAGGCTTTGCGCTAGGAGGGTTTGGCGGAATACCGCTCGTCGCCGGGGTGCGATGCTCGTTCCCTGGGGAGGACGCAGGGAGCGTCCATATCCGTAGATATGGGCGCGACTGCGTAAACAGAGCGGAGCTGGTGGGCGAGCAGCGCGGCCCGGCGGCACAGACTGTATTTCGCCAAACCCTCCTGGGCGAGAAACTCCTGCTAGCCACCATGCCATTCGAGGCTTCTTCTGGCATCCTCCAGGCATGGCGTTGCGATGCCTCATCGTGGACGACAGTGCGCCCTTTCTCGAGGCCGCACGCAAGTTCCTGGAGAGCGAGGGAATCACGATCGTCGGCGTCGCGTCGACCAGCGCCGACGCTCTTGCGCGAGCTCAGGAGCTCCGGCCGGACGTCGCGCTCGTCGATATAGACCTGGGAGAGGAGAGCGGGTTCGATCTCGCGCGACAGATCGCCGAGGGGCCTGCGCCCCTTCCGGTCATTCTCATCTCGACCCGTTCCGAGGAAGACCTGGCGGAGTTGATCGAAGCATCGCCGGCGCTCGGCTATGTCTCCAAAGCACGCCTCTCGGCGCACGCCATCCGCAACCTGCTCGACGGCTCCAGGTGCGTGCACGAGGCTCTCGTCTACTCGACGGTCGAGGAGTTCCTAGCGGCAACGGTGCCGTTCATACGCGAGGGGCTCGAAGAACAAGAGCCACTCCTGGTCGTGACGAAGGAGGCGAATCTCAGCGCCCTACGGGAGACCCTGGACATCGATGCCGGCGGCGTCGACCTCGTCGACCGAGCCGGCATGTATCGCAGCCCGCCGGAGAGCATCGAAGCGTACGACCGTTACGTCCGCACGCGTCTCGAGGAGGGTGCCGGGCGGGTGAGAATCATGGGCGAGCCTGTCTGGCCGACATCAGCGCGCGCAGTCGCCGAATGGAAGCGCTACGAGTCTGCACTCAACGTCGCCTGGGCGTCGACACCCAGCTGGGTCGTCTGCTTGTACGACGCCAACGAGTTGCCAGACGGCATCGTCAGCGACGCGAAGCGGACTCATCCGGCCCTCCGGACCGGCCGCGGGGCGCGGCCGAGCCCGCACTACACCGACCCGGAGGTCTTCGTTCGAAATCTCGGGCTCGAACTGTCGGAGATCCTGGCCGGCGGGCCTTAGTTCGATCGCGCGGATTTGTCACCGATGTGGCGACGCAGGCAGAACGCTCGTGGGGTGACAGCGTGGTGGGGCCGGTATCGCGTGCGGCCGACAGTGCAGGTCGGACTGGCTTTCGCGGTGGGCGTCGCCGCGTTCGGGCTGGCAGCGGTCGTCAGCCCGCACCTTCGGGACCTCGACGGCGACGCGTTATTCGTCCTCGGGATCTTCATCCTCGTGGCGCTGCTGGTCACCGAGATCGCGGCGCGGGCCGGGCGTCGGGCGGACGAATCCGAGCAGGCCCGTGGCCTGCTTGCGGACGAACAGGCCGCGCTGCGGCGGATCGCGACCCTGGTGGCGCGCGGGGTACTGCCGGAGAAGGTGTTCGCGGCGGTCACCGAGGAGGTGGCGCGTTTGCTTCCAGTCGGTAGCGCAGCCTTGGGGCGCTACGAGCCCGACGGCATGTTCACGACGGTCGCCGCGTGGAGTACGCGAGAGGCCGCCTTTCCCGTAGGAGGCCAGTGGATCCCCGGCGGGAAGAACGTCACGACCATCGCGCTCGAGACGGGCCGTCCGGCCCGGATCGACGACTTTGTCGACGCCTCGGGCCCAATCGGCGTCGCTGCCCGCGAGGCGGGCTACCGGTCCGCGGTCGGGACGCCAATCGTGGTCGAGGGCCGCCTGTGGGGCGTGATGACGGCTTCCTCCTGGGTGGACGACGCACTGCCAGCGGACACCGAGGCCCGCCTTGCGAACTTCACCGAGCTGTTGGCGACGGCGATCGCCAATGCGGAGAGCCGCGCCGGGCTCGCCCGGCTGGCCGCGGAGCAGGCGGCGTTGCAACGGGTGGCGACGCTTGTGGCGCGCGCGGTGCCGCCTGAGGAGGTCTTCTCCACCGTAACCGAGGAGCTGGGGCGGCTCCTCGGTGCCGACATTGCGGGCCTGGTCCGACTCGAGCCCGGCAACACGGCGCTCGTGTTAGCCGTTTGGGGCGCAGCGGAGGGCGATTACGTCCCCGTGGGAACACGGATACCGGTCGAGGACTCGAGCGTGCCCATGATGGTTGGGCGGACCGGTCGGCCCGCGCGGAGGGACATTCCGGAGCAGGCGTCCGACGCCGCGTCAGTGAGAGCGCGCAAACTCGGGATTACCTCGACGGTCGGTGCCCCGATCGTGGTCGAGGGTCGCCTGTGGGGCGGTATGTCGGTCTCTTCAAAGCAGGCTGAGCCGCTTCCTCCGAATACGGAGTCGCGCATCGCGGCCTTTGCAGAGCTCGTCGCCACCGCGATCGCGAACGCCGAGGCTCGGACCGAGCTCGCCGCCTCTCGCGCACGCGTGGTGGCGACGGCCGACGAGACGCGGCGGCGGCTCGAGCGCAACCTGCACGATGGCGCGCAGCAGCGGCTCGTCTCCGTCGCGCTCCAACTACGGGCCGCGGAGGCTGTTGCCTCCAAGCGCAAGGACGTAGGGCTGGAATTGTCTCGCATCGGAGAAGAGCTGGACGAGGCTCTGGAAGACCTGCGCAAGATTTCCCACGGCCTCCACCCGGCGATCTTGTCGGAAGGAGGCCTCAAGCCTGCGTTGAAGGCACTTGCCCGCCGCTCGGCCGTTCCTGTCGAGCTCGATGTCCGCATCGAAACACGGTTGCCTGAAGGCATCGAGGTTGCCGCGTACTACGTTGTCTCCGAGGGTCTCGCCAATGCTGTCAAACACGCCGACGCTTCCGTCGCCAAAGTCGAAGTCGAAGCGGTCGAGGACAACGTCCGCCTCTCGATCTGGGACGACGGCCGGGGAGGCGCCGATCCCGCCAGAGGTTCCGGGTTGATCGGGCTCAAGGACCGCGTCGAAGCGCAGGGAGGCACCATCTCGGTCGTGAGTCCGCCCGACGAGGGAACCAGGCTTCACGTGAGCCTCCCGGGCGGCGCTCCTGAGGAACCACCTAACGCACAGATTCTGTCGTCGGCGCTCGAGCCGATCTCGGGGCGGCGTGATCAAGTGAATTACTGAGGCGGGCCGCTACCGAGCGTGACGGCCGCCGTGTGACTCGTGCCGGACTGGTCGACGTACGCGACGTTGACCTTCGCGCCGGGTTTCTTCGTGAGCAGGAGCGAGGTGAGCGCGGTCGGCGACGAGACGCTCTGGCCGTTGATTGCTGTGATCACGTCGCCGCCCGCAAGCCCTGCTGAGGCGGCCGGCCCGCCGGAGACGACGCTGACGATCAGGGCGCCGGAGGAGGTCGCAGCCTGACCCCCGTGGCCAAGACCGGGCACGTCCGGAGACGCGGCCTCGATGCCGAGGAAAGCGGTCGTGCCGATATGAACCGTCGCGGACGCCTTGCCCGAGGAAATCGTGTCGGCGATCGTCTGCGCGGTGCCAATCGGGATCGCGAACGCGTCCGTCGTTGAGACGTCGTGGACGGTGAATTGCGACGACGCCGCCGTGTCCATGCCGATGACCTGGCCCTGGCTGTTGAGGAGGGGGCCGCCCGAGTCGCCCGGCTGAATCCCGGCGTTCGTCTCGATCAGCCCAGTGAGGTGCTCGGAGGCACCCGTCGGGTCCGACGCTGTGATCGACTGGTCGAGGGCGGTCACCGTGCCGGTCGCCAGTGTGATCTTTCCATCGCCGCCCGCGTTGCCGCGGGCCGTCACCTTCGCGCCAACGGAGACGGATGCCGAACTGATCGAGACGGTCTTCAGACCTGAAGCACCCTGAAGCTGAAGGAGAGCGACGTCGGCGGTGCGGTCATAGCCGACGACTCGCGCCTTGTAGTTGTGGCCGGTGCTTGGGACGGCGACGTCGATCGTGGTCGCGCCGCTGATCACGTGGTTGTTCGTCAGCACCTTGCCCGATGGTGTCAACACCATCCCCGTCCCGGCGGCCGCGGCGCCTTGGAAGGCGAGATCGGTGTTGATGATGACGACGCCGGCGCCGATCGATCCTGTCGACGGCGCCACGATCGATGTTGTAGTCGGCGTCCCCCCGCCGCGCGCGAGTGCGATTACGGCTCCCACCGCCGCGGCGAGGAGTCCGGCGACGACGAGCAGAACGATCCTCCATGGATGGCCGCGAACGGTCTTCATGCCGTCGGTGTTACGCCGCGGTTGTCGAGGTTGTTCACGTCTCGAACCATCGCGCGGATGAGCCTCTTCGGCATCGCAGCCAGCCGCGATCTTCACGCAGGGCTAGCGGAACCTTGCGGCTTCCGGCTAGCTGCAATCGAGCCGAAACTAGATCGCGTACTCCCGCGGGGTGTCTTGAATGGTGATCCAGCGGAGCTCGGTGAACTCCTCGAGTGCCGCTTCGCCGCCGAAGCGGCCCCACCCGCTGTCCTTGACGCCTCCGAACGGCATCGGTGGCTCATCGTTGACAGTCGCGTCGTTGATGTGGCACATGCCTGTATGTAGTCGCGAGGCGACGGACAGGGCGACGTCGACGTCGCGGCTGAATACCGCGGCTGAGAGCCCGTATTCCGTGTCGTTCGCTACGCGAACCGCTTCGTCGACACCGTCGACGGGGACGATCGCAACGATCGGACCGAACGCTTCCTCCGAATAGACGCGCATCTCCGGCGAGACATTGGCCACGACGGTCGGCTCGAAGTAGAGGCCATGCGCTCTACCGCCAGTGATTATCTTCGCGCCCCTGGCGACGGCGTCCTCGACGTGTCCGGTCACTCGCTCGACTGCGTCCGCATTGACGAGCGGGCCGATCTGTGTGTCTTGCTCGCGCGGGTCGCCCACTTTCAGCGAGCCCGCGCGCTCGGCAAGCTTGTGTGCGAACTCGTCGGCGACCGTGCGGTCGATCACGATCCGCTCGGTCGACATACAGATCTGCCCCTGGTGCATGAACGCGCCAAAGTTCGCCGCCGACACCGCCCGCTCGAGATCGGCGTCGGCCAAAACAACCAGCGGCGCTTTGCCACCCAGCTCGAGCAGCACCCGCTTTAGGTGGCGCCCTGCCGTCTCGGCGACGATCCGTCCCACCCGCGTCGAACCTGTGAAGCTGACTCGCCGGACCGCCGGATGCGAGATCAGCTCGTCGACGACCTCTGCGGCGTCGCTCGGATCGTTCGTCACAAGGTTGATCGTCCCGTCAGGGACGCCCGCATCGGTCAGCGCGTCGACGACTGCGGCGTGCGTTCGCGGGCACTGCTCCGACGCCTTCAACACAACCGTGTTGCCGTACGCCAACGGCGCAGCCACGGCGCGGACGCCGAGGATCACCGGCGCGTTCCACGGTGCGATCCCGACGACAACCCCGACCGGCTGGCGCACCGCCTTCGCCCGCTTGCCCGGGATATGCGAGCGGATCTCCTGCTCCTCCGCGGTGGCGTCGGCGTGATTGGCGTAGTACGCGAGCATCCCGGCGCCGAGCTGCACGTTGAACATGCCCCACCCCAGAGTGCCGTTCGTCTCCTCGGTGACGAGGGCCGCGATCGCAGCCTGACGCTCCATCAGGAGCTCGGAAGCGCGCTGCAGCAGACTCCCCCGCTCGCTCGGCGCCATCGCCGACCACTCTGGAAACACCCGCTCGGCCGCCTCCACCGCCAGACGCGGTGCAGTGCCCTCGGCGGCGGTCGCGCCCCGGACCTCATGAGTCGTCATCCGATCCCGACCTTTCGCCTCCGCTTAGACCCGTTGCAAGTCGCACGAGCGTAGCGCGTCCACACGCCGAAAACCCCGTGGGGCGGGCCGGCCCGCACTCGGCCGACACGACCGTCAAGATCCACATCCCTCACATCCTCCAGAAGCTCGACCCCCGCGACCGCGTGCAGGCAGTCGTGCTTGCACACGAAACGGGGCTTTTCGACAGCGACGCATGGCCGCCAAGCGACTAGCCGCGGTGCTACACGACGGTGTCGAAGCGATCGGCGGCGACCGACTCCGGCCGCGCTCGTTCGACGAAGACGGCGAGCCAGATCGATCCCTCGAAGAGAGCCCACATCGGCAGCAGCTCGAGTCCCGTCGTCACGGGATCCGGTCCGGGTAGCCCGAGCGCGATCACGGCCACGATGAAGTAGCCGAGCCGGCGGTTCCTGCGCAGGGTCTTAGACGAGAGGACGCCGATGCTCACCAGGCCGAGCACGAACATCGGCAGCTCGAACACCAGCACGATCCCGAGCAGGACGGTGGCCGTGAACGAGTAGTAGGCCTTGGCCTGAATCAGGTTCGTGAAATGCGTGTCGTCGTAGTGCGTCAGCCACTGCAAGGCGCGCGGGAGGACGATCAAGTAGCCGAACGCGAGCCCCGCGGCACCGAGGGCGGTCGCGAAGGCGACGAGGCCGAGGACGTTCCGCTCGATCGACGGGTCGAAGGCGGGCGCGAGGAACGACCAGCCCTGCCACAGGATCACCGGCAGGGCAAGCAGGAACCCCGCGTAGACGCTCACCGTCACCGAGACCGTGAACGGCTCCGCCACCCCGAGCGTGACCACCCGCCGCCGGTCGGCCGGCAGCGGGTGGTTCAGCCAATCGAGGATGTGCCCGTGGAAGACGAACGCCACAATCGTGGTCAGCGCGAGCGCGCAGAGCACGACGATGATCCGCCAGCGCAGCTCCTCCAGGTGCTCGACCAGCGTCGCGCCCTCGTCGTGCTGGAGACGCCGAGGCAGCCGGCCCATCAGCGGCTAGACGGTGGTCTCGTGCTCGTCGGGCACCGTGACGCTCGCCTCAACAGGCGCCGGCAGCTCGGCCGGCTTGTCCGAGTCGCCGCTCACGGAGTCCTTGAACTCGCGCATCCCTGAGCCGAGCGATCGCCCGATCTCCGGGAGCCGCCTCGCACCGAAGAGCAGCAGCGCGATCAGCAGCAGGGCAATGAGATGCGTTGGGCTGGTCCAACCGGTCATTTCTCCTCCTGTTCTCTCGAGAGGTAACTAGCCATGGCGCGCCGCATCTGCAGCTCTTGCCAGCCCTTTGAGGACGGCGAAGAACTCTGCTGACTGTCCGCGGAACAGCCCGTCGGCGGTCAGGGCGTTTACCGCGCCCATGGCGGCGTTGTTTGTCTGGGTAGGGCGGACGATCGAGACGATCGGGAACTTGCGCGCGAGGAAGATCGTCGGCTCGGGCATGATCAGGTTGGTCTGCGTCGCCTCACCGTCGGCGTTCAAGTCGGGGAAGACCAGACCGTTCGTCGGGTCGGTGAGCGGCGGGGCGTTGCCGGCCTTGTCAGACCAAGTCTGGAAGTGCATCGCCTCGGTCGGCCCGATGCTGAGCAGGATTCGCAGCACCTCGGGATGGGTCACCCGCTGGGCGAGCTGAGGGTAAAGGCTGGTACCGCCCTGCTCGATGAAGCAGAAGTGGAAGCCGGCCGTGTTCGCGATCGCCTGCAGGTGGTCGGGCTGGTTGAGGTCGTCGTCGCTACGCGGAATCGCCGGAAACCGCCCGGCAGCGAGGCCCGGGACGGCCTGCGGGAGCTTGTCCCCGAAGTCGGGGTTCTGCGAGTCGCTGCGGTAGCGCGTCCAGAAGCTGGTGTCGACGGTTAGCTCCATCAGGTTCGTCAGACGTCCGATTTGCTGCGCACCCGTCGCTTGGCTGCTGGGCAGCTTGCGGAACTTGTTCAGGTTGACCGGTGCCGCGCCGTGCGCCTTCAGGTAGGCGTTGAGGAAGGCGGCGTGGCTGATCTCGTCGTCGGTGTTGTCATGGATGTACTGGTCCATGTCCTCGTCCAGCACCGAGATCGCCTCGGCGTAGGCCGGACTGCCGCTGCCGCCGGGGACTTCGCTGTCCTGGATGCCGGCCAACTCGTTGTACTGCTGCCAGAGATCGGTCTCGATCAGCTCGGCCGCAGCGAGGAAGCGGAGAATCGCCGCGTCGCCTTTCGTCAGGCCGCCTTTTGGGCCACCTTTGGGGCGAGGTTTGGCGAGCGCCTCCGACGGCTCGAGCAACAGGCCTCCCGCGCCGAGGCTGGCTGCTCCAACCGCGGCGCCCTTCAGCAGGAAGGAACGGCGGCTGGTCAGATCCTGCGACTGTTCGCTTTCTTCCATCATCTTCTCCTCTCGGTCGGCTCCGTCACGGGCGGGTGGCCCGGGCGGGCTGGTGTCCTTTCACGTTCGCGACAGGCGCCGGGTCTTTCATCCCCGGGAGCGCCTAACGTCGATTGCCGTTTGCGGGAAACTCGCAATTCCTGCTAGCAGCTATCCGCAGCGGTTAGGCGTGATCGCACCACTCAGCAGAACCTGGACCCGACTAGGATCACCCCCGCTACCGCGAGGGTTCGCCTGCCCATCGAAGTCGGGCTACCCGGCCGGCCCAGGGATTTCAAACGCAGCCCACGGAGAACGAAACCACGCGCTTGAAGGTCCTCGAGATCGAGACTCCACGGGGGCCGGCCCGCGCCCACCTGTATCCGACCGAGGCGCCGCGCGCGGCGCTCGTCCTCGGTCACGGGGCCGGTGGAGGGGTCGAGGCGCCCGATCTCGTGGCGGCGACGGAGGCGGCGCAAGCGGAGGCGATCAGCGTCGCGCTGGTCGAGCAGCCCTACCGCGTCGCAGGCCGCCGCTCCCCACCCGGCCCCGCGCAGCTCGACGAGGCTTGGATCGCGGTCGTCGAAGCCCTCCGCGCAGACGAGTTGAGCGAGCTGCAGTTGATCGTCGGCGGCCGCTCGCTCGGCGCCCGCGTCGCTTGCCGTACCGTCGAGACGACCGGCGCTGTGGCGGTCCTCTGCTTGGCATTCCCGCTCGAGCCGCCTCGCCGCGCGGGCAAGCCGCCGCAGAGCCGGCTGCCCGAGCTCGAAGCCGTGAAGCTCTCGACGCTGGTCGTCCAGGGCGAGCGCGATCCGTTCGGGATGCCGCCGCCCGGCCCGTCACGCGAGGTCGTGACGGTTCCGGGCGATCACGGTCTCAAAAGGGATCTCGGGGCCGTCTCCGCGGCCGTCCGAGCGTGGCTTGCCAAGGTTACGGCTGGGCCACTGAGTACCTGACCGCGACGAAATCGCCGTTTCG
>Ga0307305_10000322_pt1 | contig 16419 bp, 9 predicted proteins | sample ER_DNA_186_FD_194512 | JGI IMG/M metagenome (GOLD analysis project Ga0307305, IMG submission 194512) | Bulk soil microbial communities from the East River watershed near Crested Butte, Colorado, United States - ER_DNA_186 | ecosystem: Environmental > Terrestrial > Soil > Floodplain | place: USA... | reverse complement strand
GCGGCGCCTGGGTGCGGGAGGGCGAGCTCGTCATCAAGAACGTCTGCACGGCGGGCTTCGACCTGCACCTCCGTTGCACGCCAGAGCGAGCAGTGTTCACGTATCGCTGGCGTCCGCCCGCACGAGACCGGGCAGCAGCTCGGATCTTGCGGTCGCGATTCCATCTGCTTGCAAGGGGGATCCTCACTCAATACCCCGCGCTCTGGTGGGCTGGGACGCGAGGCCGCGCTCCGCTGCACGCGTCGGCCTGCGTGGTCGGAGACGCGACGCCGCTCGTAACTGCTCCGAGTGGGATCGGTCGTTCCACACTCGTTCTTGGCGAGCTGCGGGCGGGCGGGGGTGCGACCGGCGACAACCTTGGCGTGGGGGATGGATCAACTCTCTGGGGGCTACTCGAGCCGCTCAGAGTCGAGGGCGGGAGCGGACGTCGCATGCCGCATGGGCGCCACGAGATCGCGATGCAGAACCGCGTCGAGGCGCTCGTGCCTGACAGCGTGATCGTCCTCGCGCGAGGACACTCGGACCACTCCTCCCTCTCCGCTTGCACTCCCGAAGCCGCAACGCGCTCTTTGGCTACGAGCACGTACATGGCCGGCGAGCTACGGAGGTACTGGCCTTTCGCGGCGATGCTTGCGCAGGCCACGGGGCTTGGCCCGGCTCACCCGCCGGTGGTCGAAGTCGCGGCCGCCTTCGCCGGCAGGCTGCCCTGCTTCTCGCTTGCACTTGGCCGCCAGTCGGAATCCCGCCTGTCCGACCTTCTGCCAGCCGTAGAGGTCGCTGCGTGAGCGTCACGACTCTGAGCCTCGAAACTGGGTCGGAGCGCGCGGCGTCCGAGATCCGGATCTTCGACAGCCCCGACGCGCCTGCGGATCCACTTGCGTTGGCGGGGCTGCGCGCGGGAGTTGCGAGCGCGGATCTTGCTGCGCCTGCTGTGGTGCTGCCCGATTTCCACTTCAAGGACGACAAGGAAATGCCTTCGAGCATCGCCGTCGCAACGCGAGACACGATTCGGCCGACGCTGACCTGTAGTTCGCTGAACTGCGGGATGGCTCTCGTCGGCCTGGATATCGAACGGCCGGACAGCCGCGCCATTACGCATTTCTATGACCGCGTTCGCGAAGAGCTGCCTCATCCTCCCGGATACCAGCGGCGCCTTACCCAAGACGAAGTTGTTCGCTGCGCCAGTGAGGGAGCGCACTTCGCGGTCGACAAGTACGGCGTTGACCCACGTGCACTCGAGCGCATCGAAGAGGGTGGCCAGCTCGAAACGGATTCGCTCGGCGGAGTGCAGCGGATTCGCCGCGAGCTTCCCTGGTCGGTCAGGGAGCTGTCAAGGCTCAGGTTCGCGACGATTGGGCCGAGCAACCACTTCATCGAGCTCCAGCAGGTCGAAGAGGTACTCGATGCCGAGGCGGCAGGTCTCCTCGGCATCGAGACCGGGCAGGTAACGCTCCAGTACCACGGGGGAGGCGGCGCCCTGGCCGGTGAGTTGGGTGTCCTGTTCGGCAGGCGAAAACGCTATCCGCGGGCTCTGCGCATCCAGATGGCGCTCCAGAAACCTCTCTACCACCTGGCTCGAGCCCGTTCGATCGACCAGTTCAGGCAGAGGAGGGCGCTGTACTTCTCCCGAGAGTTTCCGCCGGTCGAGCGGGACGGAACGGAAGGCGAGCGGCTGTCGCTGGCCAACGTCATGGCCATGAACTACGGGTTCGCGTTCAGGCTTTCGGTCTTCGCAGCTCTTTCCAAGCTTCTGAGCGAATCGTTCGGAGCAGCCAGCAACCTCGTAGTCGACTCGCCACACAACTCGATCTACGAGGAAGAGATCAACGGTGAGACTGCGGTCGTCCACCGACACAATGCAGCACGGGCCTATCCCGCTTCTCGTATGACGCAACACGCGATCTACGGGAGGATCGGCCAGGCGCTCTTGCTTCCGGGTACGAACCGCACGTCGTCCTACCTCTGCGTCGCGGGCGAGGGCGCTCACAGCAGCCTCTACTCGGCGTCACATGGCGCAGGCTCGAACATCAAGGATTTCGTCGAGCGCGGACTCTCAGAGACCGATCCTCGTCGACGCACGACGCTCCGATTCGGCTATTCGAGCAGAGCGCCTCTCGAGGTCGACCAGCTCGACGACCGAGGCGTCGACGAGACCCTCCGCATTCTCGGGGAGCACGACATCGTCCGTCCGGTCGCCAGACTTCGGCCTTTCGCAGTTCTGAATTGAGGAGAGGAACGTTGGCCGACACGAAGCGATGGGGGGCCAACTGGCTCGTCTTGAGCCCACCCGGGGCTGTGCGAGTGGATCTCCGCCGCTGGGGAGCCAACTACCGGGATGCGATGAGAGCGGTGGGCGACCTACCGGCCGGAACACCGGTCGTCCTGTCCGCGGTGGCACCGGGCGCGATCGGCCGATGCAGGTCGTTCGCAGCGAAGACGGGAATCGAAGTGGACGGCGAATATCTCGCGTTCCCGACCGCTTCTGCCCCCGCCTATCTCGTCGAGGACGCACCGGCCACCGTTCGTGTCTTCGTCAAGACGATGCTGGTCGCTCCGCCGCGCGGCTTCTTTGCACCCGTGATCGAAGCCGCCGTCGTCCTGCTCCGCGCGTTGAGCCCCTGGCGGCTCATCCGTGCGGTTGCTCCAGGAAGAGTCGTCGTCGGGAGGCGGCTTTGACGTCGGCGGTCTTGACCAGTACGCCTCCTCAGCCCTCGGCTAAGCCGGACGGGCTTCAGTCGCTCCGCGAGTTCGCCCGTGGTTCGGGGCTGCAGTCGCTCGTCATCGGCATCTCGAAGGACCCGAACGCGAAAATCACCGTGCTGCTCGTCTCCGCGGTCAGCGGCCGGCCCGTCCTAGCCGTCAAAGTCCCGACGACGGATGTCGCGGCGCGGGCGGTCGAGGCCGAAGAGAGCGCGCTGCTGGCGATTCGGCAAGTCGCGCCTCGCAAGGTCGTAGAGGTGATTCCCCGCGTTGTCGATGCGGTCGAGTTCGACGGGCGGCGTGCGACCGTCGTGACTGCAATGCCCGGAATCCCGATGGCAACCTCGTATATCCGCCGGCGGCATACGGCGACCCAGGCGCTGGTGGCCGCGGACTTCAACGCGGTCGAAACCTGGCTCAGCGAGCTCCAGAGTGGGACAGCCGGAAGGCCGGCTCGGATGGACATGGACGGGGGCGTGGTCGCTCGCCTGCGCGAACGCTTTCCCGACGACGTACGTTTCGACGCGGACCTGGACCAGTTGGCAGAGATCAACGACAGGCTTGGTCGAAACGAGACTCCGCGCACCGCCGTCCACGGAGACATGTGGTTCGGGAATGTGCTCCTGGCCGGTACGCAGATCACCGGCGTCGTGGACTGGGAGGCCTGCACCACTTCGGGCGAGCCAATGCGCGACCTCGTTCGCTTCGCGCACATGTACGCGCTCTTCCTGGATCGCCGCACCAGGCCCGGGCGCCGCGTCGCCGGGCACCCTGGCCTGCGGGCGGACAGATGGGGTGCGGGCGTGGAGTTCGCGCTCGACGGAGCCGGCTGGTTCCCCGACCTGTTCCGACAGTTTCTCGAAAGAGGCCTGGCGAGACTCGGAGCGCCCGCTGCGAGCTGGCGGGATGCGGCGGTAGCCGGGATTGCCGAGGTCGCGGCCCTTACGGACGATCACGATTTCGCCCGTCGTCACCTCGAGTTGTTTCGACGCCTCTGTCGAACGGGGCATGCAGGAGCCACCGCATGATGACCGGGCGCAACTTTCGGCCCTCGCTGACGCTGACGCTCCTCGCATGCGTCTTGCTCGTCGTTCTGTTGCTCCCAGCTGCGGTGCGAGCCGCGGGAACCGCCGACGAGATCCACTACAGCTTCACCGGTCCGACTTCGGTTGCCTTCGACTGGCGCGGGACTGCCACCGACATTCGCTACGGAACGACCACGTCCTACGGAACCACCACGGTTGCGCACACGCCCAGTCCACTGCCGTTCTCCTCACCCGGTCCGTTCCAGGAGGTCGAGCTGACCGGTCTGGCTCGCGGCGCGACCTACCACTACTCGATCGGCGGTGGCCCCGACCACACGTTCGCGACTGCTCCCAACGGAGCCTTCCGCTTCGACCTGATTGCCGACATCGGAAGTTCTACCGCATCCTCCAAGGTCGCGACCACGCAGGGTCAGGTGGCCGCGGACAACCCTGCGTTCGTGCTCGCTGCGGGTGATCTGACCTACGCGAACGACAATGGCCAGGCGGCGGTCGATCAGCACTTCAACGACGTCATGTCGTGGAGCCAGTCCGCCGCGTACATGCCGGCCTGGGGAAACCATGAATGGGAAACCGCCGTCGACGACTTGCGGAACTACAAAGGCAGGTTCAAGCTCCCGAACGCGCAAGCCTCCCCGGGCGCACCTGCGGCCGGTTGCTGCGGTGAGGATTGGGGCTGGTTCGATGCGGGCGGGGTTCGGTTCATCTCGTATCCGGAGCCCTATGCGAGCAACACCTGGAGCGGCTGGCAGGGAGCAGTCGATTCGATCATGGCTGCAGCCCAGGCCGACTCGAGCATCCGCTACATCGTCACATACGGCCACCGGCCGGCTTACTCCACCGGGTTTCACGCCGGCGACGCTGGCCTCGCGTCGATCCTGAATGGATTCGGAGACCGGTACTCGAAATACATCCTGAATCTGAACGGGCACTCGCACGACTACGAACGTTTTCAACCGATCCACGGCGTCACGAACATCACAGCGGGTGGCGGCGGCGCCGGCGTCGAGGCTCCCTGGACGACGATCGATCCGAACACGGCCTTCCGAGCCATGCACCTCGTGCACCTGCGCGTCGACGTGACGAGCAGCGGTCTACGAGTCGATGCCGTCTGCGGCCCCGCGACCTCGCAGGACGATACGACGTGCCCGCAGGGATCCGTGCTCGACTCCTACCTCGTCGGCGCGGCGCCGCCCCCGCCGCCGCCGGCTGCAACTATCTACGTCGACCGAGCGAACGCGTCCTGCTCGAATACCGGTGCTGGGTCGGCAGCACAGCCGTTTTGCACAATCAGTGCCGCTGCCTCGAGGGTCGTCGCCGGTCAGACCGTGCAGGTTGCAGCAGGCACCTATCCGGAGCGTGTCGCCGTCTCGGGATCGGGTTTCGCGAATGCACCAATCACTTTCGCTGCTGCTCCGGGTGCGACGGTGACGGTCACCGGTCAAGCGAACGGCTTCTACATCTCTGGAAAGAACTGGATCACGGTCAGCGGCTTCACCGTGACCAATACGAGCGATCACGGCCTCTACGTGTCCTCGGGGTCGTCTCACATCACCCTCGCCAACAACCACGTGAGTAATTCGGGGGACACCGCCCCCGGAAAGACGAAATCGGGGATCTACTTCAGCAATGTCAGCGACTCCTTGATCGTCGGTAACACAGCCGACCACAACTCCAGTTACGGGATCTACCTCACATCGGGGTCGACTCGCAACGTGGTGGACGGCAACACCAGCTTCAGCAATGCAATGGGCTACCAGCGGGCGGCCTCTGGGATCAGGCTCTACAGCTCACCGGCGAACACGATCTCGAACAACCTCAGCCACGACAATGAGGACTCGGGGATCGAGTTCGACACGAACGCTGATGACAACTTGACGTTTAACAACGTGCTCTACAACAACGGCGACCACGGCATCGACGACTACAAGTCAACAGATCAAACGATCATTGCGAACACCGTCTACAAGAACGTCACAGCTGGCATCAACATCGAGGGCAATTCCACCGGGGCGACGATTGCCAACAACATCGCGGTCGACAACGGCATCAAGAGTCCTCGTACGCACAGCAACATCCGGGTCGAGTCCGGCTCGACCTCGGGCACCACGCTTGACTACGACCTGGTCTACTTGACCACCGCGGACACGCTTCTGATTTGGAACTCGGTGAGCTACACCTCGCTCGCGGCCTTCCGATCTGCGTCGGGCCAGGAAACCCACGCGATCCAAGCCGACCCGAGGTGGACGAACGTAGCCGGCGGAAACTTCCACCTGACCGCCGGATCGCCGGCAATCGACTCCGCCAACGCGGGCATCGCCGGCCAACCGAGCTCGGACGTAGAGGGCACACCACGCATCGACGATCCCATCACCCCGAACACCGGTGTCGGGATTCGAGCCTACGACGACCGAGGCGCGTACGAATTCAACGCCCCCAACATCGACCACGTCGTGATCAGCCCATCGACCTCGACCATGGTGGCCGGGGACTCCCGGACCTACACGGCTCAGGCCTTCGATGCCTCCGGCAACCCGGCCGGGGATGTCACCGGCTCCACGACGTTCTCGGTCGCCCCGGACGGGACGTGTACCGGCAATGTCTGTACAGCCAACAAAGCGGGGACACATACGGTCACCGGGAACGTCGGCGGCAAGACGAGCACGGCGTCGTTGAGCGTGACCGCGGGAGCACCTGACCATCTGGTGCTGGCGCCGGCCTCGGCGACGATTGCCTCGGGCGGTTCGCAGGCGTACACGGTAGAGGGCCGCGACCAGTACGACAACTCGCTCGGGGACGTCAGTTCGAGCACTGTGCTCTCGATCTCCCCTGACGGATCGTGTCTTGCTGCGACCTGTAGCGCCTCGGCCGCGGGCCCTCACACCGTGACCGGCACCCTCAACGGTGCGACTGGAAGTGCCTCTCTGCAAGTGACCGGCGGTGCTCTCGACCACATCGTGGTCAGCCCTTCGAGCGCTTCGATCGTGGCCGGTGGCTCGCAGACGTACGTGGCGCAAGGGTTCGATGGGTCCGGCAATCCGCTCGGTGATGTCACGTCGAGCACGAGCTTCTCGATCGGGCCGAACGGCTCTTGCAGCGGCGCCACTTGCACCGCTACGGCCTCCGGCGCGCACACGGTGACGGGGAACGACGGTGGCAAGACGGGCACGGCGTCGTTGAGCGTGACCGCGGGTGCGCTCGACCATCTGGTGCTGGCTCCGGCTTCGGCGACGATCGCGTCGGGCGGCTCGCAGGCGTACACCGCGGAGGGGCGCGACCAGTACGACAACTCGCTCGGAGACGTCACCTCGAGCACGACCTTCTCGATCGGTCCGAATGGCTCCTGCAGCGCTGCCACTTGTACCGCGACGTCTGCGGGTGGGCACACGGTGACCGGGACGAAGGCGGCCAAGACCGGCTCCGCCTCGCTGCAGGTGACCGGCGGTGTCCTCGATCACATTGTGATCAGTCCTTCGAGCGGGTCGATCGGGGCGGGTGGCTCGCAGGCGTACACGGCCGAGGGCTTCGACGCCTCGAACAACTCGCTCGGTGATGTCACGACCTTCACGACCTTCTCGATCGGCCCGAACGGGTCCTGCACCGGAGGCAGCTGCACCGCAACGTCTGCAGGCGCGCACACGGTGACTGGGAGCAACGGCGGCAAGACAGGGACTGCGACATTGAGCGTCACCGCGGGTGCGCTCGACCATCTGGTGTTGTCGCCGACCCCGGCGACCACGGCAGCCGGAAATCCGCAGCCGTATACGGCCGAAGGCCGAGACCAGTACGACAACTCACTCGGTGACGTCACCGCGAGCACGACGTTCTCGATCGGCCCGAACGGGTCGTGCACCGGTGCCAGCTGCACGGCCACGCTCGCTGGGACCCACACGGTGACTGGAAGCAACAGCGGCAAAACGGGCACGGCGTCGTTGAGCGTGACCGCGGGTGTGCTCGACCACTTGGCGCTGTCGCCGGCCTCTGCGGTAATCGCCGCGGGCGGCTCGCAGACGTACACCGCGGAGGGGCGCGACCAGTACGACAACTCGCTCGGGGACGTGACCTCTACGACGACGTTCTCGATCGACGCGAGCGGATCCTGCTCCGGTGCCAGTTGCACGGCGACGTCTGCGGGCGCGCACACGGTGACCGGGACGAAGGCGGGCAAGACCGGCACCGCCTCGCTGCAGGTCACCGCCGCCGTCCTCGATCACATCGTGATCAGTCCTTCGAGCGCGTCGATCGGGGCGGGTGGCTCGCAGGCGTACACGGCCGAGGGCTTCGACGCCTCGAACAACTCGCTCGGCGATGTCACGTCGAGCACGACCTTCTCGATCGGCCCGAACGGGTCCTGCACCGGAGGCAGCTGCACGGCGACGTCTGCAGGGGCGCATACGGTGACCGGTACCGCCGAAGGGAAGACCGGCACGGCGTCGTTGAGCGTGACCCCAGGTTCGCTCGACCATCTGGTCTTGTCGCCGGCGTCGGCGACCATCACAGCCGGCGGCTCACAGGCGTACACGGCAGAAGGGCGAGACCGGTACGACAACTCGCTCGGAGACGTGACGTCGAGCACGACGTTCTCAATCGGGCCAAACGGGTCCTGCACCGTCGCAACCTGCACCGCTACGGCCTCCGGCGCGCACACGGTGACCGGGAGCGACGGCGGCAAGACGGGCACGGCGTCGTTGAGCGTGACCGCGGGAGCACCTGACCATCTGGTGCTGGCGCCAGCCACGGCGACGATTGCCTCGGGCGGCTCGCAGACGTACACAGCACAGGGGCGAGACCAGTACAACAACTCGCTCGGGGACGTCACGTCGAGCACGGCGTTCTCGATCTCCCCCGATGGATCGTGTCTTGCTGCGACCTGTACCGCTTCGGCCGCAGGCACCCATACGGTCACAGGCAGCCTTCTCGGCGCAACCGGCACCGCTTCTCTCCAGGTGACAGCGGTTCTCGACCACATCGTGGTCAGCCCTTCGAGCGCGTCGATCACGGCGGGTGGCTCACAGGCCTACACGGCCGAGGGCTTCGACGCCTCGAACCATTCGCTCGGCGATGTCACGTCGAGCACGAGCTTCTCGATCGGGCCGAACGGCTCTTGCAGCGGCGCCACTTGCACCGCGACGTCTGCTGGGGCGCACACGGTGACGGGGAACGACGGTGGCAAGACGGGCACGGCGTCGTTGAGCGTGACCGCGGGTGCGCTCGACCATCTGGTACTGGCCCCGGCCTCGGCGACGATCGCGTCGGGCGGCTCGCAGGCGTACACCGCGGAGGGGCGCGACCAGTACGACAACTCGCTCGGAGACGTGACCTCTACGACAACGTTCTCGATCGGTCCGAATGGCTCCTGCAGCGCTGCCAGTTGCACGGCGACGTCTGCGGGTGCGCACACGGTGACCGGGACGAAGGCGGCCAAGACCGGCACCGCCTCGCTGCAGGTGACTGCTGCCGTCGTCCTCGATCACATCGTGATCAGTCCTTCGAGCGGGTCGATCGGGGCGGGTGGCTCGCAGGCGTACACGGCCGAGGGCTTCGACGCCTCGAACAACTCGCTCGGCGATGTCACGTCGAGCACGACCTTCTCGATCGGCCCGAACGGGTCCTGCACCGGTGGCAGCTGCACCGCAACGTCTGCGGGGACGCACCTCGTCACAGGAAACGACGCTGGCAAGACGAGCACGGCGTCGCTGACCGTGACCCCCGGACCGCTCGACCACCTGGCGCTTGCGCCGGCCTCGGCGACGATCGCATCCGGCGGCTCACAGGCGTATACGGCAGAGGGGCGCGACCAGTACAACAACTCGCTCGGTGACGTCACCGCGAGCACGACGTTCTCAATCGGGCCAAACGGGTCCTGCACCCTCGCAACCTGCACCGCTACGGCCTCCGGCGCGCACACGGTGACCGGCAACGCCGGCGGCAAGACCGGCACCGCCTCATTGCAAGTGGGTGGCGGTGCCCTCGACCACATCGTCATCAGCCCTGCGAGCGCGACGATCGTGGCAGGTGGCTCGCAGGCGTACACGGCCCAGGGTTTCGACGCCGCCAACAACTCACTCGGCGACGTGACCTCGAGCACAACCTTCTCGATCGCGCCGAACGGCTCCTGCAGCGGCAACACCTGTACAGCAACGTCGGGCGGTCCGCACACCGTCACAGGGAATGACGCGGGGAAGACAAGTACGGCCTCGCTCACGATCAACCTCGTGACGAATCCGGGCTTTGAGACAGACACTTCGGGATGGAACACATCCGGCTCGAGCGCGGGTGTCGTGCTGACGAGAGTGTCCGGGGGGCATTCGGGCAACTGGGCCGCACAGATGAACAACACGGCGACGACGACGGGCACGTATGCCGCCCTCCAGGACTCGCCGAACTGGGTCGCGACAACATCGGCCGGCACGTACACGGGCACGATGTGGGTCCGAGCTGACACGGCAGGAGCGGTCTTCAAGCTCAAATTCCAGGAGTTCAGCGGCAGCACACTGGTTGGCAGCGTCGCAACGCAGGTCACTCTGACGACGTCGTGGCAACAGGTAACCGTGACGTACACGACGAAGTCGCCCGGGTCGACGCTCGACTTTCAGTCGTACGTTTCGAACCCGGCTCCGGGTAATGCCTTCTACGCGGACGACGTGTCCATTATCCTCGGATAATGGAGAGGCGAGCCCGAGGACGAACGTTCAACGGTCGCCGCCGACGCGGCTGTTGAGAAACCGGCTGCGATGACCGACGCCAGCTCTTTGACAGTCGGCAGCGCGGTGCGCGTCCGTCCGTCGATCCGGCCGAGAGCGATGGCCGGGCGGCGCCAGGGAGAACGTCTGGCGGTGCTGACGACCGCCTTCGCCGTGGGACTGATCCCGCTTGCGATTCCGGCTGGCCCTGCCAACGCGGCCCCGATCGACGTGTTCATGGCCGTGGCCATCGCCGCGTGTCTCTTCTGGGCCGGTTCTACCGCACACAAGTGGCGGTTCCCTTACGCGATCGCTGTAGCGCTCTTCCTGGCCGGTGGAGCTCTGGGAGCCCTGGTGGGACCGGTGCCTGGCACCGGCGCGATCGCACTCGCTCAGGACGTCTGGCTGCTCGCCTGGTGTTGGGCAGTGGTCAACATCGCGAAATCGCCGTCAAATCTGAAGACCCTGCTCACGACCTGGGCGTACAGCTCGATCGGTTGGGCGATCGTTCCGTTCATCGGTCTGGCGATCGGCTCGGCAGCGCTCACGGGCCGCACCGCGAACCAGGGCGGCAGGATTCAGATCACGTTGGCCGATCCGAGCTACGCCGCCAACTATCTCTTCATCTCGATCATGATCATGTGGGCCATCGGCCGCCCGCGTCACCGGGTATTCCGCTACGGCGCGTACGCCCTCCTGCTCACGGTGATCGCGATGACTGGATCCAACAGCGGGGTCGTCGCGGTCATCGTCGGCACGGTGGTCGCGGCCACACTCGGGATCTACCGCCGCTCGGGGATCATGCCCGCCACAACTGCTCTGGCGTTCATTGTCCTCGCCGGCTATTTCGCGGCAACCCAGATCAGCCTGACGACCATTGAGAACAACGCCCACGACAGTCGATACGCGTTCGTCCGAAACGGAATTGGACGCGGTACCAGCTTCGAGCAGCGCGGCCAGCTCCTCCAGGAGAGCATCTCGCTCTACCGCACCGGAAACCCGCTCGGCGAAGGGCCCGTTTCGACGAAGCCCCGGCTGCACAAGGAGATGGCCCCCTTCGAGAAGGAGGCGCACGACGACTACGTTGCTTCGCTTATCGAACGAGGTGTGCTCGGCTTCTTGGGTCTCGTCCTCCTCGTGGTCATCCTCTTACGCCGGACGCTCTTCAGCGCCACCGGTAATCTCACCGAAGGCTTCGCCAAGGTGGTCATTCGACCAAACGCCCTTGCGGGCGCGGTCGCGGGAACCTTGGTCGCGGGAACCGTCTACGAACTTCTGCACGTTCGACATGTCTGGACCCTGTTTGGATTGGTCACGGCGCTCGCTATCTGGGGTACGAAGCGAACAGCATGAGGCGAATTAGACAACTCAGAAAGAGCAGCTACGGCGTCCTAGCGAGCAACGTGTCCGCTCGCGTCGGAGCGATGCTGTGCATCTTCCTCGCGACGCTGCTCCTCGCCCGGGACGGAGGCGCCGCAGCAATCGGTATCTATTCGCTTCTCCACGTGCTTCCCGGCTTGCTCGGGACGGTCGTGTCTTCGGGCCTTCCCGTATCGGTCCCGTACTTCCTTGCCGGGCCGGATCGAGACGACCGCCGTCTGCCCCTGACGATGATCAGCATGGCCCTCGTGGCCGGAACGCTGGGAACGGCGCTCTGGGTGGCGCTCGCCCCCCTCCTCGGCCCGGTCCTCTTCCCGGATGTCTCCGTCGCGCTGGTCATGCTGGCCGGCCTCTGCGTTCTCACCCGGCTGGTGACGATCACCGCGAAGTCGTGCTCCCAGGGTAGCGATGACCTTCGGGGCGCGAATCGAATCATCTTCGCCGAGGAATTCCTGTTCCTTCCCGCCTACGGGCTCGTGTGGGGCCTCCTCGGGGTTCATGGCTACGCGGCCGTCATCGCGGCCATGCTGATGGCCGACGGGGCGGCCGCCTCATTCGGATGGGCGAGGTTGGTCCGCAGAGGCTTCCTCCACGCTGCGGCGCCCCCCTCGTTCGAGCTTGGCCGGCGCGTGGCCGCTTATGGGCTTCGCGCTCAAGTCGGGGGCGTCATGACCCAGTTGAACCTACGCCTCGATTTCGTCATCCTGAGCATCCTCACCGGGCCGGCCGTTCTCGGCGTCTACGCCGTTGCGACCAAGTTTGCCGAGTTGGTGAAGGTCCTCGGCCTCTCTCTCACCTACGTCTTCTACCCGAAGTTTGCAAGAGGCGGTCGGCTCAACGCCGTGGCGGACGTCCAGAGGCTCCTTCCGAAGGCCGGGGCCATCACAGCTGTCTCCGTCGTCGTACTCTGGGTCAGCGCCGGCTTCGTGATTCCCGCGCTTTACGGACCGCACTTCAGTTCGGCAGTTACCCCCACGAGGATCATCCTGCTGGGTCTCCCGCTCGAGGGGGTGGCCGGAGTCATCATCGCGTTCTTGTACGGGGTCGGTCGCCCGGGCCTCACCTCCTGGGCGATGGGCCTCGGGTTGATTGCGACGGTGGGACTGGACTTGATTCTCATTCCTCCGTTCGGAGCAACCGGTGCTGCGATCGCCTCTGCCGTCTCGTATTTGTCAACCGCACTTGCGCTGATCGCGTTCTTCTCGTGGCTGCGCCGATCTCAGCAGCGTGCCGCGACGGATGGGGCAATCCCCAGAAACGGCAGCGTGCAGGTTACGACGTCGGGAGCACCGGCTTCGCGGCGTTAGCCCGAGCGGTAAATGTCGCTGCGGCGACTAGACGGCTTCGAATACGCCGATGATGTTCGATCTGAGGCCCTGGAGCCTGTCGAACCGATTGACCAGCCGCTCGTAGCCGATCCCGACGCGGTACGCGAGCGGGTGGAACACCAGATATGAAGGCTTCATCTCGAAGAGCTCCAGCTCTCGAATGTCGTAGCCGGTTGTGGCGGCGAGATTGCGGAGCGTGGAGCGGTCGTTGATTCGATAGAACGTTGGGAAGTTCTCGGCGCCGAACCCCCTTTGCGCGTTGAACCACCGATGGAATCGAAGCGGCGTCAGTCGAGCTGCGATCGAAACGTAGTGGAAACGGCTCGGAACGCGGAAGATGAGATGCCCGTTCGGGCGTAACACCCTCCTGAGCTCTTCGAAGACAGAAACGGGGTCCTCGACATGCTCGAGCACGCACCTCGAAAATACGAGGTCGAATGTCGCATCGTCGAACGGCAAGTGGGCGAGATCGGCGACGTACGCTTCGTCGAGATTCGGGTTCGCGAGCACACCCTCTTCGAGGTCGACGCCGACAACCCGCTCGACCCAGGTCTTGTAGTCGTATCTGAACTTCTCACCTCGGCCCGCCCCCGCGTCGAGAATGGAATCCGTCGGATGGAGGTAGCGCCGGATGGCTCTGTCAAACCGTACGTCCGGTCGGACATAGTTTGGGTAGTACTTGGCGTCGAGCTCAGCGATGCCCTGCAGATTTCGAATCCTCGCTGCCGATGCGACGAGGTGGCCGGCAGCGAGGTGGCCGGCAGTCATGAGGAGCACCACTCTCACGTCAGTCCCCAGCTCGCGAGAACGTCGTCCATCCGGCCGAACTTGAAGGCAGAGAGAAGCGCGCCAACGCGATCTGCCATTGCCTTTCGGCCGATTCCCTGCAAAAGGCGGATTCGCCGGGGCACTGCGGGATAGTCGGCCAGCTCCTCCGCCGAAAACTCGTAGGGATGGAAGTAGAGGATCGCCGGCCGGCCCTTCGTGTCAATTGCCCGGAGCCCGCGCTCGATCACTCGCCACGGGAAGAGGCGGAGGTAGCCGCCTCCGGCGACCGGTATCCGTAGACGGCCGAGGGGCCAGATCGCGACGGGCACCTCGAGAAGACGGACGACCCCATCGAAGGCGAGATGGTGAGGTTCGATGTGCCAGTTCTCGATGCCGTAGTGGCGGGATCTCATCGGAAAGATGGAAGAGTCGATCTCAAAGCCGAGGTCGGCAAGCGTCTCGAGCGCCCAAAGATTGCTCATCCCGATCGAAAAGTCCGGCGCGCGGAATGCCGTCACCTTCATGCCCGCCGCATCCTCGACCGTCTTCTTTCCGCGCTCTAGCTCCTCGCGGAGCTCGGCGCGGTTCATCGAAGACAGCGGCCTGTGACTGTGGCCGTGCGACTGCACTTCGTGGCCTGCGGCGCTGAGCGAGCTCACCAGATGGGGGAACGTTTCCGCGACCCGGCCCTGCACGAAGAAGGTGGCCTTTGCGCCGAACTGGTCGAGCACGGCGAGGGTCCGGTCGACGTTGCGGACGACTCGTTCGGTGATCGGGGCGTCGTAGTCGATGCACGATTGGTACCAGTCTTCGACGTCGACAGTGACGGCGTGCCGCGGTAGCGTCGGGTCCGTCGGCGGCGCTAATGAAGCCTCTTGCGCCTGCAGTCGCTCTGGCAATGGCGTCGCCATCACAGGATATCCTCGTCGAATGGCGCCAGGGAGCGTTCTTCGTACCGGGCGTCAGTTTCGGTAGGCCGGGGCGTACGGGTCATCGAGCAGGCCGCTTTGCAGAAGACTGTGGACCTCGTCGATTCCCTCGGCGATCGTATGCTCGGCCTCGAACTCGACGCTCCTGGCGAACTTCTCGAAGCTGACGCGATAGTCGCGCGGGTCCTCGTCTTTGTGCACGAACTCGACTTTCCCGTCCGGGAACCGCGCATTCAGGAGCTCGACGATGTCGAGCTTTCGGTAGTTCTCATTTGTGTCGCCGACGTTGTAGACCTCGCCGGCGACGGCCTCAGCCGGCCTCTCGAGCACCTGCACGATCGCGCGGGCGGCGTCGCGGACGTGGACATACGGTCGCCAGAACTGCTCGCCGAAGACGACCAGCTCTCCCTTCACGGCGAGATCGCGCGTGAACTCGTTCACCGTCAAATCGAAACGCATTCTGGGAGATGTGCCGTAGACGGTCGCGAAGCGGAGGCACGTCGTCGCCAGCCCGTTGGCTCGATTCAGCACTTCCTCCTCGCCTGTGACCTTCGTCTCGGCATAGAGCGAGATCGGCCTGAGCTCGACGGTCTCGTCGGCGACTGTGTTCCCGTCGATCCTTCCGTAGTTGCTGCAGGTCGAGGCGAAGACGAAACGCTTGACGCCCGCCTGCTCGGCGTCGTTGAGCAGCTCCTTGGTGCCATCGACGTTCACCTCCACTGCGAGCTCCGGCTGGCGAGCACACGCAGGATCGCCGACGATTGCCGCAAGATGGACGACGGCTTGGACCCCTTCAAGTGCACGGGCGCGGTCGGCAGCGTCGCGGACATCCCCGCGAACGAACTCGAAGCGACTGTTCCCCCACGGCAAGAGCAAGGATGGCACGCTTCCGTGTACGAGAGCATCGAATGCCCGGACGCGAAATCCGCGGGCGAGGGCCTTCTCGACCACGATCGAGCCGACGTACCCCGCGCCACCGGTGATGAGAAGGACGCCATCCATCACTCTTACAGTGACCGATTCCGCGAGAATCGCAAGCCGTGGCAGCCATTTTCTCCTGCCTGCCGCGCCTGGTCGCCAGGAGGAAGGCCTCGGTCCCCCGTCCGATGACCGTTCCCGAGCGGAAAGGAGCATCGGCCGACCTGATCGTCGTCGGAGCAGGGATCCTCGGACTCGCGGTCGCCCGGGAGTGGCTGAAGGGGCATCCCGATCTCCGCGTGCTCGTGCTCGAGAAGGAGGCTCGGATCGCCGCTCACCAGACGGGCCACAACAGCGGCGTCATCCATGCCGGGATCTACTACGCCCCGGGCTCTCTCAAGGCGCGGCTGTGCACCGCCGGACGCCGAGAGCTCACTGCGTACTGCGACGAGAAGGAAATACCCTATGAGCGTTGTGGCAAGGTCGTCGTGGCCGCCCAGGAGGACGAGCTGCCACGGCTCGAGGAGCTCCATAGACGCGCGAGTGCAAACGGGGTGGAGGGCGTCGAGCTCATCGACAGGGCACAACTTGCCGAGCTCGAGCCAAACGTCTCCGGCATCCGCGCCCTAGTCTCACCCTCGACTGCGATCGTCGACTTCCGCCGTGTCGC
>Ga0307305_10000320_pt1 | contig 16474 bp, 16 predicted proteins | sample ER_DNA_186_FD_194512 | JGI IMG/M metagenome (GOLD analysis project Ga0307305, IMG submission 194512) | Bulk soil microbial communities from the East River watershed near Crested Butte, Colorado, United States - ER_DNA_186 | ecosystem: Environmental > Terrestrial > Soil > Floodplain | place... | reverse complement strand
TGAAAGATTCAATGGAATCGGACCGTCAGCCTCGCCATGGATAAATTGCTGCACCTCCGGGTTTGGGCTGTTCCGAATCTCGTCCGGCGTACCCTGCGCCACAATGCCGCCGTGTCCTAGCATGATCATACGCGTCGCGATGCGGAAAGCGCTCGTCATGTCGTGGGACACCACCACTGCGGTCATGTGGCTGCCATGCGTCAGTTTCACAGTGAGTTCATCTACCACTGCTGTCATGATTGGATCGAGTCCCGAGGTCGGCTCATCGCTAAATAACAATTCCGGGTCGAGCGCAAGTGCGCGTGCGAGTCCCACGCGCTTTTTCATTCCGCCGCTGATCTCATCTGGTTTGAGGTCCTCAAAACCCGTCAGGCCGACCATCTGAAGCTTTTGCTTCACGATCCCTTCGATTTCGTCAGGGGACTTGTCGGTGTGTTGCAGCAATGGCAGGGAAACATTCTCGCCCACGGTGAGCGAGGCCAGCAGCGCACCAGATTGAAACAGCATACCAAATCGCAGGCGTACACGTTCAAGCTCGCGCTCCTTCATCGTTGTGATTTCCTCGTCAAAAAGCTTCACGACACCTGAGGTCGGTTTCATCGAACCGATCATGTGCCGGAGCAGAGTGCTCTTGCCGCAACCGCTGCTGCCCATGATAACGAGCGTGTCGCCCCGGTGAACGTTAAAAGAAATGTCATCGAGCACCGTACGGTCTCCGAATTTTCGGACGAGGTTGTTGACTTCGATGATGGTTTCTCCGTTAGAATTCATGCGCTAAAGAAAAAAATTCCCGTCAGTACCGCGTTCATCACCAACATTGCCAGCAGTGCCTGTACGACGGAAGTCGTTGTTGCCTGACCTACACCCTCCGCACCTCCTTCGACAGTCAGGCCTGCGTTGCACGAGATTGTGATGATGATCCACGCAAAAACCACGCTTTTAATCATTCCCGAATACAAATCCCAGGTATCGGCGCTTTCCAGCGCGCGCAGCACATATCCGGCGGTATTAAAATCGAGCGCGAAACGGCAGACTGCCCAGCCGCCAAGAATCCCGATATAATTTCCAAAGATGGTGAGCGCCGGTAACATCACCATCATCGCGAGAAAACGCGGTACTACCAGATATTGGACCGGATTGATTGCCATCACTTCAAGCGCTTCGATTTCCTCTGACACTTTCATTGTGCCCAATTCCGCGGCCACGGCAGAGCCGCTGCGTCCGATTACGATTACCGCGATCAAGACCGGTCCCATTTCGCGCAAGAGCGTAAGCATGACCAGATCGGGAATGTACATTTCCGCGCCGAGGCTCTCGAGAGAATGAGCGGCCTGCATCGCGAGGGTTACGCCAACGCTGAACGCCGTCAGTGCCACCATTGGCGTCGCGCGCACGCCGATGGCCACCATTTGCCTGAAGATCGGACCGATTTTGAAAAACTGCCCCGTAAACGGCGCAATCAAAATCCAGTAGAGCAGATTTACATTAAGCTGGAGATAGTTTTTCACTTGCCGTTCGAGCGCGCAGAATGACAAGGTCTAAGCACTGACAAAAGCCGAAAGTTTTGTACTCCGATTGCCCTGTAGGCTAATACTCATCTAAACGCGATGGCTCAAAGTGAAATCGAGGGGATCCGCGCGCTGTTAAGTTCCAAGCCACGACCTGTCGGATGGCTCGAGCGACGAAAGCGCCTCGATGATGTCGGTTCTGTTTGGCCTGTAGCTGAGGACGTGGAGCTCGCTGCCGTCGACATCAACGGATTACCAGGCGAATGGTCAATCGTTCCAGGCAGCGATCCCTCCCGCGTTCTGATGTTCTTTCATGGTGGCGGTTATTGTTCCGGTTCAATCGTCAGTCACCGTCGGCTGGTCACTGAGGCGGGGCGTGCCGCTGGAGTGCGAACACTGGCCATTGGTTATCGATTGGCTCCAGAGCATTCGTTCCCCGCAGCGTACGATGATGCGCTAACTGCTTGGCGTTTTCTGCGGGACCACAATGTTCCGGCCGCACACATCGCGCTTGGTGGCGACAGCGCCGGTGCCGGCCTTACAGTAGCGTTGATCAATCGGCTACGCGATTCACACGAGGACCTTCCGGGTTGCGCGTGGCTGATTTCGCCGTGGACAGACTTGACGATGTCCGGTTCAACGCTTTCAAGCAAGGAGGCCGTCGATCCGCTCATTCACAAGGCGTATCTGAATGAGCTGGCCCAAGCCTATCTGCCTGCGGGAATTGATAGAAGGGATCCGCGAGTTTCTCCTTTGTATGCCGATCTCAAGGGTTTTCCTCCAACACTAATTCAAGTGGGCTCAGCCGAGACGTTGTTTGATGATGCGACTCGCCTTGCGGCCGTCGCTGGCACTGCCGATGTCCGCGTGACTCTGGAAATCTGGCCGCAGATGATTCATGCATGGCCTCTATGGAACGCTCATCTTGAGCCCGGCCGTCGCGCACTTGCGAGTGCTGGCGCGTTTATCAGGGAGAATCTTTGCGGGGGCAGCGACGGTCAGACCCATGCGGCTACAACAAGCCGCGCTTGCGAAAATCGCCAAGATTACCGCCAGAAGAACGTTCGACGAGATCGATAGTGAATTTGAGCAGGCAAACTTCCCAGGCATCATCGACACACTGAATAACGGCGCTGAGAGGTTCATTTGCACTTTCGACGCGGCGCCTGGTGCGATTGATCACGGTGTCGATTGAATCGCGCAGCGTTTGCTCGCTTAGATCGGTTTTGCGAAATTGAAAACCGTAACGAAGCACTGCGATGTTCCGGGCGTGTTCGCGCAGTTGATCGACGTATCGCTCCGCTTTTTCTCCGAAACCTTCCAGCAATAGCCGGTAATAATGTTCCGGTGTAAGGATCTGCGGGCGCTCCGCGTGAATTGTTCCATTGCGAATCCGGACCTGATCGACTCGATCCATCAGCTCCGAGATAAGATAAAAATTGAAACTGGTGCTACCGAAGGTCGCGATCTGTCGCTCGGGAGCAACAATCACATGCGTGTTTTCAATGGCGTAATCGAAATCGTCCCTCGTCATGATAAAACAGACCTAAATTAGGTGTTAGACGACGTCTTTCAAAAACAGAACTCGATTACCCTACAGAAAAATCCAATGACGAAATCCGAATGACAAAATGGCAAAAAATGAAGAGCGAAACCTGCGTTCCCGGCGTGATTCGTTACATCGTTACATCAGGCGCGATTTAACGTGGCGAAGCCATTCGCCATTCGTGACTAATCGCGTTGTGCTTGCTGTTGCTGGCCCTGCGGTGATTGAAAGAGCGAAAGATATTGACCGTAGCCCTCTTCCTTAAGCTTTTCCACAGGAATAAAACGCAGCGACGCGGAGTTCACACAGTAACGTTCGCCGGTCGGTGCGGGACCATCATTGAACACGTGACCGAGGTGCGAATCGCTTGTCTTGCCTCGAACCTCAGTGCGCTCCATTCCGTGAGACGAATCCCGCTTCTCCACCACGTTCTCAGGCGATATCGGCTTCGTGAAACTGGGCCAGCCGGTGCCGCTGTCGAATTTGTCGAGCGAACTGAATAACGGTTCGCCGGTAACAAGATCGACGTAAATTCCTGCCTTGTGATTGTCCCAGTAGGCGTTGTGAAACGGAGTTTCGGTTCCGCATTCACGCGTCACGTGATACTGGTCCTTGGTTAATTGCTTTTGTAATTCAGCGTTGCTGGGCAGTGGCTTGGTTGGATTCATTTTCTCAGCTTCTTTTTTCTGCGTTTGAGCATAAGCCAGCAAAATCGAACCGACAATTACCACGATTGTGCCAAGCAGACCAAACCACAATGTCTTATGCGACCCACGATGCGCGCGTATTAGATGTGCACTTTTCATACCCTCTTGAATCCTGAATTTTATCGATCCCCCTTACCCGAACTAACTACCTTGAGAGTATGACTTGCGTGAGAGTGCCAAACAATCTACGCGCAACCGTCTTCTCTGGCAAATGGTGCAGGCGCAAGATCGATCTTCATTAATTAAATTCGCAAACAGACTAGAAAATGGCCGGGCTTTCGACTTTTGTCCTAGGCCATTTTTCCGATCAATCGGGCCGGCCGGCTTCGGGGACCCGAATGTAGCGTCGCAGCGCCACTAACCCAATTGGCGCGACGGACGCTGCCAGAGCAAAAATAAACCACATCGTTCCAGAGCGCCGCGGACCGTGTTCGGGACAAAACGCAGCCAGCAACCATCCGCCGGCTCCAACAAGGATCTTCCCCACGAGGAATGGAAGGTACGCCAGTGAACCGTAAGATGCTTCCTGCCCTTTCGGTGCGATTGCCGCGGCATACTCGTACACGCGCGGTGAGTAGAATGCTTCTCCAATCGAAAATACGATCAGATACAGCGCAGCCATAATATAGTAAGGGTGAATACCTCCGCGTACTCCGAGGTAGCCATGCCCAAGCCACTGTCCGATGCCGCTCTCAGCAGCGGGCTGGAACCATTCGGTCGGCAGCGCCATTATGAACACTCCAGCGGCACAGATTGCTCCACCGATCACGACCATCCGATAAGCCGCAAACTTTTGCGTTAGCGCGCCTACGATCGGCACGAGAAAAATGATGACGATCGCGTTGATTGCGGAAAGCTTTCCGACAGGAGCGTTGAAGCCGAGCTCGCGAATGCCCCACTTCGGGAACACATAGTCCATTTGGAGAAAAATGGCTTTGAGGAATCCGATGAAGAGGAAGAAAGCAAGCAGTCGGTAGAAGGCAGATTGACTAATCAGGCGCCGAAAAAGCTGCGCTGTAGCGATCGCGCTTTTTCGCACCGTCTGTCCGATGCCGGTCCAAAAAGCGGGCACGGTCCCGCGATCGCGGGACGACTCATCAATCGCGGGGCCGCCGTTGTTTGCTTCTGCTCCTCGGCGGATAAAATAGATTACCGGAAACAGCACGATTTCGAACATCAGGCTAACCATGAACAGTTGCTGATATGAGGTTGGCTCAAATCCGAAGAGACTGACATGCAAATTCAGCTGGCGAACGTAATCGAATATGTACCCGGCCGCGACATAAGCGATGTTCATCACCGCATAGATGAGCGAGAATGAGATCGACCGCTGAGCTACTGTGGAGTAGCGCCGCGTTGCAGCCAGCAGCACCGGCGTGCCAAGAGCTTCGCCGACTGCCAACGGAAGCACCCCGCAGGCGAGCGCTAACGATGGGATCGTCGTAACGACCATCACGCTGCGAGCGACGGTGCAGATGGCGACACCGAGGAAGAAGGTGCGGCGCAATCCGATCGCATCCGTGATTGAGCCGGCAAGCAACGTGAAGATGGTCATTGCCGGTGCCCAAACCCAGCCGACCAACGCTCCTGCCGCTTGATCGCTAAAACCGAGATCTTTCGACAGCCACAGCACCATCGTTTTGTTCGTGACCGAGTAAGCGGTGTAGATAAAGAACTTGATCAGGAACGTGAGCCACAACTCCCGTTGAGCTCCCTTCAGCACTGTGAATTTCGCCACAAACCCGCCCAGTCCTGTCAGCACGACCGGAGCGACGTTGTCTTCCGGTACAAACGTCTCTTTGACTCCTTCTCCCATGAACTTGCCTCGAGACTACAGCATGTTCGCGACAAATTCGCGAGTGGCATTCATTGACGCGTTAAATCAAAGCATTGGGCAGCATTGTCATTCTGAGCGGAGCGAAGAATCTCTGATCATTTCCTCCGTAGCGCTGCATGACAATCAGAGATGTTTCGCTTCGCTCAACATGACAGGATGATTGCGATCCACTTCGAAGCTTCAATAATTACAACAGATTCTTGATGTACGTCTGCTGATCGAATGACGCGAAATCGTCAAGCTGTTCACCAGTACCGATGAAACGGGTTGGAATTCCAAGTTCGTCCTGGATCGCGACAACGATGCCGCCTTTGCCGCTGCCGTCGAGTTTTGTGACAATAACGCCAGTCAGTCCAATTGCGGTTTGAAATTCGCGCGCCTGGCTAAGCGCGTTGCCGCCAGTCGTCGCGTCGACTACAAGCAGCGTTTCATGCGGCGCATCCGGGTCGTGCTTGGCGAGAGTGCGTTTCACCTTTTCAAGCTCGGCCATCAGATTCTTTTTCGTGTGCAGTCGACCAGCCGTATCGCAAAGCAGAAAGTCAGCCTGGCGTTTTGCGGCTGCCTGATACGCTTCATAACAAAGCGCGGCTGGATCGGCGTTGTATTCTCCCTTAATCATTTCGACGCCCAGCCGCGTCGCCCAAATGCCAAGTTGCTCGATCGCCGCTGCGCGAAAAGTGTCTGCTGCCGCGAGCAGGACGCTGTGCCCGTCTTTCTGAAGATAACGAGCCAGCTTCGCTGTGGATGTGGTCTTGCCAGTACCGTTGACACCCAGGAGCAGGATGACATTTGGTTTGCCGGCCAGAGGCCGGATGGCAGCAGTGTTTGCGGGCAAAACCCGCGAAATTTCCTGGCGCACAATTTTCACGACATCATTTATTCCCATTAACGACCAAGCCTCCCGTTCCTGCAGTGTCGTGATGACGCGAGTGGTCATCGGCACGCCGAGGTCCGCGCGGATAAGCGATTCCTCAAGCTCGTCCCAGTCGATGGGTTTACCGGCGAAATGTTGGGCGAGGGATTGAAGGAATTTCATCTTAACGTTGAAGCGTTAAACTGTTGAAGCGTTGACGCGACCATTCGTTTACTGTGTCATGTTGAGCGAAGCGAAACATCTCAGATTGTCATTTCAGCGCTGCCGAGAGAAACAATCAGAGATTCTTCGCCCCGCTCAGAATGACAATGATGCGTGAAGTTTTCGCTTCAACGCTTAAACACTTCAACGAATCACGAATCTCGTTTGGTCACCGGTTCGCGCGCGGGCCGGTCCAAATCTTTTCTTACGCGATCAAGAATACCGTTGACGAAACGGCCCGATTCGCCACCACCAAAAGTTTTTGCCAACTCAATCGCTTCGTTAATCGAGACGACCGGCGGTATGTCGTCACGATAAAGCATTTCGTAGATCGCCAGGCGGAGGACGTTGCGGTCAACCGCTGAGATCCGGCGAAATTCGTAATTCTCGCAGTAGCGGCAAATCCGTTCGTCGATTTCCGGCAGATGCTCGACCATTCCCTCGATAAGCGGCTGCGCAAACTCGCGAACCCTTGGTGTTGCCGGACAGAATTCCCAAAAATCGTCAATCTTTTCCGGTCCTTCACCGCGCTGAAGGTCGCGCCAGAAATGATACTGGATCGCTGCTTCGCGTGCTCGCCGTCTTTTGCCCATAAATTACTTCCTGCGAAGTTCCGACATGACACTCGCGATTTCCACTGCTGCCCGCGCGGCCTCGGTGCCGCGGTTGATTCTATTTTCGAGGCAGCGCTCGCGCGCCTGATCCTCGTTGTCGAAGCTGAGCACGACGTTGATCACGGGTATCCCGTAATCAACCGCAATTTGCTGAAGCGCATCGGTCACGGAGCGGCTTAGATTTTTGGCGTGGTTTGTTTCCCCACGCATGATCACGCCACACGCGATAATCGCGTTGTTTTTTTTCTTTCGCGCTAATTCGCGCACAACCACAGGGATTTCGAACGAACCCGGCACGCCGTGAATCGAAATTGCCGCGCCGGGCGCAAGCCCATGCAACTCTTCGGCAGCATGATCAACGAGGCCCTGCACGTATTGTGGATTAAACTGGCTGGCCACAATCGCAAACCTGCATTTTGTCCGCACGACGTGCGGACGAGGCGGAACAGACTTCGACATCTAACAATGACGAATGACGGATGACGGATGACGGATTAATGACGAAGCCAGAGTGACAAATGACGTGTAGCGTATCCTTTTGGATTTCGTCATTTTTCTAATTCCTTCGTCATTCGACATTCGTGCTTCGCCGCGTATAAGCCAGCCTACGCCGCGAAGTCGGTCCTTTTTTACGCGGCTTCGTCATTCACAGCAGATGTCCGAGCTTCGTCTTTTTGGTCTCGAGATATTTCGCGTTGTGTGGATTGGCTTCGCTACGTATTGGCACCTGCTCAACCATCTCCAGGCCGTAGCCTTCCAGTCCGACGACCTTCTTCGGGTTGTTAGTCAGAAAACGGAACTGACGCACTCCGAGATCGAAAAGGATCTGCGCGCCGAGGCCGTAATCTCGCAAATCGCTGGGATACCCGAGCCTCGCGTTTGCCTCGACCGTGTCGAGTCCTTCCTCCTGCAATTTGTAAGCGTGAATTTTTGCCGCGAGCCCGATGCCGCGTCCCTCCTGGCGCATATAGACCAGGACACCGCTGCCTTCCTCCTGAATTTGCCGAAGCGCGGCGTGCAATTGATTTCCGCAGTCGCACCGGCGTGAACTGAACACGTCGCCGGTAAGGCATTGGCTGTGCACACGTACCAAGGTCGGTTTGTTCTTATCGATCTTGCCTTTGACCAGGGCGAGATGATGCTGGCCGTCCAGTTTCGAGCGGTACAAATGTAAATCGAAATCGCCGTAGTCGGTCGGCATTTTCACGATTTGCTCCAGTTCCACCAGTTTTTCGCGAACGCGCCGGTGTGCGATCAAACTCTGGATCGTGCAAATCCGCAGGCCGTGTTTCTTGCGGAATTCCATCAACTCCGGCAACCGCGCCATGGTACCGTCGTCGTGCAAGATTTCGCAGAGTACACCTGCCGGTTGTAGCCCCGCCATTCCTGCGAGATCGACGGCAGCCTCGGTGTGACCGGCGCGTCGCAACACGCCGCCGTCCTTCGCGCGCAGTGGAAAGACGTGCCCGGGCTGGTTTAAGTCTTCGGGGGACGATTTGGGATTCGCAATTGCCAGGATAGTGGTGGCCCGATCGTAAGCGCTGATACCCGTGGTCACGCCGCGCGCGGCGTCCACCGAAACGGTAAAATCTGTCTTATGTTTCTCCCGGTTGCGCGCCACCATGCGCTGCAAGCCGAGTTGCTCGGCGCGTTCATTTGAAATGGGCGCGCAAATCAAGCCGCGCCCGTGCGTAGCCATGAAGTTAATCGCTTCCGGGGTCACTTTTTCGGCGGCCATTACCAAGTCGCCTTCATTCTCACGATCAGCATCGTCCGTCACAATGACGATGCGGCCCTTGGCGATGTCGCTTACCACATCGTCAATAGCGTCAAACTGAAATGTCTCCTTCGTCTTTGCGATCATCGGACTAATACCATTACGTCCCCCGCCGCCCTGAGCAACTCTTACTGTCAGTCGTGCTCATGCTCGTTATTCAAAATCCGCCTTCGCGAATGAACAAGAGCAAACCAATGAAGCCGTGCACCTGTAATCGGAATTGGTGAGCTAAACGCCAGGATTGCGCAAAGAACGAAAAAAGAAAATGCTATCCGTAGACAGGCAGCTCATGATGGATAAGTCGGAGAAAATTTTCGTCGCCGGTCATCGGGGCATGGTCGGCAGCGCACTGATTCGCCGGCTCGAATCGGAAGGTTTCTCAAATCTGCTTGTTCGCGACAGATCGAAACTGGATCTCAGAGATGAATGTGCGGTCTCTAAATTTTTCGCAGCACAAGAACCGGGTGTCGTGATTCTCGCGGCTGCAAAGGTCGGCGGGATCAAGGCAAACAACGAATTTCCAGTCGAATTCCTTCTCGAGAATTTGCGGATACAGAACAATGTCATTCACGCGGCATACGAGAATGGCGCGCGCAAACTTCTCTTTCTTGGTAGTTCGTGCATTTACCCGAAGTTTGCGCCGCAACCAATTCCGGAAACAGCGTTGCTGAGCGGACCGCTGGAACCAACTAATGAAGCTTACGCGATTGCGAAGATTGCCGGGATCAAGCTTTGTCAGGCATATGCTCGCGAATACAGCGCGAATTTCATTTCGGCGATGCCCACGAACCTTTACGGCCCCAACGACAATTTCGATTTGGAAACATCACACGTGCTGGCCGCGCTCTTGCGTAAAGCGCATGAGGCCAAAACGCGGAAAGATCGGAAGCTGATCGTGTGGGGTTCGGGAAAACCGCGCCGCGAGTTTTTGCACGGAGATGACCTCGCGTCAGCGTGTCTTTTGTTGCTGCGGAAATACGACTCACCGGAAATCATCAATGTCGGGTGTGGCGAAGACATCTCGATCCGCGAACTTGCGGAGCTGATCTGCGACGCAGTTGGTTTCAAGGGCGAACTTTCCTGGGACGCGACGAAACCAGATGGCACACCACGAAAGCTTTTGGATATTACAAAGCTGCGCGCGCTTGGTTGGAAGCCGTCGATCCCGTTGCGGGACGGCATCGCCAAAACCTATGAATGGTTTCTCGCGAACTATGCGAGGTAATCTGTTTCAAAGCGCAGGTTCTTACGACTTATATGACCCATTGAACCCAGCGTGGGTTGACCCCGATAGCTTTCGGCGTTGACTGCGAGCGGTGATGAAAGACCTAAGCATCGGAGTTGTTGGGGTTGGTCATATCGGGAGCAACCATGCGCGGCTGTATGCGGAGATTCCATCGGCCGAGTTCACCGCAGTGTATGATGTGGATCCCTTCAGGAGCCGCACCATCGGTGGAAAATTCGGTGCGACACCTGCCAAATCGCTCGACGAATTTATTGAGATGGTCGATGCCGCTTCCGTGGCAACGCCAACTAATACGCACTACGCGATTGCGCGCGCTCTCCTAACAAAAGGCAAGCATGTACTCGTCGAGAAGCCGATCACCGATAATACCGCGCATGCTACCGAGCTGGCTGAGCTAGCCACGCGTAGCGGTCTCATTTTGCAAGTTGGTCACGTGGAACGGTTCAATCCGGTTTTAGGTGCGCTGGAAACGCATCTGACCCATCCTCGGTTCATCGAAGCGCATCGGCTCTCGCCTTATTCCGAACGCAGCACGGATATCGGTGTCGTCCTCGATTTAATGATCCACGACCTGGAAGTCATTTTGCATTTTGTGCGCTCGCCGCTCTGGAGCATCGACGCGGTGGGCGTGCCGGTCCTTAGCCGGAGCGAAGACATTGCCAATGCGCGACTGCACTTTGAAGATGGCTGCGTAGCAAATGTTACCTCCAGCCGCATCAGTCCCGAGCGTCTTCGCAAGATTCGCATCTTTCAAGAGGACGCCTATCTCTCGCTCGATTACCAAAATCAAAGCGGCGAAATCTATCGACGGATTGGCGGGCGCATCACACGCGACAGAGTCGATATTGAACGCGAGGAACCGCTTAAGCTTCAGCTCGCTTCGTTCATCGAATGCGCGAGCACAGGACGCGAGCCACGCGTTTCAGGTTCTCAAGCGACAGCAGCCCTGAAGCTGGCAGTCGAAATAACGAAGCGAATCGCGCCTGGTGGGTAAGACGATCGTAGCTTGCCAATTCAACTGTAGCGGCAGGCGTGTCGCCTGCGTGGAGTTTGACTTTGCAGCCGACGCGGCCGCCACCACAAAAGAATGACCATCTATTTCGTCGCCGGTGAAGTAAGCGCGGACAATCACGGCGCTGCATTAATGCGTTGTCTGCGCGAGTTGGATGGCGAACTTAAGTTTGTCGGGCGCGGCGGACCGCAAATGCAAGAGATTGCTGGTGACCAATTCAAAAATTGGATCGGCGAGGCAGCAGTGCTCGGTTTATGGGAAGTTCTCAGGAAATATGGTTATTTCCGCGAACAGTTTCACGAAACGCTGCGCGAAATTCGGGAGAGCAAGCCTGACGCGGTAGTCCTGATTGATTATCCAGGCTTCAATCTGCGTCTCGCCCGCGCATTGCGAAGGCAAGCGCCGCGACAAAAGATAATTTACTACATCAGTCCCCAGGTATGGGCCTGGGACCGCGGACGCATCAAAAGAATGGCGCACTTCATCGATCTGGTACTCTGCATTTTCCCCTTTGAAGTCGATCCCTACAACCACGCGGGCTTGCGCGCGTTGTTTGTTGGTCATCCCATGATCGAACGATTGCAGGGCCGAAAGATCGAGACTGAACGCGATCCCAATCTGATCGGGCTCTTCCCCGGTAGTCGCTCCCGCGAGGTGCGAAAGATTTTTCCGGTGATGCTGGAGACGGCGCGTGAGCTTCGGAAGCACAACCGGAACCTGCGTTTTGAAGTCGCAGCTGCATCTGAGCAACTGGCTCGCGAGATGCAGCCGTCCGTCGCCGGACTGGATCAATCACAAGATGATGCGGCAATTCAAATTAAAGTCGACGAGACAGCGGCAATCATGCAGCACGCATGGGCCGGGATCGTCGCTTCAGGAAGCGCTACGTTGGAAGCTGCTTATTTTCGGTTGCCGTTTGTGCTGATCTATAAGGTTGCGTGGCCGACTTACCTGGCAGCGCGACTCGTAGTGAGTGTGAAATATCTTGGTATGCCTAACCTGCTCGCAGACAAAGAAGTAGTACCTGAGTTCATTCAGCACCGTGCAAAACCAAATGCTCTCGTCAAAGCCATGCAGCCGCTGATTGATAATGCAAACGCGCGCCAGCAGATGATTTCTCAGTTCGATGTGGTCATCGCTAAATTAGGCGGCGGCGGCGCGAGCGAGAGAGCCGCGCGAGCGATTATTGAAGAGATTGGAAGCGCGACTTAATTAATCACGCCATGAAAATCTGGGATATCTCGCGAACGCTTTCGAACGATCTTGCAGAATGGCCGGGTGACGAGCCGTGTCGCTTTCAATTGACGAGAGAGAAAACGAAAGGCGAAAGCGTTAATCTGGGTGCGATTAGCATGAGCGTGCACAACGGTACGCACGCTGATGCCCAGTTCCATTTTGATACGAATGGCGAATCAATCGAGAAAGCGCGGCTCGAAACTTATCTGGGCCGCGCAACGGTGGTCGATCTTGGACAAGCTTTCCTGGATTCGAAAGCGAAACACCTGATCACAATCGAGGACCTTCGGCCGTCTGCGGAAGCAATAGCGGCCACTTCTCGGCTTCTTGTAAAAACTGGTCGATGGAGTGATTCCACAGTTTTTCCAAACCAAATTCCTGTGATCGCTGCTGATGTCCCAGCATGGCTGCAGAAAAATGGCGTCAAACTGCTCGGGATGGATCTTCCGTCCGTCGATGAAATCGATTCGAAATCGCTGCAGAACCATCACGCGCTGGCCGGTGCCGGCATCGCCATCGTTGAGTCGCTCGATCTGAGTGAGGTCGCTTCCGGGATTTATCAGTTCGCGGCGCTGCCGCTAAAAATCGCCGGTGGCGATGCCGCGCCGACGCGCGCTATTCTCTGGCGCGAGTGAGACCATATGAGTGTCATTCCGAGTGGAGCGCAGCGCTGTCGAGGAATCTCTGGACCTGACAATTAGAGATGTCTCGCCTCCGCTCGACATGACAAGCAACCTGCTCGAAGACCAGCGCACCGTTTGGGTCGTTGCTGCCTTTAGCTTTCTTTTGTTTCTCATCGGCAATTTGCCATGGCAACTCGATGACTACGACCAGGCGAAGCAAGCATACACTTCCTTCGAGATGATCAAGGAAGGTCGCTGGTTCTATCAGCAGACGCCCCACGAACGCGTGGCAACCAAGCCGCCATTAGTGGGATGGGTTTCAGCTGGTCTCTTTGCACTTACTCGATCATGGGAGGTATCGTGGCGGCTGCCATCGCTCCTGGCTGCCATTGCGCTGGCGGTGTTGCTGTTTCGCACTGCCAGCTCCGCGTATGGATCAATTGCCGGGCTCGTTGCGTTTAGCGCGTTTGGATTGAATTTGCTGAGCCCGCGCCTCGCGACACTCGTGCGCACAGACATGCCACTGGCATTTGTGATCTTCCTCATTGGGCTGCTGATATGGCAAAAAATTGAAAGGCAGGAAGAATGGAAGCCGCGGGATCGAGTTTACCTCTTCGCATTGCTCACCATCGCGATGCTGATCAAGGGTCCGATTGTCTATGCCTTCTTGTTTCCCGGCATCGGAGTGTTTCAATGGCGTAGCGGTAGGGCGCGACCGCCGGGCGCGCCGCTCAGCGCCTGGTCTGGTTGGTGGCCATGGCTCGCTTCACTAGCTCTCTTTTTGTTATGGGTCACCGGCGGCATCTTGTTTCAGCCAGGCTTCTTTGATGAAGTCGTTATGCGCGAATTTTTGGGGCGCTTTGGCGAAACAATTCATCGTCCGCAGCCACTTTATTTTTATTTGCCGCATCTGGTTCACAAATTTGCTCCGTGGAGCATCCTGCTGATCGCGATTGCAATTTTCGATCTTGCGTCGCGCCGATGGAGGATCGGTACTGCATTTCGCGAGATCTCGCCGGATACCTTCTGGCTGCTTTGCTGGAGTCTCGGCGGCTTGATCGTGATCTCACTGATTCCATCCAAGCGCGTCGATAGAATCTTTCCGGTTATCCCGCCACTCTGCTTGTTGCTGGCGGCACAGGTTTCTAGTGGGGTCGGCTCGCTGCGTCGAGCGGACGGTCCGAGCCGGACTGCATGGCGTCCCTATCTAGCTACGGCGCTAGTGTTCGCGATCTTCTTTACTGGCGGTTATGCAACCTGGAAGGTAGTTACCGGCTATCGCGATCATCGCGACGCGCTCGCTGTTTTTGGACGCGACGTTCGTCGCGAAGCGGAGGCGCGTCACTGGCGCTACGAAGCCGTTTCTGCGAAGGACGAAGGACTACTGCTCTATTTGCAAAAAACGCACTACATCGAGCCGGATCGCGCGGTCGCCGAATGGAACGCCGGAAATCTCGACGCGCTTGTAGCCTCAACAGAAAAAGCTACACGCCTCATGCCCCAGCTTCGAGGAGCTACTGTCTCTCAACTGAAATCAAGTGACATAAATAAAGAGCAGTGGACAGGTTATATTTTGATCACGCCTTAAGCTGGGCAATCTGCTTCTACGATTTAAGATTGCTGTTGGCCGCTTTGCTGAAACTAAGCACCCTCTCAATCGGGCGCCAGAGATGCGCCGCGGATTATCCCTGAATCAGTTTGACTTTTCCCGTGCTTTTCGACAAAAAGGCGGCATGAACGCACGATTGATTGCTCCCGTAGCCGCACTTCTGTGCGTCCTCTCCATTGCAGCCGAGGCCGGGCAGATGGTTGGAAAGGTTGAGATATCCGAAGGTCCAACGCCATTCATCCGTTTCGTCCACACCAGCGTCAGTGATGTCGCCGGCTTCAGGTTCGCCCAGTTCCGGATTCAGCCAAAAACGGGGTCAGCCACGCGGCCGATCAAGGTCCGCTATGCGCGAGCCTATTTGGAAGCGCGGGGTTATTTTGATCCCCAGAGTGGCGAAGTCACCATCCCGGTCTTCGGTCTCTACGCCGGCCGTCCAAACCGCGTCATAATCACCCTGGGCTTCAGCGGCCGATTTCACCAGACCAAAAGATTCGCCACCACAATCACCACCCCTGCCTATGACGGAGGCACGTACTCCAATCCAACCGTCATTCAGTCGCGGTTACCAGGCACCACCCTGAGCTACGACTTTATCCTCCTGAAGGGCTATGCCGATCCTATCACGCCCATCATTGTCGACACTGACGCCGAAATCCGCTGGGTCGGTACGGCAGGAGTAGGGGCTCAAAACTGCATGCTCTTCGACAATGCATTTTACCTTACCTCCGGCACCTCCCTTCTTCGCACTGAGTTCGATGGCGTGACGACGCCTATTGCCGACTACAGTGCGATTGGTGTCACCGGCTTCCATCACAATATTGACCCGGGCCGGGAGGGAATGATCCTCGACGTCGATACTGTCGATCAGACTGAGAGCGTCAATCTGGAGGTCGACGCCGCCGGCAATGTGCTCCGGACCTGGAACCTGGCGGACATCATCAGCGCAGCGATGATTGCCGGTGGAGACGATCCAAGCCTATTCGTCTATCCCGCGCCCACCGATTGGTTTCACAACAACACCTGCACATACCGCAGCTCTGATGACTCACTCATCGTTTCCAGCCGGGAAAACTTTGTCATCGCGCTTGATTACGACTCTGGAAACATTAAGTGGATTCTGGGCGATCCTACAAAGCACTGGTATGAGTTCCAGTCGCTGCGTCAATTCTCCCTCACCCTCGCTCCGGGCACATTGCCGCCGATCGGCGAGCATGCTTTGTCCATCTCGGGCGATCAACTACTCCTCTTCGATAATGGAGCCGGCAGCAATTTCCAGCAACCGCCAGGAGAAACACGCACCTACAGCGCCCCTCGCAAGTATCAGATCGATCTCGGTGCTTTTGAGGCGACTGAGACCTGGCATTATTACCCTGACCCTAGTGTCTATAGCGCGTTCTGCAGTAGCGTTTATGAAGATGCGCCGGATAACTACGTCATCGATTATACGCTTGGAGATAATGCCTATACCGGCATCGTTGGTCTCGATGCCCTGGGTAATTTGGCTTTCAACTATCACTACGTACTAAATGGTTGTGGAACGGCTTGGAACGCGATTCAGATCCATTGGGAGGACCTGAGACTGGAATAACACGTTCGTTGGACGAGATCCGCCACAAAGCGTTTTGATGCTGGGGGGCATCTTGTAGGCGCTGGCATTGTGACTGAATGCAAGTGTTACTCAAAG
>Ga0307305_10000319_pt1 | contig 16493 bp, 12 predicted proteins | sample ER_DNA_186_FD_194512 | JGI IMG/M metagenome (GOLD analysis project Ga0307305, IMG submission 194512) | Bulk soil microbial communities from the East River watershed near Crested Butte, Colorado, United States - ER_DNA_186 | ecosystem: Environmental > Terrestrial > Soil > Floodplain | place... | reverse complement strand
GCCCGACTGGTACGGGCCCGGCAACAATCCTCCGATTCCGCTGATCATCTCTCCGCACGGTCGCGGGGTCTCCGCAGAGGAAAACGTCGACCGGTGGGGAGACCTCCCCGAAGTCGGCTCGTTCGCCGTCGTCAATCCCGAAGGACAGGGCCGCAGGTTCGCGCGCTTTTCGTGGGGATACGCCGGGCAGATCGATGATCTCGCGCGCATGCCCCGGATCCTGCGGGCCACCATTCCGTGGCTGCGGATCGAGCCGCGCCGGGTCTACGCGTTCGGAACGAGCATGGGTGGCCAGGAGACGTTGCTACTCGTCGCCCGCCATCCCAAACTCCTGGCCGGCGCCGCAGCATTCGATCCTGTCACCAACATGGCCACGCGTTACCGCGACTTCTCGCGGCTTCGCTGCAACCGCGGCTGTCTGCGCAGGTGGGGTGATCCGATCGGCTTCGGGCTGCGCAGACTCGCGCGCGAAGAGATCGGCGGCACGCCGAAGAGCCTTCCGCGGGCCTACGCGCGCCGCAGCCCGATCACCTACGCACGCGCGATCGCAAAGTCCGGCGTGCCGCTCCAGCTCTGGTGGAGCAAGAGGGACCACGTCGTCAGGTCACAGGATCAGTCGGCCGCACTCGCGCGCAGGTTGCGTCGCCTGAATCCCGCTGCGCCGCTCCACACGTTCGTCGGCTCCTGGCCGCACTCCGCGGACATGCGTCCGTACTTCATGCTCATTCCAGCCCTGAAGAAATTCGATCTCGTCCCCACGCGCGCTCCGTACTCGTTGCGCAGCACGCAGTCGCGTCCGGTACATCCCTTGCTGCCCTGGCACCACGCGGTGCGCGACGGGAACGGGAAGCTGCTGTCCTGGTACCGCCCGAACGCCGGTCTGGGCTACGACCGCGTCTTGCGCCTCGGCTGGAACTTCATCGAGCGCGGCGTTCCACGCGATCCGCGGACACGGTCGAAGGTGTACCTCAACTACGCGGTGTTCGACGGACAGACGCTCCGAGGCATCTACTGGCAACACAACCCTGCGTTTCTCAACGCTGCCTTCGTCGACTCGCTGGTCTCCTGGTATCCGTATTCGGCCGACCGGCGAGCGATCAGCGTGGTGCGCGAGATGCTCGACTACCAGCTCGCACACGGGACTTCGCCCTTCGGCTGGGCGTGGCCGCGGGTCCCGTTCACCACGGCCTGCGCGGGCGAGCGAACGTACGGGCGCTGCCTCGCCGGGCTCCCCCGGCGCTTCTACGGCGGCGTCGAGACCGACAAGGTGGGGCTGCTCGGACTCGGGTACCTGCAGTTCTACGAGCTGACCGGCGAACGGCGGTTCCTTCGCGCCGCGATCGCAGCCGGAAACGCGCTCGCGAGACACGTTCGCCCGGGTGACGCGACGCACACACCCTGGCCGTTTCGCGTCAACGCAAGGACGGGCGCCGTTCTCGACGGTGCACAATTCGGAGGGCTCGTCGTCGGGCCGGTGCGCCTGCTCGACGAGCTCGTTGAGGTGGGCGCCGGCAACACGAGCTCGTACAAGCACGCACGCGACGTCGCCTGGGCGTGGATGCTGAAGTACCAGTTGAACCGCGACAGCCCGGCGTGGAATCGCTGGAGCGGCTTCTACGAGGACGTCCCGTACAACCCACGCAGCCTCAATCAGGCGACCCCGACGCTCACGGCGCAGTACCTGCTCACACACGCTGCGCCGGAGTCGGTCGATCCATCGTGGGACGAGCACGCTGCGGCGCTGCTCCGCTGGGTGCAGAAGTCATTCGGCCGCGGCCCGTTCCTCGGGGCCTGGGGAATCGACGAGCAACGGGCACCCGGTAAGCCCGGCTGCTGCTCGCGCGTCGGGCTCGGCAGCACGACGTCACGCTGGGCGGCGACGAACGCCTTGCTCTATGCACGCACGGGAGACGAACGTGCGCGCGAGCTCGCCGTCCGCTCACTGAACTACGCCACGTACTTCACCGCAAGCGACGGGCGGGTCTCCTGCTGCGGGCAGCGCCCGACGAACACGTTCTGGTTCAGCGACGGCTACGCCGATTATCTGCGGAGCTTCAACTGGGCGATGGCGGCGATGCCAGAGCTCGCTCCGAAGCGACGCGACCACCTGCTCGGGTCGAGCTCCGTTGTGCAATCCGTGTCGTACGGCTGGCGGCGGCTGACGTATCGCACCTTCGACGCGAGCGGTACAGAGGTCCTCCGACTCGGCTTCCGGCCGCGGCGGATCGTCGCCGGCGGGAGCGTGCTCGCCGAGCGCAGCGACCTCTCGGCGGAGGGATACGTCATCCAGGCGCTCGGCGGCGGCGATTTCGCGGTCCGCATCCGACACGACGGCGCGCGCCGAATCGCACTCGACAGCTGACGCTTCCGGCGAGGCGATTTCCCTGCTCGGAGCGGCCAAATCCGTCTCAAATCACGCTACGCTCTAGGTAATGGAGTCAAGGGGGGATTCCTGGGAGTCGACCGGCTGGGAAGCGGCCTGGCAGCGGCCTGAGGAAAAGGCCGATCGAGACGAGGTTCTCCAGCTGGCCCGGCGGCTCGCCGAGGCACGGGAGCGCCAGAGCGCGGAAGCTCTTGTCCAGGTCGAGGATCTCAAGCGCGCGCTCCGAGAGCGCGCCGCGGATGTTGCACGGCGGGAGCTCGAGGTCGAGCAGCGGACGAAGAAGCTCGACGACGAGGAGGCCCGCGCACACGAGGGCAGACGGCTTCGGCTTCGACGCCCCGAGCGCGACGCCGATCGCGCGTATGCGGAGGAGCTGCTCGTCCGTCGCGAGGCAGAGTTGCAGCAGCGCGTCGATGCACTTGGCCCGCGCGAGCGCGAGACGACGGAGCGCGAGACTGCTCTTCGCGCGCGCGAGCTCGAGGTCGAGGAGTCCGAGACGGCGTTGAAGGCGCACGAGCAGGAGCTCGCGAAAGACAAGGCCTCGCTCGAGCGCCGGAAGAACGAGCTCGAGGGTTCCTACGCGCGTCTGCGTGAGCAGGAGGCGGCCTTCGCCGCGCGAGCAGCGGAGCTCGCAGATCAGGAGCGTGCGCTCGAGTCGTCTCTGAGCGAGGCCGGGCGGGCAAGCGACGAGCTCGTCGAGCGGGCGGCGACGGTCGAGGCAGCGGAGCAGGAGCTCGCCGCTGAGCGCGTTCGGCTCGACGAGGTGGCCCGAGAACTCGAGGCGCGGGCCGACGCTGCTCGAGCCGACGAGGAACGGAGCGCGGGCGAGCAGGAGCTCCGGTTCGCCCAGCAAGTGCGCGTGCTCGAGGAACGGGCGCGGGCCGTCGACGAGCTCGACCGACAGCTGGCGACTCGCGAGCGCGATGCCGCCGCGGGCGAGCAGCGCACCGCAGCCGAAGGTGAGCGCAAGCTTGCAGAGCTCCAGTCACAGCTTGCCGCGCGAGAGTCGGACCTTGCAGCCCGCGAGGCCGAGCTACTGAAGACTCAAGCGGGCCTGGCGAGGCAGCAGGAGAGCATTCGCCGCCGTGAGCGTGCGCTCGATGACGCCGAGCGAGTCCAGGAGCGCGAGCGAGCCTTGCCTGCGGTGCCGTACGTCAGCTTCAGCGACGGCCTGGACGCCTTCACGGGCGGCCGACCGCGGGCCGGCTAGAAGCTCTCCGCGAGAACGCGCTTACAGACCTCGACGACGTCGGGGTCGAACTGCGTTCCGGCGCCTTCATCGAGGCGTCGCAGCGCTTCCTCCCTCGGCAGCCGCTTGCGATACGGACGATCGGTCGTCATGGCGTGATACGCGTCGCAGACCAGAATGATCCGCGACTCGATCGGAATGTCCTCGGCGCTCTTGCGGTCGGGGTAACCGGTGCCGTCAAAGCGCTCGTGACAGTGGCGCACGATCGGTCGGACCTCTTCGAGCCGGTCGATCGGCGCGATGATCCGCTCGCCGAGCTCGGGGTGCTTCTCGACGAGCTTCCGCTCCTCGGCTGTGAGCGGCCCCGGCTTCGACAGGATCGCTTCGGGGATGCCGATCTTGCCGATGTCGTGGAACAGCGCGCCGAGCTCCAGACGCTTGAGCGCACGCGTGTCGAGGCCGAGTCCGGCGCCCACCTTGAGCGAGAGGTCGGTGATCCACCGGGCGTGTGACGAGGTGTACTCGTCGTTCGCCTCCAGCGCGTTCGCCAGTGCCTCGACCGTCTCGAGGAACGTCTTCTCGAGACTGCGGAAGTTGCCGGCGTTGGTCAGAGCAAGCTTTGCCTGATGGGCGACGCCTGCGAGCAGTCGCAGCTGGCGTTCGGTGAAGTCGCCGTCCTCGGCTGACGCGACGGCGATGCACCCGAGGCGCCCGCCGTCGAGTGTCAACGGCGCGACCGCGAAGGGCTTGCCCATCTCGACGTCCCTTGCCCCGGTGATCGCTTCGCGCTGCTCGTCCGTGACGACGAACGGCTCCTTGACCGAGAAGAACGCCTCGGCGACCTCGTGGTCGAAATGCATCCGCGCCAGGCGTTCACGGTCCAGGTCGCTGTAGCCGTGGGTCGCCCGCACTCTGATCTCGCCTCTTGCCGCCTCCTGGAACCAGACCGATGCGCGAGGCGAGCCGACGGTGCGGGCCGACAACTCGACGATCCGGTCGACGACCGCATCCATGCCTTCTGCACTCGAGAGCTGGCGGCTGAATTCGAGCAGGGCGGTCGCGCGCTCGGCCTCCCGTCGTGCGGATTCGTAGAGACCGGCGTTCTCGAGCGCGACAGCGGCGTGGCCGGCGAGCACCTCGAGGAGGCGCATGTCGTCCTCGTCGAACTGGTTGAGGCCGAGCTTGGAGATCACGATCACGCCGACGACGCGCGTCCCGTAGGTCAGGGGCACGACAACCTGTGACTCGTCGATGGCGTCCGTGCCGGGGAGCACGCGCGCGAACTCGCAGTTGGCTGCGTCGCCGATCAGCAGCGACTCGCCTGTGGCCGCGACGCGGCCTGTGATTCCCTGGCCGACCTTGCAGGCGAGGATCTCGAGCGGCTCCTGCGTCTCCGAGGTGAACTGGCCCACGAACGCAATCGGGATCACGTCGTCGCCGTCGACGATCGACACGCGGCAGTTGTGGTAGTCGATGAGCGAGCGGAGCTCCGTGGCGATGACGTGACCGATCTGGCGCACGTCGTTGAGCCGGTTGAGCTTGCCTCCGAGACTCTGCAGCATCTTCATGTGCGCAACCGAGCGCACGTCTCGCGTCGACGGAACCTGTTCCCCTTCCGGACGCTCGAGCTCGGCGTCGTCGTAGAGGACGATCTGGTTCTTGCCACGCGCCTTTGCAGTCATCATCGCCGCCTCTGCACACGCGATCAGCTCGCGCGGGTTCATTGCATGCTCGGGGCCGCGCGCAAGCCCGACGGAAATGGTGATGCGTCCTGCCGGATCGAACTCTGTGGCCTCAACGCACTCGACGAGTCGGTTCGCAAGCTGCTCGGCGCTTTCCGGCGAACGCGAGGCGATCACGATCGCGAACTCCTCGCCGCCGAGCCGGTAGACGACGTCGGAGGCGCGCACCGCATCCTTCAGCGTGTCGGCGAGGCTGCGTAGGATCTCGTCGCCGGCACCGTGGCCGTAGACGTCGTTGACGCGCTTGAAGTCGTCGATGTCGAGCATGAGGAGTGAGATCACATCGTGCGAGCGGCTGGCCTCTGCCAACGCCTGCCTGAGTCGCTCGTGGAAGGCCCGGTGATTGAAGAGGCCGGTGAGCGGGTCGGTCTGGGCCTGGTGCTCGAGGCGTTGGCGAATCTGCGCGTTGTCGAGCGCGAGAGCGGCGGCGTCGCCGAACCGCTTTGCCAGCTCGAACTCGTCGTCGTCGAACGACGCATCGTCACCGAGCCGGTAGATGTTCAGGGCGCCTTTGATCGAGTCACGCGCAATGAGCGGGATCGTGATCAGCGCCTCCGGCTCGTCCTCGGGCGTGCCGGGGACCGTTGACGTGCGCGGATCGAGGTGAGCCTGGTTGACGCGGACCGACTCGCGATGCTCGACGCCCCAGCCGGTAAGACCGACACCGAACGGGCAGCTGTCCGCGAGGATCTTGTCCGCCCACTTGTCGCGCGCCCACACCGGAAGCAGGACGCGTCGCGGCTCGTCGGCTTCGTAGATCGTCAGCGAGTCATGTGGGACGAGCTCAGCGAGCGCGTCGGCGATCCGGTCGAGCAGCGCATCGAGGCTCTGCTCTGCGAGCACGTCGTGGAAGACGTCCGCAAGACGCCTGTAGGACTCGACGAGGGCGGTCCCGCGCGATGGGTCGCCGAGGACGTTCTCGTCGAGAAGCCGGAGTGGAAGCGCGTGATCGCTCATCCGAGTCGGTCGATATGTCGGTGCAGCCGCAGGTGAAGCCCCCTTTTTCGCGAACCGACACAAAGCAAAGCGAGGCGGAAAGCGGCTCGTATCCCCCTGTTTAGGGGTTCCTCATGGCACTGGGCGGTCATACCCAGGGCGTGGGCCGCACCAATGAGGCCGGATCGGCGGCGGATTTCCTCCCCGAGGAGCGTTCGCTGTCCGCTCTGAAGGAGGCTGCGGCCGGCTGCCGGGGCTGCCGCCTATGGGAGATCGGGACGCAGACCGTGTTCGGCGAGGGAACCGAGACCTCCCGGCTGATGCTCGTCGGAGAGCAGCCGGGCGACCAGGAGGACCGGGCTGGAAGGCCCTTTGTCGGGCCGGCGGGCCGCCTCCTCGATCAGGCGCTCGAGGAGGCGGGCATCGACCGGGCGGACACCTACGTGACGAACGCTGTGAAGCACTTCAAATGGCAGGCGCGCGGGAAGCGCCGGATTCACCAGAAGCCCAGCTGGGCGGAGACCGCGGCCTGCCAACCCTGGCTCGAGGCCGAGCTCCAGGTCGTTCAGCCTCAGGTGCTCGTCCTGCTCGGCGCGGTCGCCGCGCAGTCCTTGCTCGGCCGCCAGTTCCGAGTGACCCAGAACCGGCGCCAGCTCGTCGAATCCGACCTCGCGCCGGCCGTCACGGCGACGATCCACCCCTCGGCCATCCTCCGCGGCGATCCGGAACGGCGAAAGGAAGAGCTCGCCGCCTTCGTCGGCGATCTCCGCTTCGCCGCTGCCCTGATCTAGCTCGCTGAGGTCTCTTCCGTGGCCTGAGCGCCCTCGGCTTCGCGCGCCCGCTGCGCCAGGTCGCTGCTCAGATCCTCGGGATCGTTGTCCGTCTCGTCCCAGGAGGGCTGCGGCAGCGGTGCGGCGAACCACTCGCGCAGCGCGTAGGCAATGCCTGCCGCCAACCCGATCCCCAGCAACACTCGCTTCATCTTCAACCTCCCCGCGTCGCTTCCGGAGAGACGTACCTTACGCGGCTAGTCGCCCCAGTCGAAGTCGCGGCTCCGGCCCCAGAGGCCTTCCTCGGACTCGGGAGCGGTCTGCTCGGCGGTCTCCTCACCCGGCCACGCCAGGACGGGATGCTCGGCGGTCACTGCGGCCTCCTCGCCGTCCATGGTCTCCTCGAGACGCGCCTGCTCCTCGGTCTTGAACAGTGGATGGTTGTCGAACGGATCGGCGCTCTTGTAGTGGCCGAGGGGCATCGACTCCTCGAGCTTCGCGTTCCGCTCCTTCAACTCGAGGTGATCCTGGATCGTCTTGGCGAACATCGACGGCATCTCAACGGGCATGAAGGGCTCCTGGGTTGGGGACTGGGCCGAGCCTGCGGGATTGTAGCCCTTCAAGCACCCGTTTCCAGGGAAACTGCCGGAAACACCCTCCTTGGACTAGGTCTGGCGGACCGGGTCCGGAGCCGTCTCGACCCGGTTCTTGCCTGCCCGCTTGGCCTCGTACATGGCCGCATCTGCGGCTGCGAACAGCTCCGAGGCCGTGCGATACGGCGGGGTCGCGGCGACTCCGAAGCTCGCGGTGACCGGGATCGGCGTGCCGTCCGCCGTGAGGACGATCCGTCCCGCCAGGGCGACCCGGATCCGCTCGGCCACCCGCGCGCCGCCGGCGAGATCCGTGCCCGGCAAGACCATCAGGAACTCCTCCCCGCCCCAGCGGCCGGCGATGTCCACATCGCGGAGGGTCTCCTGGAGAAGCGTCGCGAAATCGTGCAGCACCGTGTCTCCCGCCGGATGGCCGTAGCGGTCGTTGACGTCCTTGAACCAATCGAGGTCGGCGACGACCACCGCCAGGGAGCCGCCGAAGCGCTCGACGCGGGCGAGCTCGTCCGCGAGCGACTCTTCGCACTGGCGCCGGTTGGCGAGGCCGGTGAGGCCGTCGACGAGCGCCTGCCGTTCGACGATCCGGTGCAGCCGGACGTTGTCGAGGGCAACGACGGCGTGCGACGCGAGGGAGGCCGCGGTCATCCGATCCTCGTCGGTGAAATCGTCGCCGAAGAGGAGAAGCGAGCCGAAGTCCATGGTTCCAGCACGAAGGGGCACCTCGATCTTGTCGTCGCCCTTGTCGGGATAGCCGACCTGCACGAGCGCACCGTTCGCACCGACGAAGACGCCGCCGGACGCGCTCGTCGCCTCGATCGCGGTCTCGACGATCAACCGCATCAACTGGTCGCTGTCGTGGGTGGCGCCGAGCGCCTCGCCGAAGCGCGAGATGACGTCTCGCAGACGTCCACGTTCCGCCTGCAGCTCGTCGAGACGGGTCTGCAGCTGGAACGCCATCTGGTTGAACGTCCGCCCGAGCAGCGCGAACTCGTCACGGCCCTGGACGGGCACGCGTTGCTTGAGGTCGCCTCGCGCGATCGCCCGTGCCGCGTCGACGAGCCGCCGAATCGTGCGGACGATTGCGCGACCTTCGACGTATGCAACACATGCAACGAAGAGCAGCGCGGCGAGGAGCCCGACTAGCAGGCGGTTTCTCGCATCACGGTTGGTCGCGTCAATGCGCGCCTGCGGGCTGATCACGCCGAGCGTCGCGTTGGGGCGTGCCCCGATCGTGCCGGCGACGAGGCTGCGGTAGCTCGTGTCGTCGAGCGAGATCGTCCGTGTCTTGCCCGAGTGGACGTCCACGCTTCCGCTCACGCCCGGCGGCCCAGCGACGATGCGGCCGTTCTGGATCAGGACGACGTGGTCGGAGTTCTCGAGGCCGGAGCGAGTCTCGAGGCGCCTGACGAGCGCGTCGTCCAGTGGCAGCGAGGCCACGACGGACCCGTGCGTGCCGTTCGCGCCGACGACCTCCACCTGCCGCGTCACGGCCATCGGGTAGCGCCTACCGACGTGGAAGCCGCCGGGAGCCTCCGCCGAAAGATGCGGCTGCCGACGAAGCATGCGCTCGAGGGCCGCGCGATTCCGGGCAAGCAGTGCGCGCTGAAAGGAAGGCTTGTGCGCGAGTTGCCCGGCGGCTGCGTCGGCGGAGCCCAGGGCCTCCTGGTAAGCAGCTAGGGTGGCGCGCAGACCAGCCTGAAGGCGTGCGTCGACCCGCCGGGTCTCGCTCCGCGCCGCTACCGTCGAAAAACCCCAGAAGGCGGCAGCCAGAGGGAGCAGGGACAGCAGCAGGAAATAGGCGACGAGCTTGACTTTGAAACTACCCATGACTTCCCTTCAAGTCCTACACCCCCGGAGCCGATACATCCCTGGATCGAGGTATCGACAACCTGGGGGAGAAGCATGAGGGAAAAAAGCGCGCGCGTTCTAGCCGCCGCGCTGTTGACGGGAGCCATCGCCTTCGCAACGGCCATGCCGGCGCTGTTCGGCCCACCCCGTGAAGCCGGGCAATCGCTGACTGCGCCGCCGTCATCACTTCAGCGCTCCGTGCATGCGGTTCCAGAAGCGTCGTCGTCACGGCCCACGGGCGCCGAGCGGCTCGCAGATGTCCCGTCACCCGTCGCGACGAACCTCGGTCGACTCGCCTCGAGTCGCGGTGTCGGCTCGGACCAGACCCTCCGTCCTGCGAGCGCAGGGCGCTCGAAGCCCGGTGGGACGCCGAAGCCCGCTCCCACTCCTCGCCCGACGCCGACGCCCAAACCCACTCCGACGCCAACACCGACACCGACACCGACACCGACTCCGGCCCCGGCCCCGGCGCCCGCTGCGCCTCCTGACACGCGCGAGCTGGCCGCCGCCCCTCCTGCTCCGACGCCCACCACCCCGACCCCCGACCCGGCGCCGCCGGTGCAGAGCAAGGGCAAGGGCCACGGAAAGGAAAAGCAACAGGAAAAGGCCAAGGTGCGCGACAAGGAGAAGAGCGGAAAGGAAGAGGGCGACTGCCCACCGGCCGCGCAAACGCCGGTCCCCGCCCCGCCGCTGACTGCGGCGGCACCGCAGCCCTCAGCGCCGACGCAGGAGCAGCCGGAAACCGACAAGGGCCATGGAAAGGAACGCGATAACGGAAGCGACAAGGCTAAGGGCAACGGCAAAGAGCGCGACAACGGGCACGGCAAATAGTGCCTATGCGAGGATAGGCCCGTGCCCCGCCTCACCAAACGTCTGGGACCGGTAACTGTTGCGCTCACCGCGTGGGACATCTGGCGGCGCCTGCCACCGAAGCAGCGCAGGCAGATCTTGAACGTGGCGCGGAAGCACGGACCAAAGGTCGCCTCGAAGGTGATGAAGGCGACCGCCCGATCGCGGTCGAAACGGCCTCCTAAGTAGCTCCGAGCGCAGCGCGCACGATGCGGTCCTGCTCACGCAGGTGCGCCGTCGGATAACCCTCGCTCGGGCTGGCGCGCCACGGCCTGCCTGCATAGCTGAGCGGGATGCCCACCTCTCGGAGCGGTGCCTCGAGACGGTGGCGGATCGTGCGCCAGGCACCCATGTTCTGCGGTTCCTCCTGCGCCCAGACGACCTCTTGGAGCCGGGGGTAGCTCGCGATGAGCCGGGCGTAGGCGTCGACGGGGAACGGGTAGAGCTGCTCGAGCCGCGCGATCGCCACCTGGCTCGCGCCGGCGCGCAGCTCGTGCCCGGCGATGTCGTAGTAGACCTTGCCCGAGCAGACGACGAGCCGTTTCACCTGGTCGCGATCCGCTGCCGGATCGTCGATCACCTGCTGGAACGAGCCCTCCGCGAGGTCGGCCAACGTCGATGAGGCCTGCTTCAACCGCAGGAGTCCCTTCGGCGTCATCACCACGAGCGGCCGGCCCGCGGCGTCGAGGGCCTGGCGCCGGAGCAGATGGAAGTGCTGGCTCGAGGTCGAAGGGTTCGCGACCCGGATGTTCTCCTGCGCGGCGAGCTGGAGAAAGCGCTCCAGGCGAGCGCTCGAGTGCTCGGGGCCGTTGCCCTCGTAGCCGTGCGGCAGCAGAAGCGTCAGGCGTGTCGTCTCACGCCACTTCGAGAGACCCGCAACGATGAACTGGTCGATCACGATCTGCGCGCCGTTGACGAAGTCACCGAACTGGGCTTCCCACAGAACGAGCGCCTCCGGTGCCGCGACCGAATATCCGTACTCGAATCCGAGGCACGCATATTCCGAGAGCGGCGAGTTGTAGATCTCGAAGGACGCCGTGGCGTCGTCGAGGTTCTGCAGCGGCGTGAAGACCTCGCCGGTGTGCGCATCGTGCAGAACAGCGTGCCGGTGCGAGAACGTGCCGCGCTCGGTGTCCTGGCCGGTCAGCCTGATGGGGATCCCCTCGACGAGCAGCGAACCGAACGCGAGCGCCTCCGCCTGGCCCCAGTCGATCCCGCCTTCCTCGATCGTCTTGAGCCGGCGTTCCAGCTGGCTCATGAGCTTTGGATGCACCGTGAAGTGCTCGGGGACGCGTAGGAGCTCCTCGTTCAGCTCGCGCAGACGGTCGGCCGAGACAGCCGTGACGACCCCGTCGCCGCTCGAGTACGGAATCTTTCCCTCCGGCTGATGCGCTTCGCCGAACGTCGCCTTGAGCGCCTCGTGAGCTTGCTTGAGCTCCGACGTGACCTCGGCCATCAGCTCGTCGGCTTCCTCCTGCGTGACGACCCCTTCCTCGATCAGTCGTGCTGCGAACTGCTCGCGAACCGTCGCGTGCCCGGCAATCTGCGCAGCCATCAAGGGCTGCGTGTACGCCGCCTCGTCCTGCTCGTTGTGACCGTGACGTCGATATCCGACCAGGTCGACGACGACGTCGCTCTCGAAGCGGCGCCTGAATGCGAGCGCGAGGCGGACCGCGGAGATCGCAGCTTCCGGATCGTCGGCGTTGACGTGGATGATCGGGACGTCGTAGCCCTTGGCGAGGTCGCTGGAGTAGCGCGTCGAGCGGCCCTCGCTCGGATCAGTCGTGAACCCGACCTGGTTGTTCGCAATCAGGTGGAGGGAGCCCCCGGTCGAGTAGCCCTCGAGGGCCGAAAGGTTGAGCGTCTCCGCCACGCCGCCCTGGCCTGCGAAAGATGCGTCGCCGTGGATGAGCACCGGCAGCGCGACACTCGGGTCGTGCATGCCGTAGCGGGTCGAGCGGTCAGTCTGCTCGGCGCGCGCGCGTCCTTCGACGACCGGGTCGACGGCTTCGAGGTGGCTCGGGTTCGCGGCGAGTGTGACCGTGATCTCGCCCGCCGGAGTCGAACGCGTACCTTCGGCCCCAAGGTGGTATTTCACGTCCCCCGTGCCGCCTTCGTCGGTGGCCACGACCGCTTCGATCGTCCGCTCGCCCTCGAACTCCCGGAGGATCGAGTCGTAGCCGAGCCCGAGCGTGTGCGCGAGCACATTGAGACGGCCGCGATGCGCCATTCCGATCACGACTTCGTGCGCGCCGTTCTCGGCCGCCAGCTCGACCGCCTCGTTCAGCATCGGCACCATCACGTCCAGTCCTTCGATCGAGAACACCTTCTGGCCGAGGAACGCGCGGCGCAGGTACTGCTCGAACGCTTCGACGCGCGAGAGATGCGCAAGCAACTCCTTGCGCTCCTCCGCCGGGAGCGGCTTGCGGTACTTGCCCGACTCGATCGCCTGGCGTAGCCAGACGCGCTTCTCGTGGTCCGAGATGTGCTCGATCTCGTACGCGATCGTCCCCGTGTAGGTGTCGCTCAGCCGCGGGAGGGTGTCGGCAAGCGTCTCGCCCGGCACGTACAAGCGCAGCACCGATGCAGGGACCCGCGCCTGCAACTCCGGGGTGAGCTTCGGGATGAGCCGCTCCGGCTCGAGCGCCGGATCGCCCGGCGGCTCCGAGCCGAGCGGGTCGAGGTGAGCAGCGAGGTGGCCGTGCATCCTGTGCGCCTTCACGAGCGCCATCGCGGCCGCCACGGCGCCAAGGAGCTCGTCGGAGACGGGCTCGGCGGCCGCCGGCGCGGCCGGCGCAGGGGCGGGTGCGGCGACGGAGTGGCCGTTGCCGGCCGCCTCGAGGAGACGCGAGAGCCCGGGATGCGCCGCGACGACGTCGCTGTGGCCGCTCTCGAACAGCCGGCGCCACTCGCTCGGGACCGCGTCCGGGTTCTCGAGGTACTCCTCGAGCAGGTCGCGGGCGAAGCCTGAGTTCAGGCCGTCGACGTCAGTCACTTGTTCCTTTGTAGCAGCGGAGCTCTGGCTACCAGAGCGGATGGCTCGTGATCACTGCGACGGCCATGCCGAGTGCGAAGCTCGCTGCGCCGATCGACGCAGCCCACATCGCGATCCGTTCGCCTCTGCCCCCGATGCCGACGGCGATCAGCGCGAGGACGATGGCAAACGGAATCAGGCGCAAAGGGCGATAGGCGATCCCGGTGAGGCTGACGAAGATCGAAGCGGCCGCCAGGAAACCGCCGATCGTCTCGGCCGGCCGGCTGCGCTGATACGGCGTCGCGCTCATGCACGAACCGTAGCGCGAGCGGTGCGGGCGTAGCCTCGGGTCGGTCGGCCGTGCGGGCCAGTCCTCCGCGGCTGCCGTCCGGGCCGCCACCGCGTCGGATCGGAGTCATCCGAATCGGCCACGAGCGCCGCGGGCTGGTCGGGGCGAGGCTCCGACTTGATCGCCCAGTAGACGACCCAGCACAGGTAGAGGATGGGGATCTTCATGATCACCATCAGCCAGATCAGCTCCCACACTATGGGCCGAGTGTAGCGCTGAATTCAGCCGGCGACCGCCGCCTCGAGAGGCCCCTTGACCAGCGCTTTTCCGGTCGCGTCGAACTGCGTCACTGCGAAAGATGCACGCGAGCGCCCGAGCTGGATTCCGCGGAGCGTCGCGACTCGGACCGGCAGCCCGGCGAGTACCTCGTAGACCTCCGTGTAGCTGCCCTGGTCGACGCCGATCCAGTGCGCACCTGGAACCGGCTCAACCCACGCGTAGGCGAGTGGCCGCCCCTCGCGGTCACGACAGAGAATGTCGAGCCGCGGGTCGAGGAGGCGGCCGTGCAGGAGCCGTCCCGACGAGCCCCCGCACCAGGGCGGACGGCGTTCCCCGGCGGGGTCGGTGCCGCCGTCACAGGAGTAGAGGGTCTTACCCGCGTCGTCTGCAAACGCGAGGCTCTCGCTAAACACCCCGATCCGCTCCACGATCACGGCGCCGTCGACGGGTCCGCCCGGACTGCAGCTCTTGAACCGCCGGCCAAGCGTTGCCGCATCGAACACGCGGCCGATCGCAATGACGCTGCCGGGCACGGCTGTGAGCTCCTGGGCGGGCTCTCCGTAGAGCAACCGCCGCGCTGGGCTCCCGCCGTTGTCGCAACCTGCGAGGACGAGGCCGAGGCCCAGAACGACAATGCTCAGCCGGTCCAGCCCCACCTGGCCACTCCGCCGTAGCTCGGGTCGCTGCGATACGTGCGATAGAAAATGTTCGTCCCGCAGGCCTCGCACTTCGCCTCGACGATCTGATCGCCCCCGTAGAGCGACCGGGCGAAGACCATGCCGATGTGAGAGCCGCTCGCAAAGGCATCCATGACGCCGGCCGTCGCCTTCGCGACGACGTGGTTCGGAGCTCCAACGCCGTTCTTGAAGTCCCCGGCGGTGTACGGGCCGTGAACGTTCCGGAGCGCACGCCAGTAATACCGTCCGTCGCGCCATTCGTCCGTCGACTCGCGCCACGTCTTGAACGTCAGGCCCGAGCAGTCTCCTCCCTCCCCATGTGTCGACGGGTCACCGGGGGCGTCGGAGGGATACGAGTCGACGTCGTCGTAGTTCCAGCAGCCGCCTCCCCACTGGTAACCCTCGTAACGCGCCGCATTGGCGTAGTCCTGGCCGGCGTCGCGCGTCATCGTCGTCATGAACGTCGGGGAGTCGTAATTGCAATTCGTCCAGAAGCGGTGATACGCCTGCGCACCGTTTGCACCTGCGAGGAGCAGGCCGGCGCCAAGGGCGAGGAGAAAAATCTTCATCGGGACTCCTTCAGGTCGAAGCGGTCGACGAACGCCCCGGCGGCGGTCGAACCGAGCTGATAGAGGGACGACCCGGCGAGGCGAAACCGAGCGAGCGGCGCAGACTCCGCCCACTCGGAGGGCTCGACCGAGAAGCGCTCCGCCGCACCGCGCTGACGCAGCACGAGCACCACGTACTCCGCGTGCTCGTCGGTGTACGTCTTCAGCACGACGACGAGCTCGTTGCCGTGCGGTTCGGCGAGTTGCACCTCGCCAAGCGGCGTTTCGCTCGTGATGCGCCAGCTGCGCACGACTGCGTTACCGGCAAGCTCAGCGATGCGCAGCTCACTGGAGCCGACACGGTCGACGACGACCTCTCGGCCGTGTGCGAAAGGCCGGCCTGGCCGCCCTCGCGCGGCTTGCGCGCCTCGGTCGAGCGCAGTCCCCTGCTCGGCGGCGGGCAGCCACTGCTCCGACGGCTGCTGGAGGACAGCCGGGCCTTCAGGCCCGAGCGCGAGCTTCGCCCACGTGCGGTCGGCCAGGCGTTGTGCCCACCTCGCCGTGCCGTCGCCTCGGAAGCTCCGCAGGAGCGGCACGGGAGTTAGACGGTTCGGCGGCTCGAGGACGTCCATCGTCCCGTCGGGCTCGACGGCGAAGTCGGCCAGGCCGCCGCTCACCGCGAGCGTCACCGCCTCGACCCGCCCGCGAGCCCACCGCTCGGCACGCCCGTTCACCTGATCGAGGAGCGTGACGGTTCCGTCCGCGCCGACGTCGAACGAGGCCGGGCCTGCGAATCCAAGCGCCCGCGAGCCGGCCAGCCCCGCCTGCCCGGGCTCGCTTCCCCACGAGGCGTGCAACACACGCGTGTCGGCGCGGCGAGGTGCGCCGAACTCGTGCGCCCCGAGCTCCACCTGCGTCGCATCGCCGAGCGGAAGGCTCCGGTCGGGAGCCGCCGCCCCACCTGCAGGAACGGTGATGCTCGCGCCGCTCGCATCGTCGTGCAAGACCGCGTAGTACGAGAAGCCGGTCCGCGACGAGGCGAGAGCCGGCGGGACCTCGGCGAAATACCGTCCCTCGCTCGAGTCGTCTCCGCGGACGAGCGGAATCCGCTCGTACGACCCGGCGTGGCCCGCGCGCACGTACACCTCACCCGATCCGGCGCACGGCCTGCCGTCCTCGCGCGGGGCGCAGACGATCGCGTACCGCAGCGTGGCGAGCTCTCCGGGAAGCGTCAGGGCCGCCGGAACGTGGCTCGCCTCCAGCCCGGGAGCGGCACTGCCGGGAACCCCGACACCCGCTGCGGACAGCGACGTCAGAGTGACTCCCCCGATGATTCCTGCTGCTAGCCCGGCCGCTCCCCCCACGAGCGACCGGATTGCTGGCCGGCGCATGGGACACCTC
>Ga0307305_10000316_pt1 | contig 16543 bp, 15 predicted proteins | sample ER_DNA_186_FD_194512 | JGI IMG/M metagenome (GOLD analysis project Ga0307305, IMG submission 194512) | Bulk soil microbial communities from the East River watershed near Crested Butte, Colorado, United States - ER_DNA_186 | ecosystem: Environmental > Terrestrial > Soil > Floodplain | place... | reverse complement strand
GCGGATCTCGCCTCGCGCCGGGGCGACCTCACGGCCCGGCGGACCGTGCTGACCCACATGTCCGCCGACATGCTCGGCCGCCAGGAGCAGGCCTGCTGCGAGACGGCCCACGACGGGCTGGTCCTGCAGGTATAACCGAGCCCTCCTGTCCGCCTCCCAGCGCCTATATCCGCCCACCAGTACGAGAATTCTGGCTGTTAACGTGGTTGATTCGGGCTTGGTGGTGGATTAGGGGGTCTATAGTGCACCCGATTAACCGCGAAGCCCCGATCCACCACGATCTTTTCGCAGGTTAGCGTCTCACGATGAACTGGCGCATCAGGCGTCGCTGACATGACCCGGAAGCGCTAGGCCGCCAGCGCGCTTGGGTGCAGGAGCGGCCGGTACCCCGCCGCCAGCACGGCCACGGTGGCCCGCGGGGTGATTACCGTCACCGGGCCGCCGGGCGCCTCGACCGGACGCTGCCGGTATCCGCCCGGCGTCCAGGCCAGCAGCCGGCCGTCGTGCACCAGCCAGGGCGACCCGCCTATGTCCACCATGGTCCCGGACGGGAGCCCGCTCAGCGGCGCCCGGTACGTGCGCCGCACGCCGGACCCGGCGAGCCGGTCGGCGTGCAGCCGCGCGTCGATCTCCGGAGCGCCCGGCAAGCCGCCGTTCGGCACGCCGCCTCCGCCCCAGGCCCGCTTGAACGCCTGGTAATCCCGGTAGCGGCATTCCCCGCAGGGCCGGTGCCCGGCGGCGAGCCCGGTGGCCTCGTCGAGGAAGTACAGCTCGGTCAGCCGCCCCGGCGTCCACTGCTGCCGGCGTCGGCCCTTGAACGAGAGCACGCAGATGACCCAGGCCTGCCCGCGGGAGTAGCGGGCCAGCCGGCCCTCGCGATCCAGGAGCGGGCCGCGGTTACCCCAGAACATGCCGCGATCGGGCACCGCGATCAGCTCGCTGTACGGCGTTACCCGGTTCTGTCGTGGCATGGAAAGAAACCTCCCTCAGCATCAGCTAACACATTTTCGCGCCGGAACGTTGCGACGCCAATCGAAGTACGCCCGCGGTACCGTAAGCCGGTGACCAGTGCGGTCTTCGACGCGGCCGCGGCCGCCAGCCAGGTGGTGGCGGCGCTGCTGCCCCAGGCCGACAGCGAGCGGGCCGGGCAGGCCAAGCGGTACCTCAAGAGCGACCTGGATTTCCTCGGCGTCAGCGTGCCGGCCATCCGTTCGGCCGTAAGGGACGTCGCTCGCACCCGCCGCGAGCTGGACCGGGACGGCGCACTGGCCTGGGCACGGGCGCTGTGGCGCGAGCCCGTGCACGAGCGGCGGACCGCGGCCATCGAGGTCCTGCGCTGGTACACCCGGCGCCTGCTGCCCGCCGACCTGGCCCTGGTGGAGGCGTGGGTCCGCGAGGCGCACGGCTGGGCCTACGTCGACCCGCTCGCCGGCGATATCGCGGGCCCGATAGCGCTCGTCCATCCGGACGCCTGGCCGCTGATCGACGCGTGGGCGACGGACGAGGACTTCTGGGTCCGCCGGTCCGCCCTGCTCACGCTGCTGCCCGGGATCAGGCAAGGAGGCCTCGACCACGAGCGGTTCGAGCGGTACGCCACGCCGATGCTGGCCGAGAAGGAGTTCTTCATCTCCAAGGCCATCGGATGGGTGCTGCGCGAGGCCGCGAAGAAAGATCCGGCCTACGTGGCCGCGTGGACGCGGGGTCACCTGGATCAGATGTCCGGCGTGACGTTCCGGGAGGCCGTCCGCAGGCTGCCCGCTGAGCAGGCCGCCCGGCTGCGGGCCATACACCCCCGTCGTCAAGGACACGCTTCAGCGTAGTTTCCGTGAAAATTCAGCCAATCCAGGGCGATTTCTCCCCGTTTAACTTACCTACCGGTAAGTTACCGTTCGTCCAAAGTCAGCTGCGCTGGGAGCGTGGGGTTGATGGTGCGGTCGAAGAAGATAGCCGGGCTGGTGCTCGCCGCGGGCCTGGCCGCCGGCGGGCTCACCGCGGGTGCGGCGGGCGCGGCGTCCGCCTCGTCTTCGAGCTGCGGGGCTTCCGGCTCCGTGACCACGGTCAACGGGACGCTGGCCGACGGAGCGACGTACCTGCTCGAGTGCCCGGCGGGCGCCTGGAACGGGACGCTGTACCTCTACAGCCACGGTTACGTCTCGCCGGGCAGTACCAGCAACCTGGCGCAGGACGTGGGCGATCCGGTCACCCGCGCCTGGATGCTCGGCCACGGCTACGCGCTCGCGGGCTCGTCCTACGCCAGCACCGGCTGGGCCATCGCGCAGGCGCTGCCCGACCAGATCAACACGCTGAACGCTTTCGGCAGCCTCTACGGCCAGCCCAGGACGACGGTCGCCTGGGGGCACTCGCTGGGCGGCATCATCACCGCCGGGCTGCTTCAGGACTACCCGAAGCGGTTCGACGCCGCGCTGCCCATGTGCGGTGTGCTGTCCGGCGGCGTAGCCACCTGGAATACCGCGCTCGACGCGGAGTTCGCGTTCCAGAAGCTGATCGACCCCGCGGTGCAGATCGTCAACATCACCAACCCCGCGGCCAACCTGCAGGCCGCCGAGGCTGCGGGGGCTCAGGCCCAGGCGACCCCGCAGGGCCGGGCCCGCCTCGCCCTGGTGTCGGCGCTGGGTGACACGCCCGGCTGGTTCACGCCGCTGTCTCCCGAACCCGCCGCCACAGACTACGCCGCTCAGGAGGCGAACCAGTTCGCGTGGGGTTCGCAGGTGACCTTCCCGTTCGTCTTCGCCTTCCGGGCCGAACTCGAGGCCAGGGCCGGCGGCAACCCGTCCTGGAACACCGGCGTGAACTACCTCGCCGACCTGGCTAAGTCCGCCGACTTCAAGGAGGTCGTTGCGCTCTACCGGGCGGCCGGTCTGAGCCTGACCAAGGACCTGCTGACGCTGAACAGCGCGCCGCGGGTCAAGGCCAGCCCGAACGCCGAGGCCTACCTGGTCAAGAACATCTCCTTCAACGGCAGAATCTCGGTCCCGGTGCTGACCATGCACACCACGGGCGACGGGCTGGTCGTGCCGGAGAACGAGCAGGCGTACCGCAGCGCCGTCGACCAGGCCGGGCGTGCCAACCTGCTCCGCCAGGTCTTCGTGCACCGTGCCGGGCACTGCGCGTTCACCCCGGCCGAGACGGTCACCGCGGTGCAGACGCTGGAGAACCGCCTGGCCACCGGGCGGTGGCACGTGCCCAGCCCGGCCGCGATGAACGCCCAGGCTGCGGCATTGGGCCCGCAGCTCAACATCTTCTCCACCGGCGGGGCGGTGACGGCGACCCCGCCGGCCTTCCTCAGCTACTCACCGGCCAGGTACCTGCGGCCGTTCAACCTGTTCCCGTAGTCCAGCGCGCCACCCGGCCTCGGCGGCGCCCATCGGAGTGCACGGCGGCCCCTGGACGAAGGGCCAGATCTCCTCGGCGATGCAGCGCCAGTTCGCGGTTGCGGACAACTCGCCGAGGAGCGCGAACAGGCCCAGGTTGATCCGCTGCAGGATCACGTAGGACCTGGGTATCTGCACGTAGGCGGCGAGCGGGCTGCGGAAGTCGAAGAAGCGCCTGGTCACGGCCGAGGCGTAGGCCCCGGTCATGGTCCGCGGGCCGCGCTCGCGGACCGTGTCGTAGAACACCGCCATGTGCTCGACGATCATGTCCGTGGGCAGCGGCGCGCCGCGGGCCAGGAACCCCGCGTCCTCCATGGCGCGGCGGAAGCCCTCCGGGTCGTTGTCCACGCACAGGTGCTTGACCATCGCGACCAGCGGCCCCAGCTCATCGGCGGTGAAGTACTTGACCAGCCCGAAGTCCAGGAAGGTGACCCGCCCGCCGGGGTGGAACAGGTAGTTCCCCGGGTGCGGGTCGCCGTTGAACGCGTGCGCCCCGTACAGGCTGCGGAACACGAAGCGGTAGATCGTCTCGGCGGCCAGGTCGCGCTCGGCCTGCGACCAGGTGAGAAGTTCGGCGAACCGTGCGCCCTCGGCCAGTTCACTGGTCACCACCCGGCGAGTGGACAGCTCGGGCACGATGCCGGGAACGTGGATGGTCGGATGGCCGGCGTAGTAGCGCGCGAACATCTGCTGGTTGCGGGCCTCCCGACGGTAGTCGAGTTCCTCGGTGACACGTTCCCGCAGTTCGGCCAGCAGCGCGTCGACGTCCTGCATCGGCGCGGTGATCTTGAGCATCCGGCGCAGCAGCGCGACGTTGCCCAGGTCGGCCTCGATCGTCTCGGCGATGCCCGGGTACTGCACCTTCACCGCGACGGCCCGGCCGTCCCGGGTGATCGCCCGGTGCACCTGCCCGATCGAGGCGGCCGCGATGGGCTCGGGATCCCAGGTGGCGAAGGCCCGGTCCGGCGGCTGTCCCAGCTCTTCGGTGATGACCTGGGCGGCCAGTTCCGGGCTCATGGGGGGCACGCTGTCCTGCAGCCGGCTCAGCGTCCGGCGGGCGGCGGGGGACAGGCCGTCGTCGACGTAGCTGGCCATCTGGCCCAGCTTCATCAGCACGCCCTTCATCGTCCCCAGGGTGGCGGCGACGTCCTCGGCGGTCTGCAGGGCCAGGTCGTTGCGCAGCGCCTCGCGGTGCTCGCCCGCGCTGGCGAACAGCCGGGGCGCGCTGGTCGCGTAGCGCGCGCCCCCGCGGGCCGCCAGCCGCACCGCGGCCAGGCCCCGCTCGAGCCGGAGCCTCCGGGTCCCAGGCAGCCCGTTCCGCCTGCCCCGCAACAGCGTCAGCGCGGCGACCGATACGGCGCCGATCCCCGCGGCGATCGCCAGGCGCCTCGCCCTCACGTCGCGCCCGCCTGCCTCTTACCTGCCGAGCGCATCCGCGCGATGATCCGCTGCCGGGCCTCGAGCACGCCCGGTTCGCCCAGGAAGACCGCGTCCAGCACGCCGAGGGCCTGGCGGATCTCGGTCCGCCGCTCCGCCGTCAGCGGTGGCGGCTCGGCGTAACCGTACATCTGGATGGCCCAGCCAGGCAGCGCCAGCACCGCGGCGTCCCTGATGTCCTGCCACAGCCCGGCGATGTCTTCGTCAAGCCCGGGCGGGTCGAGCAGGTAGCCCATAGACTCCGCGGCCGCGGGCGTACGGCGCAGGTCCGCCCGGACGCCGTCGAAGTAGCGGTCGAGGGTGGCCACGCTGTCCGGGACCATCTCGTGCGGCACCCCGAGGAGCTCGGCCGCGATGGTCATCTCGGCCACGTAGCGGTCGGCGTCCGCGGCGGTCAGCGGCGTGCCGAACAGGGCGCTCGCGGCCAGGCCCGAATCCACCAGGGCGGCATGCACCCACAGCAGCAGCGCCGGATCGCCGGCCGCGTACGGCTGGCCGGTCACCGGGTCCACGCCGCGGACATGCTCGTGGACGGCCCGCACTCGCTGCGCGGCCCGGGTGGCGCTGGCCCGGTCCCCGAACGTGACCGTCACCTCGTAGGCGGAGGTGGCCGCGAGCCTGCCGACCGGATCGGTGCGCCAGTCGCTGTGCTGGTCGACCCCGGCCATCGCCAGCGGGTGCAGGGCCTGGATCAGCAGCGACCGCAGCCCCGCCACCGGCGCGGCCAGGTCCGTGCTGACCCGCCAGGCCACGCTCGCGGGCCCGAAAAAGCCGTCGTCCCCCGGCGTGACGGGCACGGCGGCCGCGTACGCGGCCGCCGACCGCTCGACCAGCCCCGCGGCGTCGGCGTAGGACCCGGTGGTCACGGCCGCAGGCCCGCGAACAGGTCGTCCTCGGGCAGCGGGGCGCCGGTGGTGTCGCTGGCCCGGATGAAGCTCTCGCGGCCGAAGGTGGCTGCGGCGATGTCCTCCGGGATCTTGCTGAACCACGACTCGCCGCCGATCTGGCTGCCGTGCGCGAACAGGGCCTCGCGCTTGCGGGGGAGGACGGACCTGATGTCGACGGTGGTGGTGATGCGCTCCTCCGAGGCGAGCGACCGCCGCTGCCGTTCCGGGTCCGGCTCCTCCCAGTCGGGCACGTCGGCGCCGAGTTCGCGCAGGGCCGCCCAGATCTTCCGCCAGTCGCTGCCGCGCATCGCGGTGAGGTAGAGCTTGGCCACGCTGCCGCTGGCGGCAAAGGCCTTTTGGGCCGAACGGCTCGCGTGCACGTGGTCCGGATGCTGGTACGCGCCCTGATCGTCGTACGTGATCAGCACCTGCGGCCGGTACCTGTCGATCAGCTCCGAGATCCGGGCCGCCACGTCCGCCTCCGGGATGTTGCAGAAGGCGTCCGGCCGGTCCTTGTAGTCCCAATCCGGCATGCCGGAGTCGTGGTAGCCGAGGATTTCCAGGTTCGTCACGCCCAGGATCGTGCAGGATTCGCGCAGTTCAGCCAGGCGCTGCTGGGCCACCGCCTGCTCGTCGTGCCCGTTCTGCCCGGGCTTGACCCCGCCGGGCGCGTCCCCGAACTCCCCGTTGGTGCACGTCACGACCACGGTCCGGATGCCCTGGGCGGAATAGGCCGCCAGCACACCGCCCGTGCTCGACGCCTCGTCGTCTGGATGGGCGTGCACGGCCATCATTGTCAGTGTTTCTGCCATGAATCCAGACTGCCCGACGAGCCTGCCCGTTGCCCAACCGGGGGTGGGCCCGTCTAGCGCGTTGTGTCTGGCGCGCCGGTGAGGGCCTCGGGGTGCATCCGGTGGTAATGCTGGGTCAGCACCGCGCTGGCCTGGCCGGGCCGGTAGGCGAGAGTGCGCCCGCACACCTCGCAGCGTGTCACGGGAAGCCGGGAGACAGTCACCGGGAAGCGAGAAGATTCTGACCTGCTCATTGGATCCCATCATGCCAGATTCTGGATCCAACTTCATCCGACGGCGGCACGAGCTGGGGCTGAAATCCGCGACACGCACCGGATGTCCGCGTCTTGCCGAGGGCCGCCTAACACACTGGAATCATGCACCAGGATCTCGCGGAGGTTGACCTGCCCGAGCAGGGCTTCCGGGTCCAGCTCCTGACGTGGCGCGCGCTGCTCGACCGGCCGCTCACGTCGTACTATCTCGTGCTGGGCATCACCCTGCTGCTGCTCGGGCTCGGCCTGGTCATGGTGCAGTCCACCGCGTCGGTGGCGGACCTGGCCGCTGGCCTGTCGCCCTACTCCGACTTCAAGAAGCAGCTGCTGGGCGCCTGCGTCGGCCTGCCGCTGATGTGGGTGGCGGCGCGCTCGTCGCCGCGGCTGTTCCGCGCCCTGGCCTACCCGCTGCTCGCGGTCTCGGTGGTCGGGCTCTGCCTCACGCTCATCCACGGCGTCGGCGTCACCCAGAACGGCGCCTCGCGGTGGATCAACATCGGCGGGCAGCAGGTCCAGCCCTCGGAGATCGCCAAGCTCGCCCTGGCCATGTGGGGAGCCGACCTGCTGGCCCGCAAGGACAGGTTCGGCCACCTGGCCGACTGGCGGCACATGCTGGTGCCGCTCATGCCCGGCGCGGGCGTGCTCTGCCTGCTCGTGATGGAAGGCGACGACCTGGGCACCACGTTCATCCTGCTGGTCATCTTCCTCGCCCTGCTGTGGGTCATCGGCACCCCCGGGCGGGTCTACAGCGGCGTGCTGATCCTGATGGCCCTGGCCATGGTCCTGATGATCGTCTCGGCCAAGTACCGATTCCAGCGCCTGACCGGCTACCTGGCGTCCGAGGGCAGCGCCACCGGCGCCAACATGCAGAGCATCCAGGGCAAGTACGCGGTCGGCTCGGGCGGCTGGTTCGGCGTGGGCCTCGGCGCCAGCGGGGGCAAGTGGGGCTGGGTGCCGGAATCGACCACTGACTTCATCTTCGCCATCATCGGCGAGGAACTCGGGCTGGTCGGCACGCTGTGCGTGACCATTATGTACGGCGGTCTTGCCTTCGCCGGCCTCAGGATCGCCCGCCGCGTGCCGGACATGTTCTGCCGCCTGGGCGCGACCGCCATCACGGCCTGGATCGTGGTGCAGGCGGCGGTCAACATCGGAGCGGTGATCGGCGTCCTGCCGATCACCGGAGTCCCGTTGCCGCTCGTCTCCGCCGGGCTATCATCCTTGCTGGTGACATTGGTCGGGCTCGGCATGCTGATGTCGTTCGCCCGGCTGGAGCCCGGTGCCCGCGAGGCTTTGGCCGCACGTGGCCCCGGCTGGCCGCTGCGCGTTCTAAGCTGGCTCGGTCTGTCAAAGCGCCGCCAGTAAAGACGGCACAGTTCAGGGGCGAGGCATGAGGGTACTGCTCGCCGGCGGCGGGTCCGCCGGCCACATAGAGCCAGCGCTGGCACTGGCCGACGCTGTGCGCCGGATCGACTCCGGCGCCGAAGTGACCTGCCTGGGCACGGAACGCGGCCTGGAAACACGGCTCATCCCGCTGCGCGGGTACCCGCTGGAGCTCATCCCCGCGGTGCCGATGCCCAGGTCCGTCACGCCCAAGCTGCTCACGGTGCCGGGGCGGCTGGCCAGCGCCGTCAACGCGGCCGCTGCCGCGATCGACCGGACCCAGGCCCAGGTGCTGGTCGGGTTCGGCGGCTACGTCGCCACCCCGGCCTACCTCGCGGCGCGGCGGCGCAAGATCCCGATCGTGGTGCACGAGGCGAACCCCAAGCCCGGCCTGGCCAACCGGCTCGGCGCCCGGTTCACCACGCACGTCTTCACCGGTCACCCGGACACCCAGCTCAGGAACGGCAAGTACATCGGCATCCCGATCCGCCGCGAGATTGCCGACCTGGACCGGCTAGGGCTGGGCGACAAGGCGCGCACGCACTTCGGGCTGCGCCCCGACCTGCCCGTGCTGCTGGTGACCGGCGGCTCGCAGGGGGCGCGCTCGCTGAACGAGGCGGTGTTCGGGGCGGCCGCATGGCTCCGCGAGGCCGGTGTACAGGTGCTGCACATCATCGGCCCGCGCAACGGCCACGAGGCTCCGGTTGCGTCCTCCGGCGTGCCCTACGTGGCCGCGCCCTTTATCGACCGGATGGATCTCGCTTACGCGGCGGCGGACTTCGCGCTGTGCCGGGCGGGCGCGATGACCTGCGCCGAGCTCACGGCCGTGGGGCTGCCGGCCGCCTACGTCCCGCTGCCCATCGGCAACGGCGAGCAGCGGCTGAACGCGCTGCCGATCGTGCAGCGGGGCGGCGGCATGCTGGTGACCGACGCCGACCTGACCGCCGAGTGGATCCGCGACACCCTGCTGCCCGTGCTGGTCAACATCGACCAGGTGGCGGACATGTCGGAGGCAGCCCACTCGCTCGGCCGCGGTGACGCGGACCGCTGGCTGGCCGAGGCGGTCATCATGGTCCTGAACGAAACCAAGGCAGATGCTCAAGAACCTCATGCTCGGTAACCAGATTATGGCGGCTGAGCCGGTGCCCGCGGCCCGGCTCGGCCGGGTGCACTTCGCCGGCATCGGCGGGGCCGGCATGTCCGGGATCGCGCGCATCATGCTGGCCCGCGGCATCGGCGTGTCCGGCAGCGACGCGAGGGATTCCGCGCTGCTCGGCGAGCTGCGCGAGCTCGGTGCCAGCGTGCACGTCGGGCACGCCGCCGGGAACCTCGGCGACCTGGGCTCCGGCGACACGCTGGTGGTGTCGAGCGCCATCCGGCCGGACAACCCGGAACTGGCCGAGGCGGCCAGGCGCGGGATGCGGGTCGTGCACCGGGCGGCGGCGCTCGCCTCGGTGATGGCCGGCCGCCGGGTAATCGCGGTCGCCGGGACGCACGGCAAGACCACCACCACCTCCATGCTCACCACGGTGCTGCGCGAGTGCGGAGCCGACCCCGGCTACGTCATCGGCGGGATCCTGACCGAGACCGGGCTCGGCGCGGAGGACGGATCCGGCCCGGATTTCGTAGCCGAGGCGGACGAGAGCGATGGGTCATTCCTGCTGCTGTCGCCCGACCTCGCGATCATCACCAACGTCGAGGCCGATCACCTGGACAACTACGCGAGCCTGGCGGACATCCAGGCCGCCTTCACCACGTTCGGCCTGCGAGTCAGCGGCATCGTTCTGACCTGCGCAGACGACCCGGGCGCCGAGGCTGTCGCGGCACGCCTGGATCCCGCGCGCGTGCGCAGGTACGGGGAGTCCCGGCACGCGGACTACCGGCTCACCGACGTGGCGTCCCGGGGGATGGCGATCAGCTTCACCGTGGCGGCCGACCACGGACCGTTCGGTGAAATCTTCACCCAGATGACCGTGGACGTGCCCGGTCACCATAATGCCCTGAACGCCACCGCCGCCTTCGCCGCCGCCATCGAGCTCGGCTTCGCCCCGCCCCGGGTGGCCGCGGCCATCGCGGGCTACCGCGGCGCGCGGCGCCGGATGGAGCTCAAGGGCGAGGCACGCGGGGTGCGGGTCCTGGACAGCTACGCGCACCACCCCACCGAGCTCGCCGCCGACCTGCGCGCGGCCAGGAGTATTACACAGCATGCCGGCCAGGGCCGGGTTATCGCGATCTTTCAGCCGCACCTGTTCAGCCGGACCAGGATCTTCGCGGCCGAGTTCGGCGCCGCGCTCGCGCTGGCCGACGAGGCTATCGTGCTCGACGTGTACGCCGCCCGGGAGGACCCGGAACCCGGCGTCACCGGCCAGCTCATCGTGGACGCCGTCCCCGGCGGGCGCGCCAGGTTCGTGCCGGAAACGGCCCGGGTCGCCGCGGTGATCGACGCGATCGCCGAGCCCGGCGACCTCGTGCTCACCATGGGAGCGGGCGATATCACCGCGCTCGGGCCGCGGCTGGTCGAGAACCTTCGGGGGTCACGAGCGTGACCGGGCCCAGCGGCATCATCGGAGACGGCGTGGCCTCTCCCGGCGAAGCCGCTGGTGACAGCCCGACTTCTGGTGCGAAAGCAGGGCGTAGGCGCCGCGGCTGGCGGGCGGCGTTCTTCGCCTTCGCGGCGGTCGGCATCGTCGCGGCCGCGGTCTGGGTCCTGTTCGCCTCGCCGTTGCTCGTGGTCCGCTCGGTGACGGTGAGCGGGACGCGCCTGGTGCCGCGATCGGAGGTCCTCGCCGTGTCCGGCGTGGTGCCGGGCACGCCGCTGATCCGGGTGAACACGGCCCGGGCGGCGGCGCGGATCGAGCAGATCACGCAGGTCCGCAGCGTGCAGGTCACCAGATCCTGGCCGAACCGCCTGGTCATCGTGGTGCACGAGCGGACGCCGGTGCTAGTTCTGCCGGCGTACGGCGGCGGGTATGACCTGGCCGACGCGCACGGCGTGGTGCTGCAGCGGGTCGCCCGGCGCCCCGCGCACCTGCCGCTCTATCCCACCGTGGCCCCAGAGGGCGCGCTGCGCGGCGACCCGGACCTGGTCGCGGCCGCCGCCGTCCTTAGCGAACTGCCTGCCCAGCTGCGGCGTTCGGTGATCTCGGTCACCGCACCGCACCCGGACCAAGTGACCCTGCGGCTGGCCGGCGGCGTCACGGTGCTCTGGGGTGACACCGGCCGGGCCGGGATCAAGGCGCGGGAACTTGCCGTCCTCATGCGGTCGCACTTGCGCTATTACGACGTGAGTGCGCTGGAGTCCGTCGCGGCCAGGTGACTGGCCAATGCCCAAGACCCGCCAATCCGCGACACGCTGACCGGTTCGCGCGTGGTTAGTTGACCCGGGTGCCGTCCGACCCTACTGTCCGTATCAATCATGCGGACGGGAAAAACTCTAAATCTTAACCTGAAGGTGAAACCTGATGGTGGCCGAATGCCCTGGCGGTGAAATCAGGGATGTATCGAAAAACGCCGCCCGCCAGCCGGGATGGCAGCGTTTAAAACCAGCGGAAAGGTACCCTCCTCGTGGCAGCACCGCAGAACTATCTGGCGGTTATCAAGGTCGTCGGAATCGGCGGTGGCGGCGTCAACGCCGTCAATCGCATGATCGAAGAGGGACTCAAGGGCGTCGAGTTCATCGCGATCAACACTGACGCGCAGGCGCTGCTCATGAGCGACGCCGACGTCAAGCTCGATGTCGGCCGCGAGCTCACCAGGGGACTGGGCGCCGGGGCCAATCCCGATGTCGGCAACAAGGCGGCCGAAGATCACCGCGAGGAGATCGAAGAGGTGCTCAAGGGCGCCGACATGGTCTTCGTCACGGCCGGCGAGGGCGGCGGCACCGGCACCGGCGGCGCGCCGGTCGTCGCGAACGTGGCCCGGTCGCTGGGCGCCCTCACCATCGGCGTGGTGACCAGGCCGTTCGGCTTCGAGGGCAAGCGCCGCGTGGTGCAGGCCGAGTCCGGCATCGAGAAACTGCGCAGCGAGGTCGACACGCTGATCGTCATTCCGAACGATCGGCTTCTGTCCATCTCCGACCGGCACGTGAGCGTCCTCGACGCGTTCAAGGCCGCCGACCAGGTACTGCTCTCCGGTGTCCAGGGGATCACCGACCTGATCACCACGCCGGGGCTGATCAACCTCGACTTCGCCGACGTGAAGTCGGTCATGTCCGGCGCGGGTTCGGCGCTGATGGGCACCGGCTCGTCGCGCGGCGACGACCGCGCGGTCGCCGCGGCCGAGATGGCGATCTCCAGCCCGCTGCTCGAGGCCAGCATCGACGGCGCGCACGGCGTGCTCCTTTCTATCCAGGGCGGTTCGGACCTCGGCCTGTTCGAGATCAACGAGGCGGCGCAGCTCGTCTCCAACTCGGCCGCGGTCGATGCGAACATCATCTTCGGCGCGGTCATCGACGACGCCCTCGGCGACGAGGTGCGGGTGACGGTCATCGCGGCGGGCCTGGACCAGGAGCGCGCCGGCCGCGGCTCCGCCGACGCCGGCGGCTCCTCGTTCAGTATCAGCGCATCGGCTAGCCCCGCGCCCGCGCCGGCATCCCAGCCCACCTCCTCTTCCGCCTTCACCGCGTCCCGGCCCGCTCCGAGCGCGCCCGCCAGCCCCGCCACCCCGAAGACCGGACCGGTCACGTTCGAAGCGGGCGAGACGGGCGACGACGCTCCGCCTGCGGCCGGCCACGGCAGCAACGGAAGCGCTTCGGCCATCCCCGACGCCGGCTTCGCGTCGGCGGCTGGCTCTATTCTTAGTGCGCCCGTGACCGGCGACGGGTTCACCGCGTCCTCCGGCCTCGCCGCCGAGGCCACCACCCCTGCGTACGAGATGCCCGAGACGGACCCGGCGCGCCCGGAGAGCTCCAAGAGCCCCGGCCAGCCGGAGCGGGTCGCTGTGACCTCGGACGCCGGGGACTCCGCTTCGTACCGCCCGGCGCACGCCGAGGCGGCGGGGAAGACCTTCGACGTCGCCACCACCCGCCGCCGCCCCGTCGTCTTCGAGGAGGACGACGACCTTGATGTTCCCGACTTCCTGAAGTGACCGACCCCGGCCGGCGGGAAGAACTCGCCCTGCGGCTGGCCGAAGTCCGCGGCCGTATCGCCAAGGCGTGCGAGGCGGCCGGGAGGGAGGCCAGCGAGCTGACGTTGATCGCGGTGACCAAGACCAGGCCCGCGTCCGACGTCCGGCTGCTCAGCGAGCTGGGCGTGGCTGACATCGGGGAGAACCGCGACGCCGAGGCGGCGCCGAAGGCCGCCGAGTGCGCCGACCTGAATCTCACCTGGCACTTCATCGGACAGCTGCAGACGAACAAGTGCGCCAGCGTGGCCCGGTACGCCAGCGTCGTGCATTCGGTGGACCGGCAGCGGCTGATCGGGGCCCTCGGCAAGGCCGCGCGACGGGCCGGGCGGCTGATCGAGTGCCTGGTCGAGGTGAGCCTGGACGGCGATCCGGCCCGCGGCGGGGCGGTCGCGGGGGAGGTTCCGGCCCTGGCCGAGGCGCTGGCGGCCGAGGAGGGGCTGGTGCTCGGCGGCGTGATGGCCGTCGCGCCGCTATCCATGCCGCCGGCTGACGCGTTCGCGCGGCTGAGGGTCAGCGCGGCCGCCGTGCGCGAGGTCAGGCCGGATGCCACGGTGATCTCGGCCGGCATGAGCGGCGATCTGGAGGCCGCCGTCGAAGCCGGCGCGACACACCTGCGAATCGGTACGGCGTTGCTCGGCGATCGAGGGCCGCGTGTCAGGTAATGTCCCACGCGTGAAGCCGAAGCGGCAGGCGACGACGGGTGCAGGCTGGGAGGATTGAAGGATGGCCAGTGCCATGCGGAAGATGGCGGTCTACCTCGGCCTCGTCGAGGACGATCACCGCTACCAGGACAAGTACGACTCCTACGGTGAGTACGAGGACTACGACGATCAGGCCGACCGGCCCGAGCAGATCGATGAGCCCGACGTCCCTGGAGTGGGGCGGGACGGGGGAGTGGGGCGGGACGGGGAGGTGAGCGGGGCCTACGCAGGCTACCAGCCCGCCGACTGGCGCACCGAGCACGTGTCGCAGACGACCGATCTCGCCCGTATCACGACACTGCATCCTCGCACTTACAATGAAGCGCGTACTATTGGGGAACACTTCCGCGAAGGCACTCCGGTGATCATGAACCTAACCGAGATGGTCGACAGCGACGCAAAGCGCCTGGTCGACTTCGCGGCGGGGCTGATCTTCGGCCTGCGCGGGAGCATCGAGCGTGTGACGAACAAGGTCTTCCTGCTGTCGCCGGCGAACGTCGAGGTGACCGCGGAGGACAAGGCTCGCATCGCAGAGCGCGGCTTCTTCAACCAGAGCTAGCCAGCAAGCAGTGATGGCGTGATACTGATCAGTGATCAGTCCGGCCCGGTCGGCAACCCCGCCGGGAATGACAGGGACAGGGTGGATTCGTGCAGTATCTGAGGGAAGTCCTCACTTATGTGCTGACGATCTACCTTGTGGTCCTGATCGGCAGGATGATCTTCAGCTGGGTGCAGGTTTTCGCCCGCGACTGGCGTCCGTCAGGCATACTGCTGGTGATAGCCGAGAGTATCTTCACGATTACAGATCCGCCCCTTAAGCTCCTGCGCCGCTTCATCCCGACCTTCCGGCTCGGCATGGTGGCCCTGGACCTCAGCTTCATGGTTCTGTTCATCGTGATTCTGATCCTGCTTGAAGTGGTCGTGCCGCGCCTTTGATTCGGGTACCGTCGTGAGGAACACGGTCCAAGTGCGCCGAGGAGACGAGATGCCGCTGACGCCCGCGGATGTGCGGAACAAGCAGTTCAGTACGACCAGGCTCAGGCCGGGCTACGACGAGGAAGAGGTTGACGCCTTCCTTGACGAGGTCGAGTCTGAGCTCGACCGGCTGATCCAGGAGAACGAAGAGCTCCGGGCCAAGCTGGCGGAATGCCTGCGCGGTGGTAAGTCTGCGGTACCCGCGCTGAGCTCCCCGCTGTCGGACCCGAAGCCTGAAATGATGGCGCCCGAGCGGATGGAGCCGGAGCGCAGGCAGCCCGAGCCGGTCATGATGGGCGGGATGCCGCACATCGAGGACAACATGGACACGGCCGCCCGCGTGCTCTCGCTGGCGCAGCAGACCGCCGACCAGGCCATTGCCGACGCCCGCCGGGAAGCCGACGAGACCCTGGGCCGCGCCCGCCGCGAGGCGGACGAGGTGCTCACCAAGGCCCGTCGCCAGGCGGAGCAGATCACCGGCGACGCGCGAGCCCGGGCCGAGAGCCTGGAGCGCGACGCGCAGGAGCGGCACCGCCAGGCCATGGGTTCGCTGGTCCAGACCCGCGAGGAACTCGAGCGCCGGGTCGATGACCTGCGCGCGTTCGAGCGCGAGTACCGCAGCAGGCTGAAGGCGTACCTAGAAGGCCAGCTCCGCGACCTGGAAGCCGGCGTCACCGAGAGCGGGACCTTCCCGACGATGGGTTCGGGCTCGCAGCCGTCGATGCCGCCCGCGCTTGCACCGAGTGGCGCGCGCAACGGCGGTCAGGGCACGGGCCAGTACGGAGTCCCCGAGGTAGTGCCGCACTCCGGTGGTTTCCGCACGAGCGATGGAGCGCCCTCGCGCGAGCGCCGGTAGGCACACGAGGACCTTGAGCGGGGACCGCGGGGAGAGAACGCGTTGTGATTCGCTTCAGTGCGTTTCTCGTTGTCGTCGCGGTCGGATTGCTGGTCGCCGGTGTGGTCACGAGCAAACTGCTGCTCGTCTACATCGCGATCGGCGTGAGTGGTGTGGCCCTGCTGGCGCTGGGCGTAGGCGCGGCCGTCAACTGGCGTGAGCTAACCGGCAAACCCGAGACGGCCGATCCTGGGACAGCCGAGCCTAGGACGCTAGAACCCAGCGCGCAGGGGCCCGCCCCGCAGGCCGCGGTCCCCGAGCCGGTGACGTCACCCGCCGCCGCGTCACAGCCGTCTGTGGCGGCCGCTGGTGCAGCGGCCGCCGGTGCACAGGCCGCCGGTGCACAGGCCGCCGGTGCACAGGCGGCCACCGGGTCCGGCTGGCCTGGCACCGTCCCTTCGGCCCGGCCCGGCCCGTCCCGGATCGGCCACCTGCCCGTCAGCGAGCCGCCGTGGGCTATGCCCGCGGCGGCCCCAGCGTCGGCCGCGGGCCAGGCCCCGACCCCGACGTCGGCTTCGCGCCCGGCTGACGCGCCACTTGCCCCGGCCGCGTTCACCCCGCGCCGCGAGGACCCGGCGCGCGGTGTCTGGGAATGGCGCGACGATTCGATCCAGGTCTCATCGGCTCCTGCCCCGGGCCAGCCCTCCGCTCCTATCCGGCCTCCCGCCCAGGCCTACCCCCCCCCC
>Ga0307305_10000315_pt1 | contig 16559 bp, 16 predicted proteins | sample ER_DNA_186_FD_194512 | JGI IMG/M metagenome (GOLD analysis project Ga0307305, IMG submission 194512) | Bulk soil microbial communities from the East River watershed near Crested Butte, Colorado, United States - ER_DNA_186 | ecosystem: Environmental > Terrestrial > Soil > Floodplain | place... | reverse complement strand
CCAGGCAGGGAATGGTGTACGCTTGAAGCGGTTCGGATTGCCGTCCCAATCCTTGTACATGTCGGTGCGTAGCGCGACGAAAGCACCGCGCGGGATGCGACCGTTCTTTTTCTCCCACCGTTGCAGATCAGCGACCGAAAAAGCGTGGTTTTCGTCCTTCACTTGATAAGGCGTATTATCGAGCACAATCAGCGGCAAAATCATCTGCTTCAGCGGAATCTCGTCCATGGTGATCCCTTTCTCATCGAAATGGGCGGGGGGATCGACGTGCGTGCCGTATTGCCCGACCATTTCGTAGAACGTCGCGCGGAAGCCGTCTTTGGTGATCGTGTAAGGCTCACGCGTTTTCGGATCGGCTGCCGGCGTCATCCTTGCCTGGCCAAAGCCCGACCACACAGGCGTTTCCGGCCCGAAACTCTGAGTGAGATCGACGAATTGCTTGGATGCGATCACACGGTACGCGCGAGCGAGATCACTCTGTGCCTTCGTTGATGATCCTGAGCAGATTGAAAATACGACGGACAGCAGGACGACAAGTCGGAGCTTCGTAATCATGATGCGTCTCCGATAGATCGAAACACACGATCATATCGTGATCGGCCTTCATGATCACGCGCGCCGTCAAACGACCCGGTATATCTCCCAACGCGCGGAGCCGGACACAACGTACGGCTCCATGTCCCTGCTCCATTTCTTGTGCGCGTCGGTTTGCCAGCGCGCGATCATCATTGCCCTTCTTTTACTCGTCCCAGGCCTGAACGACCGTCTGGCGCGCAACCCTGCCGTCCTTCAGCTCACACACGGCAAGGCACAGGACTTTCATGCCATCCGGATAGGCGCAGGCCTGGCTGAAAGCGAGCTTGCTGCCGTCGATGATGCTTGTTTCGACTCGATGAGTCATCGCGCGACTGCAGATATCATCCCAGAACATTCCTATCGCGCTCTTGCCTTTGACTTCTCGTGGTTTGCTCGGTGGATTGTTTCGGTCGACGATCCGCAGGACAGCGTCGTCTGTGGTGAAGCGGGTCAGCGCACGTCCGTCGCGAGTCTCAATAGCCTTGGTGAGTGCCGCGCACGTAATAGCGTTAGTGATTGCGTCCATGGTGTCCTCCGAAAATCAGCGCGCAAGCGCCGCGCATCGTGAGGTCACAGTAGGATGGAAGGATTGAGTGAAACTTCGCCCAAATGGGCCAATTTGCGATGGCCCGTGCGGGCTATAGTCCGCCGCGCTGGCTTGTGCGGCCGATTAATGCCGCTGCCGCAGCGCGCGTTGGCGGATCGAGTTTGAGTAGTATGTTGGCGACGTGTCTTTTGATCGTGTGATCGCTTAGATTCAATCTTGCGGCGATGCCAGCATTGCTCAGTCCATCCGCGACCAGGATCAGAACTTCGCGCTTGCGCGCTCAACACGTCAAGGCTTGCGGTTCGCGGGGTCTGCGCGGGCTCCAAATGTTGCACATCGGTCACGGCAAGCAGCCGTAGTTCTCCAGGCATTCCATCGATGGTTTGACTGCCGTGCTCCTGAAAATGCAGACCGGAGCCGGCGACGAGATCAGCGACCACGCCTGAGACAAGGGTCTCGCCGGTATGCGCTTTGCTCGCAATGCTTTCGGCGATATGGATGGTCAACCCAGCGAAATCATTTTCACGGAGCTCGATCTCCCCTATTGGACGCCGGCGGCGAGATCGAGGCCGAGGCTGCGCGCGACATCTTGAAGCGCGAGACCACATCGCATTGCGCGCGCTGGTCCATCGAAACGACCAATGATTTCTTCCGGACCGATCGTGCCAAGCTGACCGTCGTAGCGAGAGAATGCCAGTGTGGCGGCTTCGCGCAGTTTGTTGATTCTTTCGTGCCAGGCCCGGTCGCCCAGGCGCGCGGTCTGACGGACGGGTGACACAAGCCTGATGGCAAGCACGGTCGCAAGCACGCGATTGCCGGTGGGGGTCGGACGCGTACCAGTGAGAGACTCTCGATCTCATCGATGATCGGATCGATGTCCCGCGATTTTCTCGGAGAGATATTGTCCGCCTGAAAATTTGATGCGCGCATCGTCGCGCCGGCGAATAACAAGCGTCGGCACGCGAATCGTAGCGGGCACCGAGCGAACGTCGATCGCAGCGTTCATTCTCGCCAATGCAACTGCGGCGCTGGGGCTTGCAGAGTTGCGTTCGTATCGACCCCACCAGGCCGAAAAGCGACCGTCCTTTGATTGTTCAGGTGCGAAACGGGTTGCGTTTGCGCCGGTACCTCAGCTACGTTCGATGCCAAGAATAAATTCCTCGAGCGCTTCGCGGTTCATGACCCAGGTATGGAAGTGTGCATACGCGCCGTAGAGAATCAGGGCACGGGTGTTTGGGATAGGTTGCGGCGAAAAGGATGGACATCGGCCCGCCTTCTGACGCGCCAAGCAGAGCTGCACGCCCGCTGCCGACGGAATCCATCACTGCACGAACATCGTCCATGCGCGTTTCGAGTGCCGGCAAATGATGCGTATCGACGCGGTCGCTGCCCATTGTTTGGAAATGAAGCCTGGAACGAAGACCAGGTCGAGCGGCCCGTTGCCTATGACCTGATAGGCAATTCGGGTGTCGCCGCTTTTGGCGTAACGGGTTTCTGGCGGTGCCTGCGGCATTGCGCCAATTCAGCGGAACGGGTAGCAGCGCAAGCAGCAAGCAGGTCGAAACTAGGACGGTTCACGAACTGTGCCAACGAGTTTGCAGGGCTTGACCCCTGCCCGAGCCGGCGCTTCCGTGCGCCGCGATGTCTGTGCAAACGCGCGAGACCATCTATGCCCTCTCGTCAGGCCGGCTACCGGCGGCGATTGCGGTCGTGCGCATTTCTGGCCCAGCCGCGGCAGCGGCCCTCAAGGCAATCGCCGGAAAAATTCCTGAACCGCGAAAAGCGGCCTTGGCGCGTGTGCGCGGATGTGATGGCGAAATCATCGATGAAGCCCTGATGCTGTGGTTTCCTGCACCCAACAGCGAAACCGGCGAAGACGTTGCCGAACTTCAGCTTCACGGAGGGCGAGCGGTCATTGCATCTGTGTTCGCTGCACTTTCGCGCGTGCCCGGTTTGCGCCCGGCCGAGGCTGGTGAGTTCACGCGGCGCGCTTTCGAAAACGGCAAGCTCGATCTCACTGCCGTGGAAGGTCTTGCGGACCTGGTGATGGCAGAGACCGAGGGTCAACGTCGTCTCGCCTTTCGGCAGATGACGGGGGCATTGGGTCGCCGCGCCGAAAACTGGCGAGCGCAACTGATCCAGGCGCTGGCACTCGTTGAAGCACGCATCGATTTTTCCGAGGAGGCCGACGTTCCCCAGGATCTGGTGACGCCCGCGTTGCGAATCGCGCGAGCCCTCGAAGCGGAGATTGGTTCTGTTTTGGCAGACCGTGGTCGCGGCGAAAGACTACGCGAGGGCCTGATTGTAGCAATTGCCGGTCCACCGAATGTCGGAAAGTCGACGTTGCTCAATCGAATTGCGAGACGCGAAGCAGCGATCGTTTCGCCTTATGCTGGTACGACTCGCGATGTCATAGAGGTGCACCTCGACCTGGGCGGACTCCCGGTAACGCTTCTCGATACGGCGGGCATTCGTGAAACCGACGATCCTGTCGAACTCGAGGGTGTACGGCGGGCACGCGAGCGCGCGAACACGGCGGACTTGGTAGTCTGGATGGTGGATGCGAGTGAGAAAGCGACGTCGCCCCTAGCCGCTGGACCGCCCGCCAATAAAGTGCCTAGCTCCGTCACAGTCTGGGTCGTCCGTAACAAAATCGATCTAATCCAGGACGCTCAAAGAAATGAACTTGGAAACCAAAGCAACGGAAGCAATGAATCCAGGTCTCGGGTTAACAAGTTTCTAACGGACATGGTTAACGAACAGTTACCACGTACCAATGAACTTGCATTCAATGCCAGCGAATCGACATTCAATCTTTCAGCTCAATCCGGCGAAGGGTTTGATGCGCTGATCGGGCGGCTGACGAAGTACGCCGAGACTTTTTTGGCCGGGGCCGAATCAGCATTGGTGACCCGCGAACGGCATCGACGCGTCCTGGAGGATGTCACGGCGGCGTTACGGCGGGCGCTGCAAAGCGACCTTGCGGGTCGTGAAGACCTACTGGCGGAAGAGTTCCGACTCGCTGCGCGCGCCCTAGGTCGCCTTACCGGCCGAGTCGATGTTGAAGATGTGCTGGACGCGATTTTCCGTGACTTTTGCATTGGCAAATAGGCTGTTTCGTCACCAAAAGCGGGACCGGCGGGCCCGAACAGCGTCCCTGCCCGGCTCTTTGAAATGTTTCACGTGAAACACTTCGCTGAAGCTGATGTTTTTGACCCCTCCCCACACCTCAGCTACAACCGCGCCCTCTGAGGTATCGATGGCTATCCAATTCGACGTCGCTGTGATTGGCGGCGGCCACGCCGGCTGTGAAGCTGCGGCTGCGGCCGCCCGTATGGGCGCCCGAACTGCCCTGATCACCCACCGATTTGCGACCATCGGAGCCATGTCCTGCAATCCGGCTATTGGCGGTTTGGGTAAAGGTCATTTGGTTCGTGAGATCGATGCCTTGGATGGGCTTATGGGTCGGATCGCCGATTTGGGCGGAATACAATTTCGCGTCTTGAACCGCCGCAAAGGTCCAGCCGTCCGCGGACCGCGAGCCCAGGCCGACCGGAAGCTTTATGCGGCTGCGATGCAAAGCGCGATCCGCGCGAGCCCAAACCTGGAGGTGATCGAATCCGAGGCCGATGATCTCAAGGTCATAAACCGTCAGGTCTGCGGTGTGAAATTGGCCGACGGACGCGAGATCTCGGTGGGTGCCGTTGTTCTCACGACTGGGACGTTTCTGAGAGGTCTGATTCACATCGGCGAAAAACAAACTCCCGCGGGTCGTGTCGGCGAAGCGCCGGCGATGGGCCTTTCCCGAACACTCGAGAATTTTGGGTTTTCGCTGGGCCGCCTGAAGACGGGAACGCCACCGCGATTGGATGGCCGCACCATCGACTGGTGCGCGCTCGAGATGCAGCCTGGCGATGATCCGCCTGAGCCTTTTTCAATTCTAACCGCACGAATTGAAAACCCGCAGATCGAATGTGGCATTACGCGGACCGTTGAAGCGACCCACAAAATCATTCGCGACAACGTGCATCGCTCGCCAATGTATTCGGGACAGATCGAGAGCCGTGGTCCGCGCTATTGTCCTTCAATCGAAGACAAGATTGTGAAATTTGGCGAGCGGGAAGGGCACCAGATATTCCTGGAGCCGGAAGGACTCGACGATCACACCGTTTATCCAAACGGAATCTCGACATCACTTCCGGAAGAAGTTCAGCACGCTTTTGTCGCGACAATTCCTGGCTTGCGCAATGCGCGATTTATTCGCCCAGGGTATGCGATCGAATACGATTATATCGATCCGCGAGAACTTGCACCGACGCTCCAAGCGAAACGTTTGCGCAGTTTGTTTCTAGCTGGGCAGATAAACGGTACGACAGGTTACGAGGAGGCGGCCGCGCAAGGCCTTCTTGCGGGCCTCAATGCAGCTGCGCTGGCAGGAGAGGGGGATGAAATCATCGTCGATCGTGCACAGGCCTACCTTGGCGTGATGATCGATGATCTCGTTACGCGCGGCGTTAGCGAACCGTATCGCATGTTTACGTCGCGCGCTGAATACCGTTTGCAGCTTCGCGCTGACAATGCCGATCAGCGATTGACAGACATCGGAATTGCTATCGGATGCGTGAGCAATGAGCGGGCACGCGCGCACAAAACAAAATCTGTAGCGCTGAAAGATGCGCGCGCGTTTGCAAAGTCAGTTTCACTCACACCGAAGGAAGCCGAGCGCTTTGGGCTTTCGCTCAACAAAGATGGACAACGACGCACCGCGTTTGAGTTGTTGTCATATCCGTACGTCACAATTTCCGATCTCAAAAAAATTTGGCCGCGCTTCGACGAACTGCCGGCGAAGATCGCAGAGCAGATCGAGATCGACGCGAAGTATGAGGTCTATCTTTCGCGCCAGGCCGCCGATATCGCGGCGTACCGGCGCGACGAAAGTTTTGAATTGCCGGACAACATCGACTACGCGGCGTTGCCTGGTTTGTCGAATGAAATGAAACAGAAATTGCAGACGCATCGTCCGCGTACGATCGGTCATGCAGGTCGTATCGACGGCATAACACCGGCGGCGCTTACATTGCTTGTCGCGCACGTTCGACGCGGCAAAAAAGCCGCAACGAAATCTGCGTGAGCAAAAGCGGGCAGGGGGCTCCCGATCTTGCTGTCGATAAAGCGCGCGCACTCGCGCTCGTTTCTGTTTCACGTGAAACGGAAGCGCGGCTCGACGTTTTCGTAGACGTCTTGATGCGCTGGCAGAGCAAACTCAATCTGGTTGCGCCGTCGACGCTTCCTGAGCTGTGGACGCGCCATGTTGCTGATTCGCTGCAACTCCTGGCTTTGGCTCCCGAGGCCCGCGTTTGGGCTGATTTCGGCTCGGGAGGTGGCTTCCCAGGGCTACCAATTGCCTGCGCGCTGGCCGGAGTTGGCGGCGCTAAAATCCATCTCGTTGAAAGCAATGGAAAAAAAGCGGCGTTTCTGCGGGCAGCGGTGAAAGCGACTGCAGTCCCAGGCATTGTCCACCATATGCGCGTCGAGAAATTTGGGGAAAGCTGTGCAGAAACCATTCAGGTCGTCACCGCCCGCGCGGTGGCCCCATTGAAAACATTGTGCGTTCAGGCGTTTCCTTTCATCTCAGCTGGCGCCATTGGTCTGTTCCCCAAGGGTCAAGATGTAGCGGCTGAATTGACCGATGCCGCTAAATATTGGAGACTTAAAGCGTCCAGAGTGCCAAGCCGGACCAGCCCCGACGGCTCAATTATTGTGATTCGGGCCCTTGAATCCTTGCGCGAATCTTAAGACTGTCATTTCGGTAGCAGTTTCATAGGCTTATGAGAGGGCAGGCGTAAACCTGCGGAATGCGGAGCATGACCGACGTCCCGACATTCGACCAACCCGTAGATCCCCTGCTCGTGCCTTTCGGCAAACAGGTTGTGCGACCCGATACGGCTCGCCCACGCGTGCTGGCGATTGCCAATCAGAAGGGTGGAGTGGGTAAGACCACGACAGCGATCAATCTTGGTACCGCGCTTGCTGCCATTGGTGAGCATGTGCTGATCGTCGACCTTGATCCGCAAGGCAACGCCTCGACCGGTCTCGGCATTGAACGCAAATCGCGGCGAACGTCGACCTACGACGTTCTGACGGGTGCGGCTCCGATGCGCGACGCTGTATTGCCAACCGCTGTACCGCAACTCTGCATCGCGCCGTCGACGCTTGATCTCTCCGGTCTTGAGCTTGAGATTGGTCAACAGCGCGATCGTGCATTCCGGTTACGAAACTCGCTTCGGCAACTTAACAGCGGCGCACGCGCGCAGGATTTCAACTATGTTCTCGTCGACTGTCCGCCATCGCTCAATCTGCTCACCGTCAACGCGATGGCGGCTGCAGATTCGATTCTTGTTCCTCTGCAATGCGAGTTCTTCGCGCTCGAAGGGTTGTCGCAACTTCTAAAAACGGTTGAGCAAGTAAAGACGACGCTCAATCCAACTTTGTCAATCCACGGCATAGTGCTGACGATGTATGACTCACGTAACAACCTTTCCAACCAGGTTGTCGCGGACGTTCGTCAGTTTATGGGCAACAAAGTGTACGAGACCATAATTCCGCGCAACGTTCGAATATCGGAGGCACCGTCCTACGGGAAGCCTGTACTTGTCTACGATCTCAAATGCGTTGGCAGTGAAGCCTATTTGCGGCTGGCCACAGAGATCATTCAGCGTGAAAAGACATTGAAAGCCGGGTAGCTCGTTCGGCGGAAGCATGACGGCCGTGGAATTGAAAGGATAACTTGATGGCGCGCTCGGGAGCGGCGGCGATGGCAGATCGTTCGCGATTAGGACGCGGTCTGGCTGCGCTGATTGGAGATGTCGGCGACGAAACCTCCGTCTCAGATAGCGGGCGCAAGCCGCGACGGGCACCCATCGAAAATCTGCGGCCCAATCCTCGGAACCCGCGCCGTGTGTTCACGGATGACGAGCTCGATGAGCTGTCCGAGTCAATTCGCCAACGAGGAATAATTCAACCGATCGTAGTCCGCGCGTTGCAAGGCGATAACTTCGAAATCATTGCTGGCGAGCGGCGGTGGCGCGCGGCACAACGTGCGGGCTTGCACGACGTGCCCATCGCAGTCGTGGAGGCGAACGACGCCCAGTCGCTGGAATTTGCCATCATTGAAAACGTGCAACGCGCCGATCTAAATCCGATTGAGGAGGCGAGTGGATATCTCGCGCTCATGGACGACTTCAACCGAACTCAGGATGAAGTGGCACAGATCGTTGGCAAAAGCCGGCCACATGTTGCGAACACCATTCGTCTGCTCAAGCTCCCGGAGCCGGTGAAGCAGTTGGTGCGCTCAGGCAAGATCTCAGCTGGCCACGCCCGGCTGCTGCTCGGCCAACCCAACGCTGAGGCGATCGCGCATGAAATCATCGACAAAGGCCTGAGCGTGCGCCAGGTCGAAGTGGCGGTGCGCAAAGACGATGAGGCGCATACCGGCAAGGCACTCGCCAAAACGGAGGGTGACGCCGGCCGTGGAAAAGATGCGAACACGCGTTCGCTGGAAAAGCGGCTGTCCGATGCATTGGGTCTTGAGGTGATCGTGGATCACCGAGGCGACGGCGGTACCTTGAGAATCAAATACCGGAATTTGGAACAACTGGACGCGGTATTAAAAAAGCTAAGCCGCTAGCAGCTGCCGGCTGCTAAATTCTTGCCTTATCAGCTCATTTTGCGGAACCGGCTTGGGGGCACGGCAGAAAGTCCGTCGTCCTTTTGGTTCCGCAGGTTCATTACAAACATCGACATCCGGAGAATAATTGACGAAGATCAACGGCGTCGGAGCGGCTGGTGGTGGAGTATGTGCGGCATCGGGAGGTTGAGATGTCGAAGCTTGGTCACGTGGCGTCCTGTGTAGTTGCCTCTCTCTTTGTGTTTGCAATCGTTTCTGGAATAAACGAGGCGAGCGCCAGAGGTGGCCATGGAGGCGGAGGCGGAGGCGGAGGCGGAGGCTTCAGAGCTGGCGGTGGTGGCGGACACATCGGAGGCGCGAGTTTCCGTGGAATGGGCGGTGGCGGCCTTCGCAGCGGAATGGGCGGAGGTTTTTCCCGGAGTGCAGTTAGCCGGAATTTTGCTGTGCGCTCGTCGCCAATGGGGCGGTCGTTTTCGGCCGTTCGCCCGAGCCGGCAATTTCACACATCGCGAAGCTTGGCGTCGCGAAATTTTACACGCATGAGCTCTAGCCATGCGTTGACGCGCAGCGGCAATCTCAAGCTCAGTTCAAGTTCGCTCGGGACCCGAAGTGGCATCAACCAGAAATTTGCAGGCGCCAACCGTAACTTGGTTACCGGCTCGATCAAGGGTGTCGGTAAAACCTCGCTTGTGCGCAATCCCGCACTCGCTTCATTCGCATCTCGCAACGGAAAAGCCGGGATGTTGAAGCAGGCAAGTTTCCACGGTGCGCTGGCAGACAAGAATTGGAATGGCGGCAACTGGCACGGTAACGGCGGATGGTGGTGGCGACACAATCGCCCGATAGTCGTGATCGGCTGGTTTGGTCCCGTCTTCTGGCCCTTCGCGTATTGGGATTTCATCGACTATACGTTCTGGCCTTATGCGTACGATGCTTTCTGGCCCTATGCCTTTGACGATGTTTATGTGGGCGTCTTTGGGCCATATGCGTATGAGGGTCGGGCTTACGCGAATGTGATTTCCTCCAGGCGGCACGCGCGCCGGGCTCGCGATAATTTGACAACAACGTCCGTTGTCTGCGGCGAGCAGGCTCCCGCGCTCACCAATTGGCCGATCGAACAAATCACGCAGACCGTTCAACCCACCGAGGCACAGCAGGCGGTCTTGAATGAGCTAAAAGACGCGACAGGCAAGGCCGTGAGCGCGTTGCAATCGGCTTGCCCGGAGGGTCTGCCGAGCACGGCTCCGGGCAGGCTTGCAGCCATGGACAAACGAATCGCGACGATGTTGCTGGCACTCAATATCGTGCAATCTCCGCTGCAACGATTCTATGACTCTCTATCTGATGAACAGAAGGCCCGCTTCAACGTCGTCAGTTCGGATCCTCAAGCGGGTCGCACTGCTCGCGCCAGTGACCGCTCTGCCGATCTTTCGCAAGTGTGTGGGGCCGAGGCTCTAAAGCCCGTCAATGTACCAACCGATCGCATCGCGCATACGCTCAATGCAACTGACGCCCAACGCAGCGCACTCGACAGTCTCAACGATGCGACGAGGAAAGCAGCAGACTTCCTGAAGGCAAATTGCCCCACCGATCAGGCTTTCACACCTCCGGGACGTATAGCGGCGATGGAGCACAGACTCAATGCAATGCAGGCGGCAATTAAGACCGTGCAACCAGCGTTAGAGAATTTCTACAACCAACTAACAGACGAACAGAAGGCGCGCTTCAATCTGCTCGGCTCCCAGCAGAGCTGAAAACATCTAGCTCGCCAAGAGTGGCTGTCCATACAACAACGCCGAGCAAATCGACGTTTTTGTATTGGAATCGTGGCCTGAAAAAAATAAGTTTTCATTTCATCAAATTGCATTTCAGGTGAGGAGGCCGATCAATGGCCAGCGAAGGATCGACGGCGAAGCGAATCCTGCACGTAAGAATAAGAATGCCATCCGCGGACATGACATCTCTTCTCACCGCGACGATGAAAAATGCATTGTCCGTGTTCAGCGCATTTGGCGACGCGCAGGTGCGGCTGCTCAGGAACGCTGATGATCGAACTCAGTTCCTCCAAATGATTGAGTATCAAATGGATCAAGCGATTGAGCTCAATCGTCAAAAGTTCGCCAGCGATCCCATGGTGCAAAATTATTTACAGGCTTGGCGCACGCTCTTTCCGGGGACGATCGAGATCGACGTTTACGAGGACATCACTGAAAGCCCCTAGCGCATATTGCGCTGCCACAAAGCCTTGAAAGTAGATGGCTAAACTGCAGTCCTTTTGTCGCATTTTTCCCATTGAAAATAATGGAATAAGTTAACCTCCGCGCTTGTTATTTTCGCGCAACGATTGAACCGGTCTGCCAACAAACGTCAAACGGGGAAACGTACCTATGAGCTCTATGGTCCAAAACAGTTCGCACCCTTCTTTGTCGCTCGCTGACAACGTCGCAACTAGCACGTCCGACTTCATTCTACTGGTCGGCCGGATCCTTCTCGGGTGGATTTTTGTGCGCAGCGGCTATGGAAAAATTTTTGATATTCCCGCCTATGCCGCTACGTTCCCAGGGCGAGGACTTCCCACTTTCTTGGCCTATATCGCCGTGCCCGCGGAGTTCTTCGGTGGGATTGCGCTCATTCTCGGAGTTGCGACCCGCTACGTCGTGCTCGTGATGATCATCTTTATGCTCGTGGCGACGCTTAGTTCGCACCGCTACTGGGAATTCACGGATATAGCCGTTCGACGTGCGCAAGACTCGAGCTTTTACAAGAATCTGGCGATGCTGGGCGGATTTCTCTTTCTTTTTGTTGCCGGGGCGGGGCGTTTCAGCGTCGACGCTTGGCTGCGTCGACAGCGCTAACTACGAACAGATCAGCTGCCGCTTTTCAGGCTCGCTTCGACGCGGATCTCTTCACTCGCGAAGGGATCCGCGAGCGGAGCGAGTCGGCGCGCCATCTCTGTATCTATTTGCCAGCCTGTTAAATCGATTGACTTGGATTGGGTCGAAACGGTCCGCTCGGGCGCGAGGTTAATTGCATACGTGCTACTGACGGGCCGGGGGGTCCAGTTTTCGCTAGGCAGGAGAGTAATCCTGACATCGTCGAGAAGGCCTCGCGTCATGGACGGATCAGAATGCCGCATGCTTCGCTCGTTAAGGTCGAGCACACGCCCCGGCCTAAAGCGGTCCAACATCGTTGATCTTGACAATCAGCTGTTTGTCGCCGCTTTCCACCAGCGCAAAGTCGGCTGATAGAGCCTTCCATACCGAACCCCACGGAATTGATCGCGCAGGTCCGTCTTTATTGCTGCAGTCCAAGCTTCGGGGTCGTAGGCTTCGCCGGATGCGGTCTGCCACCTTCTTCCTTGCCGGCACGAAACGGATTGTAGGTGGAAACAGTACCGACGATTGTCGCGTGCGCGAACGCCGCCTCCTCCTGGAGACGCGTAAGGGCCATCAATGCGACCCGCTTCACAATATCACCGTACGCGGCAGAAAAATCCGGCACGATCTTACGTCGAGCATAGGCGACAAGGTCCAAGCTGCCGATGCTAGCCAGCGCAGCACCCATCGTGTCCAACATTTCTTGCCCCCTCTGCGGAATGGTCAGGAGTGGGGCCGGGTTCAGAGCCTGTTGCGTCAATTCGAGAAGCGACAAATCGAATTTGCCAGCCTTGATCGGGCATGATGCGGACAGTTGCGATCTCGACTCCACGTCGTCGTCCCCAAAGGAGACACTGGCTTCGCGCGCGTCCGATGGAGGTTCGGCGTCGATAACAGTCAGAACTACGAAATCAGAATCGGTGCGCAGCTCGGTCACAATTGGCGTGACGTTTTGCTGCTCATCGTCCCAGACAATCCAAGGCAACACGGCAATCGCAATGGCAAAAGCGATTACTATCCTGTCGCGGGGTGCGCTCCACGAATCTGATTTCCGCCTTACTTTGGACGATGACGCTGGCGAGAACATCAATACCATCACTCTTAAACTGCCTTCGACTAGGATTCCTACAGGGGCCGCCTGAAACGGCCGTAAAAAACGTCGTGAAAAAATTCATAGATTTTGATGTAAATGCACAATGAGAACCATCGTCCGTTCGGGCTATGACGCGTGCGCGACAATTATTGTCTGGAAAAAACTAAGACCGCTTTCCGACGGTCCTCCAAAATAGCGAAGTGTTCGATCGGCTTTGGCTCACACCTTTGCGTGCGCTCCAGGCCCAACACGCAGACCACGCCTCAAGGTCGTTGACGTCGGTAGCGAACATGTGTCGCAACGATTGGTTTCGGCCGGCAGTAAGTCGGCTTTATCTCTTCATCGGCATCTTTGTGCGATTTTCTTGTGCAAGGCGGCAACGTCTTTCGTGAGACAGCGCGGTACCAATAATTTTGTCGTCGAACGATCTGGCTGCTGGTGAGCGCAATGCGTCAGATGCCTGTCAAACAGGATTGTGCCGAACGTGGGCCCGACGGCCGCATTGTGGCGGAACTTGCGTCTGCGTTTGAAGATGTTGCCGAACTGCTGCACCGGAGGGCGAGGTCAGCCTTTTCTTCTTTTCATGGATAGGTATCCCGAATACATTCATAGCCCCGCTTAAAGAGTTTTGTCGAATGCGCGCGCGCCGTGATGCCGCTCTACGCCTCCTCAAAACGATGCTGGTGGCCTCGATTGTCATCCCGGTGGCGATTTTCTCCTACGCCAGCTGGATAAATTATCAGAACGCTCTTGGACGGGCGGATGATGAACTTGCGGCCTCGCTGAATATCCTGTCCCAGCAGGCATCAGGAATTTTCCAGTCGGTCGATCTGACTTTCACGGCCGTCGATGCCATCCTCGGCGACCTTACCGATGAACAGATCAAATCGTCCGATCAAACGCTTCATCAGCAGTTGGGAAAACTCGAGAAATCCGTAAAGGCCATCGACGCCATATTGGTTGCCGACAGGACTGGACACACGATCGTTTCGTCGGCGGTCTTGCCAATTCCGACCGGCCTAGACGTTGCCGATCGCGACTATTTCCAGATGCAGGTGGAGCGCGATGCGGGCACGTATGTCGGCGCGGCCTCACAATCGCGAGTGAGACAGGAGTCGTTTTTCGGCATCAGTCGGCGGCGTTCACTACGCGATGGGCAATTCAACGGGATCATCATGATCTCGGTCACACCAAAAGTGTTTACTGAATTCTACCGGCAGCTTGCTGGCGAAACGAGGGCCAGTTTCACTCTCTCGAAAAGCGATGGTGCAATTCTAGCCCGCTATCCGATGCCGACCGGTGACGTCACACATTTCCGACCCGATAGCGGATTCATGCTCAGCGTTGTCGATCACCCCGAGGGCGGATTTGTAACCACCTCGTACTCTGTTGATGATGTTCAACGCCGTTTCGCATATCTCAAGCTTGGATATGCAGACCTCTATGTTTCGGACGGGCTACCGATCGACACGATTCTGTATGCCTGGATGCGTACAATGGCCAGCCATCTTGTTTTCGGAATTCCGGCCACGCTGGTGCTCTTCACACTTGTTCTGCTTGCGATGCGACGCACGAGAGCCCTGTATGCTGAAGCCGAACGTCGCGATCTGGCAGAGCAGGCACTCCGACAATCGCAGAAGATGGAGGCCGTTGGTCAACTGACCGGGGGCGTTGCACACGATTTCAATAATCTTCTCACGATCATTATTGGAAACCTGGGAATTGCCAAACGAGGTGTCGTCGAGGCGCGAGCAGAACGAGCGCTCAACAATGCCCTCGTGGGTGCGGAGCGTGCTGCGCAGTTGACCCAACGACTGCTTGCCTTCTCGCGCCGGCAGCCACTTGATCCTCGTCTGCTCGACATCAACAAGCTTATTGTTGCTATCTCTGACCTGCTGACCCGCACGCTTGGCGAAAATATCGCACTCGAGACAATCAGCGGGGCAGGTCTTTGGAAGGTCGAAGTTGATGCATCGGAAATGGAATCAACGTTACTCAATCTCGCGCTGAATGCGCGCGACGCCATGCCGAATGGCGGCAAACTTACGATCGAGACGAGCAATGCCTATCTCGATGAGGAATATTGTCGCGAGCACGAAAACATTGCGCCCGGCCAATACATTCTTGTCGCCGTGTCTGACAGTGGTGCGGGTATGTCGGCGGAAACAATCGATCGCGCCTTCGAGCCGTTTTTCACGACAAAGGAGGCCGGCAAAGGCACCGGATTGGGGCTGAGCCAAGTCTATGGCTTCATGAAACAATCCGGGGGCCACGTAAAGATCTATAGTGAGCCCGGGGAGGGCACCACGATCAAGCTCTACCTGCCACGCCGAGAAGGCGATGAAGTGGTCAGTTCTGGAGATGATCAGCTGAATTCCCAACGTGGCGGCGGCGAAACGATACTCATTGTCGAGGATGATGACGGTGTTCGCCAGTATGCATCGGAGATCCTGAGGGACCTGAACTACCAGGTTATCGAGGCCAAAGACTCGGCAACGGCGTTGCGGCTTCTGGATGCTGACAAGAAATTCGATCTATTGCTTACGGATGTAGTGCTTCCCGGCAAGAACGGTCGTGAGCTAGCCAATGAGGTTGAACAACGCCGGCCGGGGACGAAAATAATTTTCATGACCGGTTATTCGCGAAACGCGATCGTTCACCACGGCCGATTGGATCCAGGGATTGAGCTCATTCCAAAGCCTCTGACCGAACGCGTTCTTGCTCGGAAGATCAGGCAACTCCTTGATCGCCCGTCGAGTGGGCAATGACATGATGATGTGCTTGTGAACCGCTAGTGCCGCCCGTTTCCTTCCAGGAGCGCACTGAGCGTGAAAGCGTTGGGGCAGAACTCGCGGAAATGTTCGGCGACCGTTCCCTTGGTCAGCTCGCGTTGACAGCGGCTCTTCTGCCGGCAGACGATGCACAACCGCTGAAGATCACGCATGATGGATGGATCGAGTGCAGTCCGCTCGACGCGCAATTCAGTTAACAGTGTTCCCACAAGATCGGCGGCGCCGGATCCTTTTGCGGCGAGGCCTCGGAGTTCGCAAGCCGAGATGCCGAGGTCTTTGGCAATCGCGACCAATTCCTCCGCACTACACCGGTCAAAATCCTCGGCTGGTCGACTTGTTCGACTATGTTTGCCGAACCAGCCACCAACAGTATCGAGTACGAGTTCGACCACTGGATAATTTGCCTGACGAATTTTCGGCATGACGCCCTCAATCTGCAACAAATTGAATTTTCTCATACTCAGCACAAGCAAAGATTTTGGAGCCGACAGCTGCGGCGCTGCGACGGAACAAATATTGCGAATTCAGCGTTTCATCCTGGGCGTTTTGCCGAGGAGGCGAGGATGCGTGGTCCTGGTAATCGTTTTGATTCTGGTCCTGATGGGCCGGGTCTGACAGCTACTCGGTTTCTGACGTTGCCGGGGGCTCCATCTTGTTGCGAAGCTGGTCAGTTCCTTTGACCGTATCCGCAACGGCACGATAGGCGCTCTTAACTCTATCGATTACCATGCGCGAGCGCTGCTTCTGCGTTCGTGCTCTGACGCTGCGTCGACTTCGCTTTTTCAGCGGAGCTCTCGATTTTTTCCCTTTTTTGCCAACAGGCAATTTGCGCTTTTTTCGGGCCATTCAACGATTCCTGCCGTTCGCTGGATTGCAGGGCGAGCATAGAGCGCGAGTGCGATCCCAGGAAAGGCACTGGCCCGTGTTCATTTCTGTGCTGGATCGCTGCCGGCCCTGGCTGCTAAGGATCGGCGGTAGGCGTGACAAC
>Ga0307305_10000312_pt1 | contig 16676 bp, 16 predicted proteins | sample ER_DNA_186_FD_194512 | JGI IMG/M metagenome (GOLD analysis project Ga0307305, IMG submission 194512) | Bulk soil microbial communities from the East River watershed near Crested Butte, Colorado, United States - ER_DNA_186 | ecosystem: Environmental > Terrestrial > Soil > Floodplain | place... | reverse complement strand
CGGTAATTCCTCTTCTGCAACACGTCCCACGAAGCTGACCTGACGATCGATACCAAGCTCGGAGCTCAAGCGGCGGAACTCGTCAGTGAGCAGCCCTCCGCCGACAACCGCCAAATCGAGCTCGTCAGAAGCCAAGATTCGAACAGCACGCAGAAGTTCATCAATGCCCATGCGCGGCTCTGCATGTCGGACAGTCACGAGGAGCCGTCGTCCCGGAGCCAGACCGAGTCGTGTCCGAGCGGCCGTCATTCCGTCCGCGGGGCTGAACCAGTCTGTGTCTACACCTCCCGGAACACTATGAATCTTGGCGCTCTGGTCAGGGTGGTCTGCCACCACGAGCGAGCGGCTGAACTCGCTCAGGATAAGAACCCGCGAGGAACGCCTCATGCTGACTCGTTCGAGCACGGCGATGATCGGCTCGTTCAGATACGCGACGAGTCGCTCATGCCCCCAAGGCAATCGTGGACGCGTGAAGCGGAGCTCGCGGGAATGCGAGGCGTGGTAAACGAGGACAAGCGGTGCGCGGAGGCGAGCCCGGGCAAGTCCCACGGCCGTCGTAGATCCGTGCGCGACCATGACGTCGAAGGCTCCGAGACGACGTGAATGTCGTGTGGTCTCGAAGACGTCCCTCACGGTCAGCGGTACAAGACCGCGTTCTATCACCCGGTGAATCGTTAACGACCCCTCGTGCTCATCGCGGGGCAGATCCGCGACCCGAGGCACGAGAGCCGTTACCTCATGGCCGCGGTCCGCGAGCCTTCGGCCAACCTCGCTCGCCACTCGGGCAACTCCGTTCCGGTCGGGATACCAGGTGCCGCTGGCAATGAGAATGCGCATCAACCGTCAGGCGGCAGGCCTAAACGCCTCGAGCTCCCGATGCACGATCTCGAGGAGTCGGCCCGTCCTGGCCTCCCAACTATTGCGGGCGGCAAGCTCCTTCCGCCGCACGCGCTCGGCTTCGCCGTTGCCACGGAGTGCCTCCTCTACCGCCCGGATGAAGGTCGTCGCTCCGTCGGCAAGGAGAACGTCGGGCTCCATGCCGGCGAGCTCCGGAAGGCCGCTTGCGACGACCGGCTTCCCCGCGGCGAGGTACTCGTAGAGCTTTAGCGGGAAGCAGCTCCGGGTGTAGGCGTTCGAGACGTACGGGATCAGCCCGACGTCGAATGCTGCGACGTAGCGGGGCAGCTCCGCGTACGGCTTCTCCCCGAACCAGCGAACGTTCGCGAGCTGAGCAAGTCGCTCGAGCGCCGAAGCCGTTTCCGGCGCCGTCGGGCCGACCAGGAGCAACGTCGATTGGGGGAAGGCGCGTGCCACGTCCTCGAGGAGATCGAAGTCCACCTTCGAGGCGACGAAGTTGCCGGCGAAGCCGACCACCGGCCGAGGCAGATCAGCAACCTCGGGCGCGGCGTTGGCCCGATCGGCCGCTGTTGCGAAGTGCTCGTAGTCACCTGCGTTCCGGACGAGATGGGTCGAAGGATTGAGATAGCGCTGCCGCTCGAACATCGGAGTGCTCGTGGCGAAGACGAGCCGCGCCCGCTGGGCTGCCAGCCGATCGCCCGCGACAACCATCGCGCGTTTCCGCTTCGAGGTTGTTTGCTCCGTGTAGTCGTCAACGCAGTCGTAGACTGCGAACGCTTCCCCGCAGGACCCCGCGATTCGAGCCGCACTCGGATCGTAGATCCAAAGAATGACCGGGTCCGGGAGACTCGCGGCAAGGCGGCGAAGAACCCACGCGGTAACTGCTGAGTTGACCGTCCCCGAGATCCTGTACTTGGAACCCCACGGCAGGATGTTCAGCGCCTTGCGCAGGAGCACGCCGGGCATGACCTCTTCGGTCGAAAGCAGTCGGCGGGCGAGGGATCTGCGCCCGGTTCGTGAGAACAACGCCCAGAGGTGCTTGCCGAGGAAGTAACCGGTTTCCACGAACAGCACCCGGTGGCCGCGATTGGCGGCCCGCATCATCACCTGCTGGCGGTTAGTGAGCAACGGCGTCCGCCAGTCCTGCGACGAAAGGCAGATGATGGAGAAGGGTTGTTCGCTCATGGTTGTCGCGGACGCCAGCTCTCGTGCGCTGGCGGCATCTTGCCGATATCTCGATGAATTCGACCCAAGGACTGACCCACCACCACGGCGAACACGCCCAGGGCCACATGCCCGCCTCCTCGTCCCTAACATCGGCCGAGCGTTTCGGGGCTGAATTCGCCAATCGCCTCGGCACCCCGTTGCAGGTGGCTCTCCTCGAGCGAGAGCCCATCAGCCCAGAGCTCGTCCTCGTCGATCCCGACTTAGCACGGCGCGCGCGGACGCTGTTGCCTGGGCACGTGCTCGTGCGGGACGCCCCGGACCAGCCCCATCAGCCCGCCCCGGCTGATCAGAGCGCAGCTATTCTGAGCTCGGAGCCGGCTTCGCGGGCCCTCCCCCGCGCCTACGACGACCCCAGCAGAGAGCGCCGGTCTCTCCGCCTGACTGCCTTGACGGCTTCTTGCCTACTCGTGATCGGAGCCGTAACCGCCATCGCGATCAAGGGCGCAGGTTCGGAACACGGAGGCGTCTCTCCGACTGCGCCTACGGGCCAGGCCCAAATGCCCGACGTCCGGTCGCCGAAGCAGACCCTACGGCCCCAAGCGCCGCCTGCCGAGGCGCAGCGGCAGGTGGCCGACGCGTTGATGCCGACTCGACCGGGTCTCGTCCTCCAGTCGGTACTCAGGCGTTTCGGACCGGCGCCAGTCCGGGCCCGACGCGGTCGAAGCTGCCAGTTGACCTGGCCGGCCGAGGGCCTTCGCCTCACGCTGATCGCGCGGCGCCCGTGCGCCGAGGGGACTCTCTTCGACGTGGCCATGTGGCGACGGGGTTGGAAGACTCACAAGAACCTGGGAATCGGCGACGGGGTGCCCCGCTTACGCCGCCTCTACCCGCGTGCGACCCGACGGCAGAACGACTGGTGGCGCTTGTACAAGGGTGGCAGTCGGGTCCCCGTCGGGGGTCTGTTCGCCCACATCAAGCGCGGCCGGGTCGACGAGTTCTGGGTCGCGTAAGCCAGCGGACCCGACTTCGCCGCTGGAAGGCGCCTACGACACAGTTCGATGCGATCATCTGGTTACCAGAGGATGAGCCACAGCCCGGCCAATGACGCGCCCTACCGGGTGATCGAGGACGTGACGTTCGGGGAGAACGTCGTCGTCTACTCGTTCACGAACCTCTATGGCTGCCAGATCGGCGACCACACCCGCATCGGTCCGTTCGTCGAGATCCAGCAGGGGGCCCGCATCGGCGCGAACTGCAAGATCCAGAGCCATGCCTTCATCTGCAGCGGGGTCGAGATCGAGGACGAGGTTTTCATCAGCCACGGAGTGATGTTCATCAACGACAAGTTCCCTCGCGCGACAACAGAGGGTCGTCTACAGCGCGAGGGCGACTGGCGACTCCTCTCCACCACCGTTGAGCACGGAGCTACGCTCGGGTCCGGAGCGGTGATCGGCGGCGGGATCCGCATCGGGCGTCGGGCGCTGGTCGGCGCTGGCGCCGTGGTCACCCGTGACGTCGAACCCGAGAGTGTGGTGGTCGGGAACCCTGCTCGTCCCCTCCGAAGCCTCTGAGACCTGTGTGTTTCGACCGATCATCTCGCTGTGCGAGAGTTGGGAGGTGCCCGTTCCCGATCCCGAGCTGAATCTGCCGCTCGTCGATCTCAAGCGGCAGTATCGGTCGATCAAGACGGAGATCGACGAAGCGTTGCTCGGCGTGATCGCGTCGAGCGAGTACGTCCTCGGCGAGGAACTCGCGCGTTTCGAGCAAGAGTTCGCCGCGTATTGCGGGGTGCGGCACTGCGTCGGCGTCGGCTCGGGGACGTCGGCCATCCAGCTCGCGCTCGAGGCGCTGGACGTCACCAGTGGCGACGAGGTGATCGCACCCGCGAATACGTTCTTCGGGACCGTTCTGCCGGTCTTGAAGCTCGGAGCGATCCCGGTGCTCGTGGACTGTGACGATGACACCGCCACGATCGACGTCGACGCCGTCCCGGCTGCGATTGGGCCGCAAACGAAGGCGGTAGTTGCAGTCCATCTTTACGGGCATCCGGCTGACGTGGATCCGCTGCGGCAGCTGTGCGAGAGCCACGATCTGGCGCTGGTGGAAGATGCCTGCCAGGCTCATGGAGCACGCTACAAAGCGCGTCGCGCAGGGAGTCTTGGGACGATCGCGGCTTTCAGCTTCTATCCTTCCAAGAACCTCGGTGCCTATGGCGACGGGGGCGCCGTGACTACTGACGACGAGCAACTCGCGGAGCGCATCCGTGTTCTCCGAAACCTCGGGCAGTCGTCCCGGTACGCGCATGTAGCCGAGGGCTGGAACGAACGACTCGACACGATTCAGGCCGCCATTCTTCGCGTCAAGCTCAGGCACCTCGACCGCTGGAATGCGCTTCGCCGCCGCAACGCCGCCGTCTATGAACGGGCACTACAGGGAAGCCACGTGCGGACCATGAAGACCGCATTTTGGGCCGAGCATGTCTGGCATGTGTATCCAGTTCGTACGCCAAACCGCGATCAGCTGCGCGCGACCCTGGCCGCGCAGGGAATCGCCACGGGCATGCACTATCCGGTACCGCTCCACGAGCAGCCCGTGCTTGCGCGGCTCGGTTATCGACGCGGCGCCTTTCCGGTGTCAGAAGCCTGGTCTCGAGAGGTGCTTTCTCTGCCGATGTTTGCCGAGCTCGAGCCGCACGAGATCGAACGGGCCGGCCGGATCGCGACTGCGTGGGAGGCGACTGCAGCCTAGTTCGAGAAATGAGCGGGCCTCGCGGCGGATCAGCCTGCCGCAGTCCGACTCGGAGCCAATCTCCTTCCCGCGTCCTCGCCGATTTGCAGCTGCTTCGACTCGACGTCGACCGGGCGGCCGTCTAGACCGAGGGAGCGGTCGACGGCTTCCGTGATCGTCACCACGTCGAGTCCGAGGGCGGCCGACGAGCGCGGCTCGGTACCGTCGCGAATTGCGGCACAGAAGTCTTGAAACTGGAGAGCAAGCGGCTCCGTGACTTCGACCTTGGGCGAGACGATGTCACCCGTTCGGTAGGTCAGCTGGTACTCGCCGAACGTCTGCGGGTTCTGGAGCTGGGCACCTGAGTCGAAGATGCGGACCGGCTCGTTGCTCGTGTCGTCGTAGACGACCATCTTTTCCGAGCCGACGATCGTCGTCCGGCGCAGCTTGCTGGGAGCAAGCCAGGCGATCTCGACGTTGGCGATCGTGCCCGAGTCGAAGACCAGGTGGATGAAGGCGACATCGGGTGTGTTCGGGGTCAAACACCCTCTGGTCAGCGCCGCTACCGTCGACGGCCGCTCGCCGAGCCAGTAGCGGAGGATCGAGAAGTCATGAGGCCCGAGGTCCCAGACGACGCTCACATCCGGCTGGTGGATGCCCAGGTTGACGCGGCTCGTGGAGATGAAGTAGATCTCGCCGAGCTCACCCGAGACGATCACGTCATGGATCATCCGGACGGGCGGGCTGTAGAGGAAGGTATGGCCGGGCATCAGAACGAGCCCGCGCTGAGTCGCCGTCTGGATGAGCTCCAGGGCCTGTGCCGACGAAGCAGCGAGCGGCTTCTCCACGAAGACGTGCTTTCCGGCCATGAGAGCAGACAACGCGAGCGCATGGTGCGTCGAGACCGGCGTTGCGAGCGCGACGGCATCGACGGCAGGATCGTTGAGGACCTCTTCGAGCTCCGTCGTACGCGGTATAGCTGGGTAGCGGCGGGCGATCGCGTCCAGCGCCCCTTCGTGGCGGTCGCAGGCCAAGACCACCTCGGCTCCCGACACCTCGTGGAGATTGCGGACGAGGTTCGGGCCCCAGTAACCGAGCCCGACGACCGCGACCCCCACCGGATCTTGCACGCCGTTGCCGCTCATGCCGTCGCGGTCGACCTCAGGAGCTGAAGCGGCGTGCGGAGCAGGAGCTGGAGGTCCAGGCCCAGGGACCAGCTGCGCGCATAGAGGACGTCGAGGTCCAGAGCCTCGCCGAAATCCGAGTGAGCCCGGGCTCGGACTTGCCAGAGACCGGTCAGTCCGGCCGGAACGAGGAAGCGCTCGAAATGATGCGGGGCGAAGTGATCGACCTCATAGGGCAGACACGGGCGCGGGCCGACGAGTGACATGTCGCCGCGGAGCACATTTACGAGCTGAGGTAGCTCGTCCAGGCTCGTCCGTCTCAGCCAAGCGCCAAAACGGGTCACATCGTCCGAGCGCTCGAGCTTGAAGAGCCCGTTGGAGCTGGGTAGGCCGCCGCCGTCCATCGTCGTCTTGATGTAGTCACGATGCGTCCCGTCATCCGCGCCCATGTGCATGGTTCGAAACTTCAGAACCGTGAACTCCCGCCGGTTGAGGCCAAGGCGGCGCTGACGGAACAAGACAGGCCCCGCGGAGTCGCGCTTGATCTTCCAGGCGATCGCCGCGAAAAGGGGCGCCGTCAGGAGGAGGAGCATCGCCGCACCAACGACGTCGATCGCTCGCTTGAGGAACATCGAGGAGCGGCCGAGTCTTGCAGGCGGCAAACCGAGCATCGGCATTGCCTCGAGCGCGTGAACCTCGGCATTGGGACCGACAATCCCGAAGAGACGCGGAACGATGTCAATTTGGACGTTGAACTGCCTGAGGCGGCGGACGATCTCGAGTATCCGTCTCGGATCGTCGCGAGAGAACGCGATGATGACCCGATCGATGCCGAGTAGCCGAACGATCTCGGGCAGCTCTGCAGGCGTGCCGAGGATCGTCAAGTGCCCGAGAGCCGAGTGGCGTTCCTTCGGCTCGGCGTCTACGAAGCCGACGAGGTTGATGCCGTACTCCGGGTGGTGGAGGAGCTTCCGGCCGACGAGCTGGCCGACATCTCCGGCCCCGACAATGATCGCGTTCTGCAGATAGGCGAGCGTCCGACGCGAAGCGCCGCGAGCAGCGGCCCGGCCGCCCGCCACGCCGACGATGGAGAAGGTCCAGAACAGCAGGACTTGCTTCGTATTGTGCGTCGTATAGCTCGTTACGACGGCAAAGCCGAAGGCCCCAGCCGTAACCAGCAGAAAGACTCGCCCAAGGTCGTCGAGCGTCGTGTGGTCGGCCTCGGCCTCGTCCCCGTCATACAGACCCAAGAGCTTCGCGCCTACGACCCAAACCGGAAACGAGGCGACCAAGATTGCTAAGCCGATCCGGGCGTCGAACTCATGCAACCCCGAGGCGACTGCCGCCAGGACAAAGCCCAAGGACAGACCGAGTAAGTCCCCTGCAAGCAGCAAGCGACGGAGGAGCCAGCCGCGATCCTTCGATTTCCGCGACTGCTGACGCCGGGCGATCAGCTCACGCGTCTTGTCGTCGACCGACTGCAGGAGGCGCTCTTCCCACGTCGCATCGGCGCGCGAGGGAGAGAGCCTTACATCGCGACCCCCTTTTTTCAGACTCAGGCGTGCGGCTTGCCGACTCAAGGCCCACTCTCCCCAGTGGTCGAGGACAACGCCCGTTCTTGTGCGACCCATCTAAGCGCGCCCGTCCACTCGAGGCAAGGCCAATTTATGGGTTTTAAGGAACCCTTACGAAAGACCTATTCGGTGCCGCGCAGCTCGTCGTGCAGAGCTTCCAATCCCTCCAGGTCGGAGGCGCTCGTCGTCGCCGAGCCGTTTGCCGAAGCGCGTTCGACCTCCTCGAGCGTGTTCGCCAGGAACTCAGACAGCCTCTTGCTCTTCTCCGCGAGATCGGCCCGCTCGCGCGCCAGCTCCGCCTCGACCTGACTCCGTTGGTGGTCAGATTGAGCGAGGATCTCGTGGGCTCTGAGCTCGGCGTCCCTGATGATTGCCTCGGCCTCACGCCTTGCGTTCTCCTCCGTTTCTCGACGGTGCGCCCCAAGCGCGCGGTTACCTCGGTCGCCGTAGATCCAGTCTGCGTCGAGGTCGTGCGCGGCGGAGTCAGCCCGTGAGCCGTGCGGCAGCCGTGTCCGCGAGAGCCCGCGCCTTCGACGCCACAGGAGCCAGCCGATGGCCAGGACTCCCACGAGCGCCGAGAGTGCTGCCAGAATCACGATCACGCTTGCGCCGACGCGCCAGGCTCGAGCACACTGCCCCGCCTATGGCACGGCATTCGGCGATCCGCCCGTCGAGTCATATCCGCCTCGGTCCAGAAGCTCCGGCCGATGGTGGGGCGTGCGTTCCGGGCTGGATCCAAGCTCCGTCGCCGATCGACCTTCGAGAACTCTGCCAAGTGCTGCTTCGAGCTCCTCTTCCCCTGAGGCCTTCGCTTCATCCTCAGTCTCGAGCCGGAGCTCTTCGACCTTTTCGGTCAAGAAGGCAGAGAGACCACTCCTCATCTGCTCCGTGATCCGACGCAGCCGCATCAGCTCACGCCTTGCGTCGTCGCGCTCGCGAATGGCGCCGGCCTTCAGCTCCTCGGCTTCGATCCGGGCCTTTCGCAGTGTCACCTCCGCCTCTTGCCTGGCGCTTTCGCGGATCGCGGTGGCGTGGCTGGTCGCCGAAAGCAACGTTTTGACCAGGAGCTGCTCCTGGGAGCGGTGCCGTTCTAGCTCGCCTTCGAGCTGATCGATGCGGCCACGAAGCTGTTCCGACTCGCTGTCGTGCTCCAGGGTCTCTCGGCCTTCGTCCACGCCGAAATGGTAGATCCCTTTGTCGAGCACCGCAATTGGGCAGGAGCGGTCGCCGCTCGAATGGATCGCGCTACCGTTCATCTTCGATTGAATGCCCGTGCTGGACACGGGACATCGGTGGCGCGTCCCGCCAACGCTGCTGTGAAGCAAGCGATCCAGGCACTCCCGAGTGGCGGCGAACGAACCGATGGCGCTCGAGCAGAGGTCGACGTTAAGGCGAGGCCCCCGTAACGACTGTGACGACGGCACGCCGGGGCCTCGCCTCCTCGGACAGCAAGCCGGTGCAGGGCATCTAGGCTTTGCGGCTAGCCGACGCCCCGGCGGACCTGGGAGAGGCGGTTGCCCCGTGGCACGACCCTGTATGTCGCGATCCGCGCAGGCGTCTTCGGGTCAACCGACCCTGAAAGTGGCCTGGCCGAGCAGCTGCCCGTAGCGGCTCCTAGAGCGGCGCCCGAAGGCCGGCCAGACGTACCAGTGGTAGACGCCTTTGCTCAGTGCGAACCGATGGCCGGCATACGACCAGCGCCGCCCGAGCTGCACCCTTGGCCGCCGCGGCCAGGTGCTAAGGACCTTCTGCCTTCCGTTGTAGAGCTGAGCGTTGTAGAAGGTCGCTTTCGGAGTCGCGTCCCAGGTGAGACGGGGAGGCTTGCGAACAACGGTACCGTCCCCTGGGGAGCGGAGCAGCGCGCTCGCCGGCACAACGGTCGAAGCCCCGTGCGAGGCGTTGCCGGCGCGGTCGTAGCTGACGATGGTGAATCGGTAGTAGAAGCCATTCCGGAAGTGCTTCTCGATGTAAGCCGACGCGGCGCCCTGGTAGACAGCCGCACGCGCGGGGCTCTTCGCCCTTGTCGAGACGAAGAGGCCCACGTGGTCGAAGTCTGCGTCGGGCGGCCTTGCCCACGCCAGGCGAAGAACGCCGTAGGCCACGGCCCGTCTCAACCTGGTGACGTTTCCGGGTGGCGTGTGGTCGGCCGTGCCGGGACCGACCGCCGAGATACGCCAGGCATAAGAGGCGGGAGTCGGATCGGCGTTGCCGGCGAGGTCGACCGCCTGTACTCGGAACGCGTGGTTGCCGTCACCCAAGCCGTCGTAGGTCTTCGGCGACGCGCAGGGCGCGAACCCGGAGGCGTCGAGGCTGCAGACGAAGGTCGAACCGGCTTCGCTGCTTGTGAACGTAAATGATGCCGATCCGGTGGTGGCCTCGGCCGGCGGCCCCGAAGCGACGCTCGTATCCGGGGCGACGGTGTCGACCGTCCAGTCGTAGGTCGTCGCCGGGCCCGTATTGCCCAACTGGGAGGCGCGAACCGCGAACGTGTGTGGGCCGTCGTCGAGATCCGTGAAGAGGACCGGACTCGTACAGGCCGAGTAGCCGCTGCCGTCTAGAGCGCAGGCAAAGGTGCTCCCGGCCTTGTTCGACGAGAAGCTGAAGCTGGCGCTCGTACGGTTCGTCACTCGAGGGGGCGTGTCTGTCAGCGCTACAACCGGCCTCACCGTGTTGATCAGCCAGGAGTACGGCGGCGTCGGGTTGCTGACGTTCCCGGCTGCGTCGACCGCCTCCACGAGGACGGTGTGCGTGCCATCCGCGAGGCCTAGATACGCCTGAGGGTTGGAGCAGGGAAGGAAGCCGCCTCCATCGAGCTGGCAGCTGTACCCAACGCCGGCTTCCGGATCGGAGAACACGAACCGAGCGTCGCTCACGCCGCTTGGCTGGGCAGGCCCCGAAACGATCGTTGGCTGGGGAGGCGGCTTCGTATCGATCGCCCAGGTATACGAACTCACCGTGCTTTCGTTTCCAGCCGCGTCGACCGCGCGCGCGTTCAGCACGTGAGCGCCGTCGGCAAGCCCAATGTATGTCTGCGGGTTCGAGCACGTGGGAAAGCCGTGGGCGTCGAGGTTGCAGTGAAAGCTCACCGTCGGGTCTACGTCCGTAAAGCCGAAGGTGGCGCTGCTCGAGTTACTCGGATTCGCGGGTCCCGTTATCACGGGCGGCGGCGGAGGGGTGGTGTCGAGCGTCCACGTGTACGAGGTGACAGCGCTCTCGTTCGGGCCATCGACCGCTTTTACGCCGAACGTGTGCGAGCCCTCGCTCAGGCTCGAGTAGGTGACAGCGCTGGCGCACGGCGCGAAACTTCCACCGTCGAGCTCGCACTGGAATGTCGCGAGTGGGTCAACGTCGCTGAAGGAGAAGCTCGCCGTAGTCTCGTTCGTGTATTGGGCGGGGCCGGAAATGATCGTCGGCGCCGTCGGCGCGGCGGCGGTCGCGCCGCCCGCGAACGGAACTCCGACGACGAGCGCCGCCAACGCGGCAGCGTAAACACAGACGCGGATCACTCGACGAGCACAACTAGCAGGCCCACAATGATGCTCAATGCGAGGGCGAATCCTACGAACGCGATGTCGCTTCGGCGCCGAGCGGCGACGCTCAGCACCGATTGCGGTAGGGCCCACTCGGGCATCAGCCCGATTGCCGCCGCGACCAGCGAAAGGCCAATCGCAACCGCCAACATCACCAGCATTGGAGTCGAGGACCGCGACGAGTCCGCTGGCGAAATCACGGCACTCGCGGCGACGGGATCACGCTGCTGGCTCGACGTTCGGGGCGGCGTGAAATGCACCGACGCATGGACACGCTTGCGGAGGCGTCTGGCGGTCCGCTCGCCGACATGCCGCGCCTGAGCAGGTCGGTGGGCAGTGGTCGCAGGAGGGGTTGACGGTGCGGGCGGCGGAGGCGGCGGCGGGGGCGATGGTGTCGGAGATGGTGGCGGTGGCGGCGCGACGGGCTGCGGCTGCGGTTGCGGCGGCGGGGGCGCCGGAGGGGGGACGGTCCGCTGCGCGCTCGTGGTCGGCGGAGGGTCAGGCTTGGGGATGGTCGTCGTCACCCCGGCAGCGCGCGATCCGCTGACGAAGACGTGGATGAACGCCAATCCAAGTAACGCGAGCGCAAGAGCGAGTACCAGCCGGAACCCGGCCCCAACTCGGCCCGTCGACCCATTCCGCATCGGGTACCCCCAAGCTGCAAGACGAACCAGGCGACAGTAGCACGGACGTATGGATTGTTCGTCTCATTTCCACCCAGCTCCAGCACTGACCTTTTCGCCGACGAACCGTCTGGACTCAGACCGGCTCGGAAGCCGCTACTAGAGCCGACCGTTCCAACGAGAGCGAACGGCGAGCGCGCTGCCCGCTCAAGCGTCCGGAAAACGTGAGATCTAGGGTCGGGCGACTACCGAACGCCGAGCGCTTCCGCGGGTTCCCGGCCCGAGGACAGGCTTACGGCTCGAGCTCGCCGTCGCCTAGTCGCTCTTTCGGCCAGCGATTGTCCCTAATAGAGCCAGTCCCGTCTCATCCCGTCGCCTTCGGCGCCCGGTGTGAGACGACGCGGACCTTGACGCCCGCGACCACCGTCTTCCGCGTGACGACCTTCGTTTTCCCGGGCGTCGTCACCGTCGTCGAGGGACCGGGCACGGTCACGGTCTGGCTCGGGCCGGTCGTGGTCACAGACACCGTGGTCGGCAGAGTGACGGTCACGGTCGTCGTCGCCCCGCCCGTCGTGGTCGTTGTTCCGGTCGTCGTCTTCGCTGTCGTCGACCAGGCGACGCCACCGGTCGCGGAGTCGGTCAGCAAAGCGGCTGCGCCGACGCCGCCGAGAACTAGAGCAACAGCGATTGTGAGTGCGAGGATCTTTCTCAATTCAGCCCTCCCTGTCTCTGGGCCTATTGGCCGCATCGCCCCGAGTTGCCGCCGGGCTTGCCTCGACAAGTTCTCACCCGACCTGCGCTTTCGTAAACGCCCCATCGGAGGTGAAATCGGCTGGCCTAGGGCCCGAGCGACCGGATTCGCGCTGGACAGGATGCCGCCGTCAAGACGAGCAATGGGAACGACCGCCGCAGTCGGATCACCCCAGCACCTGCCGCAACTTCGCCTCGAACGCTTCGCCCTGTGGGTGCCGGAAACCCAGCTGCCGCTCGCGGATCGCCAGCGAGCCGCGCCATTGGCGCAGGAAGCAGATCTTCCGTAAAGCGGTTGTTTACATACTAGACAACTCGTGCGTTACGAAGCCGAGAAAGCTCCGTCACAACCCGCTGCAAATACGCTGCTTCTACGCCATGCCACGGCGTTTCCTAAACCGCGTGCCCAAGTTCGATTCTTGGCGGGGGCACTGACCCGCACGGTGGTCGAAAAGCGGGGACAAAAAAGAACGGGTAGATCTCGGCGCGGCTGACCACGCGGATCTCCTGCACGAAGGACTGCAAGAGCGCCTTCCGCTGGCGCCGCTCACCCTGCGCAATTACCTCCCGCACCTGAGCCGCTAGCGCCTGCACGTCTTCCTCCGAGAGCGGCTCCGGCATGTCCTCGTCCCCGAGCGAACTCCTCGCCTCGCGCCTCAAGGCCGCGCAGCTTCTCGCTCAGCTCCTCGATTCGACACTGAACGAGGTGGGCTCCCAGGTGATGTGGCCCGAAGCGCAGGTGGGCTGGCAGTCGTTGACGGCGAGCATGCCTTGAGCGCGCGCAATGGAGCCACCGTAGCTGAGCCAGCGCACGTCCTTGATCGGCGTACCCGCCCCGAGCACAACCTGCTTCGGGTTGTACGCGCCCTGAACGTAGACCTTCTGGCCACCGCAGGCCGCCACGAGCACGACGATGGCGACTACAGCGAGCGAGGCGCGCACGGCGATCATTCTCCCGCTGGGGCCACGGCCCCGCGGGGACACCCGCGTCTGCGGATGGGGCCACCCCCGAGGGATCGCAGTCCCAAGCTGTCCGTGCTGCCCGGGGGATCCCAGCACCGTGTCGACCTGGCTGATCGCCCTCATCGCCGGGAGCGTCTTGACCTGGCTGAGCGCGTACGCCGTGAACCGGGCGCAGCCCGTTTGCAGATGTACTCCTTACGAGTTATCGTCCTATTCGTCTGCGGCAAGAGGGGTTCACGGTGGCGTTTCGTGCGGCAAGCTGCGATAGCGAGGGCAGGCGCTCGCGCTTCGAGAGCGTTTTTCAGTCGAGGTCCGCGTGAGCGAGGCAAGGGCGCGCGTCGACGATCACGGCGGCTCCGGTCTCGACCACCTGGAGCTGGGGATCGTCGCAGCTCGCGCCGGCGATTCCAACGCCTCGTCGCGAGCAGATTTTGTCGCTCGAGCGGTTGTGGCCGGCGGCGCTCTCGCGGCGGGCGGCGTGCTCGTCGCTGGATTGCCCCGGCTGGCGGCGTCGGCTCCTTCAGCTGCTCAGGACAAGAAGATCCTCAACTTTGCGCTTCTGCTCGAGTACATCGAGGCCGGCTTCTACGCAGAGGCGTATGCAAAAGGGAAGCTAAGCGGCGAGCTGCAGGACTACGTCTCGATCGTCCGTCGCCATGAGCAGGCGCATGTTGCCTTCCTCAAAAGTGCCCTAGGCAAGGATGCGCGCAAGAAGCCGACACTCAGCTTCGGGGAGTCGACCTCGGATCCCGCCAAGTTCACGGCGGCTGCGATTGCACTCGAGGAGACGATGATCAGCGCTTACAACGGCCAAGCCGCAAACCTCACCAAGCAGACCCTTGATATGGCCGCGAAGATCGTCTCCGTCGAGGCTCGGCACGCCGGCTGGATCCGGGCAATCGCCGGCAAGAACCCTGCTCCGAACGCAACCGACAAACCGAAAACGGCTACGCAGGTTCAAAGTGCTGTCAACAGCACCGGCTTCCTCCAGTCGAGCTAGGTGATGTTGATACCAGCCATGTTCGCCAAGAAACACGAGACTCAGGCGATCTCGGAGCTAACACTGAGCCAGCTCGATCGCGACGGCGCCATCTGTGAAGCGGTCGTACACGTCTCTGGTGATACCCGTGCCACGTTCCTGGGCAACGCGGTCGTGGGAGGGGCGGCTCTGCTCGGGGCCCTCACCGCCCCTGCTCTTGCCGGCGCGACGGCGCCATCCGACGTCGCGATCCTCAACTACGCCCTCACCCTCGAGTACCTGCAGGCCGCTTTCTACACCGAGGCCGAGCGTCTCGGCGCTATTCGGGGCAAGCTGACGCAGATACCCCGCCAGCTCGGAGCAGTCGAGCGCGCGCATGTCGCCGCCATCAGGGCGGCGCTGGGACAGGCAGCCGTGAAGCGTCCTGCCTTCGACTTCCGCGGTGTGACCGAGGATCAGACGAAGTTCCTGAAGACCGCCGTGGCGTTCGAGGATCTCGCGGCGGCGGCTTACAAGGCGCAGGCGGCTCGCATCAAGTCGGCGGCGCTTCTCACGGCGGCGATATCGATCCATTCCGTCGAGGCGCGGCACGCCGCGTGGATGCGGTTCCTCGCAGGTGTGACACCGGCCGCGTCCGCGTTCGACGAGGGGAAGCCGATCTCCGAGGTGAAGGCGATCGTCGCTTCGACCCACTTCGTCGTGGCCCATCCCAAGATGGCGTCCCGCACGAACCCGAAGTACAAGGGGTGATGACAAACCCATGGCGCCTGGAGGCACGCTCGCTCGAGCCTTTGGCGTCTCCGCGGGAGCAGTCGCAGCCGCACTCATCGCCGTGATCGTCTCGTCGCGCGCAAGCTCCTCGCCTTCGATAGTGGACGTGCCAGACCATCTCCCGGCTCCTCCGGCGTCCGCCCTGTGGGTGCCCAAGCCCGTCGCCTTGCACCGATCCGCCGCCGTCGCATACTGGGCATCTGTCCGCAGCGCGGTCCCCGGACGGGCGTGGCCGAGCAGGCGGGCCGAGATCGTGGCGCCACTTGCGACCAAGACTCCCGAGGACACGACGAACATCGTCCTCGTGGTCGGCCGCACCCGTGACCGAGCCGGCCGCTTGTGGGTCCACGTGCGCCTGCCGGTCCTGCCGAACGACCGCACCGCCTGGGTGCCGCGGAGCGCGCTCGGAGTCTATGGCGCCGTGCACACGCACCTCATCATCGACCTCGAACGGCTGACGGCGACGCTGCTGCGGAACGGGTCCGCGATCTTCCGTGCGCCGATCGGCGTAGGCAGGCCGGAGTGGCCGACGCCAAAGGGAAACTTCTATATTCGGGACAGGTTGGCCAGGTATAGGAGCGCCTTCTACGGGCCGCTCGCCTTTGGCACGAGCGCTCGCTCGAGCGTGCTCACGGACTGGCCCGGCGGGGGATTCATCGGCCTTCACGGGACCGATGAGCCCCAGCTCGTGCCGGGCCGCATCTCCCATGGCTGCGTCAGGTTCCGCAATCGGGACATTCTCGAGCTCGGCCGGCTGATGCAGGTCGGCACACCGGTGACGATCCGGTGAGGCGACGTCTCCTGCGCCTCGTGCCCTTCGCGCTGGTGGCGGCCTGTGCGGCGGCTATGTGCGCGCCTCTAGCCCCCGCGAGTACAGATCGTGGAGGAAAGCCCGTGCGTCCCGACCTTACGCCGCTTTGGTCAGCCTTTCCGCTCGGTCAGCCCCGGCACGCGGCTGACGGTAAGAACCCGGCCCTCGAATCACGGCAGGCACAATCGCGCAGTCCCACCGATTCGCGGGGCTCGGGGAGCGGCCCGTTCCGCCTGCTTGTGGCCGTTGCCACCGGAATGCTCCTCGCCGCTGTGCTCGCGGCGCTTGGCCTCGGTGTGCTGCGTCCCGCCCAGTCGTTCGAGCGTCGCCGCGGACGTCGCGCGAGATCTACGGCTCGGCTTCCAATCCGTTCGACCAAAGGAGGATCCAGCATGGCCAACTTGAGACGCAAACTGCAAGCGCTGAGCGAGCCGAATGCGCCCCCCGAAGAGTCTCAGGAGCAGCTCCCGGAGGAAGGCGGGAGCGCGACGAGCCCCGTCGAGAGACTCGCCCAATACTCGCTGAAGGAGGATGAGCTCGCGGCCACTGCCGAAGGCAGCGCAGAAGCGGAGGCCGAACCAGTCGCCGACGACGAAAGCGAGTCTCCAGGGGCGAAGGTGGCGGCGGATCTCGGTGCCGTCGGCGAAGAGGTCGGTACGGTCCTGAAGTCGGCGCAAGAGGCCGCGGCGCGGATTCGCCAGAAGGCACAGGAGGAGGCAGAGCGCGTACGCAAGGAGGCCGAGTCTGTGGCCGCAGCAGAGGTGGACGAGGCGCACCGCGTCGCCGACGCCGACCGTGC
>Ga0307305_10000311_pt1 | contig 16678 bp, 16 predicted proteins | sample ER_DNA_186_FD_194512 | JGI IMG/M metagenome (GOLD analysis project Ga0307305, IMG submission 194512) | Bulk soil microbial communities from the East River watershed near Crested Butte, Colorado, United States - ER_DNA_186 | ecosystem: Environmental > Terrestrial > Soil > Floodplain | place... | reverse complement strand
ATGAGCGCGATGCCGCCTAACGACAGCGCGATCGCGACGACCTTCAGTGGACCGACGCGCTCGGCGCCGCGGAGCACGGCGAAGAGCGCGATCCACGCTGGATACGTATAGAACAGAAAGACGAGCGTCGCGATCGGGATGAAGCGCAGCGCGTAGAGGCTCGTGAAGGCGATCGTCGCTTGACCACCGCCGCCGAGAACGAGCAGCCGTGCGTGTCGGCCGCGCGCGGCGCGCAGCGCGCCGATCCCGCCGGCGAGTACGCCTAGCATCGCCGCGCCGAGCAGGAATCGCCAGGCGAGCACGGACAGCAAAGGCGCACCGTCGCGGGTCGCCAGCGTGACGAGGATCGAGATCGAACCGAAGCAGCACGCCGACAGCGCGACGAGCGCGGTCGCTGCCGCCGGGCTGTTCCGCGCCGATGTCGCCGGCGCCGTCACCGGAGACCGAGCAGCTGGATCGCGATCGTGAAGTAGAGAATGATTCCCGCGACGTCGACGAGTGACGCGACGAACGGCGACGACGCGATCGCCGGATCGAAGCCAACCCTCGTGAAGACGAGTGGCAGCAGCGCACCGACGATGGTGCCGACCACGACGACGCCGGTCAGCGTGAGTGCGACGACGCCCGCGATCGCGTATCCGTTCCCCCACATCATCGCGCGGCCGAATCCGATTGCGCCGAGGAACGCACCGAGCACGAGTCCCTGGCCGATCTCCCGCGACAACACCCGCAGCGTGTCGCGCAGACGCACGTCGCCGACGGCGAGCGCACGCGTGATCAACGTCGCCGACTGCGAGCCCGAATTGCCGCCCGAGCTGATGATCAGCGGCACGAAGAACATCAGTGCCGTCACGCTCGCCAGAACGCGCTCGTAATGCCGGAGCGCGACACCGGTGAACATTTCCTCGACGAAAAGCAGCACGAGCCAGCCCCCGCGCTTGCGCGCGAGATTCCAGAAGCCCGTCTGGAAGTAGGTATCGTCGAGCGGCTGCACGGCGCCGAGCTTCTGTACGTCCTCGGTCTGCTCCTCGACCATCGCGTCGAGCACGTCGTCGACGGTGACAACGCCGAGCATGCGCGAGTGTTCGTCGACGACCGGGACAGCGACGAGGTCGTACTCGCGCGTGATGCGCGCGACTTCCGACCGGTCGGCGATCGGTGGGACGGTGACGACCTCCTCCCACGCGATGTCGCTCACCTTCGCGCCGGGCGGCGCGGCGAGCAGCTCGCGCAGGGAGAAGACGCCGGCGACGCGACCCTCGGTGTCCGTCGCGTAGATCGAGTGCATCGCTTCGCTGCGACCGGCACGCGCAATCACGCGCACCGCGGCCAGCGCGTCCTCGACGGAGAGCGACTCGGCCACGGCGACGAACTCGGTCGTCATGATGCCGCCGGCGCTCTCCGGATCGTAGGCCAGCAGCCGCTCGGTTTCCTGGCGCGCCGCCGTCGGGATCTCGGCGAGGATCTCGTCGGCGTGCTCCTCCTCGAGCTCCTCGAGCACGTCGGCGCGGTCGTCCGGCGTCATGTGCGAGACGAGTGACGCGGCCTGCTTGACCGTCATCTCCTCGAGCACTTCGGAGCGCAGCTCCTCGTCCATGTATTCGAGGACGTCGGCCGCGCGATCCTTGGGCAGCGCGTTGAGCAGCGCGACGACCATCTCGTGCGGAATCGCCTCGGCGACGTCCGCGAGATCGGCCGGATGCATCTCCTCCGTCTCGGCGGCGACGTCGGCCGGCGACTCCTCGAGCAGCGCCAGGATGTCGGGCGCGAGCAGTGCCGCGACGGGTCGCGCTTCGTTTCGCTGTGATTGCGTCATAGGACCGTCCGGGCGGGCGTGCGCGGCCGCTGAGTGCGCGCGGTCACACGCGCGGATGCGGCGGGTCAAGTTAGGCTGGCGCCGCGTGGCGAACAAGGCACTCTGCGCGTCCTAACCACATGCGCGTATTCGTTACCGGCGCCGCCAGTCCACTCGGCCGCGCCCTCGTCAGTGCCTTGAAGCGGCGCGGCGACCATGTCATTGGCCTCGTTCGTCGCCGCGGCGGCGTTCAGCTCCTCAAGAATCTCGGCGCCGAGCCGGTGATGGGTGACGTGCGCCGCTCCGAATCGCTCGCCCGACAGATGGCCAACTGTCAGGCGGTCTTTCATGTGGCGACGTTCTTCGACTTCTGGGCGCGCGACGTGCGATCGTTCGACTCGGTCAACGTCGGCGGGACGAAGAACGCGATTGCTGCCGCTGTTGTCGCCAAGGTACCGCGCTTCATCCACGTCTCGAGTGCGCTTGCGATCGGCGAGGCGGCGGGCGAGATGGGGTACGAGTGGACCAAACATCGTGGCGAGTCGCGGAGCGATTTCGAGCGCTCGAAGGTCGAGTCAGAGCGGATGGCGCTCAAGCTTCGCTCGAAGGGCATCGACATCGTTGTCGTGAATCCGTCGCTCGTTCTGGCGCCCGGCGACATGGGGTGGGTCGGCCGCGTGCTCACGCGAGCGGTCGCGGGCGGTTTCCGTTTCGGTACCGATGCGCAGATGTCGTGGATCGCCGCCGACGACGCGGCGCAGGGGATGATCCGCGCGCTCGAGGCGGGGAAGAACGGTGAGCGCTATATCCTCAGCGCCGAGCGCATGTCGATGCGCCAGCTCTTCGAGCGCGTCGGCGCGCTGACAGGCCGCAAGCCGGCGGGTGCGTGGTCGCCAGCCGCGCTGGGCACGCTGTCGAAGATCGCCGTCTCCGTCACCAAGCCTTTCGGCAAGCGGCCGCTTCTCGCGCCTGACGAAGTCCGCTTTCTCATCAACGGGCTGCGCGTCGATGGTGCGTGGGCGCGCGGTGAGCTGGGAACGAAATACGCCGCGCTGTCGGCCGTTCTTCCCGGCATCGTGCAGAGCTACCAGAGCGCGCTCGAGCGGTTCGGCAAGTAGCACGTCAAGGCCACGTCAAGTTTCACGACGCACGCTCGCCGAAGAAACACAACTGCAAACCATTTCGTAGACGCCGTTGTCCCATCCCCGTGCGTCATTCCGGCGCGCCGCGGACACGCCGACACGTGTGGCTTCAGCCCGACCCCCCACCCCTATGCTTCGCTCGATCCTGCTGAGCGCACTCGCGCTCCCCGTCACGCTCGTCGCACAGGCACGCGTTGCGTCGACGACGGCAGTTCCCGATGGTGATGGCATCAGAGGCGTAGCCACGGCGGCAACAGCCGTCCACGCGACCGCAGCGCCAGTGCTCGACGGCAGAGGAGATGACGCCGTGTGGGCCACCGCGCCGGAGATCGGCGGCTTCCGACAGTTCGAGCCGGTCGAGGATGGAGACCCCAAGTACGCGACGACGGCGAAGGTCGCCTTCGACGAGCGCAATCTCTACGTATTGATGCACGCTCAGGACGCGCACCCCGATTCGATCGTCGGCCAGCTCACGCGCCGCGACCAGCGCTCGCCGTCGGATTGGCTGATGGTGCTGATCGACTCGTACAACGACAAGCGCACGGGCTTCGAGTTTCACGTCAATCCAGCGGGAGTGAAACGCGACGTCTCGATCGTCGGTGACGGCGACGAGGACACCTCGTGGGACGGCGTCTGGGATGTCGCGACGCGCATCGACACCGACGGCTGGACGGCCGAGTTCCGCATTCCGCTCAGCCAGCTGCGCTTCCCACCTAACGGCTCGCCCACGTTCGGGATGATGTTCATCCGTAACGTCGGGCGCTCAGGTGAGCGGAACGCCTGGCCCGTGCTTCGCAAGTCGAAGGGCGGCCTCGTCTCGCAGTTCGCGGAGGTGTCGGGATTCCAGGGACTGACGAGCCCACGCCGGCTCGAGATCACGCCCTACTCGGTCATGAAGAACATCTCGCAGTCGCAGCTCGACGGCGGTGGCGCCGTGACCGGCTACGATCGCGCGAACCTCAGCACGATCGGCGCCGACATCAAGTACGGCGTGTCGTCGAACCTGACGCTCGACGCTACTGTGAATCCGGACTTCGGCCAGGTCGAAGCCGATCCGTCGAACCTCAACCTCACCGCCTTCGAGACGTTCTACTCCGAGCGCCGGCCGTTCTTCATGGAGGGCGCTGGGCTGTTCCGGTTCGATCTCAACTGCAATGACGGCAGCTGCAGCGGCCTGTTCTACTCGCGGCGAATCGGCCGCCGTCCACAGCTCAACGGCACGATCAGCGATATCGATCCGACGGCGAGCGTCAGCACGTCCACGCCGATCCTTGGCGCCGCGAAGCTCACCGGACGCACGGAATCCGGTCTGCAGATCGGCGTCTTCGACGCGATGACGGATGAACGCAAGGCACAAGGGCGCACGATCGGCACCGTCGTCGCCGAGCCGCGTACCAACTACCTCGTCGGCCGCGTCGCGCAGGATTTCCGACAGGGCAAGACGAGCGTCGGTGTCATGGCGACATCGGTCAACCGGTCGCTCGACAGCTTCACCGAGACGTACCTCACGCGCTCGGCGATGGTCGGCGGGCTCGATGCGCGCCACCGCTTCTGGAAGGCGAACTACGAGCTATCGGGATTCGTCGCCGCGAGCACGACGCAGGGCAGCACCGACGCCATCTCGTCGGCGCAGCTCAATTCGCGCCACCAGTATGACCGCCCCGACGACAAGCTAGCCTTCGATCCGACCAGGACGAAGCTCACGGGCAGTGCCGAGCAAGTGATGATCTCCAAGATCGGCGGGGGGATCACGCGCTTCAACTTCAACTACCGCGCGCTCTCACCCGGCTTCGAGGTGAACGACGTCGGATTCCTCAACCGCGCCGACGAGCAGTCACAGAACGGGTGGTTTGCATTCCAGTACAACACGCCGACAAAGCTCTACCGCATGGCGCGGTTGAACTTCAACCAGTGGCAGAGCTGGACAGCGGGCGGGCTGCGAACGGGCTTCGGCGGAAACGTCAACTATCACGTGCAGCTGCCGTCGCAGTGGTGGCTTCACACGGGGATCAGCGGCAACAACCTGGTCCCGACGTATGACGATCGCCTCGCCCGCGGCGGCCCGGCGGTGCGCAGATCGCCTAACGTCAACGGTTGGTTCGGCTTCGAAGGCGACTCGCGAAAGCGCATCACGCCCTACGTCTTCGTCGGCGGCAATCGTGCTGATGTCGGCAACTCGAAGGATTTCTGGCTCGACCCGAAAGTGGACATCCGAGTCTCCGACCAGCTGATGATCTCCGGCGGCCCGTACTACGAGAACTGGGTCAATGACAACCAGTGGGTCGGTACGTATGCGGTCGACGGTAGCAGCGTGGGCACGTTCGCTCGCCTGAACTCGAAGACGCTGTCGATGACGGGCCGCATGGACTACACGGCCACGCCGACACTGACGATGCAGCTGTATTTCGCTCCCTACGTCACGGTCGGGGAGTACTCACACCATCGTCAGCTCGCCCAGCCGCGCTCGGCGAAGTACTCCGACCGGTTTGCGGACATCAACGTGACCGACGTAGCGGCGGACAACAACTTCAACTACCGGGCGCTCAACACGAACGCGGTGCTCCGCTGGGAGTATCGTCCAGGCTCGGCGATCTTCGTCGTCTGGCAGCAGGGGCGCGAGGACTACCTGGCCGGGGAGCGCTTCACGAGGTTCGGCGCGATGAAGGACTACTCGGGGCTCTTCTCCCCACACCCGGACAATACCTTCCTCGTGAAGGCGTCGTACTGGTTCAGCCTTTAACTGCAGACGGTAAACGGTAGACGGTAGACGGTAGTAAGCCGAACAGAAATCGTTCCCTTAGAGGAGCGGCAGCGCACGCTGCCGCTCCTCTGTCGTTTCGAGCAGCTCGTAACCAGCAACAGCGATCGCGTGGCGCAGTACGTCTTCCGCAGCCCCGCCGTCGTGCTCGACCTCGGCGCGGCCGAGCTGCACGTCGGCGCGCGAGATGCCGGGCACGCCGGCGAGCGCGGTGAAGACCGCGCGTACGCAGTGCGCGCTGCGCATGCCGCCGATGCGAGCGGTCGTGATGAAACGAGCCATGGCGAACGAAAGGTCGGACGCGCGTTGCGGTCAAGCGGCTACGCGGCGAACTTACGCGCGTCCCACCACCCATACTGCCATGCCTCGCGTCGCCTTTCTCGGGTTGGGTGCCATCGGTGCGCCGATGGCCCGACACCTCGCTCGCCGCTTCGATACCGCAGTGTGGAACCGAACGGCGTCGAAGGCGCACGCCTTCGCTTCCGCGCATCACGGAGCGACGCACGTACGAACGCCCGCTGACGCGGCGCGCACGCGCGACATCGTCTTCACCTGCCTGCCGACGTCGCATGAAGTGGAGGCCCTACTCGACGGTGAGAGTGGACTCCTCGCCGGACTGGCGAAGGGCGCGATGGTCATCGATTGCACGTCGGGCGACCCGGTGACGTCGCGCCGCATCGCGATGCGGCTCGCCGAGCACGGCGTCGACTTCCTCGACGCGCCAGTGAGCGGAGGTATCGTCGGCGCGGAGCAGGGACAGCTCACCGTCATGGTCGGCGGCGACTCTGGTGCGCTCGAGCGTGCGCGTCCCGTACTCGATGCCTTTTCGAAGACGATCATCCACTGTGGCGGAGTGGGCACCGCGCACGCGACGAAGGCGGTCAACCAGGCGCTGCTCGCGATCAACATCTGGGCGGCCGCGGAGGGACTCGTTTCTCTGGCGAAAGCCGGCGTCGACGCGCGTGTCGCGCTCGACGTCATCAACGCGTCGAGCGGCCGCTCGAACGTGACGATGAATCTCTTCCCGGAGCGTGTGCTGACGCGCGCTTTTCCACGCACGTTCAAGCTCGCGCTCCTCGACAAGGACGTCGGAATCGCCGCCGAGATCGCCCGCGAGCAGAAAGTCGCCTCGCCCCTCATCCAGCTCACTGCGGAGCTCTTCAGAGCCGCGCACGGAGCATTGGGCGAAGATGCCGATCACGTCGAAGCGGTGAAGGTCGTCGAGCAGTGGGCGGGAGCCCAGATCGTATGACCTCCGTGCGCATTTCCGGCTCGCATCCGAGCCAGCATCCGGAGAGCGTCGGCGTCGAGGAGATCCGCTCGCATTTTCCGGCGCTCGATCGCACGCACCTCGGCCTGCCGGTCGCCTACTTCGACGGGCCGGGCGGTACGCAGGTCCCGCGCGAGGTCGCGCGCGCGATGACCGACTACCTCTTCCATCATAACGCGAACACGCACTGGGCGTATCCGACGAGCATCGAGACGGACGCCATCCTGGAATCGGCCCGTGAGACGCTCGCCGACTTCCTGAACGCGACGCCCCAGGAGATCGCCTTCGGCCAGAACATGACGACGCTCACCTTCCATCTCGCGCGTGCGCTCGGCCGTGAGTGGAAGCGTGGCGACGAGATCATCGTCACCGAGCTCGAACACCATGCGAACGTGGCGCCATGGCGTGCGCTGGAAAAGGATCGCGGTGTCACGGTGCGTATGGCCCGCGCCGACGAGAAGGCGGGCACAGTCGATCTCGACGACCTCGCGCGGCTCATCGGTCCGAGAACGCGCCTCATCGCCATCGGCGCCGCGTCGAACGCGCTCGGCACCGTGACCGACGTCGCGCGAGTGTGCGCGATGGCCCGCGAGGCGGGCGCGCTGAGCTTCGTCGACGCAGTGCACTACGCGCCCCATCTGCTCGTCGACGTCCGCACCTTCGGGTGCGATTTTCTCGCCTGCTCGGCGTACAAGTTCTACGGTCCGCACGTCGGCATTCTCTACGGCCGCCGCGACCGCATCGAGGCGCTCGACGTGCCGAGGCTGGAGCCGGCACCAGATTACGCGCCGGAGCGTCTGGAGACCGGAACGCAGAGCCATGAATCAATTGCCGGAGCCGCCGCAGCGGTCGAGTTCCTGTCGATGCTCGCAACGGGCGGAACGCGACGCACACGTCTCGAGCGCGCGTTCGCATCCATTCATCAGCGCAAACGAGCCCTTTTCGCGCGGCTCTGGGAAGGCCTTGGCGCGATCGACGGCGTCACGCGCTACGGGCCGGCCGCACAGGCGGCACGAACGCCGACTGCCGCCTTCACCGTGCGCGGCATGGATGCGGAGCATGTGGCTCGAGCGCTCGCCGAGCGCGGGGTCTTCGCCTCGCACGGAGACTTCTACGCGGCGACGATCGTTGCCAAGCTCGGACTCGCCGACGCGGGCCTCGTCCGTGCCGGCTGTGCGATCTACACTACGCCCGACGAGATCGATCGCCTCCTCGAAGGCGTCACCGCACTCGCCCGTTAGGCGCTACGGCTTCACGACCGCGTTTGAATCGGCGGGCGGGGTCGCCGTCCTCACGGCTCCCGGCGTCGAATCGGTGGGCGAGGCAGTCGTCCTTCCTATCCAGACCAGGAAGTTGCCGAAGGGCGTCGCCGGCTTCGTGGCCTGGGCCATGGAATCAGCGTCGATTGCCGGCACGACCGAGTCCTTCACCTGCTGGCCGGTGGTCGCCACAACTGGGCGCGGATACGGCTGCTTCCGGGAAACGAAGGTCTTCTCCAGTGCCGGCAGGAAGATCTCGTACCTGGAGCCCGGGTTCCACAGCACCCAGCCGTCGTAACCGGCGGCGTAGACGCCGCGCTTCTGCGCCTCCAGCTCGGCCGGACCGTACGCCGGCTTGCCGAGCGTGAACGCCTGCAGCCAGGGGCGAACGTGCTCCGGGTCCGCAATCCCGAGCGCGATGTCGCGGTCGTGCGCCTTCGCGTTGGCGACCTGCAGGACGCGCTCCGGATCAGCGTTAGGCTTTACGAGCCCGAACGATCCGCGCGGATAGTGTGATGGGTACGTCATCGGCAGGACAACGTCCACCGCCGACGAGATCTTCTCCCACTGCTGACCGATCTCCAGCGGAGCGCGCATCTGCGTCACGAGCCCGAAGACGTCCACCGTGCATCGTGCGCCCGCCGCGTTGATGCGCCTGCACGCCACGTGCAGGAAGTCCTGCAGCACCTGCGGCTTCGAGCGCCCCTTGGTGTCGGAGAAGTGCTGCACGGGAAGACTCTTGTACGGCTCCGGAAAGCGGATGTAGTCGAACTGGATCTCGTCGAATCCCATCCGAGCCAGCTCCTCGGCGACACGGATGTTGTATTCCCAGATCGACGCGTCATACGGATCCACCCATGTCAGTCCCTGCTTGTCGCGCCACGGCGTGCCATCCGGCTTGCGGATCGTGTGCTGGGAGTTGATGCGTGCGGTCACCGAATCCTTGAACGTGACGAGGCGCGCGACCGACACGATTCCGTGCGCGCGAAGCGTGTCGAGCAGCTCCTTGAGGTGCGGGACGACGCCAGCGCGACCCGCATTGCGCCGAACGAGCGTGTCCTTGGACACGTAGTTGAGCCCGAACTCGTCCTTCATGTCGAGCACGAGCCCATTGATTTCCGTCCCGTCGGCGATCGCGATGATCTGCTTCATCCGCTTCGTGCTTTGCACGGAGGACCGGTTCACATACAGCGCCCGCACCGCCACCGCGCTGTCGCTGCGTGGCGCCGTGGACGGCACGGTCGTATCGGATGACTGCCGCACACTCGTCGCGTGAGACGAATCACTCATCGCGCCGGCGGAGATGCCGCTGGGTGTGCGCTCGCCATAGGCCCACGCGGCGCTGGCGCCGAGCACGAGAACCACAGCCGGAAGGAATCGCATGGATCGAGACACCAGGGTTGGAAGAAGCGTAAACCACACGAGAAGGGGGGCCGCTATATTGGACGAGCATGATGCCCCGTCCGATTCGCCCGGCACACATCGCGCTCCTCGCCCTGGCCACTTTCGTGGGCGCCTGCCGCGTCGAGCGCCCTAAGGTCCCGGCCCCGCCCGCCGAGTTTCTCGTCGCCGCGGGCGACTCGACCTATTGGGTGCGGGCGAGCGCGGAGGGCATCCGACGTCGTGGTTCGGCGATCATGCTCGCTCGCTACGACGGCGATTTCTACGAGATCTACACGACCGACGACGACCGCTCGTTCTACGATGCGGTCTTCGTCGGCCAGCGCGTCTATCGGCGCGATCTCGTCAGCGGTGACTCGACGCTCGTCTATGAGGACACGCTGGTAGACACAGTGAGGCGCACATGGGCTGCCGCGCACCCCGGCGAGCGTCCGCTCGCCCCCGACGAGGACGGCAGCGATCGTCCCGCCGGCACGGCGACCGCGGACGTCGAATTGCTCGACGTACACGGCCCATTCCTCTCCCTGGAGCACCACAACGACGTCGATGTCGCCGGCGCACCGCACGTGCATCAGACGCGGCGACGCGTTGTCGATCTGCGCGCGGCGCGTGCGGCGACGCTCGCCGACGTGCTTGGGCCCGATGAGGCACGTGACATTCTCGCTCGTGCGCAGCGGCTGCTCGAGGCCGCGCGCGACTCCATCCGTTCCGCGCGCGACCCGCGCGCCGTGCGTGCGCGCGGCGTCGCCGCCGAACTGTCGTTCGACGCGCGGAGCTTCTCGCTCACCGATCTCCGTCGTGAGCCGGCGGTTGCATTCGTTGTCCCGACAGTCGGTACGAGGGCAGCAGACGTTGCCCTCCCACTTTCTGCGTTACCCGCCGTCGGGCCATCGTGGTGGTCCGACCTGCGCGCAACGCTACCTGCCAACCGCGATTCCACGGACGAGCGATGGACGGGCAAGGGCTACGCGGTGCGTGCCCGCTATGCGGCCGATGGTGAGACCGCTTCGCTCGCTCTCGGCGACTCGACTGGTCGTGAGTGGAACGTCGGCCGCGTGCAGGCACCCGTTCACCGAATCCTCTGGCTCGATTCTCCGCCTCTCGACTCCATTCATCGTGGAGCGTTGGAGCGAGCGTTCGACGATGCGGTGCTCTATGACGACGCCGTGCGTGTCGCTTCCCGCGGGCGCGGGCGCGCGGCGGACCACGCGCTGAGAATTGTTCCGGTGCGAGAGGTCGGGCACGAAGGGCGACCAATGTCCGCACGCCGCCGGACCGTTGTCGCCCCGCGTGCTCGCCCTCAGCCACTGCACCACGTCACGTCATGAGCGCCTCCGTCCCGCGCGCAGGGCGCACGGTGCGCGAGAGCGAGCACGAGACATCGGAGCTCATGATGCCACAGCACGCCAACGTGCTTGGCCACATCTTCGGCGGCGTCATCCTGTCGATGATGGACAAGACGGCCGCCGTAACGGCCATTCGTCACGCGCGGAACCCATGTGTGACAGTGTCGATCGATCGCGTCGATTTTCGGGAGCCGATCCATGTCGGGGATCTGATCATCATGAAGTCGGCGGTCAATTACGCCGGCCGCACGTCGATGGAAATCGGAGTGCGTGTCGAGGCGGAGGACATGATCAGCGGGCGGCGCCGGCACACCAACTCCTGCTACCTCACCTTCGTTGCCGTCGATAGCAACGGTCGTCCGATTGAGGTGCCACCGATCATTCCCCTCACCGCGATCGACGAGCAGCGATTCGCGGCAGCGAAGGAGCGTCGTCGGCGCCGGCTCGAGGAGCGCAAGGCCGAGGAAGGACAACCGTGAACGCACCGCGGGTCGTACTACACACCGGCGCGCACAACGCGCACATTTCAGCCATGAAGCTCTACACCGTCGAGGAAGCGAATCGCACCCTTCCGCTCGTGAAGCGGATCGTCGACGACATCGTGCGATCGTACGCGAAATGGCAGGAGACCGTGCGTGATTTCGAGGTCATGTCGGCCGGCGTCCGGGCCGACATGCCGAACGAGCAAGCGACGGCATTGCAGAATGAGGCGCAGCGCCTCGCCGCGGACATCGCGACATGCGTGCGTGAGCTCGAGCAGCTCGGCTTGGAGTTCAAGGGCTACGATCTGGGACTCGTCGACTTTCCGTCGCTGCTCGGTGACAGGACGGTGTATCTTTGCTGGCAGTTAGGCGAGCCCGACGTGCGATACTGGCACGAGCTCGATGGCGGCTTCGCGGGACGTCAACCCATCGAGCCGCTCGCGTTCGCCTGAGCGCAGCGATCTTCTCACCACGCACAACACGAGCAGTATGAAGACCTTTCGGTCGCCGGACGGCACGATCTGGGGCGTGCAAGTCACCAACGCGGGCGCGAGCAACGCCGTCGTCACGTTTCGCCATCCGAACGGCGGGAGCTCACGAAACGATCGCTACAACTGGTTCCTGAGCAACGGGCCCGAAGCGAAGAGCGTGACCGGGCGTCTCGATCTGAAGAAGGTCGCCGAGTCGCTTACCGAGGCCGACCTTGCGATGCTCTTCCGCCGTTCGATGGCGGTATCGCCGGACTTAACTACAGGCGGTAGCCGGTAGACGGCAGACAGCAGACGGTAGTCGGTGGACGGTAGTCGGTGGACGGTAGTCGGTAGACGGTAGTACTGCGACCTCAGCAGTTGGAGCCGGGTTCGCTGCGGCATTCCGAGGCTCCGGCGGTGACGCTGGCTTCGTAGGGCACGTCGAGCTCCATCCCGTCGCGCGCCATGAACACGTTGGGGAAGGTTTCCTTCGCCTCGCGCTCCAGATCGGACGGGTCGCGCGAGTAGCGCGCGGAGAAGTGCGTCAGGACGAGGCGCTTTACTCCGGCGCGGGCGGCGACGAGTGCCGCCTCGCGCGCCGTCGAGTGGCCGGTCTCAACGGCGCGCTCCGCCTCCTCGTCGCCGAACGTCGATTCGTGGACGAGGAGGTCGGCGCCCTGCGCCATCTCGATCGTCATTTCGCAGGGCCGTGTGTCGCCGGTGATCACGACCCGACGGCCGCTGCGCGACTCGCCGACGAGCGCCGACGGATGCACGATGCGGCCGTCAGGCAGCGTTACGCTCTCGCCCTTGTGGATTCTCCCCCAGAGCGGGCCCTCCGGAACACCCATCGTGCGCGCGAGATCGGGGTTGAACCGTCCGCGGCGCTCCTCTTCGAGCAGGGCGTAGCCCAGCGCGGGCGAACCACCATGATCCACCGCGAACGGCACGATCGCGTATCCCTTGCGATCGATACGCGTACCCGGATCCAGCTCCGTCACCTCGATCGGGAAGGTCAGGCGATCGGCCCCGAACTGCTCGGCTTTGCGCAGCATGCGCGCTCCGCCGCGCGGACCCCAGAGCCGCAGCGGCTCCGTGCGGCCCTGTAACGCCAGCGTACGCGTTAGGCCGATCAAGCCGATGAGATGGTCGGTGTGGAGGTGGGTGAAGAAGATGTCCTGGAGCGAGAAGGCGACTCCGTACCGCATCATCTGGCGCTGCGTCCCCTCCCCGCAGTCGAAAAGAATCGTCTCCCCCTCGCGCACGAGCGCGATTGATGACACGTTTCTTTCGATGGTCGGGCGCGATGCGGATGTGCCGAGGAATCGAAGGGAAAGCGACATGGGGGATGAATATAGTCTCAGCAGGGTAATCACCGATGCCTAGCCGAGCCCGTTTGTACGGACGGGTCCGCGCTTTGCAAACAAATTATCCACACGACCGACCAGGTAGGTCGGTCAGATGGCGGTTCGGTGGCACCCGGTTTGGGGCTGCGGGACGGCAACGGGCGGACGACCCCAACACGCGGAGGAGTGATGGCAGAACGGAGCGAAGGGAAGAGCCGGCGCGGCTTCGCCTCGATGGACGAGGTTCGACAGCGCGAGATCGCCAGTAAGGGAGGGCGGGCGGCCCATGCCAAGGGGACCGCGCACGAATTCGATTCGAACGAGGCGCGTGCGGCAGGGCGTAAGGGCGGCGAGACAGTGAGCCGCAATCGTGAGCATATGGCGGCAATCGGCCGCAAGGGTGGTGAAGCGCGCGGCAATAGTGCGCGCACGGCGGCCGCGCGTGGCGGGGCCGCACGTTCGGGGGAGACAGTCCGCGGCACCGCCAGCGAGACGGTGCGGGGCGGCAACGTCGACACAATCCGCTCGAACGAGCCTGGACGCGCGACACCGTCGCGCATGAACGATCAGGATCGCACGGATCAGCTCCGCGCAAACGAATTCCCCGCCGATCAGGCACGCGGGAATGGACGGCAGGATCGCGAGAACGCGGATCAGGAACGCGGCCTTCGGGGTCGCGACGCGCCGGGCTCGGACAGCCGGCTCTAACCAGACGTACCCACGGTACGGCGGCCGACGAAGGCCGCCCGTGATGATTGCAGGAGGCCGCCACCACGCGTGACGGTCTCCTTTTCCTTGGCCGGTGCCTAACGCTCGCCGCGCCGGACGCGGGCGTGGCGCTCGGGATCGATGTTCCCGCCGCTGACGACGACGACGATCGGTCCGTCGAGCCTGCCGAACGCTCCCGTGAGGAGTGCCGCGACTCCCACCGCGCCCGAGCCCTCGACGACGAGATCCTCTTCGTCGGCCAGCCAGGCGATCGCGCGCGCGATGTCGTCCTCGCTGACGACCTCGACGCCGTCGAGCGCCGCGCGTCCGATCTCCAGCCCTGCCTCGTCGATCTGGCCGGCCAAGCCATCGGCGAGCGTCGGGAGAACTGGAATCTCCACGACCCGTCCCGCATTCAGGGACTGCGTCATCGCATCGGTGGCGGCGCTCTGGGCGCCGAGCACGCGCACATCGGGCGCGGTGCCGCGCAGATACCCCGCCATGCCGCCGGCCAGACCGCCTCCCCCGACAGGCACGATGACGACCCGCACGTTAGGCTCGTCCTCGAGTATCTCGACGGCCACCGTCCCCTGTCCGGCGAGCAGGTCGTCACCGAGACACGGGTGCAGAAAGCGCATGCGCTCGCGCGCGCCATAGGCCACCGCCGCCGCCATCGCGGCGTCGTAGTGCGGCTGCGAGCTGTCCATCCGCGCGCCGAGGCGCGTGATTCCGTCGCGCTTCACGGCGGGAATCGTCGATGGGACGAAGATCATCGCCGGCGCGCGGAAGTACTGGGCCGCGTATGCGACTCCGAGACCGTGATTCCCCGCCGAGCTGGCGACGACGCCGCGCGCGCGATCCGCCAGCGGCATCGCCGCGACGGCATTGAACGCGCCGCGAATCTTGAACGATCCGGTGAGCTGGCTGCACTCGAGCTTGAGCTGCACGTCCGCACCCGCGATCGTCGACAAGGCGTCCGACCGCCGGAGCGGAGTGCGGCGCACGACCCCCTTCAGCCGATCCGCGGCGGTGAGTACGGCACGAGGAGATGGTAGCACGAAGACGGGCTATGACACTGCGGAAATGATGTAACCGACGGACCGGAGACGAGGGACGACAACAGAGTCTAGTCGTTGGCCCAGTCTGCTTGTCGCAATCTCGCCACGAATCCTGTAGTCCGGCGGCGACACCTCGACACGTTTGTGACCCCAGCCACGGCCCGTCGTCATTGACTTGGAGGACGGGTCCTGCTAGCTTCTTTGCTCGGCGGCCCCGCCCATGCGGGGCCGCTGTGCTTCCCGTCGTATCGTTGGAACTTTCGACATGCGATTGGGTTACGAGGGGCTGTAGCTCAGCTGGGAGAGCGCTGCAATCGCACTGCAGAGGTCAGGGGTTCGATCCCCCTCAGCTCCATGGGCATAGCTGGCACGCTTCTAGCCTCGATGTATTGTTGCCCGCCGCTGTTCGGTAGGACATAGAGTTCCAATGACAGCGCGCGAGGCACGTCCGGCGAGTATCTACGCCGTGACCAGAGCGCCGCGGGGTTCCCCCCGCGGCGCTCGTGTTTAAGGCCGGCTCACCAGCTATCGCCGCCTCCCGGCGGCGGCCACGCGTCGAGCATCCTGCGCAGCTGCACGACCTGCCCCGCGTGATACGCGTTGTGCAGCGCCAGCCCGATCAGCGCCTCGAGACGCGACCGGCCACCCCACAGCGGCAGCGTGTCGCCTAACGCTCCGTCGCTCACGGCAGCCTCGGCGCGGGCGAGCCCGTCGCGGAAGTGCGCCGCTGTGTCGAGCCACTCCTCTTCACTCGCCGGCGACTGGCCGCCGGGCCACCCCTCGGCGTCGTGTGGCGGCGACGGGTGGTCCACGCCGGCGAGTCGCTCGAGATAGATGTCCTGCCAGTAGTTCAGATGCCGGACGAGGCGAAGTACCGAATGCTCCGCGCCGCCGGGCCGCTCGCCGGCGAGCCGCCAGGGCAGCGCGTCGAGGAGGCGCGTCGTGTCGACGAACTGCCCCTTTCCGCGCAGCGCACCGCGCACCTGCGCCGCGACGTCCGCCTCGACCATGTTCGTCACCGGGGTTTCTCCAACGTGAGGGGCTGCGATGGCATCGTCGAATCCCGTTCAGCACTCGGATGCTCGAACGTCATCGTGCGCTCGCCGGTGCGCCGTCCAGCTGCGCGGATAGATCCGCGCCGAGGGCGGCGAGCGCGTCGTAGAAGAATTGATCCTTCTGCTTCTCGACGCGCACGGTGACGTCGCGCATCGCCGAATTACCGATGCCGCCGATCCAGCGCACGATCGCGCTCTCCTGCACGTCCATGTGAAAATCGCGCGCGAGAATCGTCGGCCGTGATGCGCATCCAGCTGCCCTCGCCGCCGAACGGCCTGCGCAGTGCGTCGCGCATCAGATAGTCGACGGCGAGCGGGAAGCGCCAGCTCGGCTCCCGGCGGAAGTGCACCATCCATCCGATCTCGCTCGGCTCGCGAACCGGCACGACGTCGGCAAGGAGGTTCGTCAGGCCGACCGTGAAGACAGACACGCGACTGCTGAAGTCGAGGCGGAGCCTCATCGAGTCGAGCGGCGTCTCGCGCACGGGGCCGTTGAGCGGCTGCAGCACGCCGCCGCGAGTTCGGGCACGGATGCGCACGACGTCGCCGTTTGCCGCCACCTGCAGGAACGGGCTGCCGTCGTAGTCC
>Ga0307305_10000308_pt1 | contig 16729 bp, 18 predicted proteins | sample ER_DNA_186_FD_194512 | JGI IMG/M metagenome (GOLD analysis project Ga0307305, IMG submission 194512) | Bulk soil microbial communities from the East River watershed near Crested Butte, Colorado, United States - ER_DNA_186 | ecosystem: Environmental > Terrestrial > Soil > Floodplain | place... | reverse complement strand
GCCGTTCCAGCCGCGCTCGAAAAAGCGATGCGTTACCGGCTGCTAAACGAGCCCGCTGAAGCCGAAAGCATTTGCCTGGATGTATTGAAAACCGATCCCGAAAACCAGGAGGCAATCATCACGCTGCTGCTCGCGTTAACCGATCGTTTCACGAAAGGTTACGGCGTAAGTGACGCACAGGCCAAAGATCTTCTGTCGCGAATTAAGAGCGAATATGAGCGTGCGTATTACACAGGAATCTTCGCGGAGCGTAGGGCTAAAACAAAACTGACGCAGAATACACCCGGCTGCCGATTTCAGGCGTACGAACTTTTTCGCGAAGCGATGAGCTGGTTTGAAAAGGCGGAAGCAATTCGTCCGCCCGGCCACGATGATGCATTGCTTCGTTGGAATACTTGCGCTCGAATCATTGAGCGAAACAAACTCGTTCCGCGCGAAGAAGAAGAGCCAATCGAATTTCCGCTGGAGTAAACTGTAGTTGTTCTGCTGTGCGAAACGTACGGTAGATTGAGCAGTCCTGCTCGACGATAAATTTGGCGGCAATGCCGCATATGTAATAGCATCGCCCGGCGGAGCGGTCGATCCACCTTAATGCGAGCCGGCTCAGCATCATCACCGTGACAAAATTGAAGGACGAATTTACCCGATTCGAACATGAAGGCTGGGAACGTGTGGCCGACAAGTACGATTCCGTGTGGTCGTCACTGACGCGACAGTTCATTCCTCATTTGATCGATCGTGCTCAAATCTCATCGGGAATGTCAGTATTGGATGTCGCGTGCGGACCCGGGTACGTATCTGCCGCCGTGCGGAAACTGAGCGCTATTCCAACAGGAATTGATTTCTCGGAGAAAATGGTGGCGACGGCAAAAAAGATGTTCCCTGATATTTCATTCCTTCAAGGTGATGCTCAGGCGCTGCCGTTTGACGATGCGAGCTACGATCGTGTTTTGGTTAACTTCGGCCTGCTTCATCTTGCGCAGCCGGAAAAAGCGTGTCGGGAAGGTTTCCGTGTATTGAAACCGACAGGGAAGTTTGGTTTCACCGTGTGGGCGGCACCGCCCGAGAATCTTGGCGGTAAAATTGTCAACGACGCAGTTGAGGCTCACGCGGACTTAAATGTCCAACTGCCACAAGGTCCACCGCATTATCTGTATGACGAGAGAGAGGAGTGTCGAAAGGTGTTGGAACAAACTGGCTTTGATGGCAGCTCGATGATCTATGAGACTCGCTCAGTTGAATGGCACATTCCGACGGCACGTTACCTCTTCGAAGCTGAACGCGACGCGGGAGTTCGCACTGCCGGGCTTCTGGCACGCCAGTCACCCGAACGGCTGAGCGCGATTTGCATGGCAATTGAAGATGAAGTACGCCGTTATGCGAGAGGAAACGAATTCGTCATTCCGATGGCCGCCCACCTTGTTGTCGTAGCGAAAGCCCAGAAATAAGATGAACCAACTGTTCGCGGTGATTCTCAGCCATGGCAATGCCTGGCAAGCATCGCGCTCCTTGGAGGAGCAGGAAGACTGGGAAGCGCATAGGTCCTTCATGAACGCTCTCGAAAAGGAAGGGTTCGTCGTGCTCGGTGGCCCGCTGGAGGGGACGCACGACGTTCTTCTTATATTCCGGGCGGACGACCCCGGAAGAGATTTTAGATCGGCTCTCGGCCGATCCGTGGCGCCGCTGGGACCTTCTTCGCGTGAGCCGAGTTACGCCGTGGGACCTGCGACTAGGCTCGCTGTCGTAAGCTCGAATCACGGAGGATAGGCTTCCAACCTGTCTCGGCCGACAAGCATCTTGTCCGCCACCGGACGGACTCGCTGCGGCGAGCTTGTCGATTCTCTCGCATTTTCATCAGGCAGGAAGCCTCTCGGCCGAGTCAGGCAAGGATGCCTGATCTCCGATGAGTCACACGAGTGCGCCGCCGCAGCTTGAGCCAGCGCCTGCGGTGCAACCGAAGCAGTGGTCGCCGGTCATGATCTCACGATTGTCGATCTCATCTGGATCCAAATCCCAGAGAAAAAGTGCCCGCCCATTCATCCATTGCATGTCGAGTTGTTGATTAAAATCGCAGTCGTAAACCTCGCCGCGCCATCCCACACTGAGGGTGTTGCGGCACATGAGACCGTCAATGGTCGCGGGGTTAAACGCGCTAATGAGCAATTCCATATATTCCTCGAACTTATCGTTATGGCGCAGATAAGCGGCGAAACGGCCGATGGGAAGATTGGTAATGGTGTAAAGGTTGTTAAATACGATACCGAAATGGCCTTTGAGCTCGCGTTTGTAATCCGATTCGAGTTCTGTCTGCTGGCCTGGCAAGAACGCGCCGACGGGATTGTAAACGAGATGCAGTGGCAACTCCGGCTCGATGCCGTAGCCTAACGAGTTAAGGCGTTGCAAGGCAGCGATGCTTCCATCAAATACGCCTTCGCCGCGTTGCGCGTTTACGTTCTCTGGTGTGTAACACGGCATTGACGCGATGATCTCGACTTTGTGCTTGGCGAGAAATTCCGGCAGCTCTTCGTAGCCAGGATCGAGCAGGATCGTTAAGTTGCATCGATCAATGACGTGACGCGGGCTTTCGAGCGTTCTCACACGCTCGATGAAATAACGAAAATCTGGAATCATTTCCGGCGCGCCGCCCGTAAGATCGACAACTGGAATCTCGGTTTTGCTCAGCCACTCGAGGACGCGATCAACCGTCTCGCGCGTCATAATCTCCTTGCGCTTCGGTCCGGCGTTCACGTGGCAATGCACGCACGTGAGATTGCAAAGCTTGCCAACGTTGACCTGAAGAATCTCAGGCCGCCCGCGACGAAGGGAGATCGAATGCTCCGCCAGTTTCTGCGCAAACCTATTCACAGCTCCGGAAAATCATCATGTCGATGCGACGCTCCAGCGTAACAGTTATTCCTGAATCAGAATCGATTCTCTTCCCAAGCCACGAATTTACAAGCGCGGAAGCGCGGCATGATCTCACTCAAGTGCGAACCCATGAGTTCGTGGTTCTCTTACTCCTCGGCGCGCGCGAACGGATGACCACCCAGTTTGCGGCAGAGCGCGTCACCAATCTCCGAGATGATCTCGATCTTCGTCGGATGATAATATTCCGCGTCTTCGAGTTGCTGCACGGTATGCTCATGATCGATCGCGTAGGCCGGAAGATGTATCAAGTTACTTGCATCATCGCAGAGCAGACCGGCGCTGAGAAGACGGCCGCTTTTTGCATCCGCAGAAAATTCACCAAACCCGAAATCGTCGCCAGCCAAATGCAGCTTCCCGACGTCGCGACTCTCCGCTGAGGCAGTGACGGGTTTGTGGCCGGCCTTTTCCGCGTCGGCCGGTCTCGTTCCGGCGAAGGCAAATTCGGGGTCGGAGAAAATAACCTGAATATTTGAGCGTTTCCGCCATTTGTGGTTGCCATCGGTCACCGCGTTTTCGGCCGCGATGCCCGCCTCGATATGCGCATGATGCACAACCATCCGCTTTCCTCCGACATCGCCTGCGGCAAAGATGTCGTGGTGGCCGCGCACGCGCATGTCGTCGGCAATCTCCAGCGATCCGTTTTCATCTAAGCAAATTCCGCCAGCATCGAGGTGCAAATCGTCAATAGCTGGACGTCGCCCCGTAGCCATCAACACTTTTTCGCTAATGATCGTTTCGTAACCATGCCGACCTTCCGTACCGATTTCATAAAAGCCGTCCGAATCCCGCGCCATTCGGACAACCTTCCGTGAAGTCAGAACGCGGACACCTTGGCGTTCGTAGATAAAGGCGAGGCGCTCACCAAATTTTGCAGGGTAACGCGGCAGAATCCGCGAGTGCGTAACAAGCGTGACCTCCGAGCCGAGCCGGGCGTAGCGCAGGGAAAATTCAAGACCAATGGCGCCCGCACCAATGATCGCAAGCGATTCAGGAACGTGTGTGTTGCTTAGAATTTCCTCATTCGTCCAGACGCCGTCCCGTGAGGAATCGAATCCTTCGAGTTTTGGCAGCGCCGGCACCGATCCGCTGGCGATGATCGCGGTGTCGAACCCAAAACGCTCGCCCTCGCTTTCCAATTCGTGCGCATTTACAAAGACGGCATTGGCGCGAATGATCTCAAAGCGATCGTCAGCGAGTTGCCGGATTTCCGCCTCGCGGTAAGCACGAAACTGGGCGATCTCTCGATCTTTCCAGCGCACGATTTCTGCCAGGAACTCGTTAGGCCGCCGCGGCTCGACCTGCAACCAGCCGTGACGACGCGCGTGAGACATTACATCGATCGGTTCAAACATTGCCTTTGAAGGCATGCAGCCGGCGTTGATGCAGAGTGACGCGCGATCGGCATTGTCGCCCATAAAGAAGAGAACCTTCGCTCCCAACTCATGCGCGGTGCGCGCCGCTGTCAATCCGGCCGAACCGCCTCCAATGACCGCAATCGTTTTCTGCTTCATGACTTCACGTCCGCTGTTTTTTTCAAAGCATCACGCGCGATCGTTGTCACCCAGATTGTCACCACAATGGTTGCAACCAGACCGATACTCATAAACGTCCAGTACTGCCATTCCCGCTTTACCGCCTCGCCACCCGCGGCTGAGACGGCAGCTTTTCCGGCTGTGCCGATATAAACGTAGAGGAAAGTGCCGGGCATCATACCGATCCAGCTCGCCAGCAAATAAGGCCAGAAGCTCACCCCGGTCAGTCCGTAGAAGTAATTGCTGAGATTAAACGGAATCACGGGACTGAGCCGGAGCAAAAAAACCAGCTTGGCGCCTTGTTTGCCGATCGCGTTGTCAATCCTCTGAAACTTGGTGTTCCTTCTTGCCATCGCTTCGATCTTGTCCCGGGCGATGAAACGGGCGACGAGAAATGCCAACGCCGCGCCGAGTGTCGCCCCGGCGGACGCGGCAAGAAAACCTTTCCATAAACCAAACGCGAATCCGGCTCCGATAGTCAGGATCGCTCCGGGTGCCAGCAAGACGGTGGCAGCGGCATAAACGGCGATGAAAATGAAGATGCCAGTAGCGCCCATTTGGCCGACCCAGTCGTTGAAGCTTCTCAGCCACTGCTGAACCGGCAGAAACCTCGCAGCAAGGAAGAGCCCGATCACAATCACAATCAGTGCAACGAGCCGTCCAGCTGCGCTTTTCGGTGCCTGTTGGGCGTCGTTACTCATTTGCGCGCACGCTCGTAGAGCCAGGTGAATATTTTTTTCGCGGTAGGAGTAAGCCGCGTCCTGTTGTATTTGTCGCCGGCCTTTCGCGCCAATTCGGCAAAGGTCGGGTAAGCGTGAATTGTCGAAGCAATCGTGCCGAGACCGATTCGGGCTTTCATCGCCAAGACAAACTCGTGTATGAGATCGCCCGCACGCGCTCCAACGATTGTGACACCGAGAATTTTATCGGAATCTTTTGCGGTCAAAACTTTGGCAAAGCCAATTTCTTCGCTCTCCACGACTGCGCGATCGACTTCCTCGAGCGGGACAACGAATAGGTCGTATACAATATTCGATTTTTGTGCCTCCCTCTCGCCGAAGCCAATGTGTGCAATTTCGGGATCAGTGTAAGTGACCCACGGTAGCACCGCGGTTTCGGTCTTCTGACGCAGCAACTGGAGCGGCATTAAAATATTGCGAACGACAACCCGCGCATGGGCATCCGCCAGGTGCGTGAATTGAAACGAGCCGGCGATGTCGCCCGCCGCGTAGATGTGCGGCTGCGAAGTCTGTAAATATTCGTTGACGATGACGCCACGCTTGTTGAACTGCACGCCGGCTGCGTCGAGGTTCAACTTGTCGATGTTGGGAATGCGCCCAACTGCGACAAGCAATGCCTCTGCGTTGAGCTGAAAACCAGAGCCGTCTTTGTGTAGACAATCAAGGCGCATACTATTGCCTTGGCGCGCGGCACTCTTGGCTTCGGCGTCGAACTCGATTCGAACATCTTCGCGCTCCAGTTGGCGTTGCAGAACTTCCGCGACATCGCCGTCTTCTCTCGGCAGCAATTGAGATCCGCGTTGCAGGATCGTCACTTTCACACCGAGTCGCACAAGTACCTGACCCAGCTCACAGCCGATCGGTCCGCCGCCGAGCACGATCAGGCTTTCCGGTTTTTCTTTTAGCTCATCGAAGATTGTTTCATTGGTAAAATACGGAACGTGATCCATCCCTTCGATTTTGGGAATCGCGGCGCGGCTGCCCGCGGCGATGACAAAATTCCTGGCGCGCAGCTTTTGGCCATCGACTTCGATTTCGTGCGGTGAGACAAAATGCGCTTCGCCGCGGAAAACATCGACACCCAGCGATTCGAACCGCTCCTGCGAATCGTTCGGCGCGATTTTCGCGCGTCGCGCACGCATTCGCTCAAAGACTCTTTCGAAGACGAACCGCGGCTCTTGTCGATCTAATCCCCATTTTTCGGATTCCCGAATCTGCTGAATTAATCGCGCCGATGAAATCAGCGCCTTGCTCGGCACGCAGCCGAAGTTTAGGCAATCGCCGCCCATCTTGTTGCGTTCGATCAGCGCGACGCATCCGCCAACAGCGGCGGTCCCGGCCGCGGTCACCAAACCAGCGGTCCCGGCACCGATTACGGCAACGTTATAAAGTTTTTGGTCTATCGCGTTCATCGACCTGGAGATCGGAGAACTCAGAGAAGGATGCTATTCCAGGGCTGCCGGAACTGTCCATCATCGCTGCGCACAAGCGCATTCTTGAAATTGTTGCCCATTGATGATCGCCGGTTGACCTTGGCTGCATGCTGTGGGTTCGGACGTTTCTGGCGGAGCTGCACGCATGGCAATGGCTCGGGATTTTCGTGGCGCGATTAGCAGTCGGTTTACTGTTCTTTCTTTCCGGACGAGGCAAACTTTTTGTGCCTGAGCGGCGGGAACAGATGTGTGAAACGCTTAGGGAAGCACACATTCCTTTTCCCGAGTTCAACGCTGTATTTGTGTCGACGGTGGAGTTTGTCTTTGGCGCGCTTCTTGTTCTCGGCGCAGTGACGCCTCTTGCCTGTGCGTTGCTCAGTGCACTGATGATGGTCGCGATTGCAACCACCGCCATTCGAAACATCAAAGCGTCATCTCCGCTCGGCTGGCTGTCTGAATTTTTATATCTTTCGGAGGTGCCCTATCTTGTCATCCTCGTGTGGCTTTTCCTGGCGGGCCCGGGCTGGTTCAGCGTCGATCATTTGATTCTGTCTCGAACCCGCCTCTAGCGCGCGGCGGTTACGTACGACAACGATCACGGCTCGCACAGTCGCGAATTGCGACAGGTCCTGCTCATTCAAAGAACGCCTCTTTATTGGGGCGTAGATCGATTTCCAAACTCCATGCGCTTCGGTCTTGTTGGATGAGATGCCAGTAGGCATCGGCGATGGCATCGGGCTGGAGCAGGGGATCTTTCGCAGAAGGCTGGTAAGTCTTGCGTACCCTCCGCGTGTTGATTACGCCATCGATGGTGACATGCGCCACGTGAATGCCTTTGGGCCACAGCTCGACCGCGAGGGATTGGGTCAGGCCGCGCACGGCGAACTTTGCGCTGCTGAACGCAACCGCGCCGGCGCGCCCGCGTACTGAGGAGGTCGCGCCGGTAAAAATGATCGCGCCCGAGCGTCGCTTCAACATATCGGTGACAGCTTCGCGCGCACAGAGGAATGCGCCCAACGCCGCGACCCGCCATGATCGTTCAAATTCGTCCGGCGTGGTTTTCACCAGCCCTTCGCCAAGCGAATCGCTCGCGTGCGCGATAAGAATCTCCACCGCGCTGAGTCTTTCGCGCACTTTGCGAAAACCTGCCGCGACCTGTTTTGAATCGGAGATGTCCGTGGGAACCGCGAGCGCAGGTGACCCAAGTTCAGAAGCCAGTTTCCCGATAAAATCAGGCGAGCGAGCGAACATCCCGACCCGGCAGCTTTCTTGGGCAAGCTTGCGCACAAGCGCCGCTCCAAGTCCAGGACCAACCCCGGCGACAATCGCCACGCGTTCACTTCGATTCTCCGTCATACTGCCTCTTGTTTCGCATTGGGAGCGAGGTTCAGCCGTGCGATAGGGTCGGCGCAAAATATCAGAGGTCGAGCATCGTGCGAAATGCGAGATAAAGTACGGTTCAGCTTCAGCTTTTTGGGAAGCTGACAATCGCTACGCGCGCTTCTCGGCAAAAAATTATTCGCCTTCAGATAAACGCGTCTTTCATAATGTAAGTTCCAAAGATATTTTCGCGAAAATGCGTCCGCCGATCCTCACGTTCGCGGTTACCGCCACTGTGTTTGTGGCCCTTTTCGTACTCGAGCGTTTTCTCCCTCTGCGTAGGCGCTGCTCTTCGCTGCTGCCACGAGTTATTCTAAATTTAATTATCTCAGCGGCTGCTTTTGCAGTGGCGGCGATCCTCGTGCGTCCGGCTGCGATGGTGGCGCTGAGCTCGGCGACGCAAAAACCCTTCGGTCTGGTTCATCTGATCGCGCTGCCGCCGGTATTGGGGTTCATCGCATCCTTTCTGTTAATGGACCTGACATTTTATTGGTGGCATCTCGCGAATCACCGCATCGGATTTCTCTGGCGCTTTCATAATGTGCACCACATTGATCCCGATCTGGATGTCTCCACCGGATTTCGCTTTCATTTCGGCGAAGTGGCGATGTCTGCGGCTTTTCGTGTCGTGCAGGTGCTGCTCATCGGGATCTCGATGCCAGCATTTGCCGTTTACGAATTGGTTTTTCAGGCCAACACACTCTTCCATCATAGCAATCTGCGGTTGCCGATTCGCCTCGAACGGATTTTAAACAAAGTGCTCGTGACTCCGCGGATGCATGGCATTCACCACTCGCAGGTCCAGCGTGAGACGAACTCAAATTACGGCGTTGTGTTTCCGTGGTGGGATCGCGTCCATCGAACGCTTGGACTCAACATCCCGCAAGCGGAGATCGCGATCGGAATCGCAGGTTATTCGCAGCCCGATGACAATCAGCTCAGGAATGCGCTGCTCATGCCGTTTCGTAAGCAGCGTGATTACTGGCGCCGATCGGATGGGACTGTAGTCGGACGCGAGAAAGCGCCCGCGGAGCAGAATCGCGCGAAGCTCGTTGAATGAGCGTTGTAGCGGCGGTCTATGACCGCCGGGTGAGAAGTGGGCAACTTTTCGACGCGCCCGCATGATCGAATCGCAAGTTGGTAACTTGCGCCACGCGAAATGCGACGCTCCTTTCGACCTTGCTCAAGGCAGGCTCCGAGCCCGCTACAGATTTTCACGCGCCGATGCGCCGGAACATGAAAGTGGTCTCGGGCTTTACAACCTCGCCATTCATCTCGAGCAAGGGGTAGGCAAGGAAATTAATTGGACCGCTCGCCGGCTCGGGATCGACGACCAAATCGCGGCCTTTGGTTAGCTCAAAGCGATTGGCCGGGTTATGACCGAAATAGTAGTTGGCTAATTTGGGATTCTTCCACGCCTCACTAATATCCACCGGCACCCAGCGTCCATCAGCGAAAAATTCGGCCCAGCAATGGTAACCCTCAATCGTACCCTCGTTCTTGTCCGCCGGAATTGTAGCGCCGATGGCAAAACGCGCCGGTACTCCGATGCTGCGCGTCAGCGCAATAAAGTAGGCGTGAAAATCGCTGCAGTTCCCGGTCCGCGCGTCGCAGGCGTAAAGGGCGTCGCCGCGGCCCCAGCCGGTGCCTGACTTGTCGTAGCGCATCCGTGCGATCACGTGATCGTAGAGCGCCTTCGCCCGCTCGATATCGCCCTTTTTTTCCGCCACCGCTTTTAGTGCGAGCGTTCTGAACGTCTCGTTCACCGGAACGAGCTTTTCAGGACGCAAGTAACGCGCGGCATCTGCACCGCTTGCGGGATAGGCGGCTTTCTCCTTCCGCACCACGTGGTACCGCAGCTCGATCGTTTTGCCGCTGTCTGCAGGCAGCGGATAGAGCACGCAGATATCGTTGGCGTAATCGCGATCCTGCACTTTTTCCCATTTCATCGGGATGTTCAGATTCTCCTCGGTCACGGTCTGAAACGCATCGGTCTTGGCCAGCGGTATCCAGACGCGGGCATCGCCTTTTATCTCCGGCAGTTTGACTCGATAAACGAACTCAAACTGATCGGAACCTTTGATAATGCCCGGCTCATCCGCGGCATGAACTGCAACCGCGCTCGCCAGAAGAACAGCAGGGATAGTTAGGAAACGCATGGAAGTTTCAATCGCCGATCCCCACTATCGTTCGTCAGTTCGTCAGCTTGCCGGCACCTTTTGCCATTTGCCGTCTTTTTCTTTCCAATCGTAAAGAGGCTTTCCGTCAATTTTATGAACAGTCGTGTCTGTGACTTTCATTGCGCCCGCCGGTCCGGTTAGAAAGAAATCGATGTCGTAGATCTTACCGTCGGCAGCTTTCATGTCCACACAGGCAAAATATTTGCCGCCGCCGAGATCGGACAGCCGATCGTCGTGCACTCTTACCAGATCGAGCGCGAGATCCTGGCTCTCGTACTTCACGTGAAACTTGCCATCGCTGCCCTTTTTGCTTTTAGCGTCAATGTTTTTCTTGATGCCGGCTGAAATATCGGTCGTGCTCACTTGTTTTTCGACACCACCTTGCTTTGGATGCTCCGTGGTTTTCTTCGGATGTTCCGGATGCTCCTGCGCCCGAACGGGCAGTCCCGGTGTCAGGAACAGAGCAATAGCTGTTGCCATAATGAGTCTTGAGATCATATGAATTCCTCCGTTTTAGCTTCGTCCGCTCGCAATCGATTGGATGTCTGGATAGAGTTTTCCTGATTCAAATCGACACCGTGAACAGACTTTGGAGCTTTTTCGTCGTTTTGCTACCGCTGGTCTCTATCGAACTTACCGTGCGCGCGCAACAAACCCAGGGCGCTGAAAATGTTGATGTAGGTACCGCTATTAATCACGCTGAGTACGATCGCTTATTGAAAAAGTACGTGAACGAACAAGGGCTGGTGAAGTACGGCGCGTGGAAACAAAACAAGGCGGATCTCTCCGCGCTTGAGGATTATCTGAAACAATTTACGCCAAAATCAGATAATCCGGCGCAGGACAATGAGAAGGCTGCGTCACTCGTCAATGCTTACAATGCATTCACGCTCCGCTGGATTCTCTCGAATTATCCAACGGAGAGCGTCTGGTCGTTGAAAGATTCGTTCACGGCAAAGCGCAACGAGATCGGCGGCCGCAAAGTATCGTTTGATGACATCGAGCACGGAGCGTTGCGACCGTTGATCGGTTATCGCGCGCATGCTGTCCTGGTCTGTGCTGCACGCAGTTGCCCACCACTTCAACGCTTCGCCTATACGGGCGACAAATTTGAAGACCAGGACGATCAGGCATATCGCGCCTGGCTGGCACGCGACGATCTCAACCGTTTTATGCCGAGCGAGAACAGAGTGGAAATCTCCAGCATCTTTAAGTGGTTCAAACAGGACTTTGATAAAGCTGGCGGCGTACCCAGAATCCTTGGCCGATATGCACCGGGACCGGTTCAGAAGTTTGCCGGCACTGGGAATTACAAAATGAAATATATTTCCTACAATTGGGGCTTGAACGACCAAGGGCCCCACGGGCGCAACTACAGCAGAGCGCGACTGCTGTTTGACAACGTTTTCAAATGAAACCAGAGCAGTTCCGTGACGAGCTGCGTCAAAGTAGCGCTTCATCCCGTGACTTTGGCAGTTCCAGCAAAGGTCCAATGGCATGATGCCCATTTGACAGTCGATTTGGAAAAACCTGTTCGAACGCAATTCTCCATCATTGTTCCGGTATTCAACGAGGCACCGTTGATCCGACCATTTCTTCAGCAGCTGCGCGAGCGCACGCCGGGAGCCGAGATTATTGTGGCAGATGGCGGAAGCTCAGACGGGACAGCCCAGCTTGCCGCCGGATTTTGTGATCAGCTTGTCGGAAGTGAGCGCAATCGTGGCGTGCAAATGAATGCCGGCGCGCAAGTCGCGTGTGGTGACATCCTTTGGTTTGTCCATGTCGATGCCGTAGTGCCTTCGGGCTGTTTGGATGAGATCGCGCGCATTATGGATGATCCGAAGGTTGTTGGCGGCTACTTTCGGATTCGTCTGCCGCGAGGCTTCGTGTATCGACTAACGGACAGCTTTGCACATTACGCGGGTATTCTGCTGCGAATGCGCTGCGGCGATCACGGCATATTCTGCCGTCGAATTGCATTCGTCGATATTGGCGGATTTCCAGCGGTGCCGCTGATGGAAGACGTAGAATTTTTTCGTCGGCTCCGCTGCTGTGGTCGCGTGATGTATAGCAAGAAGCGGATTGTAGTGAGTCCTCGCCGATACGAAGCAATTGGTCGCACGCGTCTAACGTTGGCTTATGGACTTATCGCAACGCTTTACATTTTCGGCTTTCCATTGCCGAAACTCGCATCGATTTACAAGCGCATATGTTGCCGACGCGCGTGAAGATCATCGCAATTGTTCGAAATAGCTGACTCCAGCGTCGGCAGTGGTGCAAGGCTACATGCGAAAAGGGCAGAGACTGCACTGGGATGCACGCGTCTGGCCTGGCTAATCCGTTTCTTTTTATGGGTAGATTTCGTTCGAGACAATGAACGCGAAGAAAGCAGGACGATTATGAAAATAACAGTGATGATTGCGGTGTTTTCGACAATTGCTGCACTCGGTGCTGTCGCGCAGGAATCGACCGGGGAACAGATAAAGCACGGCGCGCAAAAAGCGGGCGAGACAGTGAAGGATGCGGCTAAAACAGTCGGTCAGAAAACCAAGGAGGCAGCCAAGACAGTCGGGGAAAAAACCAAAGAACTCTGGCGCGACACTAAGGCGTATGCCAGCAGCGACCGCAAGACGTATCGCAAAGGCGCCCGGCAGAAACTTAATGACCTTGGAGAAGAAATCGCGGAGTTGAAGAACCGCAAGTCGGAAGCAGCCGACCCGCAGGCTTTTGAGAGCCAGCTTGATACATTGAGCCAGCAGCACGCCACCGCTAAAGAGGAGTTCGCCAAACTTAAGAAGACAGCCGGGACGAAAGATTACGCCGACGCGCGCAAGGAGTTTGACAAGATGATCGACGAGATGGAAGACGGGGTGGCCCAGGCACGAAAACAATTGCGCGGCTGAGAATCCGCGAGTTAGGGACTTGCTCAAGCTGATTGAGTGAGCCCTATTTGGCGCAATCAAATGAGCATCTTGCGCCTTGGCGTCAACATTGATCATGCCGCGACGTTGCGACAGGCGCGTTATGCCACGATGCCGGAATCGAAAAATGCGGAACCCGATCCGATTGTGGCGGCGTCAATTTGCGAACGAGCTGGCGCCGGCGGGATAGTCGCCCACCTGCGCGCTGATCGTCGCCATATTCAAGATCGTGATATCGAGCGGCTGCGCGCAAATATCATGACCAAGCTGAACCTGGAAATGGGCAATACGCCGGAAATAATCGATATCGTCTTGCGCATCGTTCCAGATGAGGCCTGTCTCGTTCCAGAAAAACGCGAGGAGGTTACGACCGAAGGAGGTCTCGATGTCGTAGCGCAGCGAAAAGAACTTGAACCCACAATAAGACGGCTTCAGACCGCCGGTATCCGCGTCAGTCTTTTTATCGATCCAACTCTGGAGCAGGTCGATGCCGCGGCTGAGCTTGGCGTGGAGATGGTCGAGCTGCATACCGGCAAATTGGCGAATGCATTCGCGGAAAAGATCGAAAAAGAAGAGCTGGGAAAGTTACGGGCCGCGGCGCGTGCCGCATCAGAATCACACCTGCAAGTTAACGCCGGCCACGGTATTAATTACAAAAATATCGCGCTCATTCATGAGATTCCGCAGCTGACTGAGCTGAATATCGGCCACTCGATCATTTCCCGCGCGATGTGGGTCGGACTCGAAACCGCGGTGAAGGAAATGCTCGCTGCGATGGCGAATTATCCCGGATGAGTGTGCTCGGACTCGGGGTCGATCTTGTCGAGTGTGCGCGCATTCAGCATTCAATCGACCGTTTCGGGGATCGATTTCTCCATCGTGTTTTTACCGACGGTGAAATCGAGTATTCGATGTCGATGAAATTCCCGGAGCGCCATTTGGCTGCGCGCTTCGCAGCGAAGGAAGCTGTATCGAAAGCATTCGGCACCGGAATCGGCAAAGCAATGGGCTGGCGCAACATCGACATCCGCAAGAAACCAAGCGGCGAACCGTTTCTAGTCTTTTCCGGGCCGGCGCAGGAGCTCGCAGCAAAGCGTGGTGTCACGTCTGCTTTCGTTACTCTCAGCCATACCGAACATCACGCGATCGCCTGCATTGTGCTTGACGGCTAATATCACCGGCCATTACGCCACCTGTCATGACCATGGAATACTATCGGCACATCATGGACCTCGTCGGCACCAGCGTGGATGGGATAGGTGTATTTGTCATTATTGGTGGCGCGCTCGTAGCGACTGCGCGGCTTGTCCTTCATCGCGTTCAGGACACCGGCAATTACTATTCGCTTTACCGTCAGGACGTCGGGCGTGCGATTTTACTCGGCCTCGAGTTTCTTATAGCTGGTGACATCATCCGTACGGTCGTTGTAGCGCCCACAATGCAAAATGTGCTGGTCTTGGGATTGATTGTTCTCATCCGCACGTTCCTGAGCTTGTCATTACAACTGGAAATTGAGGGAAAATTGCCGTGGCGCCGTGATGTGCCACATGGAGATAATTGTTGAAGCCAGATTCGCTGACAAGAACTCCGACCTGCAACAGCCGCCCCTTTCATCGCTTTCCATCGCGGGTGTGATCGTTTTGCATCAATTGGGAAGGTGAAGCCTCTCATGGTGGCAGGATGATCGATCGCGCACGGCTTCCATTCCCTCGCGGAAAATCAGTGGCAACATGCATAACGCGGCGATTGGATCTGCCCACCACCAGCCGAAAAGCGTGTTCAGCAAAAGGCCGCCGAGGAGAATCGCCGATAAATAGGCGCAGATATCTGTTTGTCGTGAATCGGCATACAATGCGCGACTGTCGATCTTTGCCGCAACGCGACGTTTCGCCCGAGCCAGCAGTGGCATGACGATCATGGAAAGGATGGAAAGAATAATACCGACCACGCTTGTTTCCGATTCTTCATGGCGCAGAAGTGATTTGCCCGCTTCGAAGGCGACGTACAACGCGAGCAGGAAGAAACTGATGCCAACCAGTCTGTGCGCGAGTCGTTCGCGACTTTCGTCTGTCTTGGTCCATTGCAAACGCCACAGCAAAATTCCGCCGGACAGACTTTCGATGAGCGAGTCGATTCCAAATCCGATCAACGCAATGCTCCTGGCAAATAATCCCGCGCCTATCGCAACTGCTGCCTCGGTCAAATTCCAACCGAGCGTGAAGTACTCCAGTCGTCGCCCGGCGCGAAGATGATTCGCCCGCTCACGATCAAGTAGCATCTGCATATCGCGGCTCTTCCGACTGTTCAGATATCTCACTCGCCCGATCTCGGCGCTCTACCCAATCGTACAACACAGGCAGGAGAAGCAGTGTCAGGAATGTCGAACTAATAATTCCGCCGATCACTACCGTGGCCAATGGCCGTTGCACTTCCGCGCCCGCGCTGGTCGAGAGAGCCATCGGGATGAAGCCGAACGCTGCTACAGCTGCAGTCATCAGAACCGGCCGCAGGCGTGTTAAAGATCCTTCGATCACCGCAGACCGGGTATCGAGTCCGCGCTCGCGCAGTTGATTGAAATAGCTAATCATCACAACACCGTTAAGAACAGCGACGCCGCTCAAAGCGATGAAGCCCACAGCAGCGGAGATGCTGAACGGCATGTCGCGCAGCCATAGCGCGACGACGCCGCCCGTGACCGCGAGCGGAACGCCGGAATAAACGAGCAGCGCTTGTCGCACGCTGCCGAACGCCATGAAGATCAGCATGAATATAAAGGCCAACGCGGTTGGCACGACAATGGCGAGGCGCGCTTTGGCTTCCCGCAGATTCTCGAATTGGCCACCGAACTCAATGCTGTAACCTTCCGGGAGCTGCACCTGCTCGTGCACTTTGGCGTCAGCCTCGCGCACCCAGCTTTCCACGTCACGGCCTCGCAGATTTACCATCAACGCGGCTCGTCGTTGCGCCGAATCACGCAAAATTGGCGAGACTGTCTTGACCCGTTCGATATCCGCGACTGTGCCGAGCGGCAGCATGCCGGCTTCGCCGACGCGAACAGGCAATGCGCGGATCGTCTCGAGATTCTCCCGATCCGCTTCGTTAAGCCTCACAACAATGTCGAACCGGCGATTGCCTTCGACCAGCGTGCCGACCGTCTGTCCACCCAATGCCGCCGCGATCGTCTGATTGACGTCGCCGCTGTGAAGATTGTATTGCGCGAGAACGTCGCGCTTCACCTTGATTTCGAGCATTGGCACGCGACCGGCTGTTTCGAATTCCACCTCGCCCTCGCCCTCTCGCGTGCCGGGAATCTGTTCCAGCACTTCCTTGACCTCCGCGCCGAGGCGCTCCAGCACATCGTAATCGTTTCCGAAGATCTTTACCGCGATGTCGGCCCGGATTCCTTCGAGCATTTCGTTGAAGCGCATCTCGACCGGTTGAGCCACCATCACGCGTGCACCGGGATTAATTGCTTCGATTTCTGTCGTAATGATTTTTGCCAAGTCCTCCTTACTGATCGATTTGTTGTCGATCTTTCGCCACTGATCGCGAGGCTTGTAATAAATGTAAAAATCGGTATCGCTTGGCGGCATCGGGTCCGTCGCAATCTCGGCG
>Ga0307305_10000307_pt1 | contig 16734 bp, 21 predicted proteins | sample ER_DNA_186_FD_194512 | JGI IMG/M metagenome (GOLD analysis project Ga0307305, IMG submission 194512) | Bulk soil microbial communities from the East River watershed near Crested Butte, Colorado, United States - ER_DNA_186 | ecosystem: Environmental > Terrestrial > Soil > Floodplain | place... | reverse complement strand
CTGCACCCGGTTCTCAGCCGAAACACCGGAGGTCATCAGCTGCAGGTAGTCGACGATTATGAGCCCGAGGTCGGGGTGCTTCTGCTTCAGGCGGCGCGCCTTCGAACGGATCTCCATCATCGTGATCGAGCCGGTGTCGTCGACGTAGATGGGCGCTTTGGCGAGCTTGTCGCAGGCAGCCGTGAGGCGCGGCCAGTCGTCGGCGGCGAGCTTGCCGGTGCGAAGCCTCTGCGATTCGACCTTGGCCTCGCTGCACATCAGGCGCTGCGTCACCTCGGATTTCGACATCTCGAGGGTGAAGAGCGCGACGGGGACGCCCTTGCGAACGGCCAAGTTGGCGGCCATGCAGAGCCCGAGCGCCGACTTCCCCATGCTGGGGCGAGCCGCGATGATGATGAGGTTCCCCTCCTGGAAGCCGGAGGTCACGCGGTCGAGGTCGCGGAAGCCCGAAGGGATGCCGGTGACGTCCGCGCCGGACTCGTAGAGGGCGGTGATGCGCTCGAAGCTCTCCTTGAGGAGCTCCTCGATATGGCTGAACTCACCGCGTGCCCGCTGCTGGGAAAGGTCGAACACGACCTGCTCGGCCTGGTCGACGAGCTCAGTCGCCTCGCCGGGCCGCTCCCACCCGAGGCGCGCGATCTCGGCGCCGGCCCTGATGAGTCCGCGCAGAGTTGCCGTTTCGCGAACGATGTGCGCGTAGTGGCCGGCGTTCGCGGTCGCCGGCACGGTGGCCGCGAGCTCCTGGACGCGCACTTTGCCGCCGACGTCCTCGAGATCGCTCCGCTCGTCGAGCTCGTCGGCCAGCGTGATCGCGTCGACCGGCTCGCCCTTGACGTACAGGCCGAGCGCGGCGCGATAGATCTTCGCGTGGCTCTCCCGGTAGAACTCGCGCCCGTCGCTCGAGAGGATCTCGCTCACCACGGCGATCGCGCCGGGCGAGAGCATCATCGCGCCGAGGACGGATTCCTCAGCGTCGAGGTTCTGGGGCGGGACATGTGCGCCGTTCGTCTGCTCCGCCCGGGCTGTTTTTGTCGCCATCGGACGGGACTGTAATGGCCCTGTTAACGGCCCTGTGGATCGCGAATCCACAAGAGGAATCTCCCTCTTTGCAGGCATAAGGGAACAAATGTTCCCAGACGCGCCGGACAGCGTCCACCGAGCGGCCGCGCGCCTGTGCACTGTTTTCTCGCTGCGAGCGCGAAGTTCGTGCGGCTGTCCAGACGGCTGTGGAGACTGCTGTGGAAGGAGCTTACGAGCGCTCGGCGGGGGGGTCCGCGGGCCCGGCTTCGGGTTCGGTCTCCTGCCGTCTTTCGGCGGCAGAGTCAGCCTCGGGTTCGGTCGCTTCCTCGGCCTCGGTTTCCTCGGCCTCCACCTCGGCGATCGCCTCCTCCGCTGCCGCCGCGGCCTCGGCCGCAGCTGCAGCCTGGGCCTCCTCGGCCTCCCTCTCGGCCGCCGCCATCGCCTCGAGCTCCTCCTCGGGCGGCAACTCACCGCCTTCGGGGACGACCATGATCTTCACGTCGGCACTCACGTCGGTAAAGACCTCGATGGGGATCTGGTAGCGGCCGACGCGCTTGATCGGCTCCTCAAGGTCGATCTTCCGCCTGTCGACGCGCACCTTCAGCTGCTTCCAGATCTCGTCGGCGATGTCCGTCGCGGTCACCGAGCCGAAGAGCGTGCCCTGAGGGCCCGCGTTCACGTCGAAGCGAAGCTCCGCCTGCGAGAGCTTGTCCGCGATCTCCTGGGCCTGCTCGAAGGACGCGGCCTCGTGGCGCGCCCGCTGCGAGTCTCTCTTCTCGAGCTCGGCGACGCGCGCGGGAGTCGCTTCCTCGGCAAGCCGCCTCGGCGCCAGATAGTTGCGCATGTACCCGCGGGCGACCGAGACGACTTCACCGCGCAAGCCGACCTTGTCGACGTCCTGGAGCAGGATCACGTCCATGGCGGCCATGACTATTAGTTGGAGACGTACGGGAGAAGCGCCATCTCGCGCGCGCGCTTCACGGCGACCGCGATCTGATCCTGGTGGCGGCGACAAGCGCCCGTGATCCGGCGCGAGCGGATCTTGCCCCGCTCCGAGACGTAGCGGCGAAGCTGGTTGTAGTTCTTGTAATCGACCTCTTCGATCTTCTCTTTGCAGAAGTAGCAGCTCTTCCGCCGGATCGGGCCGGTGGAGGCCGACGGCCGCCTACGGCCGCTTTGCTGCTTCGTCTGTGGTGGCATGCGGTGGCGTTTCTCCTTCTAGAACGGAATGTCGTCGTCGGCCGCGGCTCCGGCGCCGGCCTTCACGAAGTCCGACTGGTCTGCGGACACGTCCGACGGCGGGATGTACTGGGACTGCCCTTCGCCGTCGCTGCGTCCGCCCAGGAACTGGACCGACTCGGCGATGATCTCGACGGCCTGGCGCTTCGTGCCGTCCTGCGCCTCCCACTCACGCCAGTCCAGCCGTCCATCCACTCCGACCGGCCGGCCCTTCGAGAGGTATTGCGCGCAGCTTTCCCCCTGGTTGCCCCAGACCGTGATGTCGAAGTAATTCGGCTTGTCGCCCCATTCCCCGGTGGACGCGTCCTTCTGGCGCGTGTTCACGGCCAGGCGGAGCTTGCAGACCGCCGTTCCGCTCGGGGTGTGCCGGAGCTCGGGGTCCTTGGTGAGGTTCCCGACCAGTACGACTCGATTGATGTTTGCCACGGATCCTTCTCCTTCCTCAGTCGAACACTTGTTCCGATGCTACCCGGTCGGGGTGACAGCCTCTCTCCTGGCCCGGACAACGGGCCGCCGGACGGCCATGTGCCGCAGGGCGCCGTCCGTGATCTTGAGCACGCGCGTGATCTCCGCGAGCGTTTCCGCATCCGCGTCGAACTGAAAGACGTGGTAGTTCGCCTCCCCCTTGTGCTGGATCTCGTAGGCAAGCTTGCGCCGGCCCCAGGGCTCGTGCCCAAGCCAGCTCCCGCCGCGCTTCTCGATCAACTCGCGCGCGCGCGCGAGGATCTCGTTCTGGCGCTCCTCAGGGAGCTCAGGATCGAGCATGAGCATGATCTCGTATGCGTTCATGGTTCCCGAACCCTCCTTCCCTCGGTCTAGCGGCCTCGCCTGCTCGCGCCGCTCGGGAACGGACGGCGCCGGGGCGAGACAGGAAGTCGATCGAGTATAGCGAGCCGGAAAGGGTTGCCCTCCCAGGCTTCGTCATGGGAGAGTGACGCTTGTGAATCAAAAGGCCGCACTCGCACTTGGGGCGCTCGGGGGCGCCGCCGCCGCAGTGCTTTTCGGGCGCAAGCGCGCACGGGTTCCCGCCAGGGCGACACCGCCGGCCGATCCCCGCGCCGACGAGCTGCGCCGTAAGCTCGACGAGGCCCGCCAGGCCGACGTGGACGAAAGCGAGTTCACCGTGGCCGGGATGGGCGCCGAAACCATCATCGCGGAGGAGCCGAGCCGCCGCGAGCCTCCGCCGGCGAACGAGTTCGAGGCCATGCGGAGGAGGGTGCACGAAGAGGGTCGAGCGGCTGCGGAGGAGATGCGTCGCCGAGCCGAGACCGACACGTAGTCACTGGCCCGCATCGAGCACACGGTCGAGATCGCGGCCCTGCCGGAGCGGGTGTTCCCCTTCCTGGAGGCGAGCCAGCAGCGACTCCGCTGGATGGGCGCGCTCGTCGAGTCGGAGCCCCTCGACGAAGGCCGGTTCCGCGACGTCTTCGAAGATCACGGCCAGCGCATCGAGCTCGAGGCCGAGGTAGAGCGCCGCGACGCGCCTCGCCTCCTCGTCGTTCGGCTGCGCGGGAGCGCGTTCGAGGCGACGAGCACACAGCGGCTCGAGGAAGCCGGTGAGGGCACGCGACTCAGCACGATCGTCGAAACGGAGTACACGAGCCGACTCGCCAGACTGGCCGCGCCGCTCCTCACGCGTCGCGCCCAGCGACAGCTCGAGGCTGATCTCACGGCGCTGAAAGAGCTGGTGGAAGGGGGCTAGCTGAGCGGAGCGAACGCGGCCGCTCCGCGAGCGAGCCCCCGTGCGACCCTCCACTGGTACCAGGCGCGGCGGAGGCGCCGGCCCTCGGTCGGGTTCGTCATGAACCCGGTCTCGACCAGGACGACGGGCACGTTGGCCCAGTTGAAGCCAGTCAGGTCGGCGCGGCGGACGAGGCCCAGGTCGAATGCGCCCGTGGCCGCGACCACGCGCGCTTGCATGAGCTCCGCGGCCCGTCGGCTCTCGGGGAGGATGTCGTCGGTCCAGCCAACGTGCCAGGCGGGGAAGAGGGTCGAGACCCCGTGGCGGCTCGAGTCCGTCGACCCGTCCGCGTGGATGCGGACCATGAGCGCGGAGCCGCGCCGGTTGCAGAACTTCGCGCGGGCGATGTTGCCGCGGTTCCCGTACGTGAACTCATCGGTCGTCCGCGTCATGGCGACCCGGTAGCCGCGCTCGAGGAGGAGCGTCCGCAGCTTGAACCCGATTTGAAGGACGACTTTGGCCTCGCCTGGAGCACCGCCCCCGTCCTTGATCTTGTAGGTCGTCGAACCGGGGCCGATCCGCTCCAGCGAGAGGTCGGGTGTAGCGTCGTGACCGGGGTCGATGCAGATGAGCGGAGTGGCTGCGGCCGGGCTCGGCGAAGCGAGGGCGGCTGCGGCGAAGAGAGCTGCGGCGAACTTCACCTCTTCCAGTTTGACAGGCCGAGCCGAGGCCACCTATACTCGCCGCGGCCGATGTAAGGGTCACCTTACAATCGGTGCCGACACGCCGAACGGAAGGGAGTAAGTGGGAGCAGCGTTTCTGATGACCAGGGAGGGCCTCGAGGCCTCGCTCATCGTAGGCATCGTCCTCGGGTACCTGGCCAAGACCGATAATCAGCGCTACTTCCGGCTCATCTGGCTCGGCGCGGCAGCCGCGGTCGCCGCATCGGTCGCGACAGGCGCGGCCCTCTTCTTCACCATCGGAGAGCTTGAGGGCCGGTCGGAGCAGATCTTCGAGGGTCTCGCCATGCTCTCCGCCGTCGCCGTCCTCACCTGGATGATCTTCTGGATGCGGAGGCAGGCTACGAACATCAAGCGCGAGCTCGAGGCGAAGCTCGCGAGCGCGATCGCCTCCGGGTCGGCGGTCGGTCTCGCGTCGGTGGTCTTCTTCGCGGTGCTTCGGGAGGGGTGGGAGACGGCGCTCTTCCTCTTCGCCATCGGCGAGAGCTCGACGCCCCTGGCGACCGGCATCGGCGCCGTCGTCGGGCTCACCATCTCGATCTCGCTCGGCGTGGCCATCTATATGGGCTCGCGCCGGCTCAACCTCCGGCAGTTCTTCACCGCCACCGGAATCCTCCTGATCGTCTTCGCGGCTGGCCTGCTCGCGCACGCGACGCACGAGTTTCAGGAGGCGGGGATTCTCCCCGGGACGGTCGAGCACCTTTGGAACACGAACGCGGTCGTGAGCGAGGACTCCGGATTCGGCAAGTTCCTGACGGCGCTCTTCGGCTACAACGGAGACCCCTCGGCTCTCGAGGTGGCAGTGTGGTTCACGTTCCTGGCGACCGCCCTCGTTCTCTTCGTTCGCCCGCTGCTGAGCTGGCGCCGGACTCCGGCTCCGGCGCAAGCGTAGATCCCGCCGCTCGCGGCATAACGGACCGGTGAGACCGGTCCGAGTCGGGTGCTCCGGGTGGAACTACGCGCACTGGCGCGAGCTTGTCTATCCCAAGGGGCTCCCCGCCCGGCGCTGGCTTGCTCACTACGCGGAGCTCTTCGACACCGTCGAGGTCAACAGCACCTTCTACCGGCTTCCCCGCCGAGAGTCCGTTGCGGCCTGGGTCGCGGAGACCCCGCCCAAGTTCCTCTTCGCCGTGAAGGCGAGCCGCTACCTCACCCATATGAAGCGGCTGAAGGACCTCGGCCGGGGAGTGGAGCGTTTCTACGAGCGGATCGACCCGCTGGTTCGCTCGCCCAAGATGGGCCCCGTGCTCTGGCAGCTTCCGGAGAACTTCCATCGAGACGACGACCGCCTCGCCTCGGCACTCGCGGGTCTGCCGCCCGGGCGCCACTGCTTCGAGTTTCGCCATCCGAGCTGGTTCCGCGAGGAGGTCTACGCGCTTCTCCGCGAGCACGGCGCGGCGCTCGTGATCGGCGACCACCCCGAGCGGCCCTTTCAGACGTACGACCTGACGGCCGACTGGACGTTCATCCGCTTCCACCACGGGAGCCGCGGGCGTGGCGGCAACTACTCCGAGCGGGAGCTCGAGGACTGGGCGGAGCGGATCGCGGGCTGGCGCGCGCGGGCGGACGTCTACGCCTACTTCAACAACGACTGGAGCGCGTATGCCGTCAAGAACGCGCTCTGGCTGCGGGAATGCCTGTCCGCGGGTAGGTAGCGCACGTGGGCGAACAGGTGGGGGTCCCTTTACAAGTCGGCGTTCCTCACGAAGATGAGAGGCGGGGGGTTACCGAAGGGGGAGCCAATGGAGCCGCAAAAACGCCCACCCGTGTGGGAGGAAGAGGCGCTTGTACCCGAGCTCGTAGACCGGCTCGAGTATCAGGATGCCGAGCTGGCAAGCCTGCGTGCGGACCTGGAAACGCTCCGAGATGAGCGTGAGAAGCTCGAGACCGATCTGGTGATCGCAGAGCGCTGGGTGCACACGCTCGCCAAGGAGCTGGAGCTCGCAGACGCGCAGCTGAAGGAGCTGCGCCCGCTGTCTTCACGGATCGGGAGGCCGCTGCGGCCGACCTAGCCTAGCGCGAGTGCTCGCGTAGCCAGTCGGCGAGGTTGCGAGCCTTTGTCGCGGCGTCTGAGGCCGGCGGAACGGGCTCGACGGCGGGGGTCCCGGGGGACGGCTGCGTGCCGCCGTTCCCTCCCGAGCCCACGGCGATCGCGATGGCGATCGCGACGGCGGCGGCGACAGCCGCGAGCAGGAGCCACCAGCGCCGGTCTCTCGGCAAGGGGAGCTCCCGTCGAGGAGCGCGCTCGATCGGCTTCGTCTGCACTTGCGTGGGCGAGCCGAGAACCTCGGTCGCATCGACTCCGGAGGTTTGCGGAAGCGGGCGCGTGGGTGGGTCGGGCGAGGCGATCGCCAGCTCCTCCGCCAGGGCGGCGGCCGATTCCGGCCGGTAGTCGGGGTTTCGCGCGAGGGCGTGCATCACCGCAGCCTCGAGTCGCTCCGGCACGTCGGGCTGCAGCTCGCGAAGCGGAGCGATCGACTCCTCGCGGTGCTTGACCACGAGCTCGGGAAGCGTCTCGAAGAGGTAGGGCGTCCGACCCGTGAGGAGCTCGTAGAGGACGCAACCCAGCGAATAGATGTCGGCCGCTGCGGTTACTTCCTCGCCGAGCGCCTGCTCGGGCGAGAGGTACGCGGCCGTCCCGAGCACGCTTCCGATCTCGGTCAGCTTCGTGGCTTCGGCGGCGCGCGCGATACCGAAGTCTGCGATCTTCACAGTTCCGTCGGCGCGTAGGAGCAGGTTCTGGGGCTTGATGTCGCGGTGCACGAGCCCGGCCGCGTGCGCATGCTCGAGGCCTCCGCAGATCTGGAGCGCAAGATCGACGACCTCGGCAGGCTCGAGCTTCCCGCGCTCCTTCACCTCGTCCGCGAGGGTGGCTCCCTCGACGCACTCCATGACGATGAACGGCCTGCCATCGTCCTCGCCGACGTCGAAGACCTGGACGATGTTGGGATGGGAGAGCTGGGCGGCGAGCCGCGCCTCTCGGAGGAAGCGGTCGCGAAAGCCGGGCGTGTCCGAAAGGTGCTCGGCGAGAACCTTGATCGCGACGGGCCGCTCGAGCTCTCCATCGCGTGCGAGGTAGACGGAGGCCATGCCGCCGCGCCCGAGGACATCCTCGATCTGGTACCGCCCGTCGGCGAGGGCTTGGGCCCTCAGTTGCTCTCCTCGGTCGTGGTCGACAGGGTCGTCCCGAGAGTCGTGGTCCCGTCCGCGTCGTGGCCTTTCTTCTTGCCCTTCCCCTTGTCGTCTTCCTTCTTCTCCTCGCAGTTGACCTCGTTCTGGAGGTCGGTAGCGGTCTGCTCGAGTTCGTCCTGAAAGGCGGTGGGGACCTGACCGCCCGAGACGGCGGCGTCGACGGCGTCCTTCAGCCGGTCGGCGAGCTCAGCCGCCCCGCAACGGTCTCCTGAGTCGAGGGCAGCGGCGATCTGGTCGCTCTTCGCAGCCAGGTCGTTCGCGACCGCGCGCGGCAAAGCCGGCCTCTGGGCCGAAGTCCCGGTGCTGCCACCGCAGCCCGCGAGCGCGATGGCCAGGCTCAGGGCCGCAAGCCTCCCGGCGCGCGGTCTCACGGCGAAACCGTACCCGCGCGGGCCAAACCGCTCACCTGGCGTGTGTGCCCGGCGAGGACGAGGAGCCGGCCCGCTCGGGCCTCGGGTTTTCGCGCTAGGGTGGAGGAAGCGCTAAGGGCGGTTCTTCCTCGCGCCCCACCTCTTTCAGCCCGTCCGGGAACCGGCGGAGCCCCGAGAGGCCCTTCCTTTAGCGGAAACGTTTTCTGGAAGGAGGCCGTCGGTGACCACCACGCCGATCCGTCGCACGACATCGGGTGAACGCGAGCTAGCGCTCGACGCCAACGAACGCGCCTGGAGCATGACGGACGCAGACTCGATCGAGGTCGAATGTGAGTGCGGGCGCGCGGCTTGCCCTGAAACCCCCGAGCTTTCGCGCCTGGCCTACGAGCGGATCCGAAGCTCACGGGTGGGCTTCATCGTCGTTCCGGACCACGTGCGCCTCGGGACGGAGCGTGTCACCGAGGCCGACGACCGGTACGCGGTCGTCCAGGGGAAGGCCCGGCGCGCGGGAATCGGAGCGCGATGATGCTGCCCGGCCACACGGGCTAGTGTCTTCAGGCCGCCGCCGGAGCGCCGGCGGCCGGCTTTCGCCGCAATCCGCAGTAGCGCCGTGAGGTCCGCTCGCGTCAGCGCGACCGCAGCCGCCGCCGGCGAAACCCCTGTTGCATGACGCGGCACGCGGACTCGTAGCGCACAACGAAAGGACGCGACTCCTAACGCTCGTCGACCAAGTGCTCGAGCCGGAAAGTTCGCCTGCCGAGTGCTAGGGCAAGGGCATGTTCACCCCACCACTAAGGTGGGGCTGCTTCGGGAGCAAGCGGTGGCCGTCGACCACGGCGGATGAGACGTCCACGAGCTTCCGGTTCGTCGAGCGCGCGTGTTCGCGGAGCATGTCGAACGCGCTGGGCTCGTCGATCGAGTGGCGTTCCATCAGGATTCCCTTCGCCCGCTCGGTGAGCGCGCGGCGTCCGAAGGCGCCTTCGAGATCGTGGTACTCGGTGAAACGGCGCAGCACGATGTCGATCGAGCTCTGCCAGTCCTTCGCGTCAGCATCCGTGATGTAGGCGAAGACGCCACGCTTGGAGGCCTCCTTGACGAACCCGGGATCGGGGGCGTGGAGGAGGACGATCACCGGGCAGGAGGACTCGTGCACGATCTTCTCGATCAGGCCCAGCGCATGGCCGGAGCTCTCGCCCAGCCCGACGAGGGCGACGTCCGGCCGTTCCCGCGCCGTCACCGCTCCGACGTCCTCCACCTCGATCTCGCGCGCGATCACTTCGTGACCCAGAGCGGCGACGATCGGCGCGACGAGGGCCAAGCGATCCTTGCGCTCGTTCGCGATCAGAACGCGCAGATGGTCGGTCTCGCGGTAGCTCATTCGCGCTTCCCCAGGATTGAGTCTACCCAGCCGCGGCCCGGTCGACACTCGTTCCTAATGGTGCTAGGGTGGACGGTGCCCTGCCCCAACCCTAGGCGGGCAATCTTTCCGGCTCCGACACTTGGCCGGCGTGGCGCGTTGGCCTGTGTGGTCACGCGCGAAACGCGACCGTTAGGAGCCGCAGATGTCCGTCCCCTCCTCGCCGAACCCATCCACTGCCGGGGCCCCGCCGTTGGCAACGGCGAATCACGTTGCGATTGCGCCCGGCTCGACAGCCAAGATCCGGGGTCCGATCACGGTCGCGATCCTCTCGATCGTAACCCTGGGGATCTACGTGCTCTTCTGGTGGTACTTCATCAACCGTGAGATGGCCGACTACGGCCGGGCTCGCGGAACGAAAGAGCTCGGCGACAACCCGACGAAGTCCCTGCTCGCTCTCTTCCCGGGCGGGCTGATCCTGGTGCCGGCCATCTGGACGATGGTGACGACGTTCCAGCGGATTCAGGCCGCCCAACGCCTGAACGGGCAGACGCCCGTCAACGGCTGGCTCGGTTTCGTGCTGTACCTCGTGTTCTCCCCTGCGCTGTTCGGCTACATGCAGAGCGGTCTCAACAGCGCTTGGAAGGGCGTCGAGGCATGAACGAGCAGCAGGCGCCCGTCGACTGAGCACAATGATCCCCACGAGGCAGAGGTTCAAGTACCTCCCGAGTCGGGCGGCAGGTCGGCGTTCGCCCAATCTCGCCGCTGTGATCTACGGGACGATCCTCGCAACAGCGGGCGTTGCCGGCTTGGACGAGAGCGATTCGGTGACATCGGCGCGGGCTCTCGGCGTCCTCCTCGCTACTGGGGCGGTCATCTGGGCCGCGCGTGTGTATGCGTACCTTCTTGCCGAGCGGCTTCAAGGGAAGCGGCGCATGCAACGCGGGGATATTCGGCGTGTAGGCACTCGCGAATGGCCGATCTTCCAGGCGACGTTGCCGCTCGCGGTGCCTCTAGCGCTGGGCGCGCTGGGGATCCTGAGCACAGATGCGGCCTTTGGCTTCGCCACGCTCGTGGGCGTGGCGATGCTCATCGGGTGGGGCGTCGTTTTCTCGCGCCGCGCGGGCCACGGCGCGGTGGGACTTGTTGGTGCGGCAGCTGTGAACTCCTTAGTTGGACTCCTGATCGTCGGCTTGGAGCTTGCGATCCCGTGACCGCGGAATTCACAAGTCCCAATTCCCGTGTTCTTGTCAGGCACAGCACGCAGACAGGAGGTTGACGTGTCTCAACTTGCTTCTCCGGCTCCCTCACAGCTCGACGGTCTCACCTGGCAGAAGCTGATCCTTGGCGACTGGTCGCGTGTTGTCCGCGATCCGCTCGACGTCTCCCGCTTGCTGTTCTTGATCGCCACGATCGTGTGGGCCCTCACGGGTCATGCGGTGACCCCACTCATCGGCGCCTGCGTCGTGCTCGGGCTTGCGCGTGTGGCGAGTCTTCCCCGCTTCTACGACGCCGGTCTGATCGTGGCGATGGTGCTGCTCGGGTGGGGCGAGGTCCTCGGCGTTTACGACTCGTGGAGGTACTACGACAACGTCGTGCACACGACGGTTCCGCTGTTGCTCACGGGATTGCTCTACGTCCTCCTTATGCGCCTCAATGTCCTCCCCGAGCTCCAGGATCTCACACAGCTGCACCAGCGGTTTGGTTTCTTTTTGACCGCGCTGTTTCTTGGGATGGCGATCGGAGCCGGATGGGAAATTGTCGAATGGACGCTGGATTCGCTTACCGGCTCGAGTCTCGTGATCAGCACGACAGATACCGCGACCGACCTGATCTGGGACACGCTCGGCGCGGCCGGCAGCGCGCTCATCCTCGTCCTGTGGAGCCTCGGCCACCACTCGATGAAGCGACGTTCTGGTGCGCAACTCGCGCATAAGCGGTTCGGAAGCTTTCTGACAATAAAAGCTGTCGCGGAACACGATGATTGAAGCTGCGAATACCAGCTTGCGGCCAAATAGGCACGCACCGGTCGTGGGATCAACGGAGATCCAAATTGCCGCCCGCTCTCCCCAGCCTGCCCGGGGACGGCTGCGGGCTCGTGGGCTGGCCAACCGCCTTCGCAGAGGCTGGCGTGCCTGCGAACCCGTCACGGATATCCAATTGAACGGAGGAAACCAATGACCCGCCTTACCGCCCGCGTCGTTCTACCTTCGCGGCTGCCCGCGCTCGAACCCGACCGACCGCGGCTGAAGGAGGCTGCACCCGTCCCCATCCTCGAGGCGCGCCGTGGAGGCTATGCCGCCTGGCTCGAGACGGTGGTCCATCGGGCGTATCCGTTCGCCGCGTCGTACGCCGTCGCCAACATCCTGTCCTTCCTGGTCGTAGGAATCGCGGTCGCGCTCGGTCTCCTCGCGACCAGGGTCTTGCTCCCGATCGGGGGATTCGAAGAGCTCGACCAGCGCTTGCCTGCGTGGATGGAGTCGCAGCGCACTCCATTCTGGAATGACGCGTCGTACTGGATGTCGCAGGTCGGCGCCACCGTCCTCATCGCCGTCGTCGCGGTGACGGCGATCTTCTTCGCCTTCCGACGACGATGGCGGATCTCCGGATTCCTTCTGACGGCCATCCTCGTCGAGGTGACGACCTACCGGCTGATCGCAGGGCTAGTGGCTCGCGACCGCCCAGACGTCGTGCAACTCGACAACCTCAATCCCGCCCACAGCTTCCCGTCGGGGCATGTCGCGGCTTCTGTCGCTGTCTACTGCGGAATTGCGCTGTTGGTCACCTCTCGCTTTCACCAAACGTGGCTCCGCGTTGCGATCTGGGCCTTCGCAATCTCGATTCCGGTCCTGGTAGCCGTTTCACGAATCTACCGCGGCGAACATCATCCGGTGGATGTCATCGGAGGCGCGCTGCTCGGCGCCGGTGCCATTCTGGTCGCTGTGCTTGCCACACGCGTCGGGATCGTGGCGGACGAGCGGCGCCAGTCCCGGCCCGCGGAGGGGCCGGGGGCATGAGCTCGGTCGCGGTCGTCGCCAACTCGAGCAAGAACCTCGGAGGTGGTCTCCCCGAGCTGCGCCGCATACTCGAACGCGAAGGAATCTCAGATCCGATCTGGCACGAAGTGCCGAAGAGCCGAGAGGCGCCCGAGCGGGTTCGACAGGCGATCGAGGCAGGCGCTGACCTGGTGTTCGTCTGGGGAGGGGATGGGATGGTGCAGCAGTGCGTGGGCGCCATCGCGCACACGAAGGCGACGCTGGCAGTGGTGCCGGCCGGTACCGCGAACCTCTTCGCAGCGAACCTCGAGATCCCACATGACATTCAAGGAGCAGTCCTGAATGGGCTGCGGGGACGTCATAAGAAGTTCGACATCGGACGCATGAACGGAGAGGCGTTCGCGGTGTTCGCCGGAGCGGGCTTCGATGCGTTGATGGTCCATGACGCGAGTCGCAAGGTGAAGAGCAGGATCGGTCGCGCCGCCTACCTCTGGTCGGGCGCCAAGAACCTGGGCGCGAAAGCCTTCGAGGCGAAAATCGACGTCGATGGCGAGCGATGGTATGCGGGGACAGCAAGCTGCATCCTCTTCGGAAACGTGCGCACGATCTCGGGAGGGCTCGAGCTGTTCGACGGCGCGCGACCCGATGACGGCATCCTCGACCTTGGTGTCGTGACTGCCGAGAGTCGGATCGACTGGATGCGGACACTCGTCCGCACTGCGCGCGGCCAGGCTCTGCAGTCGCCATTCGTGCGTGTCACAAAGGCCCGCTCGGTCAAGATCAAGTTGAGCCGCAAGGTGCTCTATGAGGTCGACGGTGGGGCTCGGGTCAAGAAGAAGACCCTCCGTGTCGAGGTCGAACCCGGCGCAGTGAGGGTCTGCGTACCCGAGTCCGCGGCATAACGGCGACAGGAGAAGACGACCGTGTCAACTCGCGTCCAGGGATCTCCGCAAGGAGCGGCTGTAAAGGCAGCGCGTTCGTCGCTCGCGGGGCTCAGGGCGAGGTTTCTGAACCGCGAGCTCTCGTGGCTCGACTTCGACGGGCGCGTACTCGACTTGGCTGCGGACCCGGACCTACCGCTGCTCGAGCGAGCGCGGCTGTGCGCGATCGTTTCCTCCAACCTGGACGAGTTCTTTGCCGTACGTATGGCGGGACTCGAAGCTGAAGTCGCCGCGATGATCTCGCGAAGGTCTCCCGATGGGATCTCACCGGCGCAGACGCTCGCGCAAGCCCGGCGCAAGGTCCTTGCGCTCGAGGCGACGCAAGACTCGCTCTGGCTCGAAGGCCTGCGGCCGGCGCTCGGCCTTGAGGGGATCCGATTCATCTCGGTCGACGAATGCGGCTCGCGCGAGCTCAGGTCGCTGAGAAAGCAGTTTGACCGCCAAATTCAGCCATTGCTGACGCCGATCGCAGTCGGCCCGGCGGCGCCCTTGCCGAATATCCCCGGGCTCATGCTGAACATCGGCTTGATCGCCGACGGCGAACTGAGCGAGAAACAGCATTTCGTGCGCGTGAACGTGCCTGCCGACGTGCCGCGGTTCATCGACGTCGGTGGACGCGGGGCCAAAGTCGCCGTGGAAGACGCCATCCTCCATTACTTGCCCGAGGTCGTAGGCGGCCGCCATATCACAGCGAGCGCGGTCTTTCGGATCACGCGGGACGCGAACCTTTCCATCGAGAACGATGCAGACGATCTCCTCGAGGCCGTCGAGACGCAACTCCTTCGTCGTCGCTTCGGATCTATTGTGCGGTTAGAGACGAGCAGGGAGGCAGCACCCGAGCTCGTCGCAATACTGCAGAGCGAGTTCGGACTTCAGACGAGCCAGGTCTATGCGCGCAAGGCGCCGCTTGACCTCAGCGGTCTAATCGAGCTGACGAACACGGACGCGCCCGGGCTGAAACACGCTTCCTGGCGGCCGGTGACACGGCGTGCACTGGCCGCGCGTGATCCTGCCGGGGTCCTCGCGCGGATCAGGCGCCGTGACATCCTCGTCCACCATCCGTATGACGCATTCGATTCGAGCGTGCAAGCGTTCGTCTCGGCCATTCGCGATCCGAAGGTCGTCGCGCTCAAGGCCACCGTCTACCGAACAGGCGACCCATCGCCTACGCTCGCGTCGCTCGTCAAAGCCGCCAAGGAGGACAAGCAAGCCGTGGCGCTCGTCGAGGTGAAAGCGCGTTTCGACGAGCGTTGCAACATCGGGTCCGCTCGTGCGCTCGAGCGGGCGGGTGTCGACGTGGTGTACGGCGTGCCCGACCTCAAAGTCCACGCCAAGCTCGCCCTCCTCGTTCGACGCGAGCACGGCAGCGTTCGGCGCTACGTTCACATCGGAACCGGCAACTACCATGCCTCGAATGCCTCGAACTACGAGGATCTGAGCCTCTTCACTGCCGATGAAGAGATCGCAGCCGACGTCGCCGAGGTCTTCAACGCGGTGACAGGCCTGACGCGACCCGCCTTCTTCCACAAGCTGCTCGTTGGGCCGTGGTTCCTCCGCGAAGGGCTCCTGTACGAGATCGAGCGCGTGATCAGCGCCGCCCGCGGCGGCGAGCCGGCCCGCATTCGCATCAAGGTCAACTCTCTTGCTGACGCTGGGATCATCGATGCCCTGTATGCGGCGTCCTCGGCGGGCGTGACGATCGAGTTGATCACCCGCGGAATCTGCACGTTGCGGCCGGGCGTGCCGGGGCTCAGCGATCAAATCACGGTCCGTAGCGTCTTGGGGCGGTTCCTCGAGCACAGCAGGATTTTTTCGTTCCAGACGGGAGACAGGACGACGACCTGGATCGGTAGCGCCGACCTGATGCCACGGAATCTCGACAGCCGCATCGAAGTCCTCGTTCCGGTCGAGGATGCGCGACTCCGCGCCGAGATCGATGCAATCCTCAACGCTCTTCTCGCAGACACTCGCAGCTCGTGGGAACTGGACAGTGAGGGGACCTGGCATCGGGCGAAGTCGGGGCCGGAAGAGCGCGCACTCTCCGCCCAGGAGACGCTCATGGCTCGGGCGGCGAAGCGCACAGCAAAACGCGCGACGCGCTGACCGCGCTACCGATTTTGCGACGAGGCGAGGCGCCGCTCCAGGGCATTCAACCGCTCGGCGATCTCGTGGAGCTCTCCCAACACGTCCAGCTCCGCTTCTTTGAACTCTTCCGACAACTCCTCCTGCGTCTCCTCGATCCGAGCTGCCATGAATCGCTCCGCGATCGCACCGGTCAGCACAGCGACGAATCCGATGCCAACGAGCATCAGCGCGATGCCAAGACCGCGACCGAGGTCGGTCTTGGGGAACTCGTCGCCGTAGCCGACCGTTGTGACGGTGGAGACCGCCCACCACAGGCCGTCCCACGTGGACGCCCCTTTTTCGATCGACGAGTACGCAGCGCCGGCGACGACCGTCGTGAGCACCGCGAGCAGCCCAGCCCACGAAACTCCTTCGAGCGAGAACAGATGCTTTCCTATTCTTCCCAGGCGAAGCAGCGGGATCAGGCGAAGCAGGCGGAAAACCCGTAGCGCCTGGAGGCTCGGAGGGAGGAACGGCGGCGTCAGGATTACGATCGCCACTTCGAGCGGGTGCGTGCGGATCCAGCGCCAGCGTTGAGGTACGACCGCGAGCATTACAGCGGCCTCGACCGCGAATGCCGACCAGATCGCCCAGTTCAGGACGTTCGCGACAGCATGCCATGGCTCACCGGCGCCAGATTCCTCGATCCCCAGGGCGGGTATGACGAGCAGAGCCGCGACTAGCATCGGCACCTCGAAAGCTCGTTGGACCCTGAGCGCACGCTCGTCCACGAGCCCTTATTCGACAGCGCACCCCTCCGGCCTACCGCCCCGGCTCCGCGTTTCCCTCGGCGGACATCCGGGGGATCTGCGTAAAGGGACGCCTCCGCTAGCTTCGGCTTGGCTGCGTGGGTGGTAAGGTGGAATTCGCCTTGCCCCAGAGCTCGGCGAGCGATCTTTCCGGCTCCAGAACTCGGTCGGAGTGGCGTGAACTCAGGAGCCGCGAATGTCTTCGCCGGAGCACCCTTCGCAGTCCGACCGCATGGGCCAGTCGCTCGACGGCCGTACGCATCGTCGGGCGCAACTTGCCGCGGCCGGCGCATTGGTCGTATCGGTCGTTTTCCTCGTCGGCCT
>Ga0307305_10000302_pt1 | contig 16843 bp, 14 predicted proteins | sample ER_DNA_186_FD_194512 | JGI IMG/M metagenome (GOLD analysis project Ga0307305, IMG submission 194512) | Bulk soil microbial communities from the East River watershed near Crested Butte, Colorado, United States - ER_DNA_186 | ecosystem: Environmental > Terrestrial > Soil > Floodplain | place... | reverse complement strand
GGGCCAGGTGCGGTGCGATCAGCTCGTCATCGCGGCCGGGCCGTGGATCCGCGACCTGTGGGCGATGCTGGACCTGCCCGCCCAGATCCCGGTCGCCCGACCCGGCAGCCCGGCCACCGAGCCCGAAGAGCTTCAAGGGTCCCGGCCGATGTGGACCTACTGGGCCCTGCAGGAGGGGACGCTGGCCGTGGACCCGGGCGAGTTCACTGACAACCAGGGTGGACGTCCGCCGGTCCTGCACGTCGATTCCAGCGCGCCGCTCTACGACGACGTCACCGGCGACCTCATCACCGACCGGATGTGGGGGATCTACTACAAGCCCGACTTCGACTTCGGCGGGGTCCAGGGCGGGACCTCGCCCTACGTCGTCGATCGCCCGGCCGGCCAGGTGGCGGTGGACCCGTACGGCCCGGCCAGCCCCGAGTACACGGTGACCGAGGACTTCGTCCGGATGTGGACCTCCGCCCTGGCGCACTGCCACAAGCGGTTCGAGGGCAAGCGCGACCTGTACCGTCACGAGCCCACCGGCGGGATCGGCGCCTTTACCCCGGACAGCTTCCCGGTCTTCGATGTGTTCCGGCAGAACGCCTACGTCATCGCCGACTCCAACCACGGGTACAAGATGATCGGCGTCGGCGCGCTGGTCGCCAGGGAACTGCTCGGCGAGCAGCAGCCGCTGCTGGCGCCGTTCCGGTTCAGCCGGTACCGCACCGGCAACCTGCACCCGACCAGCAACTCACCCTTCCCCTGGAGCTGACCGGGCCGGGCCGGGCCGGGCCGACCCCGGCCCGGTCCAGCCCAGCGCGTCAGTCGGCTACGACCGCCTCCTCCTCGCGGAGCAGCGCCATCTGCTCCGCCGACGGCATCTCCGGCACGTCCTCGCGGAACGTCACCTTGCTCTTGTCCTGCACGATCCGCCGGTAGAAGAACAGCAGCACGGAGGCGACCAGCACGCCCACGCCGATGAACATGTCGGTCCAGGTCCCGTAGCCGGTCAGGGTCGGGTTCAGGACGCCGAAGATGACCAGCGCCGTGTTGAACACCACCAGGACCCCGGCGATCCAGAGCCAGACCGGCCCCACCTTGATCGGCCGCGGCCAGTTGGGCCGGTCCTTGCGCAGCAGCAGGAAGCCGCTCAGCGCGAACACGTGCGCCAGCACGTACCCGATGTTGCTCAGGTACAAGATGGCCAGGTTGCTGGAGATGAACAGCACCAGCAGCACGTTCACGACCAGGTCGACGGTCATCGCCCGGGCCGGCACGTGGAAGCGGTTCAGGTGATAGAGCTGTTTGACCGTCATGTGGTCCCGGGCGATCCCGTACAGGGCGCGCGACCCGTCGGCCGTCGACGAGATCATCGACAGGAACAGGCTGCCGATGAGCAGCACGAGGATGACCCCGGCCGGGCCGCTGCCCACGATCTTCGCGAGGGCCGGGACGTAGAACTCGCCGGCCGCCGTGGCCGTGCTCGGCGCGCCGGAGACCCCGCCGACCCCCAGCGGGAACAGCAGGAACACCAGCAGCGTGAACACGGCGGCCGAACGGAGCGCCAGCGTCGTATCCCGCCTGGTGTCGTGGTATTCCGGGGCGAAGGTCGCGCAGACTTCAGCCGCGTACGAGGACCAGCCGAATAGGAACAGGTAGACCATGGCCAGCTTGAAGCCGCCCCAGCCGCTCGGTATCGCCCAGGTCATGTTGGAGCTGTGCCAGTCCCCGGTGAAGTACGGCACCACGATGAAGATCACCAGCGGCACCATGAGCCCGGCCCCGGCGGCGTAGGAGAACCACACGGCCGGGCGGATCCCGAAGACGTTCAGCGCCCAGACCGCGACGATGCAGGCGAGCGCGATGAACTGAGCCAGGCCCAGGTGCACCACGCCGTCGTACACCGACCAGGTGCTGCCCGAGAACCACTGCGCCTGGATGAGCGTGCCGATCAGCACGCCGAAGATCGACAGGACCACCGACCAGCCGATCCAGTAGCCGTACGCCCCGATGGGGCCGACCAGCGAGAACCGCCCGCGCCAGCCCTCGTGCGCATACAGCGCGATGCCGCCTGGCTTGTCCGGGAACATGGACGCGGTCTCGGCGTAGATCCAGGCCTGGAGCATGCCGACCGCGGCCGAGATGGCCCACAGCGTCACCGCGCCCCAGGTGCCGAGCGCACCCATCGAGAAGCCGAGGGACGCGATCAGGAAGCCCGGGTTGCACAGGGCTATGACGAACCCGTCCCACCAGCGAAGCGACTTGAGCAGGTGCCGTTCTTCAACGAGAGCCTCAGCCATCAGGGGCACCTCCGTCCACCACAGGTAAACTCTGTGTAGCACCGAACGGCCGGCCGTGTCTATATGAATCGTGCCTGCGTATCTGCCCGGCTACCGCCCGCTGCCCAGCCGGGCCCCCGGCGCACGTCCGCGGGAAAGCCGGCTTTCCGTCCCCGCCGGGCTCTGTCCCGGGCACCCGGGAAGATCTACAATGCCAGCGTGCGCGGTGCCCTGATCACCATCCGCTGCGACTGCGGGGGGATCGGATACGTTCCGTACGATGCGCGGTGGGAATGCCCCACCTGTCATCGTCGCTGGAACACGAGCCAGATCCCGGCCGAGGAGTACTGGGGGATCATGCGCGACATGCGCCGGATGCGCATCAACGTGCTGGCCACCGCGCTGGGCATCGTCATACCGATCGTGGCCCTGTCGGTCGTGCTCGGCTTCCGGATCCTGCTGCTCCTGCCGGTCCTGATGAGCTTCTGGTTCCTGTTCTATATGCCCAGGTGGCGGCGGCGGGTCAGGCTGCAGGCCAGGAACCTGCAAAGGTGGCAGCTGCACCCCGAGTAACCCCGACCTCAAACCCCTGACGCAGTAAAGGCCCGGTTCCAGTGCGTCCGCGGAACTAGGCTGGCCGGCGGGTGAAGGAGATGGGCAGCCGAACGGGCCCGGTATTTCCGCTATCGGGAAGCCAGACTGCCTCTCCCGCGGGACGCGGATCAGCGAGCCGGCCGGCCAGTACGGTCAGGGCTGTGGCCATGTCGGCTCGCGCCACGTAGTGCCCGAGGCAGTAGTGAATTCCGCCGCCGAACCCGAAGTGGGGCGGCCGCCCGGTCGCGGTGATGTCGAATTCCCCGCTGCCTGCCTGCGCGGTGTCGGTTCCCGCCGATTCGCAGAACAGGTGGATCGTCGTCCCAGCCCTGACGTCGAGACCGTCGAAGGTGAAGTCGGTCAGAGCTTCCCGGGTGACCCAGGTCGTGGTGGGCCGGACCCGCATGACCTCCTCGACCGCGGCGGCCCCGAGTCCGGGATGCTCGCCGAGCAGCCGCCACTGGGCGGTGTGCTCCAGGAAGACCTGCATGGCCAGGCCGAGCTGGTTCCTGGTGGTGTCGAAACCGCCGAAGATCAGCAGCACGAGCGCGTCACGCAACTCGGACCCTGTCAGACCGTCCCCTGCCACGCCACCCTCGTCTGCCTGGGACTTCACCAGGTGAGTCACCAGGTCGTCGCGCGGCTCGCGCCGCCGCGCGGCGATCACTGTATCGGCGTAGTCGTAGAGCGCGGCGAGCGCCGCCTCGATCCGGGGCAGGTGCTCGCGGATCCGCACCCCCATGGCCAGCCCTACCGTCGCCGACTCGGCCGCGATCGTCGGCCACTCCGCCTCGGCGATGCCGAGCATGATCGCGATGACCCGGGCCGCGTAGGGCCCGGCGAAATCGGCCATGAACTCGCACCGGCCCGTTCCCGCGAACGAATCCGTCAGCTCCCTGGCCAGATCGCCGAAGCGGGGGCGCAGAGCCTCGACGATCCGGCGGGAGAAAGCCGGACTGAGCAGGCGCCGCATTCTGTGATGCGCCTCGCCCTCCAGGTTGAGAACCCAGCTGGCCCACCAGTCCGCGAACGGCCCGGAGGTGATGCCGTGGTGGGCGGGCCACAACCTGCTGCCCTGGCGCAGGGCCGGGTGCCTGATCAGCCGGGACACCTGGTCGTACCGCAGCACCGCCAGGCCGTAGCTGGTCCGCGCGTACCAGCCGGCCTCCCGTGCCCGCCGGACCTCGGCCGAAGTGACGCAGAAGGCCGGATCGGCGACGTCGAAGAACGGCACCGCGGGATCCGGTGTCCGGGTGATCATGGCTCCTCGGGCCCTTGCCAGGGCTAATTCCGTGACGCTCTTCACTGGCCCTCTTCACTGGGCCCACTCCACCCAATGCCTACCTGGCACCATCGGTGCTTGTCCAGGCCCGAACGGCACTGTCCCAAGCTACGAAGAAACTCTGTTCACCATCAGGAAACAAGCCGTCGGCGTGGCAACCGCCCGGGTCAGGTGGAGGGCGTTATCGATTTGATCGAGAGGAACTGGATCGGCAGCTCCACCAGGGCCGCGGGCCCGTGCGGGACGCCGCCGATGAACTGCAGGACGTCGCCCGACTCCAGCAGGTAGCGGGAGCTGCCGTAGCCGTACTCCATCCGGCCCGACAGCATGTAGATCAGCTCGGTGCCGGCGTGCTGGTAGAGCGGGAAGGTGTTGCTCCGTTCGGTCAGCGTGACCCGCAGCGGCTCGAGGGTGTTGCTGGGCGCGCGCATGATGCCGAGCGATTCGTAGCGGTGGCCGACGCCCGAGCCCTTGTGCTCGATGTCGAGGCCCCGGCCCGCCTTGACGAACATGACGTCCTGCTCCTCGTTCAGGCCGCGGAAAAACGCGGTCACCGGGACCTGGAGCGCCTCGGAAAGCCGGGCGAGCGTGGCCAGGCTGGGTGACGCCTGGGCATTCTCGATCTTCGACAGCATGCCCTTGGACAAACCGCTCTGGGCGGCGAGCTGTCCCACCGTCCATCCGAGTTGCAGACGGAACTCCCTGACCCGGGCGGCGATCGCGGTCCCCAGCGCCTCTTCCAGGCCCTGACCACTTCCGGGCCCGCTTCCGGCGCCGCGGTTAACCAGATCAGGAACCGGCCGGGTCCGGGAGTGCTCGGCCAGGTCTGCGATGCGCGCCACCACGCTGCTCCTCTTGTCGGGCGTCCGGGTCCTGTCGGGGGGCCCGGGCGCGCCCGGCATTTTGACACATGTCTCCCGCGGGACGCACCTACGGGCAATTCCCAGATTAATACCCGGCCGTGAGCGGGCTATCCGCGCCGGTGCAAACGTCAGCCCGCGGGCCGTGCGCCATCCCGCCGCGCACTACCGCGAGCCCAGCCGCAGGCACTGCCGCGGCCTGGCCGTGACGGGCTGTTGACCGGGAGCGGCGTGGCGGCCGACAATACCCATGCAGTGAAACAGCGTCTCTTGTGCATAAACTCTGATCGTCAATGCGGAGGAGCGTGGGCGACGGATGTGCGGAATCGTCGGTCTCCATCTCAAGAACCCTGGTCTCCAGCCGCGCCTGGGTGAACTCCGCGGGTACGTCGTATTCTCATCGTAAAGTGTCGTGTTAGTAAACGTTGTCCACTCTGCTTAAGGCCATCCCCGGACAGCCATCCCCGGACAGACAGCCAGCACTGCCGGCCGCACTGTCTGCGCCGCACCAGGCGCGACTACCTGATCACCCCGGAGCGATCGAAACGACCTAACGGAGCGTGCACATGTCAGACGTCGAGGCCCAGCTGCGGGAACGCGCGGAGTCCGACGGGGTGCGGTTCTTCTTCGCCATGTTCGTGGACATGCATGGCAAGCCGTGCGCCAAGATGATCCCGGTCGAGGCGGTCGATGTGCTGACCGGCGGGGGCGCGGGCTTCGCGGGGTTCGCGGCCGGGCCGATGGGGCAGAGCCCCGCCGATCCGGACATGATCGCCGTCCCGGACCCGGCCTCGTACACCCTCACGCCGTGGCAGCCGGGGCTGGCCGTGCTGCAGTGCGACATCCACGTCGAGGGCCAGCCCTGGCCCTACACGCCCCGGCTGATCCTGAAGCGCATGCTGGACAAGGTCCGCGACCGCGGCCTGGTCTACAACGTCGGCTGCGAGGCGGAGTACTTCCTCGTCCGCCGCCGCGACGGCGGTGGCGTGGAGCTCGCCGACCCGCTGGACACAGCCGAGGCGCCCTGCTACGACGCCAAGGGTCTGACCAGGATGTTCGGCCACCTGTCCACGGTGTCGACGTACATGAACCAGCTCGGCTGGGCCAACTACGCCAACGACCACGAGGACGCCAACGGCCAGTTCGAGCAGAACTTCGCCTACGCCGACGCGCTGACCAGCGCCGACCGGCTCATCTTCTACCGCTACATGATCCACACGCTGGCGCACAACGCGGGCCTGGCCGCCACCTTCATGCCGAAGCCGTTCGGCAACCTGACCGGTTCCGGACTGCACCTGCACTCCAGCCTGTGGGACGCGCAGACCGGCGCCGAACTGTTCGCCGACCCCGCCGATCCCCGCGGGCTAGGCCTCTCCGAGCTCGCCTACCACTACATCGGCGGCCTGATTGAGCACGGGCCGGCCATGGCCGCCGTGACCTGCCCGACCGTCAACTCCTACAAGCGGTTCGGTGTCGGCGCGCCGAATTCCGGTGCCACCTGGGCCCCGGCCTATGCCACCTACGGCGGGAACAACCGGACCCAGATGCTCCGCGTCCCCGACGGCGGCCGGGTGGAGAACCGGGCCTGCGACGGCTCGGCCAACCCGTACCTGGCCATGGCGGTCCAGCTCGCCGCCGGGCTCGACGGCATCGACCGCGGCCTGGACCCGGGCGAGCCCAACCGTGACAACCTGCACGTGCTGTCGGCCGAGGCCGTCGCCGCCCGCGGCATCCGGGCGCTGCCGCCGACCCTGCTGCACGCCGCCGACGAACTGGTCACCGACGACGTGCTCCGCGAGGCGCTGGGCAAGACACCGGACGGGGATTACATCGACTATTACGCCCAGGTCAAGCGGGACGAGTTCGGCGCCTGGCACTCCGGGGTGAGCGACTGGGAAGTCGAGCGCTACCTCACGCTCTTCTGACCGGCCCGCACCGATGAGAGGAACTGTCCCGCTATAGAGGCCGAGGCCTTCGACGCCGACCTCATCGTCCTGGGCAGCCCGCGCCGCGGGGAAGTGGCCACCCGCCTGTTCGGCGGCGTGACCCTCCGGGTCCTGCGCCGGTCGGGCTGCCCGGTGATCGTCGCGCCCCGCTGCGCCCCCCGGCGCCAGCCCGCCGTTTCGGGCCAGGTCCGGGGACAAGGCCAGATCTAACCCGAACGCTCCGGCTATTACCCCCGCTCCCCGCCCCTCCGCCCCGCCTGCTCCACTCACCCCAGTCACCACGTAAGCCCCAACCCAGAATCAGTGGTTGTGGCGTTCTACTGAAAAGAATGGGTAGAACGCCACGTTCATTGAATCCAGGGGCGATGGTTCGGGGAGCGGCGAGCCGGAGCAATGATGTGGGTGGTGAATCCGGACCTCATCGCGGAGGAGCAGATGACAGCGCAGCACGATCCGGCGGGGCGGCACGACCCGGCGGCAGGGCACCGGCCGGTCGGGATGGTGGGCACCGGCAACATGGGCGGCCGGATGACCCGCCGGATGGTCGAGGCCGGGTACGCCGTGCTGGCCGTCGACGCCGACCCGGCCCGGATCCCCGCCTGCGGCGCCACACCAGCGAAAGACGTGGCCGAACTGGCCGAACGCTGCGACGTGATCATGCTCTCGCTGCCGGACAGCCCGGTGATCGAGTCGGTGATCAGGAATCCCGGCGGCCTGCTGGAGCACGCCCGCGACGGCCAGGTCATCGTGGACCTCAGCACCGCGAACCCCGCCTCCACGCGGGCCCTGCACGACGAGCTCCAGGCACGCGGCGTGCGCTACCTGGACGCCGGGATCTCCGGCGGCGCCGCGGGCGCGGAGAAGGGTACGCTGACCCTGATGGTCGGCGGCGACGCAGCCGCCCTGGCCCGGGTAAAACCGCTGCTCGGCACGTTCAGCGCCCACGTGCACCACATGGGCGGCAGCGGCACGGGCCACGTGACCAAGGTGCTCAACAACTTCCTCAACGGCGTCACGCTGGCCGCGACGGCCGAGGTCATGGTGGCGGGCAAGAAGGCCGGGCTCGACCTGGCCCAGCTGCTGGAGGTCATCAACACTTCCACTGGTGTCAGCTTCGCCTCCCTCAGCCGGTTCCCGCACATCATCAAGGGCGACTACCTGGAGGGTGGGCTGACCGGGCGGCTGATGGCCAAGGACGTGCGGCTCTACCTCGACCTGGCCGAGGGCCTCGGCGTGGTCACGCTGGTCGGCCCGGGCACGCTGGCCGCCTTCCAGGTGTCCAACGCGCTCGGCTACGGCACCATGATCAGCAACCGCGTCGTCGACGCCGTCGGCGACCTGGCCGGCGGCATCCGCGTCCCTGAGCAGGAGCGGCAGCAGGAGCAGGAGGACTGAAGCCCATGCAGGTCAGCCACGGAAGGTCCGGCCAGCCGTCTGAGCAGCGCACCGCCACCTTCACCGGGACGGTGCACATGGACCCGGTGCTGAACGTCTCCGGAGTCATGATCAACACGGTGATCTTCACCCCGGGCGCCCGCACCCACTGGCACCGTCACCCCGGCGGCCAGCTGCTCGTCGTCACCGCGGGCCGCGGCATCGTGGCCACCCGGGCCGCCGACATACAGGTCGTGACCAGCGGCGACGTCGTCTGGGCCGAGCCGGGGGAGGAGCACTGGCACGGCGCCTGCGGTGACTCGCTGCTGACCCACATGGCCGTCTCGCACGGCACCACCGAATGGGCCGGCGAAGTCGCCGAAAGTGACTACACCGCCGCGCAACCGTAGCTCCGCCGTCACGACATGAGCGAGCAGTACGAGGTGCTGGCGGTCCGCTACGGAACCCGGCAGGCCAGCGCGGCCGAGGTCTTCCTCAACTTTCACGTCTACCACGAGCCGGACCGGCCGCTCGGGATGGACTACTTCTTCTGGGTGGCGCGCAACCCGGCCCGTTCGGTCGTCATCGACACGGGCTTCTCGCCGGCCGGCGGCGCCGCCCGCGGCCGGACCATGCTCATGGACACGGTGCCGGCCCTGCGGGCGGCCGGGACCGTGCCGGACGCGGTCACCCACATCGTCCTCACCCACGCGCACTACGACCATATCGGCGGGCTGCCGGCCTTCGCCGAAACCGGCGCCGAGGTCATCATGACCAGGGACGAGTACGACTTCTGGACCGGGCCGATGGGCCGCCGCGGCCAGTTCGCGCACTCCGCCGAGGCCAGCGAGCTGGACAAGCTGCGCGAGCTGCGCGAGGCCGGTCGGCTGACCCTGGCCGGCCGGACCGGCCAGGTCGCGCCCGGTATCGAGCTGATTCAGGTCGGCGGGCACACCCCGGGCCAGGCCATCGTCACCGTGGCCACGGCCGGCGGGCCGGTCGTCCTGGCCTCGGACGCGGTGCACTACTTCGAGCAGCTGGAGCGGGACCGGCCATTCTCCATCGTGGCCAGCCTCGCGGACATGTACGCCGCCTTCGACCAGATCCGCGAGCTCGCCGACGGCGGCGCCCGCGTCGTCGCCGGGCACGACCCGCTGGTCGCCGAGCGGTTCGGCCACCCCGCCGACCCGCCCGACGTGATCACGATTTCCCACGTCGGAGCCCGGGCCTAACCACGGCGATGTGACTCTGCAGTGGTCCTGACCACGGCGATGTGACACCGCTGTGGTTCGAGACGCGGCGCTCCGGCGGACTTGCTGTCCCTTCCGTCCCAGCGGACGCTCCCGCCACGGCCCGGGCGCAGCCAGCGTCAGCCGGTGGCGGCCTGAGCTAGCGCGCCGGCCAGTTCGGCCGGGCGGGTGAACATGGACTCGTGGCTGCCGGGCACCCGGACGGGGGAGACCTTGATCCGCTCGGCGAAGCGGTCCCAGCCGAACTCGCCCGGCGGCAAGGCCACATCCTCGGAGGACAGCACGTAGTGCAGCGGGATGCCCAGGCTGCGGTAGGCCTCGTCGGCGGGCGGGTCGGTGAAGGTGCGGAACGGCTGCGGGCGCAGCACCGAGTGCACCGCCGCGGCCGCGACCGGCTCGGCGTCGCCCATGAAGGCGCCCTGGAACACCTCGAGCGGCATCGCCACGGTGTTATCGCCGGACGAACCGGCCAGCGAAGTGAACAGCTCCTGATAGCTCGGCGGGATCTCCTCGTAGAGCGAGACACCCGACTCGGGTACGAAGGCGCTCCAGAACACCAGGGACTTCAGCCGGGATGCCAGCCGCGGCGCGGCGCCCGCGATCACGTAGCCGCCCCAGCTGTGCCCGACCAGCGTGACGTCGACGGCGAAGGACGCCTCGACCTGGCTTACCAGGCTGTCGATGCAGCCGGCCAGCGTCACGCCCCGCGGGTCGTCGTCGATGCCGAGCCCGGGGCAGGTCGGCGCCCACACCCGGTGCCCGGCCGCGCGCAGGCGGCTCGCCACCGGCTGCCACGCCCAGCCGCCGTGCCACGCCCCGTGCACCAGCACGAAGTTCTCTGTCATTGGTGACCTCCTCGTCAGGAGTTGACGATATCCCGGACGAGCTCCTCAGCCGGGCCGTGCAGCGCATCGTGGGCCGCGGTGAACAGCTCGTGCGCGCGCCGCCCCGGCCAGCCCTCGGGCAGCAGCGCCGCGGGCAGGTCGGGATCGCGGAACGGCAGCGCCCGGTAGGAGGCCACCAGCTCCACCTGCCGCCGCAGCGCCTCAGAACCGGGCAGTGCCGCCATTTCCGAAGCCGCGGGAAGCTGCTCGTAGCCGCTGATCAGCTCGACGTAGTCCCGGCCGAGGCCGTCCAGGTCCCAGCAGCGGAACGCCATCTCGCGGTCCGCGGCCCGGCTCAGCGCCCGGCTTTCCAGCAGGTCCATCCGGGTGGCCGACAGCCCGGCCAGGGCGTCCCGCACGGTCTCGAGCCGGGGGTGCGGGCTGATCCAGGTGGCCGCGGCCAGCGGGCCGAACCCGTGCCAGGCCAGGGTCCGGCGGACCCGGTCTCGCTCGCCGCGGCTCTCCTCGGGCACGGCGTAGATCACCGTGCGCCAGATGCCGTCCCACGCGTCGCGGCCGCGATCGAAGATCCGGGCCTGGCCCTCGTCCAGCATCCGGACGCTCCGCCCGGTGAGCGCGTAGCTGGTCTGGCGCCCGTCGCGGGAGGTGGTGAACCAGCCCTCCCGTCGCATCCGGGACAGCACCACCCGGGTCGTGCTCTCCCCGACCCCGAACACGTCCAGCAGCTGGTTCAGGACCCGCATCGGCACTACGCCGTCCCCTACATAACGCAGGTGGTCGCCGAACAGGTCCCACACGATCGCCCGCGGCTTCATCAGGGGGTTGCCAATCCGCGCATGAGGGCTATTGTGTGTCATAGATACAGCGCTCGTCAATAATATGAAACATATTGTGGAGGAGCCCAGGTGCGGATAGCGGTCCTCGGCGGCGGCCCCGGCGGCCTGCTCGCGGCGCTGCTGGCCAAGCGCGGCGACCCGGCCCGTGAAGTCACCGTATTCGAGCGCAACCGGGCTGGCGACACGTTTGGCTTCGGCGTGGTGTTTTCCGACGCCACCCTGGATGGCATCGACGCCGCCGATCCGGTGCTCCGCCGCGCGCTGACCGAGCACGGCGTGCACTGGGATCCGATCGAGGTGCGGCTGCGCGGCGAGCGCTGGCGGTTCGGCGGCAACGGGATGGCCGCGGTGGCGCGCCGGACGCTGCTGACGCTGCTCCAGCAGCGGGCCGCCGAGGCCGGCGTGGACCTCAGGTTCTCCGCCCCGGTCCATCCCGACGATCTGCTCGACAGCGAATACGACCTGGTGGTCGCGGCCGACGGGGCGAACTCGCAGATGCGGGCGCGGTTCGCCGGCGCGTTCGGCCCGAGTGTGGTGACCGCCACGGCCAAGTTCATCTGGTTCGGCACCACGTACCAGTTCAGCGGGCTGACGTTCGTGCACGAGCAGGGCCCGCACGGCGTGTTCGCGGTGCACGGCTATCCGATCGGGAACGGCGTCTCGACGTTCATCGTGGAGACCGACGAGCGCTCCTGGCGCGAGGCGGGCCTCGACGCCTTCGACGCCGGCCAGCCGCCCGGGCCCAGCGACCAGGTCACCCAGGCCTACCTGGAGAAGCTCTTCGCGACCCAGATCGACGGATGCCCGCTGCTGGTGAACAACTCCCGCTGGGGCAACTTCCGCACCTGGCGCACAGAGCGGTGGCGGCACCGGGCGGGCAGGACAGCCATCGCCCTGCTCGGCGACGCCGCGCACACCGCGCACTTCTCCGTCGGCTCGGGCACCAAGATGGCCATGGAGGACGCCATCGCGCTGGTGGCGGCGCTGGACGAGGCTCAAAGGGTCCGTACGGACCCTGACGGCATCGACGCGGCGCTCGCTGCCTACGAGGCCGAACGGCACGGGCAGGTCGCTCGCATCCAGGACGCCGCCCGGCCTTCGCTGTCGTGGTGGGAACACTTCGGCCGGTCCTACCGGAGCCTGCCGCCGTGGCAGTTCGCCTTCCACTTCTTCAGCCGCTCGCTGCCCACCTCGAAGCTGCGCCAGCGCGACGCGGCTTTCGTCGACTCGGTGAACCGGGCCTGGGGGGCCGCGCACGGCGGCGCGGGCGACCCGCTGCGCACCCCTCTCGACGTCGCGGGTGCGACGCAGCCCGGCCGGGTGGTGACGGTCGAAGACGGTGCCGCTGGGCTGGCTGCGGGGCCCCTCCCGCTGTGCTGGCCCGGGGGGACGATCCCCCCCAGACCCCCCCTGCTCCTGGGGGGAAGTCTTTCCCCCCAGACCCCCTCGACCCCCCCGGCCCGGGGTGGGGTGCGTGGGTGAGCGCCCCGGATACCGAGGACGGTCTCGGCCACGCTCAGCAAGCAGCGTCCCGGGCCCTGGCGGCGGGCGCCTGCCTGGTGGCCGTGGCCGACGGGACCCCGCTGACCCGGCGGCTGGTCTGCGAGGCCGCCCGGCTGGAACAGGGCGCGGTGACCCTGCTGGTCGAGGACGGACCCGAGGACAGTTTCGAGGACCGGGCCCGCACCGCGGTGCTGTCCGGCCGCACCGACCTCGTCGGCAGGCGTCAATGAGCATGACGGAAGGAACCGTGCCCTGGCCCGACGAGCTGGCCCTCCAGTACGCGAGGGCCGGCTGGTGGCGCGGGCGGGACCTCGGCGCCGAGATCGCCGTTGTGGCCGCGGCCAGGCCAGACGCGACGGCCCTGGTCGACGGCACCACCCGGATCAGCTACAGGTCGCTGCTGGCCCGGGCCGACGCGCTGGCCTCACGGCTGGCCCGGCTGGGGCTGCGGCCCGGCGACCGGATCGTGGTCCAGCTGCCGAACGGCTGGCCCTTCGTCGTGCTCACGCTGGCCTGCCTGCGCGCCGGGATCGTCCCGGTCATGGCGCTGCCCGCGCACCGCCGGCACGAGCTGGCCTACCTGTGCGAGCACAGCGGGGCCCGCGCCCTGGCCGTGCCGGACGTGCTGCGCGGCTTCGACCACCAGCAGATGGCGGAAGAACTCCTGGCCGGCTCGGCCACCCTGGCGCACATCCTGGTCGTCGGCCAAGACGTTCGGCACCAGGACCTGACCGCGCTCTGTTCCGAACCACTGGGTGCCGAGCCGGAGGCCCCGGTCCCCGCCCCGGGTCCGCCGGACCCGGCCGGCGTCGCGGTGTTCCTGCTCTCCGGCGGCACCACCGGGCTGCCCAAGCTGATCGCCCGCACCCACAACGACTACTCCTACAACGCGCGCGCCTCCGCGGAGCTGTGCCGCCTGGGCGAGGACACGGCCTACCTCGTCTCGCTGCCCGCCTCGCACAACTTCCCGCTGGCCTGCCCCGGCATCCTCGGCACCCTGCTGTCCGGCGGCCGGGTGGTCATGATCGCGTCACCGGACCCGGCCAGTGCCTTCGCCGCCATCGAGCGGGAGGGCGTCACGATCACCGCGATCGTGCCCGCGGTGGCCCAGCGCTGGCTGGCTCATGCCGCCGAGTTCGGCTCCGGCGCCTTGCGCACGCTCCAGGTCCTGCAGGTCGGCGGCGCCCGGCTGGCCGACGAGCTGGCCTGGCGTGTCCGGCCGGTGCTCGGCGCGACCCTGCAGCAGGTGTTCGGCATGGCCGAGGGGCTGCTGAACTACACCAGGCTGGACGACCCGGACGAGGTCATCTGCGGCACCCAGGGCCGGCCGCTGAGCCCGGGCGACGAGGTCCGCATCGTCGACGCCGACGGCCGCGACCTGCCCGACGGCCAGCCGGGCGCGCTGCTGACCCGCGGGCCGTACACGCCGCGCGGCTACTACCGGGCGCCGGAGCAGAACGCCCGCGCCTTCACCCCGGACGGCTGGTACGCCAGCGGCGACGTGGTGCGCCGTCGGCCGGACGGCAACCTGGTGGTCGAGGGCCGGGACAAGGACATGATCAACCGGGGCGGGGAGAAGATCTCGGCCGAGGAGGTGGAGAACCTCCTGTACCGGATGCCGGGGATCGCCCAGGTCGCCGCCGTCGCCGCGCCCGACGCCGAACTCGGCGAGCGGATCTGCGTCTTCGTCGTCCCGGAGCCTGGCCGGCAGATCAGCCTGAGCGGAATCTCCGGTGGCCTGGAGACCGCCGGGGTAGCGAAGTTCAAGTGGCCGGAACGCCTGGAGATCGTGGCCGAGTTGCCCGTCACCAAGATGGGCAAGCTGGACAAGAAGGCGCTCCGCGACTGGCTTGGAAGGAGCACAGCATGAACGACTTCGACAGCCCGGATTTTGACAGCCCGGACTTTGACAGCACGGAGCACCAGACCAGGCTGAAGGAGCTCTACCGCGACTTCGAGGCCGCCGGGATGACCCCGCTCTGGCTGACCCGCGAGGGCCTGATGCCATTCCATCCCCAGCCGCGGGCGGTGCCGCACCTGTGGCGCTGGGCCGACCTGCTGCCGCTGGCCGCGCGCAGCGCCGAGCTCGTCCCGGTCGGCCGCGGCGGCGAGCGCCGCGCGATCAGCCTCGGCAACCCGGGCCTGGCCGGCGACCCGTACACCACCCCCACCCTGTGGGCGGCCATCCAGTACCTGGCCCCGCGCGAGGACGCCCCGGAGCACCGGCACACCCAGTCGGCGTTCCGGTTCGTGCTGGAGGGCGAGGGCGTCTGGACCGTGGTGGACGGGGACCCGGTCGCGATGCGCCGGGGCGACCTGCTGCTGACACCCGGATGGGCGTTTCACGGTCACCAGAACGTCTCCGACGCCCCGATGGCCTGGCTGGACGGGCTCGACATCCCGCTGGTGGCAGAGACCGACCAGGGTTTCTTCGAGTTCGGCCCGGACCAGGTGCGGACCACGGCCACCCCCGACCGTTCGGCCTCCGAACGACTCTGGGGCCAGCCCGGCCTGACCCCGGTCGCGCTGACCGGGGCCCGCCCGGCCTCCCCGCTGGTCGCCTACCGCTGGGCGCACACCGACGCGGCCCTGGCGGCCCAGCTCGAGCTGGAGACCGAGGGCCTGCCCGGGGTGATCGAGCCGGGGCACGCCGCCGTCCGGTACACGAACCCGGCCAGCGGCGGGGACGCGCTGACCACCATGCGGACCGAGTTCCACCGGGTGGCCGCGGGCGCGGCCACCCGCCGGTCGCGCACCTCGGCGTCCTCGGTCTGGCAGGTCTTCGACGGGGCCGGCTCGGTCCGGCTGAACGACTCCGAGCATCCGCTGGAGCGCGGCGACATCATCGCCGTCCCGGCCTGGACCGAGTTCTCCCTCACCGCCGAAACCCAGCTGGACCTGTTCACCTTCTCCGACGCCCCCGTCTTCGAGAAGCTGCACCTGCTCCGCACCGAGATCAGCTGAGCACCGGGATCAATCTGATCGGGTTGTGTGGCCCCCAGCCCCCGAACGGGTTGAGGGTTGTGGCCCCCCGCCCCCGATAGACGGGGGCCGGGGGCCCCAACCCCCACTCGGCCCGATCCCGGCTGCGCCCGCCGAAGCACCGGCTGACGGAACCCGGCGGGCGGAACGGGCGGCGGCTCTGCGACATTAAAGGGGCCGTGGCCACTGTGATGAGGTTCGCCCAGGCGTTCAGGACACCGGACCTGCGCAAGAAGCTGGTCTTCACCTCCTGCATCATCGTCGTATTCCGGTTCGGCTCGGCGCTGCCCGCGCCGGGCATCTCGGCGGCGAACGTCCGGTACTGCTCCGGCCTGGAAACGAGCCGCGGTGCCGCGGCGAACCTGTACGCGGTGCTCAACGTGTTCAGCGGCAACTCGCTGCTGCACGTGACGGTCTTCGCGCTGGGCATCATGCCCTACATCACCGCCAGCATCATCGTGCAGCTGATGACCCAGGTCATCCCGCGGCTGCAGGCCCTGAAGGCTCAGGACCGGGCCGGCCAGGCGAAGATCACCCAGTACACCAGGTACCTCACCGTGATGCTCGCCGTCATCGTGTCGGCCGGGTACGTGGAGCTGGCCCGCTCAGGGAGCCTGTTCGCCGGCACGGCCTGCTCGGCGGTGAGCCATCCGCTGATCCCCGACCCCTCGGTGCTCACCATCGCCACCATGATGATCACGATGGTGGCGGGCACGGCGGTGATCATGTGGATGGCCGAGCTCATCACCGACCGCGGCATCGGCAACGGCATGTCCGTCCTGATTTTCACCAGCGTGATCGCCGTGGTTTTCGGCGAGTTCGAGCAGATCTACCTGACCAGGGGCATCCCGCTGACGCTGGCGGCGATCGTCGTGGTCGTCGCCGTCATCGGGTTCGTAGTCTTCATCGAGCAGGCGCAGCGGCGGATCCCGGTCCAGTACGCGAGGCGGATGACCGGCCGGCGGGTGTACGGCGGGGCGACCACGTACATCCCGGTGAAGGTCAACCAGGCCGGCGTGGTCCCGGTCATCTTCGCCTCGTCGCTGCTGGCCATCCCGCAGCTCGCCGCGTCCCTGCTCGGCAACCAGACCAGCCCGCAGGGCTGGG
>Ga0307305_10000300_pt1 | contig 16854 bp, 21 predicted proteins | sample ER_DNA_186_FD_194512 | JGI IMG/M metagenome (GOLD analysis project Ga0307305, IMG submission 194512) | Bulk soil microbial communities from the East River watershed near Crested Butte, Colorado, United States - ER_DNA_186 | ecosystem: Environmental > Terrestrial > Soil > Floodplain | place... | reverse complement strand
TCTGGGATTACGACGGCAAGCGCTACCTGGACTTCGCCTCACAACTCGTCAATGTCTCCATCGGGCACCAGCACCCGAAGATCGTCGCGGCGATCAAGGAGCAGGCGGAGAAGCTCTGCACGATTGGCCCGCCCATGGCCACCGAGGCGCGCTCCACGCTCGCACGCCTGCTGGCCGAGGTCACCCCGGGTGATCTCCAGATGTCCTTCTTCACGAATGGCGGTGCCGAAGCCAACGAGAACGCCATCAGGCTCGCGCGCTGGTACACCGGACGGCACAAGATCATCGCGCGCTACCGCTCGTACCACGGTGCAACCGGCGGCGCGATCACGCTCACCGGCGACCCGCGCCGCTGGCCCGCAGAGCCCGGCATCCCGGGCGTCGTGCGCATGCTCGACCCCTACACGTACCGCTGCCCTGCAGGACACCCCGATCCGTGCCCCGTCTGCACAGGAGCACCGCACCTCGAGGAGATCCTCCAATACGAAGGCGCGCACACCGTCGCTGCGGTCATCCTCGAGACCGTCGTCGGCACGAACGGGATCATCGTCCCGCCCGACGGTTATCTCCAGGCGATCCGGGAGGTCTGCGACCGGCACGGGATCCTGTTGATCGCCGACGAAGTGATGGCCGGGTTCGGCCGGACCGGCAAGTGGTTCGGCGTCGAGAACTGGGACGTCGTCCCGGACATCCTCACCGTCGCCAAGGGAATCAACTCCGGCTACGTCCCGCTCGGCGCGATGATCATGCGCAAGCCCATCGCGGATTGGGTGCGAGACAAGTACTTCGCCGGTGGGCTGACCTACTCGGGGCACCCGCTGGCGTGCGCCTCTGGCGTCGCGTCGATCGAGGCTTTCAAGGAAGAGGGCATTGTCGAGAACTCGGCCGAGATGGGTCCTGTGTTCGCGCAGAAGCTGCGCGACCTACAGGACAAGCACCCGTCGATCGGCGACGTACGTGGGCTCGGATGCTTCTGGGGGATCGAGCTCGTCAAGAACCGCGAGACGCGGGAGCCGCTGGTCCCGTTCAACGCCACCGGCGAGGCCTTCGCTCCGGTCGCGCGCGTCTCCAAGGCGGCCCTCGACCGGGGCCTCTATCTGATGACGCACTGGAACGTGATCATGGTCTGCCCACCGCTGACGATCACACGCGAAGAGATCGAGGAGGGCATCGCGATCCTCGACGAGGTGCTCTCGATCGCGGACGAACACGCCGCCTGACCTCCGCTCTGCGCCGTACAGTCTGGGCGTGATCGAGAAGGTCGTCGAGCTGTGCTTGCGCTGTGGCGCGGAGATGGAATGGCGGCACGGGACCTGGCAATGCGTGAAGTGCCGCTTCAAGCTCGGCTGCTGCGAAGGCGAGTGTCCGGACGACTAGCGACGTCGACCTGATCGTCCTCGCGTACGTCGCAGGCCAGGAGGTGCCGCTCGACAACGCAGACCGGAACGCGGCGCTCCGCCGGGCTCTTTTCGTCTTCGCCGCAGGCGGGGATCTCAACCGGGAGCCAACCCTCGAGGACCCGGCGGTGCTCGAGCTCGCAAACGACCTGGATTCGCCGAAGCGGCGAGAGGCCCTGACGGCCGCGGTCGAACGGCTCGACGCCGATCCCGACGCCCTCGAACGACTTCGCGATCAGGACCTCGCGTGGCGTGCGTACGCATGCAGCCTGCTCGCCGAGGCGCTCGGCGAAGACGACGGCTCTTGACTCGGACCCGCCGCGGCCGTTCAATAGGCCGGTGGCCGAGGAGCGACGATCAGGCGGCGACCGCCGCAGCAACGGCGAGAGACGCAAGCAGAGCGAGCGCCGGGAGAGCGACGCAGGCCCGCCTGACGAAGGCGAGCGACGAAAGGGAAGCGACCGCCGCTCCGGGCAGGATCGGCGCTCGGGCAAGGACCGCCGAGACGGCGGGAGCTAGCGCCACTCGGCGAGCGCGGCGACGACCTCGTCCAGCGAGCCGCAGACCTTGCCGGCCGCCTCGACGCAACCGAGCACGAAGAGATTGAGCCCATGTCCTTCGTGCCCGAGCCGCGTGCTGCGCAAGTCGGTGAGTAGGCCGAGAATCCCCTTCTTCGACGGGTCGGCCTGCATCAGCGCATAGAAGATCCCGATCTCGCAGGCCGTGCCGTCGTCCACCAGCGGCCCGTCGAGCACCGCGACGACGGCATCAGCCTCGGAAAGCCCCTGCCAGTCCTTCGCGAAGATCGTCGCAGCTGACGTATCGCCGGCAGCGAGCGCATTCTCGTGGGGAACGAAGACGTCGATGCCCTCAGCACGCAGCCGCGCTGCGCATTCGTCGATGAAGGACCGCTCGTACGGGGTGAAGAGCGGCCCAGCAAAGTAGACCCGCACCGCGCAACCCTACCCGGGAAGACCAAGGCGGCGACCCGAAGGCCGCCGCCTGCTGAAGTCACAGTCGCTGCTTAGAAACCGCGCCCGACGAAGCCGAGCAGCGCAAGCACTAGAACGACGATTAGAACGATCCAGAGAATGCTCACGGGTGCCTCCTTCTTCGGTAGCTGTGGTACTTCAACGAGGAAGTCTCCCGATCGGTTACGGGCTCGAGCCTTCTCACTTCCGTTGATTCGTCGAAACAGCGAAACCGCAAAACCTCTTCGCTGTCTTGGTTAACGCGCCAGAGTCACCATCTCTGTTATCAGATTTGACAACGGAGGCACCGGACGTAACCGCTCTCAAAACCTCGGCGCCGATCTTCGGTGAGCCTCTCGCTCGTTTCCAAGATTCGGTCGCAGGATGGGGTTGCGTTCCGGCGGTTCCTGACCTCAATAGGAAGGGAAGGGCTGCGCCCAGAAGCGGGGAGAGGACAAGCCTTCTGGGCGCAGCCCTAGTTTGACGCGTTAGGCAACCTCAAGATAGTCCCGCAGACCCGGCGCGAGCGTTCGGAGTTTGTCGAGTGCCGTCGCCTCGAGCTGGCGAGCCCGCTCGCTTGTCACTCCCAGCTCCCTGCCCACCTCGACCAGCGACCGGGGTGACTGCCCCGCGAGACCAAAGCGCAGCCTGAGTACGAGCCGGAGGCGCTCGTCGAGTGAGTTCACGGTTGCCTCAACCTCCTCTCTTCGCTGGCGCTCGGCCAGCGCCGAGCCCAGGTGGGCTGATGTCGGATCCGCGACCAGCTCACTGCAGGCCTGCTGCCCCTCTTTCGGAGGGGACTCGAGACTTACGGGCTGCTGCTCGTAGTCGAGTAGCTCCCCGACGCGGCGGGAATCGAGTCCTGCTTCGGCAGCGATCTCGCCCAGCAAGGGGTCGCGATTCAGGCGCTGCAGGAGAACCTGACGCGCTCTTCGAACGGTGCGAATCTGCCTCCCGACGTGGATCGGGACCGGAACCAAACGCGCATGACATTCCGCCGCTCGCTCGACCGCCCCCTTGATCATCAAGGTGGCATAGGTGGAGAGCCTGAAACCCAACCGGTGATCGAACCTCTCGACCGCCCTCGTGAGTGCCAGATTCCCTTCCTGGATGAGGTCGAGCATCGGAACGTTGTGATGCGCGTACTGACGGGCGATCCAGATGACCAGACGCAGATTGGCCTCGATCAGAATCCGCTTCGCACGCTCGTCTCCGGCTTCCTTACGACGGAAGAGCTCACGCTCTTCAGCCCGAGACAGCATCGGCACCCGGTCTACTCCGCGGGCGTACAGCGTCAATGAGTCCTCGAGCTCGTAGCTCGAGTCAGCTTCGCTTGATGTCCTGTCGTACGTTCGATCGAACTGCCGGTTCATAAGGTCGATGCTCATTTGGAACCTCCTTTCGCACTCGAGCTCGTTTCGACACAGGGGGCACCGGAGGCGCCCCGCCCTGCGCGGATGACCGTTCGTCAGGCCTTAGCCAGGACGGTCGAGCAAGAAGGCGAGAGGCAGAGCGCGCCGGCACAGCTCAATGAGCGTGATTGGACGCGTGCCATCACGTGGGGTGATGTCGATCACCGCTGCTGTCACACCGAGAGTGGACCCGCCGTGGGGGCCTCCTGAGCTGGCTGATCCGCTCGAGGCCCCCGGTGGGGTTGGCATCTGTGGCTCATGGTCCGGGATGGGTAGGCGGGGAGCTGATGGCCCGCGCGCGCCGGCTGGCGGCCGGTTTTGCGCGCCGTTCGTCCTCACCGCTATGCGTCCCGCCGGCGTCGCCCCGCGTTTGGTGGAGCATGAAGCGAGAGGAAGAGACCGAGGGGTCAGCTCGCAAAAGATGGTGATGCGGCAGTCGGCACCCCAGCGGATCAGAATGACCGAGAAGATGAGCGTCATGGCCTCGCCGGAATGGACGGCCGTGGCGAACGGCTGAACAAGGTCGCCGGGGAGGTCGTCGGCGTCTTCGTCATTCGACGTGGCGTCGGACAGAACGTCGCTCGTAGTCGCATCACCCGGGGCCTGCAAGTTCGAGCCTGGCGGTGAAGCAGGTGGTTCCGCTGGTCCGGAGGAGCCCGAGCTCGAGAACGATCGCGTGTCCGTGGCGGGCGCAGTACCCGTTGACGTGCCTATCGGGTCGTTCGTGGTGGTGAAGGAGTCGGCAGCCGCATCCGTAGGCTCGACGGCGGAAGCGTCGGTGGAACTGGCGGAGGGGTCTGTCGCAGTGAGGCCGTCAGTCGTGTCTGGTGGGACTGGTGCCAGCGCACACGTGCCAGTCGTCTCTGCTGCAGCGACGGAAGTGTCCGTCGTCGTGGCCGAGGTGGCTGTTGCGTCTGGCACCGAGGCGCACGTGCTGGTCGTTTCTGGCGCAGCGGCGGAGTTGTCCGTCGTCGTCGCTGGAGTGGCGATTGTGTCTGGTGTCGTCGCGGCCGAGGTGTCAGTTGGGTTTGGTGTTGTTGTGGCCGAGGTGTCAATTGGGTCTGATGCCGGAGTCCCGGCGCCGGCTGTGTTTGCCGCAGCGGAAGATCCATCCGCCGTTGCCGCCGAGGTGTCTGTCGCGTCTGGTGCCGGGGCGCGCGTGTCGGTCGTGTCCGCAGTGCCGGAACTGTCCGTCGTCGCCGCAGACGTATCCGAGGTTTCTGTCGGAGCGATGCCGTCCGACGACGCCGTTGCGGCAGCGTCCCTCGGCGTCGAGTCTGTCGTCATCGCCGAGACATCCGGGACCGGCGCGGGAGGATCGTCGCCTCGAGCCGGGGCGGTGAATAGGGACGCGCAGAGCACGGCCGCAAATACGGCTACCGTGCAACCGACAAACCCCCGCACTCGGTTACGCTCAAAACGAGGTGGCCGCATTCCCGAAACGGCGGCCGAGCTCCCCTCCATCAGCGCTTCCTCCCCATGACAGGCGCCCCTTGTCCGAGCTCCGAGTATCGCACTTGACATCAGGTGCGCAAGCATGCGACGCCAATCGGAGAGCCGGCAGGAGCGATCGTCGGTCCCCCCTTGGGGGTAGCTCAACCTCAAGTAGAGATTGAGCGTTGCACTACTCGGGAGCTCGGGTCGCAGCACGCGGGCTGCTAGCGGGTTACTCGTCGTCTAGACGCCATCGGTCTTGAGACTGCGCGAGCAGTGCCGCGATTTGACATCGACACTCGGGGCTCGTACGGTCGGGGCGAGCAAGGAGGTCACGACATGCGCGGTGACGCGCGACGACGACCATCCTGCGGCAGCTTGTACAGCAATGAGTCTCGGGGCGCCGGCTTCGCGGCACCCCCTGCTTCCGGTGCGCGAGCTGATGGCTGAGTTGGAAGATTCGGCTCCGGTTCGGGTAGTGATCGCCGACGACGACGGAGCTTTCCTCGAGTCGCTGGGCGCGTTGATCGAGGCGCAGCCGGAGCTCCAGATCGTCGGCGCCGCACGGGACGGGCTGGAGGCGATCGAGCTGACGGCGACGCTCGAGCCAGACGCGGTCGTCATCGACCCGCACATGCCGCGGCTCGATGGAGTCACGACGATCGCGCTGCTGCGGCGCGACCACCCAAACATCTGCCTGATCGCCCTCACGGGTGACACTGCTCCCGCCCTCCACCGGGCCGCAGACGAGGCAGGAGCAGACGGCGTCTTCCTCAAGGGCGAGTTCATCGAGAAGCTGCTCGCGCGCCTCGTCTCCGCCCGCGCCGCGGAGAGCCCTCAGGTGTCGTGACCGCTGAGTAGGCCGACCACAATCCGACAACGCGTCGGGAGCTCGCATCCGATCTGGGCTCGCGGCCGTGATCCTAATTACGGAAAGTTGGTGCAAGGTGCGGTTCGTGTTGCGGGACAGCCGCCGGGATGTTCGTTCTCGGCTTCAACAGCTGTGGACGGCCTGCGGATCGCGCTACTTACCGACCGCGAACACGGCTCAACCTGCCCCGCAGCGTCCGATCCAGACTTGCTTGGACATGACCGTCCCGATCAGCCTGGTCCGGCTGGTCATGCTCCTGCGTCGTCTTCGCGTTCCACAGGTCGACGTGCAGACGCTCGATCTCTTCGATCAGCAAGAGAATCGCTTTTCCGGTCGCGCGAAGCTCCTGATTGCCACCGTCGACAAGACCCGCGCCCCAGGCGCGGAGTTGTTCGATCTTGCTCTCGTCTAGACGATCGCTCAGAGGTCAGTCCACCAGGGTCTAGGGCAGTGTACGACAGCTTGATCCACGCAGACAAAGAACCGGCCCGTTTCACTTAGTCGACTACTCCTCTTGTTCTGAGGCTGCCGAGCGGCCTCGGGTCAACGCCAGCACGTACCACGTCACGACAAGGCACGCTGCTACGGCAGTCGTCGCAATGCCGGCCGCCAACGCTCCGTAGAGGATGTCGCTGACCAGGAGGAGCGCGGCGAGCAGACCCAAGGCGAGGAAGGCGGTTCCAACAAGGAACAACCAATGTCCCACTCGAACAACATCCGACTTGCGGCCACGCCCCCAGCGGAGCCGATGATAGATGGACGGCGCCATCAGCAGCACGGTCCCGATGGCGGTAAAGAGCAGGGAGGTGAAAAAGCCGACACGCTGGGGTCGGCTAATCCCGCCAAAGCGAGCCGCGAACGGAACGGTAAACAGGAAGGCGAGCAGCACCTGCGCACCGGGCAGGACAACCCGTAGTTCCGTTAGCAACTCGATCAGCTGCCGATCCGTCCGCTCCTTCTCAACCTCAGGCTCGCTCACACACTCTGGATACCCGGAAACGCTCTCGGGAGAACCGCACTCGAAACCGAAGCCTGTGGGCTGCCGAAGTTAACGAGTCCATGGAGAGCTTCGCTCTTGATCGACGTCACGTCGCCCGGCCACACCCACCACGAGCCCTACCGGTGGCGTGAGACGTTTGCCCGGCCATTCCCGTTTGGCTTGGTGAGGCGAATTTGCTTCCTGCTGTTCCCCGTTGGTGCCGTGCGTTTCCACTAGTTCGCTGACCCATTGCTGACCCGCGCGCAGCTACTCATCTTCAAAGCGTGTTCTCGAACATCTCCGGGCTAGTCGATCTGACAGAGTCTTGAGATGGACGCAACGGCTGCGGGCGCAGGAGAAGCTCGCGAAATCGTCGCCGGTCTCTTGCTGCGCCACGGCCGTGTGTTGCTGTGCCACCGCTCTGCTGGTCGTCAATGGTTTTCAGACGTGTGGGATCTCCCCGGTGGGCATGTGGAACGCGGGGAACCGCCCATGAAGGCACTCGCCCGGGAGTTGGAAGAGGAGTTGGGAATACGCATCCAACAACCTGGGCCCGAGCTACGTCGAGTTGTCGAGCCCGAATTCGCCTTGCGGATCTGGCTGGTCGAGAGGTGGATTGGTGATCTCGTAAATGCCTCGCCTGCAGAGCACGACGATCTCCGGTGGTTCGACCTATCTGAAGCATCAAGTGTGCCGCTCGCGCACATCGGCTACCTCTCTCTGATACGCGACACGATCGCCGGTTAGGACGCCGCGCCGCGGCGGTCGCCTGCGCCAGTGTTCGTCCACGGCACCACTGTCCAAAACGAGAAATACGTTTACTAGTGCTCGCCTGGGACAGGGAGCAGCGGTGAAGCGCTTCCGCATTTGGGACTATCTACGGTCGAGTCTTTGGTTCGTTCCCATCTTGTGCGTGTTGGTCGGGGTCGGGTTGTCGTTCGCGACGATCGCGATCGATCGGTCTGTCGGGACAGTCGTCCCTCGGTCGCTGTCTGGTGACCCGGATGCGGCGCTCGCCATCCTGACCACCGTGGCGATGTCCATGGTGACGCTGACTGGCCTGGTGCTAACCATCACCATGGTGGTGGTCCAGTTGGCGATGGGACAGTTCACGCCGCGGGTGATCCGCACCATCCTCCGCGATCGACCAAGCCAATTCGCGATCGGAGTGTTTGTCGCGACCTTCGCACACGCGATGCTCGTGATGCGGGAGGTGGCTGCGCCGTCGCGGAGCGACCCAAATGGGTTCGTTCCGGGGCTCGCGATTGTCGTCGCCTTCGTGTTGATCTTGATCAGCATCATGGTGCTCGTTTCATACGTCCACCACATCGGGCAGTCGCTTCGCGTGGCGTCACTGATCGATTCCATTGGAGACGACACACGCAAGCTTCTATTCGAGCTGTACCCGGACATCGACACAGGAGAGGAATCGGCCACCGACGACCCACGGCTCGACTCTTTACAGCAAGTCGTGCCCGCGCCGTCTCCCGGCGTCTTGTACAAGATCGATGAGCGCGAGCTCGTTGAAGCCGCTGCGAGCGCCGACGCGACGATCGTACTTCTTCCGCGAATTGGCGACTTTGTCCCGCAGGGTGCCCCAATCTTCAACGTCCACGGCGGCACGGTTGCCGACGGTCGGCGGCTTCTCCGCGCTGTCGCTCTTGGTAGAGAGCGCACCCTTCACCAGGACCTCGGATACGGCTTTCAGATGCTCGTCGATCTTGCTGTTCGCTCGCTATCGAACTCAATGGGTGATCCCACCACGGCTGTTCAAGCGCTCGATCGGCTCCACGATTGTCTGCGCCAACTTATCCAACGGCGCTTTCCGTCCGGTCACCACTTCGACTCGACCGGCCGTCTGCGGCTCGTGGTTCCCAAACTCACCTGGCAGCGCTACCTGGACATAGTCATGGATGACCTGCGGCACTACGCGGTCTCTTCGATCCAGGTCACGCGGCGCTTGGTCGCCACGCTTGAGGACCTTGCCACCATCGCGCCGGCTGAGAGGCGGCCGCCGCTCGACCGACAGCTCGAACTGCTCCGCAACATGGCCTCCCGTGCGTTTTCGGAGAAGTACGACCGGGAGTACGCCCTCGACCTGGGTCAGCAGGCACACGGCTCTCACCCAGATCGGGTCGTCCTAGAGTCCCTTATCAGATAGCCGAAACGAGAAGCGCCCCGGTTGACCTGATCGCGATCAACCGCGACTGGGGCGCTCAGAGCAAGCGTCAGGCGAACCGCATTGCCCGCCGGGAGCGGGGTAGCCCGGCACCCTCACTCCCGTAAGTACGCAGGTTATTCCGACCGATCGACTGGCCAGCCGTAGAGACAGCGAGCGTCCGCTGGTACGTCAGCGATCACGGAAGGCAGCTCCCAGACGATGTCTTGCCAGCGGCTCACTTCGATTACATGTTCCTTCGCGAGCTGAAGTGCTGTCGCGTGGGCCGCTTCGCCTTCGAAGACGAGGAAGACGTAGTCGTTGCTGATGTAGGCGGCGTGGGCCGACAGGCCGGCTTCGCCTGGGTCGAACGGCGGTCCCGCCGAAAGCAACTCTTCTGCTGCAGGTGCCGCTCCCGGTTTCAACCGCGTTGCCACTACATACCGCTCCATGTGCGCCTCCTGCAAGATTGGCAACTACGGGAGGTAGTTGAGCGAGGTGTGGTCGTGATCGAGCTCGACCTCCTCGACGCGAAGCAGTCCACGCCAGTCCGGCTCATCGCGCAAACAATCCTCGAGCGCACGGGCGCGTCCTCCTCGGTGATGAAGAGCTCTATCGCTTCCGGGTCGTGAAGCTCGGTGAGCCCATACAGACGCACCGCCCGGACCGTATTCGGCTCTTCGTGGCGAAGCAAACGTGTCAAGGGTCTCGACGCAGGTGTTTCGGTGCCGTGCCGAAAAGGCGTCTCGCGCGGGAGCCGGCGATCAACAAGCGGCGTCAACGCATCTTCGTCTAAGGCGATTCCTCTTTCCGGGGATCTGGTGATCCGTAACCGCCGCTCTCGGTCACGGTCCTCTCGTCGCTGTCAGCTGCTTGCCGTCGCTCCTCGGAGTCTTTTTCTTGGGACTGCTTGCCTTCGTCCTCAGACGACTCCTGGTTTTCGCGGTCGTGTTCTGGTGGTGTGGCTGTATCTGTCATGAGCGGTCCCTACCCGTCGCTGCGCTTTCTGACACGAAGCGGCGAGTGGCCGGCTGAACTAGCCACGATGGAGCAAGCGCTTGAGCGCCTCGACGCCCACGTTTTGGTTTCCGTGGCGAAGTTCGGCAGGCGCGGCTGCGCCGAGCGCGACCTCGGTCGGCGGCGGCAAGCGCTCGTCGATGAACCGCTGGAGCCAACGCAGCGCAGCGCGCGCTCGTAGCGTGCCGGGTCGACGACATACACTCGACGGGATGCCGAGGTGAAGCGACCCGACCTCCGTCAACAGCTCCGCGAGTCCCTCGCATGGTACGAGGAGGTATTAGGGAGGATCGAGGAGGGGGCGATCGTGGCGCCAGGAGAACAAGAACGCCTCATGGAAGAGGCGTCGGCCGTGGCTCACCTTCTCGATCTCCTTGGTTCGAGCGCGGACGAGCCCGCCAGCTAGACCGGGTACACACGTCCAGTAGAGCGGTGACTCGCCGAGGACGGTTCGACCGGCCCGATAGACGCGACGCCTCAGAAGACTGGTTCCCGAGGCGCCGCGCGTTCTTCTAACGCAACGTCAGGCCGTTGGTACCGCTGCGGCCTCGTGGCGGAGTGCTTCATCGAGCTGCGACTCTTCAACGCCTCGTGCCCGCAGAACTTGCTGAGCGGGGGAGGCTTCAAAATCTTGCATGATTTTTCCAAGCAGGAAGAACGTCGGCGGCCAGAGCCCTATGAAGATTGCGAGCCTTTCCGCGCGTGCTCTTTTCCGCCAATCGTCTACTGACGCTGAACGACCCCAAAGCGAGATCGCCGCAGCCATCGAGCCAAAGCCCAGGCCGTGCAGTACATCACTGGTAAGACCCAGCTTGCGCAAACTCAGCGCAATCCTCATGAAGACCCCCTTCTTCGATGCTAAGACTCTGCCTTCCTGACCCCTGTGCACCAGGTGAAACATCCGGGTTGCCTACGACTGGGTTTAACCGTTCTCGGAGATGCCGATCTCTGTCCCGGGGCCAGGCGCGAAGGGGTCTCGCCTTGGGGACGGCAACTGCGGCGTTTCCAGTTCTGCGCCGGGCCCCATCTATGCAAAAAGGAGAAGGACGCGGTGCTTCCGGGATCTAGGTAATTGGAGCCCTGGCACGAGGTTGGTCAACCTTTAGCCCCACGTCGGGGGAGGGGGTGGGGTAGTGCCGGGCTCCTCTTTTACCCATTCAAACAGGTCAGCTAGCTGCTGCCAAGGTGTCCCTCACCCCGCGCCGACTACCCACCTGGTTTGCCGGTATCGAAGTACGGCGCTCACGGCCGGCAAGGTTTCGGCGACCTCTCCACGGGCCACGAGTTCGTATGGGCAAGCAAGTTGGTGGACGCGAGTGCGGGCAAGCGTTGCTTCAGTGCGCCGCGAGTTGCGAGCTAGCGCTGCATGAATATGTGTCCGGTTTTGGTCTTCCTGTCGAACACGAACTGTTCCGCGTGCTGATACCCGCGATTGCCACTGTCCGCACGGCAGCGGACGCCCTTGATGAACAACCGAAAGCCGAGCTTGCCCTGCATTTGGCGCACGATGCGTGCAGCCGGGCAGCGAGCGAGTGTCGGCGCTACGGCTTGGACGAGGCGCTCCTACGCTGTGCCGCTGCCTGCGACCTGGCGCTGATTGAAATCGAGCTAGTGCTTACCGCTTTCGCCCACGACTAGGACGGCCCCGTCAATCGCTATGACGAGGACGCGGATGTTCGCGCTCGATCTCTGCGCGCGCTTCGCCTGTCTTCTCGACGACTAAGTACGAGGAGTGCTGTTCGACCACAGATTCGACGTCGGCCCGCTCGTGGCCTGGAACGAGTACGAAGCGCTCGATCTGGGCTGCGATCCGATCGTACTCGGCAGGCGGAAGTTCGATCTTCTCGAGACAACTTTCATTGCAGCACTCGCAATGGAAAGGCAGCGACTGGTCGACGCCGTGTTGTTTGGCACCTTCCTCAATCCGCTCATTGATGGTGCGAAACAGTTCCTCGTTATGTGCGGCTCTGTCCGCGAAGGTCATAAGCCCATTCTCCCGCAATACGCGCAGGAAACGAGTTTTCGGCTTCCCGCGCCCTTGGCGCGTTCGGGGTGCAAGGCGGCGTCACTGCCGCAGGGGTGCTGGCTGTCGCTGACTACCTTCCCGTTGTGGCTAAGCAGACGTACTGGAAGGTCCCGTTTGAGTGGACGTGCACGGTGCCGCCCCGGGATGCCCGCTCTCGCAAGATTGGTTATGGCTCAACGGGAGAACGTCGCCGGAGCCGACCCGGCTCGCGCGCCGTTTCTGCCCTTAATCGATTAGCGGTGGCGGAGCAAGCGCTTCAATGCCTCAATGCCAACGTTTCGTCTGCCGTGCCGAAGCTCGGCAAGCGCTGAGGCGGCGAGCGCGACCTCGGTGAGCGGTGGCGATCGCTCGTCTATGAAGCGTTGAAGCCATCGCAGCGCCGCTCGCTCGTAGCGTGACGGATCGGTATTCGCCAGTAGTTCGCAAAGCATGAGCGCGTCTGCGAGCGACAATCCGCCCATCTCCCGCGCGGCCATCTCGGCGGCCTGAACGTGCCGGCGCTGGATCGCGCGTTGGAAGCGTCCGTGAGCTGTGCCCTGGCTGGTCATCGGTTGGATGGCCGCTGGGGCAACGGCTTGCCCGAGAAGTCTAGGCCGTCTCACGAAACGAGGCACGAGGCCGTTACAGTCACGAGATGTCAAAGCAAGCACTAGGCAACGTCCTCGCAGGGATTGCGTTCCTCATCGTCGCCATCGTGGACTTCACCCGCGATTCTTCGGGCATAGGCGTGGTCTTCTTGGTATTTGCCGCTGTCTTCTTGGGGCTTGGCTTGTCCGGCAAGGGCGGCGTCCGTCCTCGTCGCGGGGCCGACTCGTAGGCGCCGGCGCGGGGGACGAACATCTACTTGTACCTGTGCCGCCTCTGGGTAAAAATCGAGCGGGGCGGGCCTGCGGCCTCTGTAACGTGAGCGACTGTTGTCCCCCGTCGCCGCGTTGCGACTGTGGCAAAGGACGACTGAGGGAGAGTTTTACGGCGAACTCTCCGCGCCCGCCCCATTGTGCGGCGGCTCCAGCCCGTGTTTACGGGAGTTCGGAAGTGTCGATCTAGGTCGATGGGGCTGGGCGCGAAGGAATCTCGCTTGGGGAGAGGGGGCCTGTCACCGAGCGTCTCTCCACTTGCGCGCCTGGCCCCTTCAGCGCGGGTGGGCCCGGCCTAGGATGAACGTTTGCGCGTCAACGGCGAGGAGAACTATTTCGGCATGCAGTTGAGGGAAGAACGGATCGGCCGGAACGACTCGACGTTCAGGGAAGCGAACGAGCGGATCGCTAAGGCGGCGAGCGGGTATGACTGGGTCGAGCAGGTGCCGTTTATTTGCGAGTGCGCGACCGAGTCATGCACGGTGATAGTGAACCTCTCATTGGTCGAGTATGAGGAAGTGCGATCGAGACCAACGCGCTTCTTTGTCTCGCCAGGGCACCAGGCTTCTGAGGGGGTGGTCAGCCTTCTCGAAGATCGCGGGCGCTATTTACTGCTTGAGAAGGAGGGTCTTGCTGGGGAGGTAGCGACCGAGCTTGACCCACGTTCGGATTCCTGATGTAAGTCCAATCCGAACTAGGGAGGTTCCCAGCGTGGAAGAGCGGGAACGCCGGATCGGCATGAACGAGGCGCTGTTCCGTGAAGTGAACGAGCGGCTTGAGGAACTGGCTCAAGGCTTCGCGCATCCTGAAACGCTTGACCTGATCTGCGAGTGCGGCAACGCGAGTTGCGCGAGCCGGATCGAGATGGACCGCAAGGAGTACGAGCAGGTCCGCTCCGATTCGGCCACGTTCGCGATCGTCAAAGGACACGAGATCCCGGATGTCGAGGAGATCGTGGAACGAAGAAAAAGGTATGACGTGGTGCGCAAGCGTGCCGGTGAAGCCGAAGAGATCGCGGAGGAAACGGACCCGCGCACATAAGGGGGCATCGCCATGGACTGGCCGTCACGAGTCGTTAAGACGGTGGTGGGGAAGGCCGGGGCTCAGACCACGTCCAGTAGAGCGGTGACTCGCCGTGGACGGTTCGACCGGCGCGATAGACGCGACGCCTCAGAAGAGTGGTTCCCGAGGCGCCGCGCGTTCTTCTAACGCAACGTCAGGCCGTTGGTACCGCTGCGGCCTCGTGGCGGAGTGCTTCGTCGAGCTGCGACTCTTCAACGCCTCGTGCCCGCAGAACTTGCTGAGCGGGGGAGGCTTCAAAATCTTGCATGATTTTTCCAAGCAGGAAGAACGTCGGCGGCCAGAGCCCTATGAAGATTGCGAGCCTTTCCGCGCGTGCTCTTTTCCGCCAATCGTCTACTGACGCTGAACGACCCCAAAGCGAGATCGCCGCAGCCATCGAGCCAAAGCCCAGGCCGTGCAGTACATCACTGGTAAGACCCAGCTTGCGCAAACTCAGCGCAATCCTCATGAAGACCCCCTTCTTCGATGCTAAGACTCTGCCTTCCTGACCCCTGTGCACCAGGTGAAACATCCGGGTTGCCTACGACTGGGTTTAACCGTTCTCGGAGATGCCGATCTCTGTCCCGGGGCCAGGCGCGAAGGGGTCTCGCCTTGGGGACGGCAACTGCGGCGTTTCCAGTTCTGCGCCGGGCCCCATCTATGCAAAAAGGAGAAGGACGCGGTGCTTCCGGGATCTAGGTAATTGGAGCCCTGGCACGAGGTTGGTCAACCTTTAGCCCCACGTCGGGGGAGGGGGTGGGGTAGTGCCGGGCTCCTCTTTTACCCATTCAAACAGGTCAGCTAGCTGCTGCCAAGGTGTCCCTCACCCCGCGCCGACTACCCACCTGGTTTGCCGGTATCGAAGTACGGCGCTCACGGCCGGCAAGGTTTCGGCGACCTCTCCACGGGCCACGAGTTCGTATGGGCAAGCAAGTTGGTGGACGCGAGTGCGGGCAAGCGTTGCTTCAGTGCGCCGCGAGTTGCGAGCTAGCGCTGCATGAATATGTGTCCGGTTTTGGTCTTCCTGTCGAACACGAACTGTTCCGCGTGCTGATACCCGCGATTGCCACTGTCCGCACGGCAGCGGACGCCCTTGATGAACAACCGAAAGCCGAGCTTGCCCTGCATTTGGCGCACGATGCGTGCAGCCGGGCAGCGAGCGAGTGTCGGCGCTACGGCTTGGACGAGGCGCTCCTACGCTGTGCCGCTGCCTGCGACCTGGCGCTGATTGAAATCGAGCTAGTGCTTACCGCTTTCGCCCACGACTAGGACGGCCCCGTCAATCGCTATGACGAGGACGCGGATGTTCGCGCTCGATCTCTGCGCGCGCTTCGCCTGTCTTCTCGACGACTAAGTACGAGGAGTGCTGTTCGACCACAGATTCGACGTCGGCCCGCTCGTGGCCTGGAACGAGTACGAAGCGCTCGATCTGGGCTGCGATCCGATCGTACTCGGCAGGCGGAAGTTCGATCTTCTCGAGACAACTTTCATTGCAGCACTCGCAATGGAAAGGCAGCGACTGGTCGACGCCGTGTTGTTTGGCACCTTCCTCAATCCGCTCATTGATGGTGCGAAACAGTTCCTCGTTATGTGCGGCTCTGTCCGCGAAGGTCATAAGCCCATTCTCCCGCAATACGCGCAGGAAACGAGTTTTCGGCTTCCCGCGCCCTTGGCGCGTTCGGGGTGCAAGGCGGCGTCACTGCCGCAGGGGTGCTGGCTGTCGCTGACTACCTTCCCGTTGTGGCTAAGCAGACGTACTGGAAGGTCCCGTTTGAGTGGACGTGCACGGTGCCGCCCCGGGATGCCCGCTCTCGCAAGATTGGTTATGGCTCAACGGGAGAACGTCGCCGGAGCCGACCCGGCTCGCGCGCCGTTTCTGCCCTTAATCGATTAGCGGTGGCGGAGCAAGCGCTTCAATGCCTCAATGCCAACGTTTCGTCTGCCGTGCCGAAGCTCGGCAAGCGCTGAGGCGGCGAGCGCGACCTCGGTGAGCGGTGGCGATCGCTCGTCTATGAAGCGTTGAAGCCATCGCAGCGCCGCTCGCTCGTAGCGTGACGGATCGGTATTCGCCAGTAGTTCGCAAAGCATGAGCGCGTCTGCGAGCGACAATCCGCCCATCTCCCGCGCGGCCATCTCGGCGGCCTGAACGTGCCGGCGCTGGATCGCGCGTTGGAAGCGTCCGTGAGCTGTGCCCTGGCTGGTCATCGGTTGGATGGCCGCTGGGGCAACGGCTTGCCCGAGAAGTCTAGGCCGTCTCACGAAACGAGGCACGAGGCCGTTACAGTCACGAGATGTCAAAGCAAGCACTAGGCAACGTCCTCGCAGGGATTGCGTTCCTCATCGTCGCCATCGTGGACTTCACCCGCGATTCTTCGGGCATAGGCGTGGTCTTCTTGGTATTTGCCGCTGTCTTCTTGGGGCTTGGCTTGTCCGGCAAGGGCGGCGTCCGTCCTCGTCGCGGGGCCGACTCGTAGGCGCCGGCGCGGGGGACGAACATCTACTTGTACCTGTGCCGCCTCTGGGTAAAAATCGAGCGGGGCGGGCCTGCGGCCTCTGTAACGTGAGCGACTGTTGTCCCCCGTCGCCGCGTTGCGACTGTGGCAAAGGACGACTGAGGGAGAGTTTTACGGCGAACTCTCCGCGCCCGCCCCATTGTGCGGCGGCTCCAGC
>Ga0307305_10000298_pt1 | contig 16884 bp, 16 predicted proteins | sample ER_DNA_186_FD_194512 | JGI IMG/M metagenome (GOLD analysis project Ga0307305, IMG submission 194512) | Bulk soil microbial communities from the East River watershed near Crested Butte, Colorado, United States - ER_DNA_186 | ecosystem: Environmental > Terrestrial > Soil > Floodplain | place... | reverse complement strand
CCAACGCTAGGACGCGATTCTTGAGTTCAGATGAAGAAGACGTTGAGCTTCGGTTCAGCTCAACGCGGTGACGTAGACCTTGCGTTCGCGCGGCCCGTCGAACTCGCAGAAGAAGATGCCCTGGTAGCGGCCCAGGGCGAGCTTGCCTTCTTGCAGGGGCACGAGCACCTCGGGGCTCATCAGCGAGGCCCGCATGTGCGAGGGGGCGTTCGGACCGTCGGCGTCGTCGTGCTTCCAGGCCCAGCCGTCCTCGACGATCTTCTCCATTGCGGTCTCGAGGTCGGTCGTCAGCTCCGGGTCGATGTCCTCGTTGATGGTCACGCCCGCAGTCGTGTGCGGCACGTAGACGAGCGCTGCGGCGGCCCCGTTGACCCCGTTCAGCGCTTCCTCTACCTGCGTCGTGATGTCGAGCAGCTGCGTGCGCCGCTCGGTCGAAATGCTGATCTCTCGCACCGGGGTATCCTATGGGCTGTGCCGAGCGAGACGCCGACATCGCCCGTCGAGCTCGACGCGTACCGAGCCGACGCCGACCGCTTCATCGCCGAGCTCGACGAGGAGTACTACCTCCACTACGCGGGCCTGAAGGACCGGCTCGACCTCGAGGCGATCTACGAGCGCCACGCGATGCTGACCGAGCTCGAGACGGTGCAGGCCATCGGCGCGTCGGTGAACGGCGACCGGCGGACCCGCGAGCTCTGGCACTTCGGCTGCGACGGCTACATCGGGAAGCTGACGCGCGAGCATGCGGAGAAGGAAGCCGCGCTCGAGGCGGAGCTCGAGGTGACCGTCGACGGCGAGACGATCCCCTTCCGGATGCTGCGTCCCACGATGGCGAACGAGCCCGACCGCGGGCGCCGCGAAAAGCTCGACCGCGCGATGTGGGAGGCGACCGAGGAGCACCTGAACCCGGTCTACTTCGAGAGCATCGAGGTCGTGCGCGGCGCCTTGCCGCAGCTCGGCGCCTCCACCTACGTCGAGCTCTACGAGCGCTTCGGCCTCGAGCTGCGCAACCTCGCCCGCCAGTGCGAGTCCTTCCTCGACTCGACCGAGCAGCTCTACGAGGACACAGTCGACCGCGCGACGCGCGAGCTGCTCGGCCTCTCGCTGGACGAGCTGCAGCGCTGGGACCTCCAGCGCATGATCCGCTCGCCGCAGTGGGACGAGGGCTTCCCGGGCGACAGGATGGTGCCGGCGCTGAAGGCGACCCTCGCCGACCTCGGGATCGACCTCGACAGCCAAGCGAACGTCCACCTCGACATCGAGCAGCGTCCGCAGAAGTCGCCGCGCGCCTTCTGCGCGCCGATCGAGGTGCCCGACAAGGTGATGCTCGTGATCCAGCCGATCGGCGGCGCCGACGACTGGCGCGCGTTCTTCCACGAGGCCGGGCACACAGAGCACTACGCGAACACCTCACGCGACCTGACGATGGAGGAGAAGCGCCTGGGCGACGTCGCGGTCACCGAGGGCTGGGCGATGCTGCTGCAGCACCTGACCGACGAGCCCGGCTGGCTCTCGCGCAAGCTCGACTTCCCCCGGCCCGACGAGTACGCCTCCGAGGGAATGATGTGGCTGCTCTTCTTCGTGCGCCGCTACTGCGCCAAGCTTCTCTACGAGCTCGAGTTCCACTCGAGCGGCGACCTCTCCGAGATGCCCAAGCGCTACGTCGAGCTGCTTGGCAACGCGACGAAGATCGAGCCGAGCCCGGCGAATTACCTCGCCGACATCGACGCCGGCTTCTACGTCTACTCGTACCTGCGCTCCTGGGCGCTCGAGACGCAGCTACGCGATTACCTGCGCGAGCGCTTCGGCAGCGAGTGGTTCACCCAGCGCGAGGCCGGCTCGCTGCTGCGCGAGCTGTGGGCCTTGGGCAACAAGCCCACCGCGGACGAGCTGCTGAAGGATGTCTCCGGCGCGGAACTGGAGATGGCCTCGGTCGACGACCGGATCCGCGAGATTCTCAACTAGGTCGCGCGGACTGCAGCAACCGCCAGGCGGATCGCCGCCGAGAGCTTCTCCGGGCGGACGCGGCCCGTCCGGTCGCAGGCGGTGTGCCAGCACGGGTCCCAGCGCCACTCGACCCACGCAGCCGGGATCCCGCCGCGGGTGAACTCCTCGTGGTCGGACTGGCCACGATCCTGGAGGTACGACGCAGGCAGACCGAGCCTGCGTGCTGCTGCGAGCGCGATCAGGGCCGAGTGGTTCGGACCGCTCTCGAGCCCGCGGATATTCAGCGTCGGGCCGTAGCCGACCATGTCGAGCGAGAGCACGAGCCGGACGCTGCGGCGGTCGGCCGGGCCGAGGCTGCGCAGCAGGCGCGCCGAGCCAAGGTGGAGCTTGGAGCCCGTCATGACGCGCTCCTCGGCGCCCAGGGCGGCGAAGAGCACGCCCGGCCGGTCGCCGAGCAGGCGCGCCACCTCGAGCAGCGCGCCGATGCCCGAGCCGTTGTCGTTCGCGGCGGGGCCGGCCGAGACGCCGTCGAGGTGCGCGACCACGATCGCTCGCAACGGCCCACCGCCAGTCCGGAAAACGAGGTTGCGCGAGGCACCCCCGCGCGGCAGCGGCACGGCCTGGACGACGGGGGTCAAGCCGAGCTTGGCGAAACGCGCCGTCACGACCGCGGCCGCCCTGCGCTCGGTGGCCGAGCCGGCCACTCGTGGTCCGAGAACCGCCAGAGCCCTGACGGTGGACTGCGCGTTCAGGCCCGCCGAGTCGACCTGGGCCGCCGGAGCGGCGGTCAGCAGCGCGGCGATGCAGATGCAGCCTGCCAGGCGCGCGATCACGCTCACAGCCTAATCCGCGCTCCGTCCTGGGTACGTGCATAAGCTTTATTCATGACCAGAACCCGAGTGCTGATCGCGGGCGCGGCCGGCCGCGACTTTCACAACTTCAACCTCGTCTACCGGGGCCGCGAGGAGTACGAGGTGGTCGCCTTCACGGCGACGCAGATCCCGGACATCGCGGGGCGCGTCTACCCCGCCGAGCTGGCCGGCTCGCTCTATCCGGAAGGCATTCCGATCTGTCCCGAGGACGAGCTCGAGGAGCTGATCGCCCGTCACGACGTGGACGAGGTCGTCTTCGCCTACTCCGACGTGACGCACGAGCACGTGATGCACATCGGCTCGCGGGTACTGGCGGCGGGCGCCTCGTTCCGGCTGATCTCGCCGGCCGACACGATGCTCACCTCCACCAAGCCGTCCGTGGCCGTGTGCGCCGTGCGCACCGGCTCGGGCAAGAGCCAGACCACCCGCCACATCGCGGCGTTGCTGCGCGAGTCCGGCAAGCGCGTCGCCGTCCTGCGACACCCGATGCCCTACGGCGATCTGACGAAGCAGGCCGTGCAGCGCTTCGAGCGCTACGAGGACCTCGACGCGGCCGACGCAACGATCGAGGAGCGCGAGGAGTACGAGCCGCACATCGCCGAGGGCAACCTCGTCTTCGCCGGGATCGACTACGCGGCAATCCTCGACCGCGCAGAGCAGGAGGCCGACGTCATCCTCTGGGACGGCGGCAACAACGACACGCCGTTCGTGAAGCCGAACGTGCACGTCGTCGTGGTCGACCCGCACCGGGCCGGGCACGAGCTTCGTTACCACCCGGGCGAGACGAACCTCCGCATGGCCGACGTCTGCGTGGTGAACAAGATCGACAGCGCGCCGCAGGAGGGGATCGACGCGGTGCTCGACTCGATTCGCACGCACAACCCCGGCGCACGGATCGTGCTCGCGGCGTCGCCGTTCCACGTCGAAGGCGATCCCGCCGAGATCGCCGGCAAGCGCGTGCTCGCGATTGAGGACGGGCCGACGCTGACTCACGGCGAGATGGCTTATGGCGCCGCCGTGCTCGCAGCGAAGGCCAATGGTGCCGCCGAGTTGATCGACCCACGCGAGTGGGCTGTCGGCTCGATCGCCGAGACCTTCGTGGACTACCCGAACGTCGGCGCGCTGCTGCCGGCGATGGGCTACGGGCGCAAGCAGATGGACGACCTGAAGGCGACGATCGAGGCCTGCAACGCGGATCTCGTGCTGATCGGGACGCCGATCGACCTGCGCAAGCTGATCGACTTCGACGTGCCCGCGCTGCGGATCACGTACCGGCTCCAGGAGGTCGGCGAGCCCACGCTGGCCGACGTTCTTCGGGAGCACGGCTTGATCGGCGACACCGCACTCGTGTGACGGCAGTCGTCGCCCTCGGCGGGAACGCGCTCATGCGGCCCGGCGAGCGCGGCACCGCTGCCGAGCAGCGCGCGAACCTGCGCGAGGTCTGCGCCGCCCTACGGCCGCTCCTCGACGAGCCGGAGATCGTGATCACGCACGGGAACGGGCCGCAGGTCGGCAACGAGCTCCTGCGTCACGAGCGCGCCGCCGATGAGGCGCCGCCGCTCCCGCTCTACCTCGCAGTTGCCCAGACGCAGGCCGAGATCGGCGCGCTGATCGAGAGCGAGCTCGAGCCGGTCGCTGGACGGCCCGTCGTCTGCCTGCTGACGCATGTGCTCGTGGCCGAGGACGACCCCGCCTTCGAAAAGCCGACCAAGCCGATCGGGCCGTTCTACGCCGAGGACGAGGCGCGGAAGCTCGAGCAGGACCGCGGCTGGAAGGTCGTCCATGACGCGGGCAGGGGCTGGCGCCGCGTCGTCCCCTCGCCGCAGCCGCTCGAGGTCGTCGAGGTCGACGCGATCCGCGCGCTGCTGCGCTCGGGCGCGATCGTGATCGCCTGCGGAGGCGGCGGGATCCCGGCGGCCAGGCGCGGCGCTCACCTCGCCGGTGTGGACGCAGTGATCGACAAGGACCGCGCCTCGGCATTGCTCGCCCGCGAGCTGGACGCAGACCGACTCGTGATACTCACGGAGGTTCCTGCGGTCTACGGCGCGTTCGGCGCCGAGCAGCAGAAGGAGCTGCGCGAGCTGAGCGCGGACGAGGCCGAGGCCCTCCTGCCGGAGCTGGCGGCGGGCTCGATGCGCCCGAAGCTCGAGGCAAGCGTCGACTTCGTGCGCGCCACCGGGCGCGAAACGCTGATCACCTCGCCCGCCGCCCTGGCCGAGGCCCTCCAGGGCCGCTCGGGCACCCGCATTCGGCCCTAGCCAAGCCGGGCGCCGAACCGGATCGAGCGCGCCTGCGAATCAGGCGCACTACGACTCCGAGGGGAGAAGGGAATGCCATGACCATTGCGTTCTTGGGCAAACGAAACGTCGCCGTGCTTGGGCTCGTGCTCGCCGGCGCCGCACTCGCGCTCTTTCTGGCGCTGCGCCTCGGGCCAGGCCCGGACGCCGCGAAGGCGTCGAGTCACGCCGAGGCACCGCTGATCGGCCAGGACCCGCGCGCGGACAACACCGACCTGTATGCGTTCGTCAGTCCCGACAGGCCGGGCACGACGACGCTCGTCGCCAACTACATTCCACTCGAAGCTCCGGCCAGCGGGCCGAACTTCTACAGCTTCGACGACAGCGTCCTCTACGAGATCAACATCGACAACACCGGCGACGGTCGCGAGGATCTCACCTACCAGTTCCGCTTCAAGACGACCACGCGGAACCCGAACACGTTCCTCTACAACGTCGGTCCGATCACGTCGCTCGACGACCAGAACTGGAACCGGCCGCAGACCTACAGCGTCACCCTGGTCCGGCGCGGCAAGGGGAAGCCAAGGACCGACGTGCTCGGGACGAACATTCCCACGCCGCCCGACAACGTCGGGCCGCGCTCGACCCCCGGCTACGCGGCGCTGGCTGCGTCGGCGGTCAGCGACCTTCCCGGTGGGGCAAAGGTCTTCGCCGGACAGCGTGACGACCCGTTCTATGTCGACCTCGGCTCGGTGTTCGACCTTGCCGGGCTGCGGCCGTTCAACCCGTTCCACCTGATCCCGCTCGGCGCAGAGCCCGGCGTGGACGCGCTCGCGAATTACAGCACGCACACAATCGCGCTCCAGGTGCCGAGCAACCAACTCCTGCAGGCGCCGAACTCGACCATCGGCGTCTACGCGAGTGCGCTCCGGCAGAAGGTGCGGGTGCTCCGCAAGGACGGCACGACCAGTGGCCACGGCGACTTCGTGCAGGTTTCGCGGCTCGGTGAGCCGCTGATCAACGAGGTCGTCATCCCCCTCGGGCAGAAAGACTTCTGGAACCGGTCCGAGCCCGAGGACGACGTGCAGTTCGAGAGCCTGTACCTCAACCCCGAGGTCTCGCGGCTCGAGAACGCGCTCTACGGAACGCCGCCGCAGGGACATCCGGGCGGAGCGCTGATGCCGATCAACACCACCGGCCGAGGCGACCTCTCGCTGATCCTGTTGCAGGGCGTGCCGACCCTCAACTTCACGGGCCCGAAGAAGGCCGACCTGTTGAGACTGAACACGGCGGTGACTCCGACCCCTACCGGGGCCTGCTTCCACCCATCGCTGGGCAAGCCGGCCGGCGCTCTTCCAAGCCGGCTGGGCGCTCTCGACGGAGATCTCTGCGGCTTCCCCAACGGGCGGCGGCTCGCGGACGACATCGTCGACATCGACCTGCGGGCGTTCGCAGAGGGCTACGGCCCGTTCCTGAACGCCGCGTTCGGGCTCCCGAACAAGAGCCCGAACAACCAACTCGGGGACGGTGTGGACACTAACGACAAGGCGTTCCTCGACCACTTCCCATACGTGGCCGCGCCGAGCGCGGGCTACGACGTTCCGTAATCGCAACGATCCCCGGGCCTGCGCTCTCGCAGGCCCGGGGATCTCACAGGAGGAGACGTGACCAGACGGAGGCTCGAAGTGGCGGTGGCAGCGGCGGTTCTCGCCGCCGCAGCCCTGCTCCTCGGCGGCGTCCTCCGCAAGCCCGCGGCGGCAAGCTCTGCGTCGGCTCTCCCGCCGACGCGCGCGGCCGGTGAGTCGCTCCAGACCGGTTTTTCGGGCGGCAGCGACACGGCCGGCCTGATCGAGCGGCTCCAGTCTGTACTCCGGGCGGCTCCGCAAGATGCGAGCTCGCTCGATCTGCTCGGCCTCGCGTACCAGCAGCGTGCGCGCGAGACGGGCGACGCTGCCTACTACACCAAGTCCGAAGGGGTGCTCGAGCACGCGCTGGCACTACGGCCGAACGACCTCCTCGCCGCGAGTGGCCTCGGTTCGCTCGCGCTCTCACGTCACCGATTTCGCGACGCGCTCGTGCTCGGCAGCCGCGCCCGCTCGATCTCGCCGACCACCGCCCGCAACTACGGCGTGATCGGCGACGCCCTGGTCGAGCTCGGCCGCTATCCCGAGGCCTTCCGCGCGTTCGACAGGTTCGCGGAACTTCGCCCGGGCCTCGCTGCATACGCTCGTGTCTCGCACGCACGTGAATTGCTCGGCGACGTCCCGGGAGCGATCGAGGCGATGAAGCTCGCCGTCGACGCCGGCAGCGGTCAGGGCGAAGCGGAGGCCTGGACCCGCGTGCAGCTCGGCAAGATCTACTGGTCGGTCGGAAGACTGAGCGCCGCTGCATCCGAGTACCGAGGTGCGCTTCGTGTCTTCCCCGGCTATCCATACGCCCTGGACGCGCTCGCTCGGGTCGAGGCCGCCCGGGGACGACTCGCGCCCGCGATTGCGCTGGAGCAGCGAGCCAGCGCCGTGATCCCGCTCCCGCAATACGTCGGCCAGCTGAGCGACCTCTACCGCGCCGCGGGGAAACCGCGGCTCGCCCGCCGCCAGTACGCGCTGATCGGCGTCATCCAGCGTCTGCTCGTCGCCTACGGCGTCAAGACCGACCTCGAGACGGCGCTCTTCGACGTTGATCACGGGGTCCGGCTCTCGCACGCGCTGGCCCTGGCCCGCCGTGCCCGCGCCGACCGCCCGAGCATCGACGGCGACGACGTGCTCGCCTGGGCACTCGCCCGCAACGGCCGCTGTGGCGAGGCGCTTCCCTACTCGAAGAGCGCGCTCCGGCTCGGCACCCGCGATGCGCTCAAGCTCTTCCACCGCGGGATGATCGAGCGCTGTCTCGGCAACCGCGCCGCGGGAGATAGCTTCCTGCGCCGTGCTCTGGCGCTCAACCCGCACTTCTCGGTTTTGTGGTCGCCCGTCGCGAGGAAGGCGCTCCGTTGAGGCGGCTCGTGCTCCTTGCGTTCGCGGCGGCGGCGCTCGCGCTCCCGGCGCTCGCGGCGGCGCATCCGCTCGGCAACTTCACGGTCAACCGCTTCAGCCGGATCGAGGCCTCGGGCCCGCGGCTCTACGTCCGCTACGTGCTGGATCTGGCCGAGATCCCGACCTTCCAGGCAGGTCGCATCGACGCGCACGCCTACGCGAGGCGGATCGCGCACAACGCTCACCTCGCCGTCGACGGACGGGAGGCCGAGCTCGTCCCCGTGCGGAGCGCGCTAGCGCACCCGCTCGGGGCCGGCGGCCTCCACACGACGCGGCTGGAGGTCGTCCTCGCCGGGCCGGTCCTGCACGGGTGGGTCTCTGTTGCCTATCACGACAACAACTATAGAGACCGGATCGGATGGAAGGAAATCGTCGTCGGCGCCAACACGCGCAGCACCAGCGACGAGCTCCGCGCTTACCCGAAGGATTTGCTCCAGAGCCCCCTCGACACGAGCTCCGTCACGACCCGACTCCAGCCGGCCAACGGTCCCGACATCGCGCCCTCCCTCTCGCGCGGCAAGAGCCTCGCGGCCCCGGACCGGGTCGCGGACGCCGGCTTCGCCTCGCTCGTCGGCCGCTCGCACCTGAGCGCGCTCGTGATCCTCGCGTCACTCGCCGCGGCGCTCTTCTGGGGCGCAGCGCACGCACTCTCGCCGGGCCACGGCAAGACGATCGTCACGGCCTATCTCGTCGGCCAGCGCGGCACTCCGCGGCATGCCGCACTCCTCGGCTTGATCGTCACGATCACGCACACGATCGGCGTCTTCGCGCTCGGGCTCGTGACGCTCGCGCTCTCACAGTTCGTCGTCCCCGATCGCCTCTACCCCTGGCTCAACCTCGCCTCGGGACTGCTCGTGGTCGGGATCGGCGCCTCAGTCTTCTTGGCCCGTTGGCGCCACCGTCGCGCGCACGCCCACGGCCAACGCCACCACCACGATCACCACCACGGGCAAACCGAAGGATCCGAAGGCCCGAGCTTCCGCTCGTTGCTCGCAGTCGGCGTCTCGGGTGGCCTGCTGCCGTGCCCTTCGGCCCTCGTCGTCCTGTTGGCCGCGATCTCGCTACACCGAGTCGCGTTCGGACTGGTCCTGATCCTGGCCTTCAGCGCTGGGCTCGCGCTCAGCATCACCGGCATCGGCCTCGTCGCCGTGCTCGCCCGCCGCACCTTCAAGCGCCTCAGCTTCGACGGCCCGCTGATCCGCCTCGTGCCCGCGGCCAGCGCGCTCGTGATCCTCGCGGCTGGGCTCGCCATGACCCTGCACGCCGTCCCGAAAGTGAGCTGACGATGTTCGGGCTCGACGACTGGATCGCCGCTTTCTCCGACAGCGGCAAGCTGGCCCTCGTGGCCGTCGTCGCCGTCGTCCTCGGCTTCCGCCACGCCACCGACCCCGACCACCTCGCAGCAGTCTCCACGCTCGTCGCGGGCACGCGCGAGCATGCAACCAGAGCCGCCGCGCGACTCGGCCTCTTCTGGGGTCTCGGCCACGCGACGACGCTCTTCGTCTTCGGACTGCCGATCGTTCTCTTCAAGACCTATCTGCCGGCGCCGGTGCAACAGGGCGCCGAGACCGCCGTCGGCCTGGTGATCGTGGCGCTGGCCGTGTGGCTGCTCGTCCGCTGGCGCCGCGGCCTCTTTCACGTGCACCTGCACGCCCACGAAGGCCCGCTTCACGCGCACGGCCACGCGCACGAGGGCGACGCCCATCCTCACCGAACAGCCAAGGCCCGGACCCGGCCCCAGGCCTTCGGAATCGGGCTCCTGCACGGCATGGGCGGGAGCGCAGGCGTGGGCGTGCTGTTGCTCGCCTCGATTCACGACCGTCTGATCGCAGTTGCAGCGCTCGGGCTGTTCGCGCTCTGCACCGCGCTTTCGATGGCCGCGCTCTCGACCGGTTTCGGCTTCACGCTCAGCCGCGGGCCTGCGCGCACCGTCTTCCCGCGGCTGGCGCCGGTGCTCGGCCTACTGAGCCTGTCGTTCGGAATTTGGTACGCGCTCGGAGCCCTGAACGTCGCGCCTTACTATTTCTAGATGGCGGCTGACGCCCATTCGCTCGCGGCGCCGTACGCGCTTCACGCGCTCGACGACGAGGAGGCGCGCGGCTTCGAGGAACACCTCGCTGTCTGCGAGCGCTGCCGCGAGGAGCTGGCCGGGTTGAGAGAGGCCGCCGCTGGCCTCGCGTACGGCGCCGCCGGGCCCCCGCCTCCGCCCGAGCTCAAAGAACGGATCCTCGCCCAGGCACGGAAAGAGCGTGGCAACGTCGCCTCGCTCCCTGCCCGCCGTCGCAACTGGACGGCGCCGCTCGCGGCAGCCGGCGCCATCGCTGCATCGGTTGCGATCGGGCTCGGCGTCTGGACGGCGACCCGGCCGAGCGAGGAGAACGCGTTCGCCCGCGTCCTCGCGCAACCCGGGGCCAAGCTGATGGGGATGGGCGACCGCGGCGCGGTCACCGTCACGCCGAACGGCGAGGCCGCGCTCATCCTGCGCGTCCCTCCGGCACCGTCAGGAAAGACCTACGAGGCCTGGGTCATCAGGCCTGGCGCCATCAAGCCTGCGGGGCTCTTCCGAGGAGGGAAGGGCGCGACGGTTCTCGAGATCCAAGGAGCGGTCACTCGTGGCTCGGTGATCGGCGTCACCGTGGAGCGGGCCGGCGGAGTCGACCAGCCTACGCAGAAGCCCTTCGCGGCGACCAAGGCGATCACATGACCGCGCTGATGACGACGCGCCCTCCTGCGACCGGCAACCTGGCGCAGGTCTCGGACGAGGCGCTCGTCTCCCTCGTCGCGAGCTCCGACGAGCAGGCGCTTGCAGAGCTCTACGACCGTTTCGGCCGCGTCGCCTATGGCCTAGCCCTGCGGATCCTCCGCGACGAGGCCCTGGCGCAGGACGCCGTCCAGGAAGCGTTCCTCGGCGTCTGGCGCTCGGCCGACCAGTACCTCCCGGAGCGCGCAAAGGCGAGCACCTGGATCCTGACGCTCGTCCACCGCCGAGCCGTCGACCTCGTCCGTCGCGAGGACCGTCGCCGCGGAGAGCCGCTCGATGATGCGCCGGAGCCGGTCGCCCTCTCGACCGTCGAGGGCGAGGCAACGCTCGGCTTCCAGCGCCGAGTCGTACAGGAAGCTCTCAAGGGCCTCCCGTCCGACCAGCGCGAGGCGCTCGAGCTTGCGTACTACGGAGGCCTGACCCAGAGCGAGCTCGCCGAGCGGCTCGGCCAGCCGCTCGGCACAATCAAGAGCCGGATGTTCATGGGCCTTGCCCGCCTGCGCGACCTGCTAGCCCAGGCCGGGCTCGAAGAATCACTCCGTTAGCATCAGCACCGGCATGGCCGCGGTCACGGAGAGCCTGAAGGGGCGCCACTTCACCCGCGTCGCCGACTGGACCGGCGAGGAGTTGCTGCAGGCACTGGACCTGGCCGACGACCTCAAGGAACGGCAGGCCCGGCGCGAGGAGCACCACCTCCTCCCCGGCCGTACGCTGGGGATGATCTTTCAAAAGCCGTCCACCCGCACACGCGTCTCGTTCGAGGTCGGCATCTTCCAGCTTGGCGGAATGGGCCTGTACCTGGCCGCGTCCGACCTTCAGCTCGGCCGCGGCGAGACGCTCAAGGACACCGCCACCGTCCTCTCGCGCTACCTCGACGGGCTGATGATCCGCACGTTCGCCCAGGAAGACGTCGAGGAGCTCGCCCGCCACGCGACGATCCCGGTGATCAACGGCCTCACCGACAGCTCGCACCCATGCCAGGCACTGGCCGACGTGATGACGATTCGCGAGCGGCTCGGCCGGCTCGAGGGCGTGCGCGTGGCCTACTTCGGTGACGGCAACAACGTCTGCGCCTCGCTGATGGTCGCCTGCGCGAAGCTGGGGATGGACTTCGTCGCGGCCACGCCGACGGGCTACGAGCCGGACGAGCGCGTGGTCGAGATCGCGCGCGAGGCCGGCGGAACCATTGAGCTCACGCACGACCCGCGCGAGGCCGCAAAGGGTGCCGACGTCCTCTACACCGACGTCTGGACGAGCATGGGCCAGGAGGAAGAGAAGGAGCGCCGGCTCAGAGACCTCGCGGGGTTCGGCATCGACGAGAGCCTGGTCCAGCTCGCCGGCGACGGCGTGATCGTCCTCCACTGCCTGCCCGCGCACTACGGCGAGGAGATCGCCGAGGCAGTGCTCTACGGGCCTCAGTCCTCGGTCTGGGACCAGGCCGAGAACCGCCTACACGCGCAAAAGGCGCTGATGGCGCTCGTAATCTCCTAGTGATCCCGATCAAGGACAACGTCCCGACGAGGGCGTTCCCGATCGTCACCGTCAGCCTGATCGCGGCCAACATCATCGTCTGGATCTGGGAGTTCACCGGCACGCCGGTCGACCGGGACGTCCTCCGGTACGGGTACTACCCGTGCACTCTCGCCCACAACTGCGCCGAGCCGGCCTCGCTCATTCCCCACCTGCCGTGGTACGAGGGCGTCTTCAGCTCGATGTTCATGCATGGGAGCTGGCTGCACATCGGCGGCAACATGCTGTTCCTCTGGATCTTCGGCAACAACGTCGAGGATGCGTTCGGGCACGTCCGCTTTCTCGTCTGGTACATCGCAGCCGGGATCGCGGCGGCCGGGCTGCAGACCTTCGTCACGCTGGCTTTCACGGACGCGGCCGGGGCCAGCATTCCGAACGTCGGCGCCTCGGGAGCGATCGCCGGCGTGCTCGGCGCCTACTTCGTGCTGCTGCCTACGGCGAGCGTCCTGACGGCCTTCATCATCGTCTTCTTCGTCTTCCTGCGGGAGATCCCCGCGATGTGGTTCCTCGGCATCTGGATCGTGTTCCAGCTCTGGGAGGGCGGCTTTTCGATCCTGCAGCCTCAGGCAGGTGGTGGCGTCGCCTTCTTCGCCCACATCGGCGGCTTCGCCTTCGGCGTGGCCACTGCGCTCCTGATGAGGAAGCAGCGACCGTTAGCACCGAAGTGGTGACGTTCGAAGAGCACGTCCAGCGGGCGCTCGACGCGGTCCCGGCCGAGCTCGCCGAGCAGCTGCGCAACGTCGCGATCGTGGTCGAGGACGAGAACTCAGAGGAGCCGGACCTCTACGGCCTCTTCGACGAGCCCGAGTACCTCCCGGCAAAGGTGACGATCTACCGGGTGCCGTTGGAAGCCGACTTTCCCGAGCCCGAGCGGCTCGAGCACGAGATCCGCGTGACGGTCCTGCACGAGCTCGCGCACTACTTCGGGATCGACGAGGACCGGCTGGCCGAGCTCGGCTACGCGTGAGCTCGGCGGTGCTCACCGGGATCGCGGTTGCGGCGGCCGTTGTCGGCGCAATCGTTGTGGTGCTCTACCTTTGCGGCCCGCGGCGCTAGGAATGTTGGCGAGGGGTCGTTCGTTTTTACGGGCATGAAAACACTCTCTGAGATCCACGCCGAGATCGATCGCGCCACCGAGCGGCGCGCTGAGGTCTGGCATTCACTCTCGCAAGGTCACGACGCCGCGCTCTCGGCCGAGCTGCATGAGCTCGAGGAGCGCATCGCGGCGCTCTGGGACGAGCACCGCACGCTCAAGGCGCACGCGCGCTTCGGCGATCGCGACGAAATCATCAAGCGGGCCCGCCACGAAGAGCGGCTGGCCCGAGCAGCGTAAAGCCGAGGGCCGGCGGCGCAGAGCCGCCGGCCCTCACTCTCTCTAGCCCTTACGAAGTCGGCAACGACAGCACGTACGCGCCTCGCCCGTGCGTGGCCGCGTAGAGCACGTGAGCCGACTGCGACAGGGTCAGCCCGTACACCGCCACCGACGGCAGGCTCGTGCCGGCGTTCTCCCAGTGGCTCGCGCCGCTCGGGAGACGGAGCACGCCGAAGTCGGTCGCGGCGTAGAGATCCCCGGTCGGCCCGAACTCGGCGATCCCGGTGATCGGCTGGTCGCCCAGGTCATAGGAGCGGTCTGTGAAAGCCGCGATGCCTGTGACCGGGTTGTACCTGGCCTCGAGGACGTGCCCGGGCGTGGTCGGCGTGTAGGCGTTGTAGCCCGAGTACGAGATCCAGGCGTGGTTCGGGTCGCCCGGGTCGACCGCGATCCCGGAGACGAACCGGCCGGGCGTCGACGGCGTGTCGAGGCGCACCCACCGCACGTTGCGCGGCTGGGGGTCGTTCGCGTTGCTCGTGACGAAGAGCCGGCCGATCCGCGTGCCCGCCCACAGGGTGCCGGCGTTGCTTGGAGCTCGCGTCGTCGCCACGACGTAGTGGCCGACGCGGAAGTTGCCGAAGTCCGATCCGGTCAAATTGAGGCCCATCGGCTTCCAGTCGCCGCACGCCTTGCGGTTCGGATCGAGATGCAGCGCGTTGCAGTGCGCCTCGAGATAGGCCGGGTCGCCGCCGTTGGCGTCGGTGCGCCACACGTGCTCGAGGCCGATGAACGCGCGGCCCGCCTCCGTCGGATCCGCGATGAACGGGACGTAGAACGAGCGCAGCTCGCCCGTGCTCTGGAGTGGGTCGTAGATGTCGAGCCACTCGCGTGGGTCATTCCCGTGGAAGTTCACCTCGGGCGTCGCGTCGTAGTAGTTGTGGTACCGGATCGTCGGGTTCCCGACGTCGAAGCCGGACTGGCCGCCGTCGCCGCCGACCGACTCGAACCAGGTCGACGTTCCGGTGTAGGAGAACGTCCCGTTGTCCTGCGTCCCGCCCAGGAGCTCGCCGGTCGGGTTGCTCGGGTTGAACGAGAGCGACTGGAACTGGATCGTGTTCAGGCCGTCGTTGATCGGCGTGATCGTCTGAGGAACCCCACTCAGCAGGCGCTGACAGTCCCTCAGGTCCGGCGGTGCAAGCGGGACGGCCCGCTGACCGGGGATGTAGACGAACTTCCGGATCGCACAGGCAGCCGACTTGTCCTGGGGGCTCCGCACGTCGATGCGGACGACCCCGCCGTCCGACCCTACGAACGCGATTCCGGGATCCACAGGGTTGAACACGACGGCGTGCTGATCGGGGTGGATGCCCTTCGTGAACGAGTACGACGGCGCGGAGCCCATCGTGGCCGACATGTCCTGCCAGGTCACGTCCGGAGCCAGGGCTCCGCCGTTCGTCGACCTGATGACGCCCCGGCCGTTCGAGCGTTGCGGAAGACCGGCGTAGGCCGGCAGCTCGTCGTAGTTCATCGAGCCGCCGAGCCACAGGGTGTCGGCCTGGCCGGGGCCGACGCCCAGCTGGGCCGCCGGGCTCGTGACGAAGTCGTCGTAGCCGCACTGGCCCTGGCAGTAATTGAACGCCAGGAAACCGTTCGTCCCGTTCGCCGAGCTCGACAGCTCCGTCCAGCCCGCGTTCGAGTAGGCACCGGTCGGATCGCCGGCGATAGCGGCGGCATCGTCGGTGCGCCAGACCTGAGACCGGACGAGATCGTCAGACGAATCGCCGAGGTAGATGCGCGTCTTGCCTCCGCCGAGATTGACCGCGTCGAACTCGACTCGGTCGCCGAACGTGTCACCGGGGGCCTTTGTGCCGAACGAGTTCTGGTTGAACGTCCGGAAGACCTGCGTCCAGGCCGACCCACCGTCGGTCGAGCGCCAGAGGCCGTAGCCGACCACTGCCGCGTAGACCGTGCTCGTGTTGTTGGGGTCGAGCTCGAGCTTCGTGATCCCGCCCTGGAACCAGTCCGAGCCCGTCCCGGCGCCCGGCGGGGACGGGTTCGCGGGCGTCCTCGCCTGGAGGGCAGCCGCCAGCGCGAAATGCGCCCCGCCGTCGGTCGAAGTGTAGACGCCGAGCGTCGGAGCCCCCGGAGGTGTGCGCCGCCCGCCGTTGGACGACGACGAGCCGTGTCGCGCGACGTCCGTGCCGATGTAGATCGTGCTCGGGTCACCGGGCTTGACGGCGATCGCGCCGATCGAGCGGTTGATCGCCACAGCCTGCGAGCCGGCCACCAGCTGCCAGCTCGTGCCTCCGTCGGTCGACTTGAACAGGCCGAGCCCCGCCTCGGAGTCGCCGGAGCCGTTTGGCTCGCCGGAGCCCGCGTAGAGCGTGTTCCCGGACGCGTCGTTCGGGTCGATGATCAGCGAGCCGAACGCGTTCGTCGGGAGGTCGTCAGGAGGCGCGATCCAACTTGGCTGGGAAGCGAGCGCGTCGTTCGTGCGCCAGATTCCGCCACCCGCGGCAGCGACCCAGAGTCGGCAGGGCGCGCCGGCCGGAGCGGAGGCCTTCGCGCAGTTGGGGTCGATCGCGAGCGCGGTGACGCGCCCGGACTCCTGTGTCGTCGGCCCCTGGAGCGTGACCGGGTCGAGGAACTGCGAAGCCTCCCCGGAAATGTTCGGTGTGACCGGCCCGAGCGCGGACCACGCGCCGGGGCTAGCGGCCAGTGAGTCCGCGAACGCCGTCCGCGTGGAGAATGCGGTGCTGCCCAGCTGCTCGGGCTTGCGCTCGAATGCGTCGTGCGACTTGAGCGCGAGCCGGTCGTCCACGTAGGCGCGCGGATACGCGCGGTTCTCGACTTGCTCGGTGGCCGGATTCGACGGCCCCTTTCGTTGTGCCTCGAGCCCCTTGCCCTCGAACGCCGCTTCCTTGCGCGGATCGAACCGCGACACGGAGGAGCTTCCGTTCGCCTGCTTGCCGGCGGCCACGACGGCCACCGCCACAGCCGCAGCGACAGCAGCCGCCACGATGAACAACGAGCGCGAACGCCGAATCCCGGTCATCGAATCCCTCCCCAGTAGAAATGCGCCCCCACGGCGCAGATCGCATGATAGACGGAGCTAGATCAGACTACTAGGGGCCGCCATCCGCCTCGCCTACACTTCGGCAGGCTCGGGGCGTTAGCTCAGTTGGGAGAGCGTCGG
>Ga0307305_10000297_pt1 | contig 16888 bp, 17 predicted proteins | sample ER_DNA_186_FD_194512 | JGI IMG/M metagenome (GOLD analysis project Ga0307305, IMG submission 194512) | Bulk soil microbial communities from the East River watershed near Crested Butte, Colorado, United States - ER_DNA_186 | ecosystem: Environmental > Terrestrial > Soil > Floodplain | place... | reverse complement strand
CGAGATCAGCGCGTGCTCGAGTGGCGGCCCGAGGCCAGCGGTTGCCAGCAGCGCGCCAGGCTCGTTGCGATCCAGGGCAACCGCGTGGGACTCGCAGTCCGCCCGCGGCCGCCGGACATGCGCGGCCGGGGAGCGGTCCAGGAGCTCTTCCTGGACCGCGTCATTGCGGAACCCGGCGATGGTGGACACCCGCCGGGTGACCGTGGCGCGGGCCCGGCCCCTGGCCTCGAGGTCGCGGGCGAAGGTCTCGATGCCGGCACGGCGGACCGCGAACAGGACCACGGAGCGGGTCCGGCACCAGCTGGTGAACTGCCGCAGGTCCAGGACGCAGGCCTCCCGGGTCAGACCACGGTATCCCGCCAGGAACCCGGCGACGGCGACCCGCCCGGCATGGGTGAAGACGGGCTGGATCGTGGCCAGCGCAGCAGATGGGGCGGCAGCGGTCACCGGGCACCTCCCGGCCGGGCTGGAACCGGGAAGCCGGGCCAGTCCCGGCCCCGGCAGCTCACCGGAAACCCACCGTAAGCCGCCCGGCCAGGTCACGCTACGCCAGCAACAAGCGAGAGGCATACCCCGACGGCCAACTCGCGAAATCCTCCAGACCGCCGATTTAGCGCGGTGAGCGATCGCACGTGATGAGCCGTGCGCTGCGTGCAGAACACCCGGTTCTGGCTTGTCAGGATGGATCAGGCACTCACTTGTCGCTGCCGTCGGCCCCGGCCGACTTCCGGGCCTCGTACGACCCCGGTCAACGGCGCCGACGGCGATGCCAGGCAGGCGCATCCGTTCGTCGGCGCTGCCGCCCGGGGCAGCGCGACCTGGGCCCGGGCAGCAGCGCAGGCGCCCCGGGCAGTGCGTACGTAATCCGGAACGCCCCGCGCGGCCCAGGTCAGGGCGCGCTGATCGTGAGGCCGAGTGGCGCGGAGGTGCCGATGGGATCGCTGCTCAGCGTCATCGCCGTGACGGTGGCCTCGAACGCGCCGGCCGCGGTCGAGGGTGCGGCGGTCAAGGTCAGGACCGGACGGCCGCCGATGGCGGCTGTGGACGGCGAGAACGACGCCGTGACGCCACCCGGCAGGCCGCTGACGCTCAGCGCCACCGGCGCGCCCTGCAGATCGGCCGGGGCCCGGAACGAGATGGTGATCCTGGTTCGGTGACCTGCCCGGACCGTGACCGGAGACGGGCTGAGCCGCATGGTGTAGTAGCTGTCCGGCGAAGGCGCGGAATGCAAGCTCGTGACGTTCGCGGGAGCGGCAGCCTGGCTGGCGAACGCCGCCTGCGACCCGCCGGCGGCCATCAGCAGTGCCGCCGGCACAAGCGCCGCTTTGAGCAGCGTTCTGGGGTGAATGCGAAACATTGCAATCCTCCTAGGATGTCCGGTGACAGCGCTTCACAGCTGCGCGCCATCCGTTCCGGGGAATATCGCATCCCGGGTTGCAACGACGCTGATGCGGGCCTGAAACGGCCTGCCCCAGAGGGGCAGCGGTCCAGCCTGCCCGTCCGGATCCGCGGCTGCTCCGCCTGCCGGGCGCGGTGCCTACCTGGCCGCCCCACCGGGCAGAGTTGGCCGGCCGGGATGGACCTGGCCCGTGCCCGCAGCCGTCGCTGAGTGATCTGCGCCGCTGACCGCCGTCCCATGACGTGCCGACCGGTGAACCGAATATTCTTTCTGAGTGCCTGCAAAGAGCACAACGGGCTTGGTCCTTGACGCGCAGAACGGCAACTGCGGCAGCAGGTCCAGGCGATCCGGTCGGTGGCCTGGTCAGCTAACTATGCGGCGCTCAAGTTCCTGCAGGACGCGGACCTCAGCAGGTACTCGCCGGTCAAGCCCCAGCGCTGGGTGGCCGCCTCCTTCGAGCACCACCGCGGCCCGCACGGCCTTCCGCATCCCCACGTACACAACATCGTGGTCACCGCCCTGACGACCGGGGCCTGTTGAAGGCGACCCAGCTGTGGCCGACGTAGCGGCAGACCCGACGCCGGAACGATGGTGAGCGCCTGGCGGGCGCTTGGCGCCGGCCAGGCCTCTCCCGGTCAGCACGCAGCCTCGCTGGTCGCAGTCGATGGTTTCGTAGTCGTCCGGTGCGCGGGCGGCGCCGATCAGCACGAACAGGGCCGCCGCGGGGACGGTCTGGGTGCCACCGCTGAGTTGTCGCGGAGGATGAGTCTTTCCAGCCGCCGGGTGCCCTTCCCGTGGGCTTACTGGCGGGTGAACACGGCGTGGACAGTGATGGTGTTGTCCAGCGACGCCATGCGCAGCGGGCTGTAGGTCAGGCCGAAGTCCGCCCGGTTGACCGGGACCTCGGCGTCCAGCCGCACCTCGCCTGCGGCGGCGGAGACCGTCGCGTCGAAGGAGAGGGGGCGGGTGCGGCCGCGGACGGTCAGGCTGCCGGTCACCCGGACGCCGCCGCTGGCGGGCTGCATGCCGTCGACGGTGTAGGTGATGTCCGGGTGGCTGGCGATGTCGAAGACCTTGGCCGACCGCAGGTCCTTGTCGCGCATCTTGTTCCTGGTGTCGATCGATCCGGCGGCGACGGTGAGGGTGCCGGTGACCTGGCCGGCTGCGGTCACCGTGCCGTTGCCGGCGACCTGGCGGAAGACGCCGTGCAGCGGACGGAGCCCCCAGGTGTGCCTGGTATGCAGCCGGACCTCGGACCTGGCCGGGTCCAGGATCCAGGACCCGGTGAGCGTGCCGTCCCCGGCCAGCGCCTGCAGCGCTGAGGTGGCCGGCTGTCCCTGCGGTGTCATACCGCCCTCCCTGGACTTTCGTTCCTGAATCAGAATAGTTTTGATAGCGAAAGCGTATATACTCGGGTGCAGGCAGTCAAGACGGGACGGCGCACACCACGGAAGCAGGGCCATGGCGGACCAGGCGGGCAGCTCCGAGCACTCCGCGCTGTGCCTGCGCCTGATGCAGCTGTTTCCCCGCGTGACCAGGGGAATGCGGCGCTGGCAGGACCGCGCCGCGCCCGCGCCCGTGCCCTCCCCGCTGAGCCCGCGACACGTCGCGGCACTCGAGCAGATCCGCGGCGGCCCGCTCACCGTCGGCGAAATGGCCTCCCGGCTGGACCTGACCCTCCCCACGGTCAGCGGCGTGCTCGCCGACCTCGACCGCGCAGGCCTGGTCGAGCGGCGCCCCGACCCGGCCGACCGGCGACGCACGATCGTCCAGATCATCCCCGCCCAGGCAACCCTGATCGGCCACTGGCTCGACGGCGCCGCCAGACCGCTGGCCCGCGTCCTGGACAAGCTCACCCCCGGCGAGCAGGAAGCCTTCCTCAAGGCCATGGACCTGCTCGAAACCGAGCTGCACCGGCAGGACACCGGCAGCTGAACCGGCCATCCCCGGCCCGGCGAGCCATGCAGCGCACCGACGCGGACATACCGAGCCGGGCTTGAATACCTGCGCCCCGGCGGCCCTCACCACGCAGACCGAGCAGCTCCGCGCCAGCCCCAGCCGGATCCACGCCAGGCCCGATGCCGCGCGCAGCAGCGGGTACCCGCGCGGCGAAGTCAGCCAAGAGGGCATTACCGAGCGTCTCGACCGCCCTGAAGCGCGAGCAACCCGATCGATTAGGAGCGGGTGGCCAGCCGACAGTTCGGTCGTGGCCGAGTGGCCAGATCCAACAGTTCTGGGCGTCTTATGCCCCGCCAGGCGATCGACCGTACTGGGTCCGGCCACGCGCTGGCGGTGGTGGATTGCTATGTGGTAGCGCCGGTGGCACTGACCGCTACTGGGTGTCGCACCGGGCCCGTGACCGCAGCCCTGTGCCTGGCGATTGCCGGGCCGTCCGCGAAGGAGCAGAACGCTGCCGGCAGCAGGGCGGTCAGGGTGCGCTCACCGGTCCGCCGGCTCGTGGGGGGTGCCGGCGGAACCGGTCGCTGACCCAGCGGCCCGGCGCGGTGAGGGCGATCCACAGCGGATGACTGATGACGGTGAGGAGCAGGGAGGTGCGCAGGGGCAGTCGCACGGCCGCCGCGCAGGCCGACCGTCCGCTATGGCCGACGGCGGCCACCTGGGCGGTGGGGGCGGTCCGGCGCACCCGCCACATTACGTACCGGTTGACCGGCTCCCCAGCCAGGACGATCACCGGGGAGAAGATGGTGATCAGCGGCCACAGGGCAAGGGAGATCACCGCGTGGGTGATCGGCCCTGGGGCGCCTCATCTGGCCAGGATAAGCCTGTGCCGCCGGCCGACTGACTGACTGGCCCGCTGGCCGGTGCCGGGACCCCGCAGAAGAAGCTGGCGTACGGGGCCGGGCGGCGGTACGGGGGCGGGGGCGGCCTGGTACAGCGCGACTCGATCCACCGCACCCGGGGGTCCGGGCCCGGCGGTGATACCGGCAGCACGAATACCCGCACGTAGCCGCGGCTGATGTCGGCCTGCAGCGTGGCCAGCGCCGGGGCCGGCACGTTGCCGAGGAAGCCGCCGATCGGCAGCACCTCCCGGCCGCTGTACAGGATGTAGTTCGCCGCGAGGCCGGATGTGTCGGTGCCGAACAGGGCGTCACCGGGTGGCGTCTGGAGTTCTAGCCGCTGGACCGCCTGCGTCAGGGCGGGGGCGTTGGCGGCCAGGAGCTGGCTATCGCGCGCGGTCCGCGGCGACTCGAACGGGGTGTCAAACGGGCCCAGCCCGCCGATGACGCTGTTCACCGACGCCGCCGCGGGCAGCAGGAGCACGGCGGCACCGGCGAACGCGACCGCGGTCAGGTGCCCGGCTTTGCCGGATGCGGGCAGCAGCAGCTGGGCGGCGGCGGCCGCCGCCATGACCAGTGCCACCACGGTAAGCACGACCGGGCCGGATGCCGTTCCGGACATGAGATAGGCGCCGTAGCCGGCGCAGCCGAGTACCGTCGCGGCGGCGATCAGCCGCACCCTGGCCGGCCAGGGCCCGGGTCCGCACGCGGCGATGCCGGTACCGCACAGCGCGGCCACCGCGGGCACGAGCGCCGCGACGTAGTACGAGTTGATGAATGTACCGGCGCTGAAGAAGACGGCCAGGACCAGCCACCAGCCGCCCCACAGCACGACGGCGGCGCGCAGCGGGTCGCGCCTGCCCCCGCCGCGCCGGGAGATGAGTACGCCCGCCGCGCCGGCCACGGCCGTCGGCAGCAGCCAGCCGCTGGCGGCCGCGAACGGACCGGTCAGCAGCCGGTGCCAGCTCGCCTTGATGCCTATCGTCTCGGCGGTCAGCAACTGCCCGTTCTCTTTGGCCGCGACCACAAGCGGTGACGGCGGCCCGGCGACGCTCGCCCAGTTCCCGGTGAGCCGGCCCACGCCGTTGTAGTCGAAGACCTGGGTGTACACCGAATCGTCCGGGCTGCCGTCCATGTACGGCCGGTCCTGGGACGGGACCAGCGAGATCGCGGTCATCCAGGACAGGGACACCAAGGCGGTGACCAGCCCGGCCAGCGCGACGTGCGCGCACCGGGTGCGCAGCCGCGCCGCGGGCGCGGCGAGCAGGTAAGCGGCGCCCAGCGCGGGCAGCGCCAGCCAGGCCTGGATCATCTTCGCCTGGAACGCCAGGCCGACCCAGACGCCGGCCAGCAGCAGCTGCCCCAGCGACCCGGACAGCAGCGCGCCGGACGTGGCGTCGGCGGCGAGCACCAGCAGCAGGACCAGCAGCGAGTCCGACACGTTGCCGCGGCTCAGCAGCACCGTGACGGGCGTGACGGCGAGCACCGCCGCGGCGGTCAGCCCGGCCGCAGGCCCGGCCAGCCGGCGGACCGCCCGGTACAGCACCAGCACGGTGAGCACGCCCTCAACCACCTGTGGCAGGACCAGCGCCCAGATGTGAAAGCCGAAGACCCGCAGCGACAGGGCCTGCACCCACAGCGCGCCGGGCAGCTTGTCGACGGTGACCGTCCCGGCCGGATCGAACGACCCGAAGATGAAGTCATGCCAGCTTTCCGACATGCTGCGGGCCGCCGCGCCGTAGAACGACTCGACGCTGGCGCCGGCCATTCCCCAGCCATACGCGACCGCCGCGACGGCCGCGACGGCCAGCAGCGCCGGCCGCGCCCAGGCGGGCTGACCCGCGGGCGAACGCCACGGCGTCAGGAACCGGCGCCAGCCAGGTCCTCCCGACGCAGGCGCTGACGCTGGCTCCGGTGCCGCGTTCCCCGGCGTTTTACTGCGCCAGCCTGGTGTCAGGCCCGGGAGCCAGGCAGGTCAGCCCGATCAGATCCAGCGCCAGGTCCCGCATGCGGGTGAGCACGTCAAACAGGCCTCATCGGTTCAGGTCACCGGTTAGCGCGGTGTCCATGCTGTGCGGCTCGATATGGAAATCCCTGAACGCCTCACGCCCAGCCACGCCCAGGCGGCCGGAGACGACGATCTGGTACCGGCTTGTATGCATGTCACCCACCAGGCCTCGACAACCGCACCCGGCAAGCTCCACTCAGAGCGGAACCGCCACCCCTCTAACGCACGATCATGCTCAGTAGTTGCACTGGCCACCGGTCCGCGGTCATTGATGCGACGAGTGGCGGGTCGAACCAGTTGACGTGGTGGCGTCGCGGCGGCCGGACAGTCGGTGCAACACGATGACGATGCCGTGCTCGCTGCGTCCCGCACCCTCGCCGCGACCAGAACACGACCTGCACCGCCGTCGCGGCCGACTTGGTATTCGGCCTCCCCCTACGGCACCAGCCACCCTACGGGCCATCGTTAGTGCGCACGGTGAGCAGGATCGGGACCGGTCGCGCTTCCCAACGGTGGCCGCGCGTACGGTGCTCCCTGTACCTATCCGCGTGCTATCCCTCGGTCCGTGGTTCAGGTCAGGGACAGGTGGCATCGTCACCGTCGGGTCACGACGGCGGGCTCCTTGGGACGGTCGCGCGGATGCAGATGGTCGCCTGCGAACAGGTTATGGAGCAGTTGAACCGCGACCGAGCCCTCTCCGACCGCAGACGCCACGCGCTTCGCCGAACCGTGCCGGACATCCCCAGCCGCGAAAACCCCCGGCAAGCTCGTTTCGAGCAGGAATGGACTGCGGGCGAGAGGCCAAGTGCGGTCGTCGGGAAGATCTGTTCCCGTGAGGACGAAACCCTGGTCATCCCGCTCGACCTCCGATGGCAGCCACTCCGTGTGCGGGTGCCCTCCGATCATGAGGAAGAGCGCGTCGGCGTCAACGGTTTCCTCGCCTCCCCGCAGGCGATCGGCAAGCACCAAGTGTTCCAGCCACCCGTCACCCCCGCCGCCGACGATCTCGGTCCCGAGACGGACCTGCACGTTCGGTGTGGCCTTCACCTGGCGTACCAGGTAGTGCGACATCCCGGCGCCGAGCGTTTGAGAACGTATCACGAGCGTGACGCGCCGGGCGTAACGAGCGAGGTGCAGCGCAGCCTGTCCAGCTGAGTTCGCGCCCCCGAGGACGTAGACGTCCCGGCCGGCGACGGCAGGCGCCTCGGAAGCCGGACCGCCATAGAAGACACCGGCGCCGTTCAGCGCCTCGATCGCCGTAATGCCGAGGCGGCGGTAGCTGACGCCTGTCGCCAGAAGCACCGCGCGAGTACGCAACCGGCCGCTGCCGGAGAGGGTAACGAAGATCCCGTCGGGCTCTCGCCGCAGGTCGGTCACCTTCTGCATGAACGCGAAGTTCGCCCCGAAAACCCACGCCTGCTCGTACGCTTGCAGAGCCAGACGGCGGCCGCTGACGCCTCTAGGGAAGCCGAGGTAGTTGCGAATCAGCGGACTGGAGGTTGCCTGGCCCCCGAGCCCGCCTTCGTCGACGACCAGGGTGCTAAATCCTTCAGAGGCCCCATACACGGCCGCCGACAGACCAGCAGGCCCGGCGCCGACGATCACGAGATCGAAATGCATCCGCTCCGGATTCACCGGCGAGCCCGCCGCCCTCGCGAGGTCGGCGTTGCTGGGGTCGCTCAGAAGCGTGCCGTCGGGAAAGACGACGATCGGCAGCTTTGCCCCCTTGCGGCCCTCGGCAACGAGGGCACGCCCATCGCTCGAGTCGGCCAGGCAGAACGAGTGCGGGAACGCGCAGCGCCCAAGCAGGTGCCTCAGCTCATAGGCCCGGCCAGACCAAGACTCGCCAACGACGTGGATCGTATGCGGGGAGGCGCGCCGCCCCTCCGCCCACTCGAGCAGCAAACTCGAGATCGCCTGATGAAAAACCTCGTCCGATGGTTCTGACGGCCTGACCACGTAATGGTCGATCCAACCGCGGGCAATCGAATCGAAGATCGCCTCGCCGACCGCTCGGTCCCCCAAGCTATCCCACGCCATCAGCAGCCCGCGCTTTGCGTGCGGGTGCAGGTGACGCGCCTGATCCAGCAGCTCGCTTCCGGTCATACCCGAGAGCCGCTGTCCCGCAAGAACCAAGGGGACCTGCTTGCCTTCAGCCGCTAGCTCCTCGAGACGGGCGAGCACTTTGTGCGGCGATCGTAGGCACACGACGCGGTAATGCCGGGCGTAGCGGTCGCGCAACTCCCGCTCAACGTCACGCATCACGCCCGCATCCTCGTCAACGGCGATAAGCACGGGGCCAGACATGTATTCCACTTATATCCCTCTTGCCTCGACCACCCGCCAGAATGCGTCAACCTTGGCGTTGAATAGGTCGGGGATCTCTTGGAAGGGTTGGTGCGCTTCTTCAGCCAGGATCTCGAACCGGGCACCGGGGATGGCATCGGCGACGACGCGACCGTAGCGCGGGGGGGTGATCATGTCCAGGCCGCCTGCCAACACGAGCGTCGGCACGGCGATCTGCGACAGCCGGCCGACGGTGTCATGGGCCAGAAAGGCGTCGATGCTGCGCTGGATGGCCTCGGCGGACGGCTGATGCGGGAAGGCCAGCACCTCCTCGATGATCTTCTCCACGTTGCCGTCGGCGTGGGCGCGGGGGGTGTAGATCCACAGGTAGAACGCCTCGAGGAAGGCCCGCTCGTTGGGCGCAGCTTCGGGCAGCCAGCGCCAGAATTTCACCGCGGCGCGGAAGTACGCGTCAGCGCGAGACCATGTGCTGACCAGGACCAGGCTGCGGACGAGCCCGGGATGCCTGAGCGCGAGTTCTTGCGCGATGACACTCCCGCCGGAAAAGCCGGCCACGTGGACGGCCGGGACATCGAGCGCGCGCAGCAGCGCGACGGCGTCATCGGCCATGGTGGCCACCGAGAACGGCTCGGCAGGCAGCGGTGTGCGGCCCATCCCGCGGTTGTCGTAGGCGGTGAGCCGGTAGCGGTCCGCGAGCCCGTCCAGCTGGAGCTGCCAGGCCTCGGCGGGATCGCCTAGCCCTGCGATGAGCAGGACGTCCGGACCGGTTCCCTGGCGCTCGACCCACATGTCCAGGGTCCCCGCGCGTACGTGCTCGCCCATCTGTCATTCTCCCCTCCGGCCCGGCGTGCCCAGCGTTGCAGGTGCTCGGCGTGCGTGCGCAGGTATGCGCCGGGTTTGAAGAACCGGTCGTAAAAGCCGGGGTCCAGGTGATGAGCCTGGACGTAGTTCATGATGAACACCGACGGCACCGTCCCGGGGAACTTGTCGAACGTGTCGAAGACGTACTGCGCCTGCCGGGCGACGCAGGCCTTGAACGCCGGGTCGTGGATCTGGGCGCTGCCCCGAGACGTGCGGCGCGTACCGGGGCGTGCCGGGTGATCGAGAAGTGCCATCCCGTCGTCCAGCCCATGGCGCCGAGGACCAGCATCCGCTCCAGTTCGCTGAGCGGAACCGGCTCATGCACGGACCGGTAGGCTAGCGGGCCGTCCGGGATTTCACCGCCTCGCGCGAAGCGCCGCGAGCGGCGCCCGAACAGCGCTTCCACTAGCGGGAAATCCTCGAGTTCCCGCAGCACGCGGATACCGGTACCGGCCTGCTGAACGCTCATCTTGCCCCCTCGTAAACTTCAACTGAGCCCTCTGCCGCTCCCCGCCTGGAAACTCACACCCGTACAGCAAATACTCCCCAGGACTATGCAGCCGGCCTGTAAATGGTTTGTAAGCGACGTGAAGATGCGGGCCCGTCGCGGCCGAGCTGCACAGAACTTCCGGTTCGGCATGGCATCGCGCAGCCACCTCGGCACCCAGGTTGCCGACCATATCGGCAGGGTCGCGTTCACGTTGGAGTAGCGATGCGTGGTCTTCTCCCGGTGTGTCGATCCTGAGCTTGTCTTCCTGGCGGCTTTCGCCGCCAGGAAGACGTCCGGCGCCCGGGCTACCTAGCGGCGCCCGCGAGGTAGGCGGCGACGATGTAGGTGGCATGCCGGTCCAGGCTGCTGCGGGCCCGGTCACACCGCTTCGTGGTCCGCGGGTCCGCGTGCGAGGCGGCTTCCTGGACATCGCGCAGCGGCACCCCAGCATCCAGCGCGGCGGTGATGAACACATGCCGCAGCGTGTGCGGGGTGACGAGCTTGGCGGTCCCGGCGCCGCGGGCGGTCCTGCGGACGATCCGCCCGGCGGCGTGCCGGTCCAGCCGCCGGCCGTCAGCGGCCAGGAACACCGGTCCCTCGGTGCGTTCGCCGATGACCAGGTCGAGTGCCCGGCCGGTCCGAGGTGCCAGCGGGATGGTCACCACCTTGCCGCCTTTGCGGGTGATGGTCAGGGTCCGGTGGCCGCGCTCCAGGCCTAGGTGCTCGATGTCGGCGCCGGTGGCCTCGGAAACCCGCAGCCCGTTCAGGGCGAGCAGCGAGATCAGCGCGTGCTCGAGCGGCGGCCCGAGCCCGGCCGTTACCAATAGCACGCCGAGCTCGTTGCGGTCCAGGCAGTGGCATGGGACTCGTAGTCGACCCGCGGACGTCGGACGTACGCGGCTGGGGAACGGTCCAGGAGTTCCTCCTCGAGGGCACATCTGTAGAACCCGGCGATGGTGGACAGCCGTCGGGTGACGGTGGCGCGGGACCGGCCTATGGCTTCCAGTTCCCTGGCGAAGGTCTCGATGTCGGCGCGGCGGACGGCGAACAGCGCTGCGGACCTTGTACGGCACCAACTGGTGAACTGGCGCAGGTCCAGGGCCGACGCCTCGCGGGTCAGCCCGCGGTAGCCGGCCAGGAACCCGGCAAGCGCGATTCGTTCGGCGTCGGTGAAGACGGGCTGGATTGTCGCGAGCACGGTGGATGGGGGCGGCAGTGGTCATAGGGCACCTCCCGGCCAGGCTGGAACCGGGAAGCTGGGCCAGTCGCAGTCCCAGCAGTTCGACGGAAACCCACCGTAAGCCGTCTGGTCCGGTCACGCCATGCCGTCCGCAAGCGAGAGGCATGCCCCGGCGGCCAACCCGTGAAACGCTCCATACCGCCGACTCTGCACGGCCGACGATCGCACCTTTGTGAGACCGTGCTTCGCGCGCAAGACTCCCTGTTCTGTATCGCGCTCAAATTCTGACGTACCTTATCGCTGCGGCGCCCGGACCTGCTCGGGCGGTGGCCGCGTTCAGCGTCGGCGTCGTCCCGCGGCGGATTAGGGGCGCGTCCCGTTCGGCCAGAGTCCGGCACTACCTGGCGGCCGACACGCTCGAGCCGGGCTTGCGGCGGTCCACCAGGCAGTGGGCGGAGCGGCTTGCGAAGGGCCGGGCTCCCGTGCCGTCACGAGGAATGGATCGGCGGCCACGACCAGGTGTGGTGGCAGCAGCAGTTCTCGGTCGTACTGGGCTGGCTGCTACGGGCCTAAGGTGCGATGATCATGGCCCTGATGGCCAGGATCGTCCCGGTGATCGTGAGCACGACGAACAGGACCACGGCCACCGGGCTCCGGCTGAGCAGGACGGCTATCATGCCCGCGTTGACCACCCCGGCCATGCACGCGCCACCGGTGACGGCGGTGTTAAAGGAGATCCGGCGCCGCGCCCGGACGGGCGGACGGCGCGGCAGCGCTGCGATCAGCTCGGCCGGGATGTCGGCGGTGACCGCTGCCAGCTCCCCGTAGGTGCGGGATGCGACGGCCTGGCCGATCCGGGCGTTGAATTCGTCGCTGTCCAGCCGGCCCTGCACGAACGCGGCCTTGAGCAGGTCAATCACCCGCTCGCGGTCGCTACGCGAGGCCCGCAGGCCCGCCGCCTCCTGGGCTCGCGGTTCTGGTCTCACCGGCGCCTCCCACCTGTATTCACAGCGTAATCCAGTTAGCGTCCGGCGGCCATGCTCCGAGGCAAGGGTCGTACCCATGAGGATCATGCTGGATCGGCTGGCCACCCCGGCGCCGCTGCGAGCGGGGCCGCGGTCCTATCATGAGCGGCTTGGATTCACTCCGGCCGAGGCCGCAGCGCCCCGCCCCGAAGGCGGCTCCGGCCAGGTCTACCGAAAGACAATCGCCCATACGCATGCGAGGTAGAAGACTCAATACGACGGAGAATTCGCTCAGGACGCGCCTAAATTACTTAACGTTACCGACGTCAGGTGACCTTGACTTATAGCGAGCTCGCAGATCGCCGATTTTGCGCGGGTGCCCAGCCGCCTGTTTGGCGATGGCAGGGCGTTCAGATCGACCGGTTCTGCGCGCCGTCGGCTCGGTCGTGCGGACGACCGGACTCGGCACGCGCCGCCCGTCAAGGGGGTACGCCGACCGCGCTGAGCACTCGGATGCCTGGCCAGACCGTCGCTGCATGACGACCTTGGGGGACACCCTGGCCAGCGGGCACGCCTGACTACCTGGGCGGCCAGGTTCCGGGCGCACCGCCCTCGCCGGGCCGGACAAGCCCGGTCTCATACCCGTAGATCACGGCGTGCGCGCGATCGCGCAGCCGCAGCTTGGTCAGGATCCGGGTGACGTGTGTCTTGGCTGTCGTCTCGCCGATCACCAGGCTGCGGGCGATCGCGGCGTTGGACAGCCCGCGGACCATCAGGACGAACACCTCGCGTTCCCGGTCGGTGAGCCGGTCCAGGTCAGCTGACTGACGTGGCCGGCCACGGACGAAATGCTCAACGAGCCGCCGCATCGGCCCGGGGGAGACCAGGGCATCGCCGGCGGCCGCAGCCCGCACCGCGAGCAAGATCTCCTCAGGCGGGGCGTGCTTCAGCAGGAATCCGCTGGCACCAGCGAGCAGGCCGTCGAAGACGTACTCGTCCAGGTCGAAGGTCGTGAGCAGCACGACCCGCGGCGGCTTCGGCGTCAGCGCGGCCACCCGCCTGGTGGCCTCGATCCCGTTGAGCCGCGGCATGCGCACGTCCATCACCACGACATCGGGCCTGAGCTCTGCTGCCTTGCTGACTGCCGCCAGCCCGTCGGGCGCCTCGCCGACCACCTCGAGGTCCGGCTGGGTGCCGATCATCATGGCCACGCCTGCCCGGACCACCGGCTGGTCGTCGACTACCAGGATGCTGATGGTCACGGCGGGCCCGGCAGGAACGCGCGTACCGCAAAGCCCCGTTCCGCGGCGCTCCCGGCCTCAAGCTGCCCGCCGAGCAGGCGGGCTCGTTCCCTGAGCCCGGCCAGTCCGGCGCCGCCGCCACGAATCGGGGCCGCACCGGGTGCCGCGCCGGGCCCGTCGTCGGTCACCTCGACCATGATCCCGTCGTCGCGATAGGCCAGGCGGACCGTTGCCGCGGCGCCTGCTGCATACCGGATCGCATTGGTCAGGCTTTCCTGCACCACCCGGTAGCCGGCAAGCTCGACGGCAGCCGGAAGCGGGCGGGGCTCGCCGTCAACGCGCAACTCAGCGCGCAAACCCGATTCCCTCGCACGCCTGATCAGGCCGGGGATGTCACCGAGTCGCGGCTGCTGTGACGTGTCCGGGCCGGTATCGGCGGCCGGCTGCAGTTCGCGGACCAGCTGGTTGAGTTCGGTCAGGCCGCCGCGGGCCTGCCGCTCGATGGCGGCTACCGCGGCCGCCGCCGCCTGAGGGTCACCGGCCGCTGCCAGCCGGGCTGCCCCGGCCTGGACGGCGATGGCGCTGAGCTGGTGGGCTACCACGTCGTGCAGCTCCCGCGCCAGCCTGGCCCGTTCCATATCCTGCGTGTGCCGGGCAGCGGCCGCGGCCGTATCGCTGTGCGCACTGGTGACCTCGCCCATGCCCAGCGCTATGGCCAGGAGCGCGCAGGCAATGGCCGGATCGTGGCTGCCGTTGTCAGCCGGCAACGTGATGAAGACCGCGAGCAGCGCGCATGCCGCCAGTGCCCGGCCGGCCCGGCGCACAGTGTTGCTGCCGTAGGCTCCCAGGCCGTAGGCGGCGGCGAGAACCGCGGCGCCAGCTGACCATATGTTCAGGCCTGCCGGGTACTTGACCGCCAGGGCTGCGCCAGCCAGGGCCAGCACTGCGGCCGGCTGTTGCCGCCGCCACAAAAATGGCACCGACTGCGCAGCGGCCAGCGCGATGACACCGAGGATGACCGGCGCGGAACCTCCGTGACCTGGCGGCCGCCACCACCAGGGCACATCGAACAGCGCCCAGGCCAGCAGCACCGCCGCCAGTAGCCGGTCTACGGTCTCGGCCCGCAGCCGCCGCTGCGGCCAGGCTTTCCACACGGCTAGACCCTATGCCGCCGGTCCGGCGGTCATACCGTCACGTCGGCGGAGAATCGCCAGCGGGCGATGGCTGCCGCGATAGCGCCGGTGAGCACGATGCCGAGCAGCCCGGCTAGCTCGCCGGGCTGCTGGCCGCCGCTGACGAACCTGCTCCAGAAGTTGGTGGGCAGGTAGCCCGCGGCGTCAAAGTTCATCCAGGCCTGCACGAACGACGCCGGGGACAGCCGGCCGATGCTCGTAATGCCGGCGACCAGGAGCGCGAGCAGCATCGAGCCCGCTGTGATGGCCGTCGTGGCGAGCTGCCCCCGGGCGATCGCGCCAGCCGCGGTCCCGACGGCAGCGAACAGCCCGAGCACTATCACCGCGCGGCCGGCCGCCGACGCCGACGAGCCCAGGCCAGCCCACATCGAGGCATGAGCCGCCGGGAGGCCGGCAGCGGCCGCGATCAGCGGTGCGACGACCGCCAGGACCAGCCAGCAGCACACCAGGGCCGCCACTCCCGCAGCCCAGATCGTCAGCCACTTGGCGGCGAGCACCAGGGTCCGGCGGCCCTGCCTGGCGAGCAGGTGCCTGATGGTCCTCGATCCCCACTCGCCGCCCCAGTGCCCGCCAGCGATCAGGGCGATCAGCAGCAGGCCGGGCACCGAGGCGAGCATGCCGGCCGCGACGTGGCCTATCTCGCCGGGCTGCGCGAGCAGGCTCGTCGCAGCTGCGGCGGTCCTGGCCGCGGCGTGGGCGTGCGCGACAACCTGCCTGCACTGCGCGGTCGCTGCCCGCGCGCAGACATCGGGAATCCGGGGACTGGCGAGCGCGCCGCGGGCGTTGTTCGCGCCGCCCCAGGTGATCAGCAGGCAGAAACCGGTGATGACCAGCCCGGTTCCCCACACCAGCGGCCTGATCAGCTTGCGGAGCTCAGCTACCAGCAGCCACAGCACGTGCGTCCTGCTTCCCGGTGATCTCAAGGAACCTGTCCTCCAGCCCGGGCCGCTCGACGATCACCGACTCGGCGACCACCCCGCCCGCCACCAGCACACCGTTCACGTCCCGGCCGCTGTCGTGCTCGACCAGGAAATGCCCGTTCGCGTGCCTGGCCCGCCACCGGGCCAGCAGCCGGGCGGCGGCTTGGGCGTCCGTGGCAGCGACCTCGACGCGGACCCTCCGCCTGATCGTGCCGAGCATCGCGGGCACGCCTTCCTCGACGAGCCGGCCACCCACGATCACTGCCACCCGATCGCATACCTGCTCAACCTCAGCGAGCAGGTGACTGGACAGGAATACCGTCGTCCCCTCGGCGGCCAGGCCGCGCAGCACGCCCCGCATTTCCCTGATGCCAGCCGGGTCGAGCCCGTTGGTCGGCTCATCGATGATCAGCAAAGACGGGCGGCCGAGCATCGCCGCGGCTATCCCGAGCCGCTGGCGCATGCCCTGGGAGTAGGTCTTGACCTTCCGGGCAGCAACATCGGCCAGGCCGGCCAGGTGAAGGACCCGGGCGGCCTCGCCGGGACCGCAGCCACCGCCCGTGGCACCGAGCACTTCGAGGTTGACCCGCCCGGTCATCCACGGGTAGAAGGCGGGCTCCTCGATCATCGCGCCGGCCTGCGCCACGGCCCGCGGGTCGGGAAGGTGCCGGCCAAGCAGATAGATCTGGCCCGCAGACGGCGCGATCAGGCCCAGCAGCATCCGGATGGTCGTGGTCTTGCCGGCGCCATTCGGGCCGAGAAAACCATAGACCTGACCGGACGAGACTGCCAGATCAAGCCCGTTCACCGCGACCGCCGGCCCGAACCGCTTGGTCAGGCCCTCGCAGCTGATCACATCCACACGGCAGACCATACGGGCGCAGCGCCCCAGCCGCGTCCCCCGCCAGGACGATCCGGCCTCGCCTTTTCGACGACCCGCGGGACGCACCGGCCCCGACGGCGGTACCGGCCGACGAGCGGCCGGGAAATGCGCCCGAAAATCCGGGCTGGCCGACGCAGGGAATCCGGCGATGCCATCGGCACGGACGGGTGGGTCTCCTGGCACACACCACGCCGGTGATATGGCTCAGAACGACAGAACACCCTCATCTGCACGGTCACGAACCTGTCCGAGCTTGAACGCGACGCCGTCCAGAACGGCGGTTATCTGAAGCCGTCCCTGTCTACGCCGCATATGACCAGGACGTCTGCGGCGTAGACATGTCGCTGAACAACGTTCAGCCAGTAGCCACTCAGTTCTAAAAACAGCAGCGACAAAGGGAACGTACCAGGCCTGTGGCGGAGAAACTGTTCAGGTAATGCATCCACGACGTAGGGAAAAGCACACAAAGCACGCGCGGCGGTTACAGCGAAGACGCCCAAATCCGGGCTGGAGATAACCAGCGTAAGAAGCGGTGTGTCAAGTGGTTCCGGAGGTTTCTGGTGGTCTTGGTGAATAAGTTCTGATCTGGGGTTTTACTATGCTGGCGCCTGCTGGGGCGGGCGTTCGCCGGATGCGGCATGGG